>Ga0070741_10007267_pt1 | contig 23050 bp, 20 predicted proteins | sample Coa_R1_4_FD_66440 | JGI IMG/M metagenome (GOLD analysis project Ga0070741, IMG submission 66440) | Surface soil microbial communities from Centralia Pennsylvania, which are recovering from an underground coalmine fire - Coalmine... | ecosystem: Environmental > Terrestrial > Soil > Unclassified ... | reverse complement strand
GAGCGCATGCCGATCTGGTGCTGCCGCAGATCGTAATCGGTGCGATTGGCGATCCCCTCGAGTTCGCCCCAGCCGAATGGAAACAGGTATTCGACGTCGGTCGTCGCTTTGGAGTAATGGGAGAGTTTTTCTTTCTCGTGCTCGCGAAAGCGCAATTTCTCGCGATTCATCCCGAGCGCGAGATACCACTGGCGCCGCTGCTCGACCCAGTACTTGAACCACTCCTCGTCGCTGCCGGGCTTGCAGAAGAACTCCAGCTCCATCTGCTCGAACTCGCGCGAGCGGAACGTGAAGTTGCGCGGATTGATCTCATTGCGAAACGATTTGCCGATCTGCGCAATCCCGAACGGCACTTTGATACGCGTCGAATTGACGACGTTGCCGAAGTTGGCAAAGATCCCCTGCGCGGTCTCCGGGCGCAAAAACGTCTTGGCGCCCGATTCGGCCATCGGCCCGAGAAACGTCTCGAACATCAGGTTGAACTTGCGCGCCGGCGTCAGCTCGCCTTTGCACTTCGGATCGGGGCACTGCGTCGGCACCTTGCCGGTGGTCTCGTACTCCGGCTCGATCTCGTCGACGCGATAACGCTTCTTGCACTTCTTGCAGTCGACCATCGGGTCGGCGAAGTTGGCCACGTGCCCCGACGCCTTCCACACCATCGGGTGCATGAGGATCGACGAGTCGAGCCCGACCACGTCCTCGCGGTCACGCACCACCGCGCGCCACCACGCGTCCTTGACGTTGCGCTTGAGCTCGACGCCGAGCGGCCCGTAGTCCCACGCGCCGTTGATTCCGCCGTACAGCTCGGACGACTGGAAGATGAACCCGCGCCGCCGGCAGAGCGCGGTGAGCTTCTCCATCAACTGCGAGGCTTCGATCGGCATGGTGCCTGACCTACCACGAAAGTCATTCGAGCGTCACCGTCTTCGTCGCCACCGCGGTCTCGCCGCCCGCGTCGACGAGCGTGATGAGGTACTGCTGCGGCCCCTTGGGCGTCGCCGAGGAGAACTTGACGGTGAGGTTGATGGTGCCGCTCGAGAGGCCGACCGGGTACTCGTACTGCATCGAGACCAGCGGGATGGTCACCCGCAGCGTCTGCACGACGTCGTCGACGTCGTGGAACGTGAGCGAGCCGTTCACGACGTAGAAGCCGCTCGGATCGACGATTGCAGTCGGCGGCATGTCGAGGACGTCGATGATCGGAGGCTGATTCGCGCTCGGGGAGCAAGCGGCGAAAGATAAGGCGGTCGTCACCAGTAGCAACGGGCGTAACACGCCCTCATTATATAGAAGCCTGGCGGTCGTGTGATACGCTTGGAGGAGCATGAACAAGCTGCCGGCTATACCGCTCCGCCCCTCGCGCTCCGAGACGTTTCCGTATCGCGAGCAGGTGTTCTTCTATGGCGACGTTCCCGTGGCGTATTTCGACGGCGGCGTGCCTGCGGCGCCGAACGGCGAGACGCTGGTGTTCGTGCACGGGCTCGGCGCAAACCTGACGCACTTCGAGTACGTCGCGCCGCCGCTCGCCGCCGACGGGTATCGCGTGTGCGGGCTCGACCTGCCGGGCTTCGGGCTCAGCGGCAAGCCGCACCGCGAATATACGATCCGCTATCTCTCCGACGCGATCCTGCGCCTCATGGATCATCTCGGCATCGAGCGCGCGACGCTCGCCGGCCACTCGCTCGGCGGGCTGGTGGTCTCCGACGCGGCGCTCAGGGCTCCGCAGCGCGTCGAGCGATTGGTGCTCATCAGCTCGGCGGGTTTGTTTCGCATGCCCCTTCCCATCCGAATGGCGGCGCGCACAATCATGAGGCCGGGCCTCCTCGCGACGGCGCTAGAGCGCAACGCGCGGCGGCTCCTGGATTTGGTTTTCTCGGAGCGAAATGAACGGACGGAGCGATTCATCGAGCAGAGCGTCACGCGGCCGGACTCGCGGTTCTGCCTCGACCTGGCGCGCGTCATGTGCGCGGCGAGCCGCGACCTCACGTCGTACCATCTGCTGCGCGACGTCGAGCGCATCAAGATGCCGACGCTGGTCATCTGGGGCGGGCGCGATCGCCTGCTGCCGTTCAAGCCGGTGCCGGTCTGGACGCAGCGGCTGCCCGATGGGGAGCTGGAGGTAATCGAGCGGTGCGGTCACATGCCGATCATCGAGGATCCGGAGCGGGTGGTGACGAGGATGCGGGCGTTCCTGGGACGCAGCGCCCAGGTGCGCCGCGCCGTCGCGTCAAGGGCGAGCTAGCGCTCGTCGACGAAGCGACGATCCGCGCGACCGAACGTTTCTTGAAGCCGCTGCTCGACGTGTACTTTCGCGGCGAGGTGCGCGGGCTGGAGAACGTGCCCGACGAGCCGACGATGCTGGTCGGCAACCACGACGGCGGCTACCTCCCCGTCGACGGGATCTGCCTCGGCGCCGAGTGGCACGAGCACTTCTACTTCAAGCGCCCGCTGGTCACGCTGATGCACGACTTTCCGTTTCGCATCAGCAAGCGCCTGACCGGCTTCCTCTCGCGCTGCGGCTGCCGGCCGGCGTCGAGCGAGAGCTTGAACCGCGCGTTCGATCTGCGGCAGAGCATGCTGGTGTATCCCGGCGGCGCGTACGAGGCGTTTCGCCCGTTCACGCGGCGGCGCACCATCGAGCTCGGCCACCGCACCGGCTTCATCTCGGCGGCGATCAAGCGGCGCGTGCCGATCAACCCGGTGGTCTCGATCGGCGCGCACGAGACGTTGATCGTGCTCATGCGCGGCGGCTGGCTGGCCAAGCGCATCCCGCTGGCGCAGAAGCTTCGCTCCGACGTGGTGCCGCTGTGGCTCGGGCTGCCCTGGGGGCTCGGCTTCGGGCCGATGCCGCACCTGCCGCTGCCGGCGAAGATCAAGGTCGAGGTGCTCGAACCGATCCGCTTGTGGAAGACGCTCGGCGAGGCGGCCGATCCCGACGACGAAAAAGTTTTGCGCGCCGGGCTCGACGTGGTGCGCAGCCGCATGCAGCAGGTGGCCAATCGGCTCTACGGCGAGCGCCGCTGGCCGCTGATCGGCTAGCGACCTCGGTCAGTCACCGCGCGCTCACATCGCGTAGCGGACTTCCATTCGCAGCGCCGACAGCTCGGACGTCTCGACGCGCGTCTCGACGATGCGCGCCGAGCAGCGCTTGCCGCCCGCCAGCTCGATCGCCGTCGGCACGAAGCCGAGCCACGCGCCGCACGCCCACTCGAGCAGCCGCGTCGGGATCCCGCGGCACTCGCCGACGTAGTGGCCGCGCTCGTTCACCACTTTCTGCGCGTCGCCGAAGTTGACGTAGTTGCGCCACAGGAGCGCCGTCGCGTTCATCACCAGGTGCGGGCCGGCCACGCGCAAGAACGCGCGGTACACCGTCGTGAGATCGTGCCGCGCGTTCGAGCGCGAGATGTCGGTGGCCACGTCCTCGACGGTGCGGCCGAGCGCGCGCGCCGCCGAGCGCAGCGCGTGGTTCATCGGATCGACGTCGTACCAGCTCGCCGGCAAGAGCACCTTGGGCCAATCGGAGGGCCGCTCCTCGATCCGCTTCAGGAACTCGCCCTCGCCGAGCTGCGCGTCGATCCACTGGCGCGCCATCAGCACGTGCGTCCCCTTCACCTTGGCGCGCTCCACGACCCCTCCGCGCGGCGAGTGTATCAAATCGCCGCGGCTTCCACTCCGGCCGCCGGCTCGTCGGCGCGCGGGCGATAGCGCCCGGTCTCGCGCGACCAGTCGAGATGGCCGCGGATGAACGAGCGCAGGATCGCGACGAAGCGCCGCACCTCGCCGTCGGCGGCGCCGAACGACGGCAGCGCGCGCTCCAGCTCGACGAAGCGGCGCACCTCGGCGTCGTGCTCCTCGCACGCGCGCGCCACCGCGGCCTCGAGCGGCAGCGCCTCGTTGTCCATGAGGGCGAGCACCAGGTTGTTGACCTCGCCCTGCTGCATTTCCTTTTCGTACGTGAAGAGATCGTTGGCCCAACCGACGCAGCAGCTGGTGACCGATTGCAGGCGCTTCACCACCGGGTGCTCGAGCACCTCGGGCGGCAGGCGAATCCCGTCGGTGAGGCGGGTCAGCTCGAACTGCGGATAGAGCCCGACGGTGGTCTCGCGGATGGTGCGGTACGCGTCGAGATCGGGCTTGATGCCCTTGGCGCGGTTGATCGCCTCCCACGCGAAGCCGACGAAGATCTCCTCCAGCCGATCGGCGAATCCCGCGAGCCACCCGGCGGGCGCGCACGCGGCGAGGCGGCGGCGCAGATCGAGGAACGCGTGCGCCAGCGGATCGTCGTCGTGGTGCAGCTTGCCGCTCTTGAAGACGTCGAGCAGGCGCGCGAGAAACGCGGCCAGCCGCATCGGCGCGAGGCCGTCGGCTTCGGTGCGATCGTCGAGCAGGCAGAACAGCGTGGTCCAATCGGCGGCCAGCTCGAGCTCGTCGGGTGCGGTGTCGGGGAACGCGCGGCCGACCAGCCAGCCGATGCGCGCGCGATCGAGCCGGCGCTCCTGCTCATCATCGGCGACCAGCGCGAGGCGGCGCGCCCAGGCGAGCGAGGTTTCGTGCGCCGCCGCCGCGTGCGGATTCACCGCCGGCGGAAACGGGCAAAACAGGTCAATCGTCGGCGCGCTTACTTTGCTAACAAATTTGGGGCGCGTGCCTACAAGGTCCATCGAAGTTGCAATCCAATACAGTCGTTCAAAATTCCATGCAAGTATAAAAACCCGGTTTTTGTGAAATCCGAGCTTCGCCGGCGCGACGGCTTCAAAACGCCGGCAAAGCGCCGGCACCGGGACGCGCAATCGGCCGGCATTCGACCGGCATTCGCCGCGTCTTCATCATTTCGATAGCTATCGAAATGACTGCGCGCGCTCGGCCGCGCTTGGCCGTGCGCAGCGCGCGGGTTAAGGTGTCGCGTGGCCGCGCTGTCGCCGAACCGCGAAAAACGCCGCGTCGAAATCGCAGTGCTGATCTACAGCCCGCTGTGGATGGCCGCGATCGCGCTGGTGCAGCACGGCCACTGGTTCTTGCGCTGGGGCGACGGCGTGCACCTCGCGTTCGGCCTCGCGCTGGCCGCGCCGCTGTGGCTGCTGGCGTTCGCCTCGCCGCACGGCGCCCGCTTCATCGCGCTCATCACGCTGCTCTCGTTCCTGCAAAACTATTTCGGCGCGTCGCTGTTCTTCGACGCCTTCGGCATGGAGTACCACTTCCCCGTGCGCTGGATATTGCAGCGTACCCCGGTTTTTCTTTATCTCGTCACCGTTTCCTATTTCGCCACCTATTATGTCGCGCTCACCATCGCCTGGCGCGCGCTGCGCACGCGCTTCCCCAACGCGCCCCGCGCAGCGACGGTAATCGCCCGCGCGATCCTCTCCTACGCGGTGGCGTTCGCCGAGACCTTCGCCATGGCCAACGACTCGCTGCGCGATTACTTTTCGTACCGCAATCCGCACGCGGTGATGTGGTTTGGATCCATTTGCTACGGCACGGTGTTCTTCCTGACCCTGCCGCTGTTCTACGATCTCGACGAGGATCCGGCGCTCGCGCCGGTGCCGCTGCGCCGCTCGATCTGGGACCTTTTGGCGCTGAACATGCTGATCCTGATCTGCTACCAGCTCTACGGCGTCATCTATCCGCTGGTAGCTCGATCCTGATCACCTCGAGCGAGTGCGCCGCGATCGCGCAGCCCTCGCTCTTGCTGTGCTCCGACAAGATCAGCGTGCTCAGCGACGGCAGCCACTCGAGGCTGCCGGCGGCGGCGCCGAGCCCGGTCGAGAACGTGGCCAGCACGCGATCGCCGCGCACCACGCGCCCGACGTCCGAGAGCACCACGCCGAAGCGCGCCAGCCGCGCCTTGCCGATCGATCGATCGTCGCCGTGCATCACCGGCGCCGACTCGACGTCGGCCGCCGGCGTGAAGCCGAGATCCGCCAGCACGCGATCGGCGGCGGCCGCGCGCGCGGCGTGCGTCTTCCGGAGCTCGCGCTTGATCGCGCAGTGCTCGAGGTCGCCGCCGCCGGTCTGCTCGCCGACCAGCTCGAGCGGCATCACCAGGATCGGCGCGCCGCCCGCGGCCGTGTCGTAGAGGCGCAGCGAGACGTTCGAGGCGCACGAGAGCCAGCCGCTCTCCGAGTGGATCAGCGCGAGGCGCGTGCCGCTCACCGCCGGCTCGCGCAGCCCGGCGACGCGCGCGGTGCCGGGCGTGGCGGCCTTCACCGGCGCGAACGCGGGATCGTCCGCGAGCGGCGCCAGCTCGGCGTCACCGACGACGCGCGCGTAGACGGCGAGCGGATGGCGCGCAAAGAACGGCGCGAGCGTGGCCAGCGCCTGGTCGCGCCGCCCTTGCGCCAATTGCGCCGACGCCAGGTTGGTCGCCGCGAGCTCGAACTCGCCGTCGAGCGCCAGCGCCTTGCGAAAGCCCCCCTCCGCCTCGGCGAACTTTTTTTTGCGGTGCAGCACGAGCGCCGCCGCGTTGACCAGCCGCGCGTCGATCTGCGCCGCGCTCAAGTCGAGCGCGCGCTCTCCGCAGTCGTCGCCCTCGAACGTGACGTGCGCCTTGCCGCCGCCGATCTCGACGCCGCGCAGCTCCTCGGCGTACTCGGTCGACAGCGGCGCGCGCACGCCGCCGCGGATCGCCACCACGCGCCGATCCTTGACGTCGATGGTCGCGCCCGCGATCGTCGGCGGCCGCTTCACCGACGAATCGGCCGCCGCCGTGCGCGCCGCGAGCAGCGCCGCCGCCAGCACCAGCGCGCGCACGCGCTAGCTCTGGAGCAGCCGGGCGTGGCGCGCGAGCGCCCAGGTCGGGAAATAATCTTTATAGAGGCGATAGTCGAGCAGCGCCGTCGAGAAGAAGACGCCCGACTGCGACTGCCGCGGCCACGCGCCGCCCGCGCGCTGCAGGTTGCGCAGGCACGCGACCGCGCGCTGAAGCTGCGGCGAGCGCGCGTCGAGCACCTCGAGCAGCGCCAAGAGCGCCCACGCGGTCATCGCCGCCTGGCTCTCCGGGTGCTCGACGTACTCGTCGCTGAGGCAGCTCTTCCAATGCTCGCCCCAGCCGCCGTCCGCCTTCTGCTTCACCAGCAGCCACTCGGCGGCGCGCGCGATCGCCGGATCGCTCGGCGGCACGCCCGCCGCCTTGAGCGCCTCGACGACGTGAAAGATCCCGTAGGTGAAGTTGACGCCCCAGAAGCCGGCGTACGAGCCGTCCGAGCGCTGCCGCGTGCGCAGGAGCGCCACGCCGCGCGCGATCGCCTCGTCGAGCTGCGCGCGCAGCGCGGTGGTCGCGTACGCCGCGCGATAACGCGCCAGCGCGCCGACGCACGACGCGGTGCACTCGGTGTACGAGCGCTCGGTCATGCAGTTGCCGTACATCTCCGACGGGTTGATCCACTCGAGGAACGCCGCGCCGCGCCGCCGCTCGTAGCTGCCGAAGCCGCCGTCACCGTTCTGCCGCCGCAAGATGAACTCGGCCGCCTGCCGCAGCCGCTCGTCGGAGAATCGCTCGCCCGCGGGGATCGCCGCCGCGATCGGCGACGCGTGCAGCTCGAGGATCGCCGACAGCGCCTCGGCGGTGCAGTCGCTCACCGGCCAGCGGTGCTGCCCGTCGGAGAAGCACCAGCCGCCGAGGATCGGATCGCGCCGCTCGGCCTCGTGCTCGGGCAGCTCCTCCTGCATCTGCGTCGCGCGCAGCCACGCGTATGCGCGCGCGAGCGACGGCGCCGCGCGGCGCGGATCGGGCGACGCCAAGATCGCGCGCATGGCGAACGCGGTGTCCCACGCCGTCGAGTGCGCGCCGGCGTAGCGAATCCCCTCCTGCGCGTCGTCCCACTTCCACGACTCCATCGCGTCGAGCGACGGCTGGAGCGCGAAGTGATTCGGATCCTCCGAATAGATCGCCAAACAGTTCAATAAACCGTTTACCGGCGACAATCCCTGCCCGCGGCTCGCCGCCTGCTCGTAAAGGATCCGTTTGAGGCAGTGCGCCAGCGCGAGCTTGCGCAGCGGTTTGACCGGCGCGCGCTCGTGGACGATCAGCGCGTCGTACGCCAGGCGCAGCGGTAGCGACGGGCGCACGAACAGGTCGGTGGCCGCGATATCGTGGCGGTGCGCATTGAAGTCGATCGAATCGAACGGCTGGTCATAAAGCTCGGCGCGCAATTCGGCGGTGATCGGCCCCAAGTCGGCGCGGAATCGTTTGCCGTAGAGATAACCAATCCCGAGATAGATATAACGGGTGTGGTTATAGAAATTATTGGGATGAATCGGCAGCGAATCGGGCAATAAAAAGATCTCGGGCGGAATCGGATTCACGCCCTCGTAGCCGTAGAGCCCGACCATCGAGAGCCAGAACTTGCCCCACGACGGAATCGCCAGCACGCCGCCGTTATCGCGCAGCCAGCGACGGGCGGGCGCCACCAGCTCGTGATCGGGCGCCAGCCCGAGCAGCCGCAGCGCCACGTACGCGAGCGCGGTCATGAAGACGTAGCCGCCGCCTTCGCCGTGCATCGCCCACGATCCGTCCGCGCGGCGCGTGACGCGATAGTGCTGAATGATGCGCTGCCGCGCCGACTCTTCAATCGGCCAACGCCCGGTGATTCGCCGAACCAAGACATATTGGGAGAGCAGCATGGAGTTCCACACCATCTCCGCTTCCCAATGACCGGTCGGGTATTGCAACGAGATTAAATGATCGATTGCGCGTTCCAATGAATCGCGCGAGTCGCGCGCGGCGGCGCGCTGAGCGGCGGCGTTGGCGTCGGGCGTCACGTGCGCGCCTTGGCCAGATGCTCCTCCCATTTACGAATGGTGAGCTGTTGAAACTGTAAAACCGCCGGGCTCAATTCGGCGATCGGCTGCTGGAAATGCCGATTGTAGCCCTCCTGCTCCGCCTCGACGGCGAGCCCGTCCTCGTCGAGGAGCGGCGCGACGTGAAACCGCTTGGCCAGCGGCATGATGATCTTGCGAAGCAGCCAACCCGGCAAACGCACGCTGCCGAATCCGGGGATCTTGATCAAGTCGTGCGCGAAATAGAACAGGAAGATGACGCGCGTCGACTGCTCGTCGATCGGCAGGACGAAGCACCAGTGTTTGATGTGCTCGTCGGTATTGGAGCGTTGATAGGGATATTCGTACGCCAGCTTCATGTGATTGGTATCGGCGCTTTGACGATTGACGAACGCCGCCGCCAATCCGCCGCCGCCGACCATCGTGTCGTACTCCAGCTCGACGGTGTCGCCGACGGTCTCGAGCCGCGTCAGCCTGGCGTTCCAGAACGGCTTGTACTTGCGGTGCAGGTACGCGTGCGTGAAATCGCTGACGTTGTCGAGCACCATCGAGTGATGGCCTTTGACCATCATGTCGATTTCAATCGAGCCCCACGGATCCGCGCCCTGCAATTCGGGGATATCGGGGATATGCCGTTTATCGGCCATTTCGGGATCGCCGGGAAACAGGAACACCAAACCGTGCTTCACCTGCAGCGGATATTCGCGCAGCTTGAATTCGGGCATTTTATTGCCGAATAACTCGTGCGGAATATGGACGCATTTGCCGGTCGCGTCGTATTGCCAGCCGTGATACGGGCAAACCAACTGGCAGCCCTGCACCTGGCCGAGCGAGAGCTTGAGCTGACGGTGCGCGCAACGGTTCTCGATCGCCGAGAGCTTGCCGTCCTGGCCGCGGAACAGCGCGATCGACTGCTTCCAGAACGTGACCTCTTTGACCTCGCCGCGTTTGATGTTTCGATCCCATTCGACCGCGTACCAATAATCCGGGTTCATTCCGGCGGCGCGCGCCTTTTGACGGCGGTTCTGCGCCTCCTCGAACGTCGGCGGTCGATTGGAACGAAGCGAGACCAGGTTGAGCTCTTTCATGCTAGCGCTCTCTTTTTGGTTTCTTCCGTCGCGGGAGCTTTGCGGGCGAGCGGCGGCGATTTGCCGTCGATCCAGCCCTGACCGATGAAGAACTCGTACTGCTCTTTGACCGCGTCTTCAATCGAGGTGGGCTGGTATCCCAATTCGGTCTTGGCTTTGGTGGTATCGGCGCGGCGGTGCATGCGCAGGATTCGCACGGCGCCCGGCGTGAGCCGCTGCGGGCGCGACGGGAAGAACGTCGACTGCACCGCCTGCGTCACCTCGGCGATCACCGCCATCACCGGCGGCGGCAGGCGCAGGCGCGGGCGGCGGCGGCCGGTCACGCGCTCGAAGATCTCCATCAATTCGTCGACGGTGGTGAAGCGCGACGAGATGATGTACTTCTGCCCGGTGCGGCCCTTCTCCATCGCCAGGAGGTGGCCGCTCACGATGTCGCGCGCGGCGACGAACTCGAAGCCGCCGGGGATGTACGCGCGCATCTTGCCGTTGGCGAAATCGGCCAGCGTGCGTCCCATACGCGACGGTTTGAAATCATTCGGGCCCAAGATCGCGCACGACGTCGCCACGACCACGTCTTGTCCTTCGACCACGGCCTTTAAGCATTCGTGCTCGACGCCCGCTTTGGATTTCTCGTACGGCATCGCTTTGTCGAAAGGATTGAACGGGACGGTCTCGTCCGACGGCGCGTCGTGGCGGTGGCCGACGGCGGAGAACGAGCCGGTGACCACCACGCGTCCGGCGCCGGCGTCGCGCGCGGCGCGCAGGAGGTTGCGCGTGCCGATGACGTTGCACTCGAATAGCTCCTGCTCGCCGCCGTCGACGGTCGACAGCTTGGCCGCGCAGTGATAGACGCGATCGACTCCGCGCAGCGCCGCTTTGAGCGCCTCCGGATTGCGCAGATCGCCGAACACGCGTTCGACGTCGAGACCGTCGAGCCCCGCGTTGTTCGAGCCTTCGCGCAACAGCACGCGAACGTCTTTGCCGTCGTCGAGCAGACGGCGCACCAGGTTCGCGCCGAGATGACCAGAGCCGCCGGTGAGCAGGAACTTCATCGACCTTTTACTCCACGGTCAATTGAATCGCTTGTAGCCCGCGAACCACCCGGTGTCCACAAAAACCGGCCGTGCGAAATCGCACCAACCGCACGCAATCATTCTTGAATCACGCGGTCGGACCGCTCATGTCAAAGGAATATGGGGGATTATCCAAAACGCGATTGGATATAATCCACCCATGAAATTTGCGGCGTTTGCGGTCGCGGAGGCGGTGGTTTTGTGCTTTGGCGCATGCGGGACCAACACCGGTCCATATAAAGGCGGCGCCGATCTGGCGATGGCGGGCGGCGGCGACGACCTGGCGATGCCGCAGCCGACCGACGACTTCGCGATGCCGATCGACTTCGCGGCGGGCGGGCTCGACGTGCAGCCGGCGTCGCTGCAGACGATCACCGTGGTCGCGGGACAGACGACGCCGACGGTGACGTACACGGCGACGCTCGACGGCCAGCCGGTGAACGCGGGCTGGAGCGTGGATCGCGGCGACGTCGCGGCGATCTCGCTCGGGCCGTCGTCGAGCGCCACGCTTTCGCCCAAAGGCTCGACGGGCGGGCTGGTCAACGTCATCGCCGGCATCAACGGCATGACCGTGTCGCGGCAGGTGCTGGTCAAGCTGATCGTGCCGTCGCAGAACGGCGCCACCGGCAATCCCGCCGAGCAGTCGCAGGTGGCGACCACCGTCGCGCAGCTCACCGCCGGCGGCGGCGTCGGCGGAGTCGGCGGCGAAGGCCTGGGCGCGCAAGTCGTCGACACCGCCACGCTCAACGCGCTCGCGGTGCCGTCGGGAAACGGCCAGTCGCAGGGCCTCGCGTTCCTCTATCCGTACGACAAGACGGTGTGGCCGCGCGGGCTGCCGGCGCCGCTGGTGATGTGGAGGTGGTCGATCGGCGACGCCGACGCGATCCAGCTCTCGCTCACGACGACCAGCGGATCGTTCTCGTGGACCGGCGCGTTCGCGCGGCCGCCGATCCTCTCGCAGACCGGCGGGAAGTTCATCCGCCACCCGATTCCGCAAGACGTGTGGACCATGGCCACCAACACCGCCGGCGCCGCGTCGGCGAACGGCATGAGCGATCAGCTGATCGTGAGCTTGACGGTGGCGAGCGGCGGCCAGGCGTACGGCCCGATCAGCGAGACGTGGACGGTCGCGCCCGCGCGGCTCTCGGGCATCATCTATTACAACTCGTACGGCACGCAGCTGGCGCAGAACTACACCGGCGCGGTCGGCGGCAACGGCAAGTTCGGCGGCGCGGTGCTGTCGATCCACGTCGGCGACACGTCGCCGAAGCTGGCGGCGGGCACCAACGGCACTGCGGCAAATTGCCGCGTGTGTCACTCGGTGGCGGCCAGCGGCTCGAGCCTGGTGGCGCAGCACGGCGACGTCACCAGCACCAGCTCGACGTACACGCTCAGCGCGAGCGGCATCACCGAGACGACGATGAACAACGGCGCCGCGTTCCCCGCCATCTTCCCCGACGGCAGCTTCGCGCTCTCCGAGGCGGGGCAGCTGATTCCGCTGCCGGGCGGCGCGACCGCCACGACGCCGATCGGGCTGGCCGCGGTGTCGACCGACGTCGGCTCGCCGGCGTTCGCGCCGTCGGGCACGCTGGTGGCGTTCAACCCGATGGCCGGCCCGACGGCCAATCCCACGCAAAAACTTTTCGTCATGGCGTTCAACTCGATGACGAGCACGTTCTCGAATCCGGTGCTGGTCGTCGACGACACCGGTCAGCCGGCGGAGACGCGGCCCGGTTGGCCGGCCTTCTTCCCCGACGGGAAATCGGTGGTGTTCCATCACCAGAGCGCGGCGGGCGCGGACGGCAACTCGCTCGGCACGATGAACACGCGCAAAGGCGCCAAGGCGCAGCTCGCGTGGACCAACGTCACCGACGCCACGCACGTGACCGCGCTCAATCAGCTCAACGGCAAGGACGCCGCGGGCAACGTCTACCTGCCCAAGCTGCCGGCGGCGATCTCGATGAGCTGTACCGGCGACGGCGTGCAGGTCGGCAATATCGACGCCGATCACGGCGACGACGTGAACCTCAACTACGAGCCGACGGTGAACCCGGTGGCGTCGGGCGGCTTCGCGTGGGTGGTGTTCACCAGCCGGCGGCTGTACGGCAACGAGGCGACCATTCCGCCGTTCTGCAGCGATCCGCGCGGCGTCGATCTGATCTCGAACATCACCACCAAGAAGCTGTGGGTCGCCGCCGTCGACGTGAGCGGCCAGCCGGGCGCCGACGCCAGCCATCCCGCGTTCTACCTGCCGGCGCAGGAGCTGCTCGCCGGCAACTCGCGCGGCTTCTGGGTGCTCGATCCGTGCAAGCCCGACGGCACGACGTGCGACACCGGCGATCAGTGCTGCAACGGCTACTGCGAGCCCGCCGCCGACGGCGGCCTCGTCTGCTCCAACACGCCGCCGAACGGCCATTGCTCGCAGGTGCAGGAGAAGTGCACCACCGCCGCCGACTGCTGCGATCAAACCAATCTCTGCATCAACGGCTTCTGCGCCTCGATGCAGATCCCGTAATCGATCCACGATTCGATCCACGATCCGGAATCAAGTTTGATGGTTCGAAACGGTTAAAGGGGGGATCCACGGTCTGAAGACCGCGGCTCCGACAGACCTCCACCATATTCGCGGGGTCAAGCCCTGCGGGCTCCCTCCGTGAGACTCAACATCCCCGAATCGCAGCCCGCGGGGCTTCCCTCTGTCGGAGCCGCGGTCTTCAGACCGTGGATCCCCCTTATCCCGATCGCCGCGAACCAGCGACGACAGATCAATCGATCGCCGATTAATCAATCGATCGCCGATTAACCAACCGATCACCGAATAATCAATTGATCGCCATTAATCGATCGACCGCCGATTAATCAATCAATCAATCAACCGGCTAATCAATCAATGGTTGGCGACTAATACAGAAACGGGATCATGCGGAACTTCGCGCGCGCGCGGTAGGCCTGCCACAAGTCGCCGTACTTGGCGCTGCAGCGCTGCTCGTCGCGCCAGGCGCGGTGCGTGAACAGCACGGCCAGCCAGATCGGCAGGATATAGGGAACGATCGATTGAAAGCCGGTGGTGAGCGTCCAGGCCGTATAGACCATCAGCTCGCCGGTGTAGTTCAATTTGCGGCCGATTCCCCAGAATCCCGAGACCAATAACTTACCGCCGAGCGCCTCGGCCGGTTTGCCCCAGATCTTGACCTGCGGATTGGCTTTGTATTGATGCTTCTGCTCGTTGGTGCCGCGAAACAGAATGAACCCGCAGAGCCAGAGCGCGCCGAGCGCCACCAGCTTCCACGTCTCGAGCGATTCGGTATAACCGAGCAGATACCACGCCGGAATCGAATAAAAGAAGGGCACCAAGACGTAATCGCCCCAAACCAACATCCAGCCGAAGTTCTCGGCGATGATGTCCCACGTGTAGATCATTCCGTATTCGAATTGAAAGTAATTGGTCAGATATAGGAAATAAACGATCTGATAAAACCACATGCGCGTGGTGAGCGCGCCGAGCGCTTCGTATTGCGCCGCCGCGAACGCCCAGTTGATCACGCCGAGGCCGATCAGCGACGGGCGATAGGCGAACATCTTGAGATCGACGCCGAGCCACGTCGGGTTCAGCTCGGTGCCGTAGAACGCGTCGACGATCGGATTGCCGCGCAGCTCGACGCCCGCACGGCGCCCTTGAAAATAGAGAATCGCGGTGAGCGTGAACGCGAACACGTTGGCCACCGCCAATAGCGGCCAATAGTATTTCACGACAATCGATAACGAGAACCATTTGAAATACTGCGCCGCCGCCAATACCGCGACCGTCAATAGATAGAGCCACAATCCATTGAGGCGATATTGTTTGCGCGTGCCGTCGGCGAGCGGCACGCCCTCGAGCCGCTGCCCGGGCACCACCATCGACGCGACGAACAGGAACAGCACGAAGCCGCCATAGAGCGCGGCCGCGACGGCGAGATTGTGCGGGGTCAACGAATCGAGTACGGAGCGCATGCAGCGATGGATGCTATCCGCGGCTGATCTGCGCCAGCACGACGCGCATCTCGTCGACGACGCCGGCCTTCTTGATCATCGGCTTGCCGTCGTCGAGCTCGATCTGCTTGGCCAGCGCGGCGCGCACCTCGGGGCTGGCCTTGCCCGCCTGCGCCAGGCCGACCAGCACCGTCATGCGCACCGAAAGATCGGACACGCCCACCGCCTTGGCCAGCTCGTCGACGCCCGGCTTGCCGAGCCGCCCGAGCATCAGCGCCGCCTTCTCCGCCTTGGCCGAGTCCTTGTCGTCGAGCATCTTGGCGTAGCAGGCGACGTCCTTCTTGCACGCCTTGGCGACCTCGAGCCGCGCGCTCGCGTTCTTGAACACCACGTGCGCGTCGGACTCCTCGAGATCGGCCGGCAGCTTCTGCCACGTGACGTTGGCTTGCTCGGCCCACGCCAGGCGCGAGTACGCCGTCGCCGCGGCGGCCACCAGCGCGCCGTGCTCGGCGTCGATCTCGTGGCTCTTCATGTTGATGAAGCTCTCGTTCGCGATCTTGAGCAGCGCCGGCAGCGCCGAGGTGTCGCCCGCGCCGTTGAGCGCCTCGGCGGCGGCGGCGCGCAGCTTGTTCGGCTGCTTGGCGTCGGTGAGGATGGCCAGGAGCGGCGCCTTCACGTCGGGCGAGCCGATGAGCCCGAGCGCGATGATCACCGACTGGTGACCCGACACGCCCTTCTTCAAACCGTCGTCGGGCTTCTTCAGCTCGGCGAGCAGCGCCGGCACCGCCGTCTTCGAGCGGATGTCGCCGAGCAGGATCGCCGTCTTCTGCACGATGATGCCGGGGATGAACTCGTACTTCTTGGCGTCGGCCTCGAGCTCGGCGTTCTTGCGGTTCATCGCGTCGACGAGCGGCTGCACCGCCGGCTCGCCGATGCCGACCAGCGCCGTGCGGCACTCGGCGAAGATGTCGGCGCCGCGTCCGGTCATGAACAAGCCGCGGATGAGGAACGGCACCGACTTCGGATCGTTGAACCGGGCGAGCTGCCCCGCCGCCGTCTTGTTGAGGAAGAAGTCCTGATCGTCGGCCGACGTCGACAGCACCTTGTCGAGCGCGTCGACGGCGCGCTTGTCGCCGATCTTGCCGAGCGCCTTCATCGCCTCGAGCTTGACGATGTTCGCGCGCGTCTTGATCGGCAGCGGCTTCTTGAGCGTGGCCATCAGCGGCTCGACGGCGCTCGGATCGGGCGTGTCGCCGAGCGCGTTGGCGGCGATGGCCGCGGCGTCGAACGAGTCCTCCGAGTAGTCGAGCGCGTCGATCATGATCGGCACCGCGCGCGGATCTTTGAACGTCGAGATCGCGCGCAGCACCTCCGCGTCTTTGCCCTTCTTGTAGAGATCGATCAGCGGCGGCACCGCGGCCTTGTCTTTGATCTTCACGAGCTCGCGCACGGCGTCTTTGCCCTCGCGCGGATCGTTGAGCTTCTTGATCCAGGTGTTGGGATCGCGCGGATCATCGACGCATCCGACGACCAGCAGCGAAACCGCGAGTGCCAGCGAGCGCCTCATCCCGAACCTCCCCTTGCAATGTTCGCCGTAAAAAAGAAAAAGCGCCGGAAGGATATCCCTTCCGGCGCTCTTTGATCAAACGAATTTCCTCGCGTCAGCCGCCTTTTGCTTTCTGATTCACGGCGAAGTTCACGTTCGCATATCCGGCGACGGCGCACGAGTACATCACCTTCTTGATGACCTTGAAATCGACGCCCTTGTCCGCCTGCACGATCACCGTGCCGGCGAAGTTCTCCGACGGGTGCAGCAGCTTGAAGTTGTTCTTGAGCGTCACCAGCTGATCGTGCAGATCGGTGATCTTCCAATCGGCGGTGTTCTCCGCGTTGAGCTGCTCCGCGTTGGCCACCATGCGGCCGTCGAGCGTCACCGAGTCCTTCGACACGGCGATGATCGGCGCCTGCTCGAGGTCCTTGAAGTTCTGCGCCTCGGGCAGAACGATGTTCTTCTGCACCGAGAGCAATTCGCCCGACGCCGAGAACGTCTGCAGCAGGAACACGACGAGGATGGTCAACATGTCGACCATCGACGTCAGGTTGAGCTCGGCGTAACCCGACTTCTTGCCGTGCCCACCGGAGCGCACGAACTTGAGCGGCGCGTACTTGCGGAGCCGGGGCCCCGGCTTCTTCATGAGGCCCGGTTTCTCTTCGGCGCTCATCAACCGCCTCCCTTGTCGCTGAGGCCGATATCCGGGAACTTCGACGACAGCACGATATCCATCGTATGAATGATCTTGTTGTACAAGACCGAGTCATCCGCTTTGACGGCGATATCGTTCTTATCCGGATACGCGGTTTTGGCGTCTTTCAGAATATCGGCCAGCTTCACGTAATCGTAATCGTCGCCCTTCATGGGAATCGGGGTCGACTCGCCGGTGGACTTGGCGAACGTGTAGCCGTCCTTGTCGATGTAGAGCGTGAGGTTCACCGTCGGCTCCGGCGGTTTCTCGTCGGTGGAGCCGGCCGCGCCCTGTCCCTTCTGCGTCACGTCCATGCGGGCGAGTTGCGTCCACACGGCGGTGATCAGGAGGAACGAGATGCAGCACGACAGCAGATCGATGAACGGAACCAGATTGATCGCTGCGTCCAGCGGCTTTTTGCCGCCTTTGCCAGTTGGCGTAGGTGCTGCGCCACCCATGGATTATCTCCTCTCGCGAGCCACAACAAAGACTTGGGGAACGAGATCAGGCGGCTTGAGAACCCTTCATCGCGTTGCGGTGACCGACGACGAGGTTGACGACCTGGACCGAGACCTCGTTGATGTCGTCGAGCACGCCCTGCGTCCAGCCGTTGAGGATCGCGAACGCGAGCAGCGCCGGGACGGCCGTGATGAGACCGAACGCGGTGCAGTTCATCGCCTCCGAGATGCCCTTGGCGAGCAGCGTCGCCTTCATCGACGGATCGACGCCCGCGACGCCGGCGAACGAGTGGATGAGGCCGAGGATGGTGCCGAGGAGGCCGACCAGCGTCGCGACGTTTCCGAGCATCGCGAGGTAGCCGGTGCGCTTCTCGATCAGCGGCAGCTCGTGCAGCGCCGCCTCGTCCATCGCCGCCTGCACTTCGTGATCGGGGCGGTTGAACTTGGTGAGGCCCGCCTGGATCACGCGCGTCATCGGCGTCGGGTTGCCCGAGCACACCTTGACGGCGCCCTGGACGTTGCCCGCCATGATCTGGCTCTTGAGGAGGGCGAGGAGCTTCTCTTTATCGATGCCCGCCTTCTTCAAATAGATGATGCGCTCGATCGTGATGCCCCAGCACACGATCATGATGGCGAGAATCGGCCACATCGGCCAACCGCCCTCGTGGAATGCGTCGGCGAGCAGCTTCAATGCGGACATCGAGGATCCTCCTGGCAAGGCGGGTAACGGCCCGCGTACGAGGGGACTCGCTTAGCAGGCTGAGTGCCAGCCGCGATTGCGCGCGGATCGCGCGGCGATCGGGAGTTTGCGGCGTGGAGTCGCCGGGGCGCATGTCTACGCTTTGGGGCGTTTCGCTACGGTCTCTTGACTTCGTCGCGTTCTCGGAAATAATGCGCGAACCGGGGCGCGTCCACGTTGTCCGTTCGAACGTGGAAGAACTGTCGAACCGTCGGCGTAGTTCGAGGAGTCTCGTGTCACGTGCGTTCGATCTGATCGCGATCGTTGCGGTGGCGATCGTCTTGTTGCTGCCGAAGCCGAGCCTGGAAGCGAAGCCGGCGCTCGTCGGTGAGAAGATCGAGCTCGATCGCGTCGCGGCGCTCGAGGACGCGCGCTTCGCCGAGCCGGACAACGTCGATCACGCGGTCGAGCTCGCCGACGCCTATCTGAGGTTGCTGCGTCCCGATTGGGCGCTGGCGACGCTCGCCGAGTTCGCGTCGTCGGGCGATCATCGGGTTCATTTGCTGCGCGCCACCGCGCACGCCGAGCGGCTCGAGCCGCGCGCCACCGTCGACGAAGCCGAGCGCGGGCTGAAGGCGTGCGACGCCGAAGGCGCGAAGTGCTCGCCCGCCGATCGCGTGCGCTTCGGCGTCATCTCGCAGTCGATGCAGGCGCTGGTCGACAATCAGATCGATCCGTACAAGACGCCGCAGCAGGCGCGCGAGGCGGTGTCGAAGGTGCTGCACTCGACCAAGGCGAGCGACAAAGCGCCCGCGCCCGCGCCGAAAAAGTAACCGCCGATTTTTTTCGCGTCAGGGAAGTTGATCGGCGCCGATGTCGAAGCGGCTGGTGCCCACCGACGGGCGCGGATCGCCGTCGATGTCGTGGTTGGTGAGCGCGCTGGCGCCCGCGGTGCCCTTGCACGGCGAGCCGCTCTGCAGGTGATAGTCGTTGTTCGCGTTGTCGAGGAACGCCGGCCCGGTCACCGACAGATCGACGTTGTTCGACTGGAACGAAATGGCGTCGAAGTGATCGTCGGTGGCGGTGTAGCGCGTGGTGCAGTTGCTCTCGCTGATGGTGGCCGACGCGATGTTGCTGAACAGGATGTTCTGGTTGATGGTGAACGGCGCGCCGAGCGCGCACGCCACGCCGGCGTAACCGGTCTGCGTCGTGTTGTTGGCGATGGTGTTGTTGACGAACACGCGCGGCGAGACCGACGTCGACGAGAACAGCGACACGCCGCCGATCAGCGAGCTGGCCGAGCCGTTGCGAAAGACGAAGTTGTTGGTGATGGTGAACGACGTGTTGCTGCCGCTGACGCCGACGTGCAGCCCGCCCTGCGAGTTGCCCGGGCCGATGCGGCACTGATCGACCACCACGTTCGAGCAGTTGGGCGACCCGTCGATTCCGTAGTAGCCCGAGTTGGCGACGCGCGTCTGGTACACCGCCACCTTGCCGCTGTCGCACCAGATCGACGAGTGCCCCGACGGCGAATTTGGAAAGTCGAGGCCGATGAGCGTGACGTTGGTGCCGCCGTTGCCGTTGATGTGGATGGGCTCGTTGTTCTTGCCGACGAGCGCGGTGTCGGGCGAGCCGGGATCGCCGACGAGGATGAAGCTGGTGTCGTTGCCGACCTGCAGATCCTCGGCGTAGCTGCTGGGCGCGGCGTGGATGATGTTCAGCGTGGACGTCACCTTGCTGATCGCGGTGGCGAGGTGGCAGTAGGGCTTGGCCTTGCTGCCGTCGACGGTCGACGGACAGTTGAGCTGGTCGACGTAGATGATGTTGTTGCCGCCCGGGGGCAGGCAGTCGCCGCGCTGGATCGACGCGCCGAACACCGGATCGAACACGGTGTCGCAGATCAGCGAGTCGCACTCGCCGTTGGCGACGCAGCCGCGGCACGCGTGCGCGGTCGGGTCGCAGATCAAGTCGTGCGGCTGCGTGCAGTCGCCGTTGGTGGTGCAGTTGACGCAGCGGCCGGCGTCGGGGCCGGTCGACAGGCAGTGCGCGCGCGTTTGATCGAGCGCCTTGCACGCGTCGTCGGCGTTGGTGGCGGCGTTGCACGGGGCGCAGGCGCCGCTCACGCACAGCGGCTTCTCCGGCGGGCAGGCGGTGCACGTCGACGTGAGATCGACGCCGGCGAGATCGACGCCCGCGAGATCGGGCAGCACCACCGGAAGATCGCTGGCGCTCGTCGAGCACTGGCGCGCCACCAGGTCGCACGTGCCGCCGTTCGGGCACGCGATCGTGGCGTCGCAGTACGCGCCGTTGTTTTTTTCGCAGCCGGCGAGCGCGAGCGTGACCGCGAGCGCGAGCGCGGCGGCGAGCGCGGCCGCGCGCCTCGACGCGCGCATCAAAATTTCCCCCACGCCGAGAGCGCCGCGCCGCCCGAGAGCGGCTCGACGCCGAGCGCGAACTTGCGCGCCGGACGATCGATCACGATCAGGATCACCGACGTCACGAGTAGCGCGCCGCCGATCGACACCAGCGCCGCGCCGGCGGGCAGCGTGTCGTAGACCTTCGGGCACTGCTTCTGTCCCGCGGCCAGCCCGCACGTGCCGTGTCCGTCGACGGCGAGCAGCCCGGCGCCCGCCGCCACGCCGGCCACGCCGACGCCGAGCGCCACCCACTTCAAGATCCCGAGCTGCCCGCGGCGCGGCGGCGGCGCGGCGGCGACCGGCACCAGCAGGTTCACGCGCGCGGTCTTTCCCGGCTCGACCGCCACGTCGCGCTCGACGCGCCCCGCGGGCGACGCCATCGCGATCACGTGATCGCCCGGCTCGAGCGTGCCCGACCACGGCGTCACGCCCACCACTTTGCCGTCGACGGTGAGCGGACCCGGCGGCTGCGACGTGACCTCGAGCGTGCCCGGCTGCGCCAGCTCGGCGTGCAGCTTCTTGGCGAGCGTGGCCACCATCGCGCGCAGCCCGTCGGCGCTGCACGGCGCGCAGCGATCGATGGCGTCGGCGATCACCTTCTTGTGGCCCGCGTCGTACGCCGACAGCCCGACGACGAAGCCGTCGCTCGCCGGCTCGAGCCGCGGCAGGATCAGCCGCTGCACGCGCAGAAACGACGCCTCCTCGGCGAGGCAGCCGCCGGCGCGGCAGTTGACGAACTCGGGCCGCTCGCCCATCTGCATGTCGACCTCGGCGGGCGGCTTGAGCGAAAAGCCGGCCGCGCTCAGCCACTGCGTGAGCGCCTCTTGAAACGCGCGGTTCAGCTCCGGCGCGACGCTCGGCGGAACGGCGATCGCGGCGATCGCGGTGCGCGGCTCCGCGGCTCCGGCCAGCGACGGCAAAAGGCAGATGACTGCAAGCCAGGATAGTCTCACGTGCGAAGTGTCGCGCCCCACGACGTGACGTGTCAACGATCGATCACTGCACGTAGACGCCGGCGCGCAGCTCGCCTTCGCCGCGCGCGGTTTTTCCTTCGAGGCGGTGCGGGCCGGTGACGAGCGCGCAGTGGGTCATCAGCGCCACCTGCGATCGCGGGCGCGCTTCGCCGACGCGCCGTCCGGTCGGCGCCCACAAAAACAGATGGAGCGCCTCGACGCCCGGCCCGCCGACGCCGACGAAGGTGTAGCAGCGGCCCGACTCGAGGTTGACGATCCAGTCGGTGAGGCCGTGGCGGCCGGCGGCCACGCCGCGCAGGAACTCGCCGACGCGGCGCGAGGCGGGCGCGATCACCGACGCTTCGTGATCGACCGTCGCGGCCAGCGCGTCGCCGGGCGGCAGCGGATCGCGCGGCGCGCGCACCACGACGGGCGGCGGCGCGGCGATGGGCTGCGGCGCAAACGCCGGCGGCGCAGCGACGGGCGGCGGCGCGATCGGCACCACGAACGCCTGCACCGCGATCTCGCCCGCGCCGTGCGCGATCTGCGCCTGCACGCGATAGGTGCCCGGCCACTCGGCGCAGTAGTGCACCTGCGGCGCCGCGCCGTCGTGCCGATCGGCCTCGACCTTCTGGTTGGTGGGATCGATCAGCCACAGGTCGAGGTGCTTCACGCCCGCGCCGCCGACGCCGAGGATGGTGTAGCAGCGCGCGCCCTCGAGCGCGATCGCGTAGCCGGCCGGCTGCCCCTTGGCCAACACGCTCGTGAACACCGGCGACGCCGGCACCTGCCCCGGCGCGGCGCTGTCGTGAAAGCCGGCGAGCTGCTGCTGCAGCGGCGCCGACTGCGCGCGCCCCGTCGATGTTGCAGCGCACAAAAATAGCGCCGCCGCCGCGAGCCGCATCACTCGCCGAAGACTTTCAGCCGCACCGGCCCGCCGTCCGTGCGCGACGTGATCGGGTTGGCGAACGCCGGCAGCTCCAGCGCCTGCCCCTTGGCGTACACCGGGTGGCGCCCGTGCCGCCGGTACCACTCCGCCACCGACGCGTTGGCCAGCATCTTCTCGACGATGTTGCGCCAGCCGACGCCGGTGTTGTACGCGCAGAACGAGATCTCGCCGAGCTGCGTGCCGTAGGGAATGATGCACATCTCGGTGCGGCGAAAATCGTAGTTGAACAGATCTTGAAACCACATGCCGGCGACGAACAGCGCGCGCCACTCGAACTCGTCGGCGTCGCTCTCGTACTCGCCGACGCGGCGGCCGCGCGCGCCGGTCTGCGAGAGCAGCTGCTTCATCAGCTCGGCGAACGTGTAGCCGGGCGGCGCGTGCTCGGCGCGATAATTTTTCAGCAGCGCCACGCCCAGCTCGGCGACGGTGACCGCGCGTCCCTG
>Ga0070741_10007266_pt1 | contig 23055 bp, 22 predicted proteins | sample Coa_R1_4_FD_66440 | JGI IMG/M metagenome (GOLD analysis project Ga0070741, IMG submission 66440) | Surface soil microbial communities from Centralia Pennsylvania, which are recovering from an underground coalmine fire - Coalmine... | ecosystem: Environmental > Terrestrial > Soil > Unclassified ... | reverse complement strand
CGCCGTGCGCTGCGGCTCTTTGTTGCTGCTTGGAACAAATGTCAGTTGTTTCGCCAAGCCCATCCGAATTATCCGACCAATCTCATTGATTTCATTTCTGTTGGAGATTAGACAATCCCGGCGGGCTTGCTCATCGTCGGCTTGGCGCTATTTTGCTAAATTCAATTTTTCCCCTAATGGTGGTGGCTTCTCTTTTTCGTCTTGGGCTGGAATCTCATCGGCGACGCGATCCGCGACATTGTTGATCCGCGACTGCGCGGCACAAAATAGCGCACTGCGCTATTCAATCACAATATTCGAAAAATCCTCATCGGGCTGCGGATACTGCGGGTCAAGCGCCTTGAGCGTATCATGCGCCACGTGCGCGACCACCCAATCGCGATACCACTTGCGATTCGCCGGGACAATGTACCACGGCGCATACTCCGTACTCGTCTTGCTCAAAACCGCTTCGTACGCCTTTTCATATTCATCCCACAACTCGCGTTCTTTCAAATCCGCCGGGTTAAATTTCCAGCGCTTGGTCGGGTCTTGAATCCGCGCTTCGAGCCGCTTTTTTTGTTCGTCCTTGCTGATGTGTAAATAAAACTTGACAATGGTCGTTCCCTCATCGGTCAGCATTTTTTCAAAGTTATTGATCTGGTCATAGCGTTTTTCCCAAACCTCTTTGGGAACAAGATTGTGCACGCGGACAACGAGTACATCTTCGTACTGGCTCCGATTGAAAATTCCAATTTCGCCTTTTCTCGGCAGCGCCGCCGAAATTCGCCACAAATAATCATGCGCGAGCTCTAGGGACGTTGGCGCTTTGAATGATGCGACATGGCAGCCCTGCGGGTTTAAATGCCCAAAGACGCGGCGAATCGTTCCATCCTTGCCGCCCGTATCCATCGCCTGAAGCACAAACAAAACCGCCCGCGTACTCTCCGCAAATAACTTTTCCTGCAACTCATCCATCGCGTCGGTCAATGCTTTTACTTCCGCGAGCGCCTCTTTTTTGTCTCCTGAAAATTCACTTTTGTCCGACGCATCAAAATCCGCCAGCTTGATTTTCGTACCCGGTTTCACGCGATACTTTTCCACCCGTTGCTCCTTGACACCGTTGTAGGGGCAGGGTCTCCCTGCCCGTTCATCCTGTCCTTCCTCTCGCTACGCGCCAATCAAAACAATAATCAACGGCAGCGTAATAATCATCGCCAGCGTGGTCAATACCAGTGTGGACGCCGCTTCAATTTCGTACACCTGATAGCGCGAGCCGAGCAGCGGAGCCACGACTGACGCGGGAATCGCACACAACACAATTGCCTCGCGCCCCAACGGATTCCCAATCCCAAGTACCGCAACCAGCAGCACCATCAACGCAGGTTGTCCAATCATCTTGACCAGCACATCGCCAAGAATTTCCAGATTGATTTGAATGCGATAGGAAGCAATAATCAGCCCTGCTAAAAACAGCGATGTCCCCGATGTTGCTGACCCAAGCAGTTTCAGCATATCGTCAATCTCTTGCGGCACTGCGACATCGAGCAGGACTAACACCACACCCAGCAACGGTGCCCAGACCATCGGTTCTTTCGCGCTGTTCAAAAGACTGGTCGTAAGCGCATTGCCCGTACTGTGTTCTTGCCCTCCCACTGAACGCTGCCGATAAATTTCCAAAAGCACAACGGTCAGCGGCACTAGCAGCCCGCACGAAATCACGGTCGCCGTCGCAACCGCGACAATGCTCATCGAGCCAAATAATCCGGTAAAAATCGGCACGCCCAGAAACGCAACGGATGGATAGGTAACGAGGTTCGCTTGCAGCGCCGCCTCGCCTAACGAATGACGCAAAACGAACAGACCAAATAACAACACCACCGCAAACAACCCAATCATCGCAATAAATACACCCAACAGGTACGTCGCTTCGGCGAGCAAGCGACTGCGCGTTGTCGTGGCTGTTCCCACGAACATCAACGCGGGTAGCGCGTACACCAACACCAATTCATTTAGCCCCATCACCTGCTCTTGACTAAATTTCTTGGCGCGGCCTGCGGCATATCCAAGCCCCATCACGAACAAAATCGGCAAAAGCGCGGTAAAGGCAGAAACAATCATCATCTCGAATCACCCACTTCGATTGTTCTGCGCTAGAGCAACGCGCCGAGCCAGTTCCACAGCGTGGCGAGTACGGTATCGAACCACGACGGTGAAATAAGCCAAACGACTGTTAGCGAGACAATGACAAGACCGAATATGAAAAAGACGAGGCCCAGAACGCGCGTCGGAATGGAACGTACAATTCCCCAGAGCGAATCATCCGCGTCCGCCCGCAAACCGCCAATCCCGTAAAGAATCGCAGCGCCGCCAATAATGAACCAGACGACTGATTGTCCGAGTGACGTTGCACCAAACCGCGACAGCGAACGTTCAAAAGCGCGGTCAAGACGAAATAACAGTGCAACGACAAACAGAATCAGCACCGTACCGATGCTAATCATTACAATTCCCCACGTGCTGGGCGGAACACGTTTCAGATCATCACCGCCCATTCGTTCGGGATCAATCAACTCAACCTGTCCTGTACGCCGCGTTTGGATGCCCGCCAGAATTAGCCCGAAACCGAACATTACACCTGCTGCCTCCAATACCAACGTTGAACCGAGCGCATCGCCCAAGACAAAAATCACCAGCGCGCCAATCACGAGCGCATGAGCGATCACGGCGAAAATATCACGTCGCTTCATGTTTCGCCTTACCGTCGGCGAGCAAACTCTTTATACCGATAACAGCTCGTCACGTGGTCATTCACCATTCCGCACGCCTGCATAAACGCGTAACAAATCGTGGAACCCACAAAGGTAAATCCGCGTTCTTTCAAATCCTTGCTCATCGCATCTGATTCGGGAGTATGCGCGGGAATCTCTTTCAACGTTTTCCAGCGATTCACTTTCGGCTTGCCGTTGACGAATTTCCAGATATATGCGTCAAACGAACCAAATTCCTTTTGAACTTCAAGAAATGCCCGCGCATTCTGCACAAATGCCTTGACCTTTAGCCGATTCCGCACAATTCCCACGTCATTCAACAGCGCCATAATTTTCTTCTCATCATAGCCAGCGATCGTTTTCGCATCGAAATTATCGAACGCTTTCCGATAGTTTTCGCGTTTCTTCAAAATCGTGATCCAACTCAATCCCGCCTGCGCGCCTTCCAAGCACAAAAATTCAAACAGCGTTCGGTCATCATGCACTGGCACGCCCCACTCCTCATCGTGATAACGAAGATAGAGTGCATCGGAACTACTCCATTCACAACGGTGACCTTGAGATTCTTTTTTCATGGTCCTTACCGCAAGGGAAATCAATCGTCTGATAGAACTTTTTCAACTTCGGGGATATTTGATAGAGAGCAGTTAACTGGCAAGGCATAATAATTGAAACCGCTACACCCTGCAAGCGTCAATGGGGGCGGCAGGATGTTGCACATGGATACCATTCAAGGCTTGTCGCCCCAGGGATTTCCGCTATAATCAAGTTGCCTACCCCCTCCCCCTCTGGAGGGGTAAGTAATTCATTCGGCATTGCACCAAGATAGGCCGAGATGGAGCACAACCTGCGCGAACCGCAGAGAGTATGTTGCCGTATCTGGGAGAACTATGGCTACTGGCGATAAAACGCAGCTCTTGAACCGCGCGCGATCCATTCAAGGACACATGGGCGCGGTTGTGCGAATGCTGGAAGAAGACGCGTACTGCATTGACATTATCAAGCAGACTCAAGCTATCGAAAAAGCATTAGACAAACTGAACGCGCTGATTCTCGAAAAGCACATGAACGAATGTGTGACGACGGCAATTCGCTCCAACAAGCCCCAAGAACGGGAACGCGTAATTGGCGAATTGTTGGAGGTATTTGAAACGGCGAACAAGTTATAGCAGATAGCCAATAGCGGATAGCCGATAGCCGCGCTCCCTAACGTCGCTTCGCTATTGCCATTCGCTATTTGCGGCAAACGCAAGCGATTGCAACTGCCATTTGCTACCTATGGCTATGCAGCAAATAGTTTTACCGATTAAGGGAATGACATGCGCGAGTTGTGTGACGCACGTTGAACGCGGTTTGAAAGAAACTGCAGGCGTTGAACAGGCAGCGGTGAATCTCGCCACCGAGCGCGCCACGGTTCAGTACGATCCAAACAAGGCAACGATTCCCGACATGGTTTGGCACGTTCAAGATGTCGGCTATGATGTCTTAACCGACACGCTCGAACTGCCCTTGCAATGTATCGCAGATGCCTCCCGAATCGAGATCGCGCTAAAATCCGTCCCCGGTGTTTTAGACGCCACGCTCAACCCCGCGCGCAATCAAGCAACGATTCACCTCATTCCCGGTGCTGTAACAATTGGCGATTTGCGTGCCGCCATTGAGAACACGGGCGGACAGGTTGCAGACACCGCCCAAGGTGCTACTGTTGCCGAACCTGTTGATCGGGAACTGAAAGCGCGGCAGCGCGAACTCCGCCGAGAACGTATCAATCTTACTATCGGCATTGGATTCACCATTCCCCTATTCCTCTTGGCGATGGCGCATGATCTTTTCGAAAATGTTTGGATGGCGAATCCCGCGCTCCGCGCGTTTTTTGGCTCACCCTATTTCGGCTGGGTCCTATTGCTGCTTGCCACTCCGGTTCAGTTTTATGTTGGACGCGCCTATCACATTGGTGCGTGGAAAGCCCTCAAGCATCTCACAGCAAACATGGACGTGCTGATTTCAATTGGCACGAACGCCGCGTACTTTTACAGCCTCCTCGTGCTGCTAGGGCAACTTGTCGGAATCAATCTTGACGACCACGTGTACTTTGAAACTGCCGCCGTAATTATTACGCTCATCAAAGTTGGCAAATATCTCGAAGCACGCGCCAAAGGCGAAACGAGCGCAGCAATCAAAAAACTAATGAGCCTCGCGCCCAAGACGGCGCGGGTGATTCGGCGTGACGGTGCATCCCAAGGCGTCGAAACGGAAATTCCGGTGGACGCGGTGCGCGTGGGTGATGTAATGCTCGTGCGTCCCGGCGAGCGCGTGCCAGTAGACGGCGTGTTGCTCAACGGCGCGTCAAGTGTAGATGAATCCATGCTCACAGGCGAAAGCGTGCCGGTGGAAAAAAATATTGGTGATCGGGTTTTGGGCGGTACAATCAATAAGACGGGCGCGTTTACGTTTGAGGCGCGCAAGGTTGGCAAAGAGACGGCGCTGGCGCAAATCGTCAAACTGGTCGAAAACGCGCAAACCTCCAAAGCGCCGATTCAAAAACTCGCCGACCAAATTTCTGCCATTTTTGTGCCGATTGTTCTCGGCATCGCCGCGCTCACCTTCGTGACATGGCTGATTTTTGGACCATCGCCTGCATTCACGTTCGCATTCTCAAATTTCGTCGCGGTGTTAATCATCGCGTGCCCCTGCGCGCTCGGTCTGGCGACGCCAACGGCGATTATGGTCAGTACCGGCAAAGGCGCGGAATTGGGCATTCTAATTCGCAGTGGCCAAGCGCTGGAGACCGCCTACAAACTTGACGCCATTGTGTTGGACAAGACGGGAACTTTGACACTCGGCAAGCCGACCGTCACCGACATAATAGCAGATAGCCGATGGCAGATGGCGCATAGCGCCTTGCCCTTCGCGGATGGCTATCCGCCATCCGCCATCCACGCTTTGCTAACGCTCGCGGCTTCCGCAGAAACATTCAGCGAGCATCCACTGGGGCAAGCGATTGTCGAGTATGCCAATGCACAAGGTCTCTCGCTTGCGCCTGCCGTCGAGTTTGGTATGCTTGCGGGGCATGGGATTCGCGCCAGAGTGGATAGTCGTGAGGTGATTGTCGGCAACGGCAAACTGATGGTAGATCAAAAAATCAATACCACCGCGCTCGATAAAACCGCGCAGAAACTTGCCGATGAAGGCAAAACACCAATGTTCATTGCGGTGGATGGCAAAGCAGTGGGCGTCATTGCCGTCGCGGATACACTCAAGCCCGAAGCGCGGGCAGCCATCGAAGCATTGCAAAAGCTGAACATTGACGTTTATATGTTAACCGGCGACAACGCGCGGACGGCGGCGGCGATTGCCAAGCCGCTCGGCATTGAGCATTTCTTTGCGGATATTCTGCCTGAACAAAAAGAGCAAAAGGTGCGCGAACTGCAAAGCCAGAAAAAGATTGTCGCGATGGTGGGCGATGGCATCAACGATGCGCCTGCGCTCGCCGCAGCCGACGTTGGCATCGCACTGGGCACCGGCACGGATATCGCAATGGAAGCGGCAGACATTACCTTGATGCGCGGCGATTTAGGCGGCTTGGTCACGGCGATTCAACTCTCGCGGGCGACGATCCGCACCATCTATGGCAACTACTTTTGGGCATTCGCCTACAATGTCGCGGGAATTCCGATTGCAGCGGGGCTCCTGTATCCGTTCTTTGGCATCCTGTTGAATCCCATTATTGCAGCAGCGGCGATGGCGTTTTCCAGCATCTTTGTCGTGACGAACAGTTTGCGGTTGCGTAATTTCAAACCCCAAGATTGAAATTACGCAAGTGATTCGACCGCACCGTTCCTGTCTTGCAGATGCCTGTCCCACGGCACATACGTCCGCTGCGCAATCAACTCGACCGTAAGCTGGTGATCAATCCATTGCTGCGCCCCGCGCGTGCCTTGAAATGCCACTCGTACTAAAAAGGGGCCGGGAATCAACAGCAGCAGCGTCAACGCAAAGCTCCCCAATCCCAGCCAGTCCGAAATCCCGGCGTGGCTTTGTGTTACTAGCTGAATGAGCAGTGGAACAAAAAACGCAAACAAAAAAAACGAAAGAAACCAAATCACCAATCCAAGTCCCAGTCCTACGGGAAGCATGATGCAAAAAGTAAAAATACGCCGCAGCCAGTTAATGATCCGTCGGTCGCGCGCTCTTAAATAACTCGTTGCCTCCCACGCGCCAAACAACATGCGCGCCCATTGCCGGACCTGATCGCGGAGTGCATCTTGGATGGCTTCTTCATCTTGAATAGTGATCGGCGTTGTCGCCCGCACGTTCAACTCTCTCAACTGCCCGCCTTCGTAATTCAACGAATCGCCGATACACCATCTGTCCAGATGCTTGCAAATCACAGGGACTACAAACTGCGGTAAATAGGGAATTAATGTTCGCAAGCGTCTCTGCTCCACTTCCAGGCGCTTGCGGCTCAACATTCTCCGCCAGGTTGCTTTTGCCCGTTCCTGCTCCGATTGCCGCACCGGAATTTGCAGCGACCAGTAGGTATCCGCAATACTCATTCCCGCGATGAACGCGCGATAGGCTTCGGGTGACAATGCATTCAAGCGCGCGGCGACCTGTCTCGTCCATAGTTCTAAAAGGTCCCGCAGCTCCCCCGCCTTGACCGCCGGATTTCGCGGATTTTGAAACCACGCGCGAATTCGCACCAGCAGCGATTCGACTTGTTGCGTCAGTGGAGACAAATGCTCCGCCGACTCAAAATCAAACGACGCATAAATTTGGAGAACACGTTCGACCGCAAGCAAATACTGGTCGCTCTTGGTGCGGTCAGGATTATCCGAAAGCGTGAGGCGCGGCGTCGTACCTCTCGCTCGCGCCAGTTTCCCCGGTCGCGTGCCGCGTCGCGCGTGCCCTAGCGTTTCAGCAATCGCCCAGCCTAGCAAGAGCGCATTCGTAATTTTCGTGTTGAGCAAAACACTGTCATCATTGACTGGCATGGTGCGCTTGTCATTCTCTATAAGAGAAGCTCGTGAGTCGCCGCAGGGCGACTTGGCCCTGTGTTGCAGCGATTTCAATCGCCCGATTTCATGCTAAAATAATAATTGAATTCGCTTGCTGGCTCCCCTTAGCCTTGAGGGTTAAGGCGTCGTCAGCAGGCGGATTCATTCTCCACTTGTACAGAAAAAACCCGTCTTTTGCAAGACGGGTTTTCATTTCGCCTTTTACACAATCTCTCCAAACCCAAACGCGGCGAATCGCATCAACGATAGCGCCCCCAATTCCACCAACGCAAAACACAATGCTAACGCAATCGGATTCAACGCCTCGCGCCAAGTTGCGGCAAACCGCTCCTTGTGCCCCAGTGTCAAGACCAAGACCACATTCAACGCGCCAATCGTCGCCAGTATCCCTAGCGGCGCGAGCACTGCCAACGGATAAAAGAACAGCCCCGACCCCGTTGTAAGCAAAACGAGAATCACCGCGCCGATGAGAAGCAGTGGCAACAGGTCAGTCAATCGGTCAAACATCGGTTTTGCTGCTGCATATTTCCACAGCGAATAATTCACCGCAGGCAAAACAATTCCCGCCATCCCGATTCCGCATAACCATCCCGTTATAAATCGAACGTCGAGTCGTGGGAGGTAGGCATATGGATTTGGCACGCCCGCGTTGTGAATATCATAAAGTGTCGCATTAACGCCATCCACGCCCATCATCGCGATGAACGAAACATACGCGAGCATAACCAGCGGCGGCGGCATGACAGCCGAACGTCCTCGCCCGCGCCAAAAAACATATAGCCACATTACCAAAAATCCCGCGAACATCCCATACATACGCGCTTCCACAGGCATTTTGGTCGCCGTATTTGGCGCAACCAGATTGATGAATGGAAAACCGGCGCGTGCGGCGGATTCCCCCGGCAGCATGTTCTCTCCCAAAAAGTACGAATGCGATGGACGTTGCGGACAAATCCCAAACCCAATCAAATAAAATTTATCCACCAACGGCATCGGTACAAGAACAAACCCCGCAAGCAGGAGCAGCACTATCAATGCGCCCCAGCTCACGCTTGATGCGGCTGGCTTTTCAACATGCTCCATCTTTATAAACCGCCGAGGATCTAAGGTCTTGTCATTTCGAAGCGCAGTTGCGACGCAGTTCGTCGCTGAAATCCTCGCCTTGCGCGAGAGATTCCTCGCAACTTCGGCTCGAAATGGCATTCGCCGACTTTTCTCCGCGTCCGCCGCGCCCTCTGCGGCGGACTATTCATTCGGCACGAGTGCAAACCATTCCCACGCGTCCGGTGGAGGCGGCATACTTTTCAAATAGACTCTCGATGGTTCCTTCCCCTGTTGCCGAATAATATTATTCCAATCAAAAGTGTCTTCAATTTGCTTTGCCGAATACACCTCCAGCATCGCCTGCCACCAATTCAATCCATCCTCTTTTTGAAAATGCCAGTACTCTAACGCCTCACGGTTCGTGCGCCAATCGAAATTTACATCATCATGCGATGAAATACGCGACCAGCCGTATTCACGCGTCAATTCCGTAAAATCCACAAAATATCCATACTCAACGGGGCCCTCAACGCCCCCTTGCCCCGGCGCAAGATATGCCCGCGCATTGTAGGTCAAATCCCATGGTGCATCTTTCAGAGGTTCGCCCATCGAACCATCTTGATTTGCCGCGCGTAAATATACGTGCCAGTATACTTCGCCGCCAATATCTTCTCGCACGAGAACGACGGTTTCTTTCCCTTTATAAGGCAGCGTCAATAGTGTATCTATCGCCCGCCCCGATTTGTGCCACGACAAATAATCGCAGGTATTATCGCAGGGCGCACCGATCAAGCGCGTCTCATCCGAAAGCGCGCTCAAAAAATCAACTCCCGAATCTTGCTTGACACGAGCGCGCAGTGCGCGGAATGATTCTGAAACAGTACTCGACAAAATGCCCCACGACGGCGCAAGATACACGTCCTTCGTTGCCACAAAATCATACTTGCTGCCATCCGTCGGTTTAGAAACAATCGGCTTTTCCATATATAAGGGCGGCTCATCTACCGGCTTGGTTCCAATTTTTATTTCATTCAATGGCGACCACACCGCCGAGCCAATCCACGCTTGCTCATCGCCCATCGAATTTGAAATCCCGCCATCGCGGGCAACCCTATGCAGCGGCTGACTTATCGCCCGCACCGAGATAAATGCAATCTCTTTTCCATCCGGCGACCATGTTGGGTTAAGCTCACGCCCATAAAAGGTCAACTGCTGAACATTCGATAACGTTGTTCCATCAAAATCCGCTGTATAAATTCCGCGTCGTTGGCAATTCCCAATCTCCACGCCGCCGCGTATAGGTGGGTCTTCCAAAGAGGATTCTACTTTTTCCGCGCACGCTTCCCGATTCGACACAAACGCCAATTGCTTTCCATCGGCTGACCACGTAGGTTGTTCGTCCTGAAAACGATTGCTAGAAAGATTCGTACGATTTTTGCCATCGGGCGTCATACTGAAAAGTTGTTTATTCCCCGTCGCCCAGCTCACATAGACAATCCTTTTCCCATCTGGTGACCACGTTGGCTCAAAATCGTACAGCGGTTCGTTCGGCGTTAAATTAGTCAGCCCCGTCCCATCCGCATTCATCCGCCAGATGTCCAAATCCTTTGAGCGATATGACTCAAACGCCAACTGTTTCCCATCCGGCGACCAGGTAGGCGCGCCGTCATACGCAATATCGTTCGTCAAGCGCGTAATACTTCCCGCTGTGAGATCAAGCACATAAATTTCCCAATTTCCATCCTTGCGCGATTGAAACGCCAGGCGCGTGCCATCACGCGACAAAGCAGGTGCGCGCGCAGGCGAATAGCCGCGCGTCAGTTGCCGCCACTGCGTCGCATCGCCCAAAGTACTCGGCGCGGCGGCATACAATTCCCACCGCCCACCGCGTTCCGCGCTAAAAAAAAGTGTTCCTTGTTCTGGTTCGCTTTGCGTGCGATTCGGCTTCGCAGGTGATAGTATAGTCGGCACAGCCGCCGTCGCTGCCGCCACGCGCGTCGCTAATCCCATGCCCGCATCATTCGGCGCTTGCACCGCAGGCGCAAATTGAATTACAACAAAAAGAATGAGGAGCGAAACGAGAATAAACCAGAGAGGGCGCATGATGGGACGCGGATGAAGCCTCTTCAAAGCGCGTCCCATCATGCAAAGGGCGAGACAAAGTATCCGGTTCAAAGCAATCTCTTTATGAACAACGCGTATTCGAGAGAGACAAATACACCGTCATTCCGTGAAGCAAGCAATCGGGATTATACTACAACTGACATTTTCAACAGGGAGCCCTCATGCCCATCACCGATATCCATTGCCGCGTCGGTCTTGCCGTCACCTTTTTTGCCTTTGCGCTCGGTATCTGGGGAGTCTTTGCTTTTTTGCGCGGAAGCGGTGTTACCGGCAGTTACTTTGGCGCGCTCGCCATTGGCGAACTCCTCGTCATCGCGCAGGCGCTCATCGGTTTACTTCTCGTCCTCACAGGCCACGCGCCCGCCGACGGCTTGCACTATTTATACGGAATCGTCGTCCCGCTCACATGGGTTGCCGTCTATATCTATACACGCGGCGCGCAAACCCGTCGGGAAATGCTCATCTATGGAATTGTTTCCCTCTTTGTCATGGGTCTCGCCATTCGCGGCATAATGACCGGCGGCGCAAACCCCTCCTGCCTCCAATTCTAAACGACATGAAAAAATCGTGGGCAGAATTGCCCACGATTTTTTCATGTCGTTCTTTCGCGGTTTTGGTCGCGCCGCCGTTTGGCGCATTTCGCAATCCAATCTCTCACTGCCCAAACGGTTCTGGACCTTGATTGCGGAACTGCGCAATGAACGAGCGAATAGCTTGCTCGTTCACGCCGTCGCACGTTTGCATCCGCGTCCACGCCACAAGCGCCACTTTCTTTGGCATGTTCGGATACGGCGCAACAATCGTCTTGATCGGGTCGGAATTCTGGATGCTAATCAGTTGGTTGATTTCATTCGGCGACAGCCCATTGTAATACATAATGATATACCCGTGTTCAAGACTGTGCACCAGCCGCGTAATGTCCACATTCGCATCATAAACGCCTGCGGGCATCGGAACTGGGTTATGCGTCCCCGAAGTCGGCGGCGAAGTTTTATAGACCGGCGTTGGGTCGCCCGCGGCCATGTGCGAACGTCCTTCGTCTGGGAACGTCTGCACATTATCGCAATTCGCCGAGCCGGTACTGGTCGGCGTGCGCGGTTGCATCATCGGCAGCACAATTCCCGCAATCAATAGCACCGCCGCAGCAAACCCACCGCCGATGAGCAAATACTGCTGCTGCTTTCGTTTTCGTTCCTGTTCTAACCGTTGTTGGGTTTTCCGAGATACTTTAGATGACATGAATCCTCAAATCCATGCGGAGCCACATAGAAAATGCTATCCGTAATTATTGTACCTAAACTTTTATTATTCACAACTCGCGAATGGCATTTCTTCTTAACCCGTATCAGCGTTCCTTTTCCACTCAAGCTGAATCCATCCGTTTATCCACTTTCCCTATCCGCTGTCGTCTTTCCCGTTGGCAGCGTCCATCAATTCCCGCAAATCGCGCACTCGCATCACATCTAATTTCGCGTACCGATTCGCCCGATCCACCAAAATCGCGTCCATCCCCACCGCCCGCGCGCCTTCGATATCGTGAAAGATACTATCACCTACATACACCAATTCCAAAACATCCTTCCCCGACGCTTCAATCGCCGCCTGAAAAATGCGCGAGTCGGGTTTTTCAATCCCCAATATTCCCGACACAATAAAAAAATCAAAATATTTTGCCAGCCCGAGACTTGATAGGAGCGATTCACAATTCTCTGAAAAATTAGAAATCACGCCCAACTGCTTGCCGCGCGCGCATAACCCATCCAGCGCAGGCACCACGTCGTCAAACACCGCTTGAAAGTTTCCTCCATTCACCGAATCAAGCAGCTCATCGGCAAAGCGCACGGCATCAGTTTCCTGAAGCCCTAGCTGCCGAAATCCCTCCGCCCAAAAATCCGTCCAAAATGCGCGCTGCTCCGTCGGCGATAAAAGCGAAAGCGGCACATGCCGCGAACGTTCGGGAATCTCTTGGTCTAATGCTTCGAGCACCGCCAAAACTTTTGCCGACGGAACTGAAACGCCGACTTGCGCCGCCCGTTCCGCGTATGCGGCCGCGCGCCGCGTCTCATCAAATTTAATCAGCGTCCCGCCAACATCAAACAAGTACGTGGAATACGATTTCATCAATGGTCTATCTTGGGACGCACATTGCCGAGAACGATAAGCCGCATGTTCGAATGCAATTTATACTCGGAAGGAGGACACAATATCGTTTGGCCACCCTCCATAATTCCCACTAGAATCGAACCCTCACGCATTTGCTGATGCACCAGCGCCGCTTGAAACGTTTTCCCTTCAAGTGCAGGCGGCGTGTCAATAATGTACATCTCTTGCGGCGTATCCAACCGCAGCAGCATACCAAAGGCGCTTGCGATTCCAACATTCAATGCCGCCCGCGCCAGCAGCCCTTCAGACATCTCTGCGCTCGCGATAATTTCATCAGCCCGCGCTCGCTCAAAATGGTCGCGGTTGCGCGGGTCGCGCATCTGTGCCACCACATGCAAATTTGGATTCGCCGCCTTGATTGCCAAAACCGTCAGTACCGCTCGCGCGTCATACGTCGAATCCATATGCGGCTCGTGATCGCTCTCATCGGTGACGACGATGGCGGCACGTGCGGCCTCCACCCCCGCGCGCTCCAAATCCTTCGCGTGTGCCGTATCGCCGCTCACAAAGCGGATCGGTTCATTCATCATTGGATTTTCCGGTAGCTGTGCCAAAATCACGACAGGCACGCCTGCGCCAAATGCTTCGCGCCGTAACACTTCGACCATCTGCGGCACGCGCGAATTCCAACCGCAAATGATGACATGGTCCTTCGAGTTCACGCGTTTCACTCCTTTGCCGCGCGCTAACAACCGATTGACAAATCCCGAAACGATTGCGGCAATCAACAGCGCGCGCAGCGCCGCGCCCGCCAATACAAAGAAAATACTCGCCAACCTGCCCCCAAACGTGAGCGGGACTTTGGCACCCAACCCCACGCCCGCGACGTTTTGAAGCATGAACGTAAACGCATTGTTGAAATCACGCAGCGCCGGTTCCCCGCCCTCAAAGCTTTCCAAGAGCATCATTGTCAGCGACCCGCCGAGCAGCATGACCACGAGCAAGATCGCTAATATCGTGTATGCACTGCGGCTGGAGAGCGCGCGCATAATTTGGAGGAGAGTAACTTTGAGCCGTTCAGTACGGGTCGGAGGTGGGAGCATCGGTTTATGCGGATACCCTTATTTGCGTCGCCCGCGCGCGAGAGCGCGGGCGCGTTTCACTACCATATCGTTTACAATGAACGCGAATTCTAATGCATCTACCGCAGCGCGTCAACGAAATAAATTATTTAATCATTCCTTTGCGTCTGCAGACCTAGTTCGTCAGAGCGCCCTTCTGCGGTGAAATACAGACGTTAAAAACAGAACAAAAAAGGACACCCTTGCGGATGTCCTTACATATGTGACTCAAGGCTACACTATGAAGTCTTGCCCAGCGAACCCCACTTGGCTTCAAAATCCTCCGCCGACAATTTGTACCAATCCGCGTTCTTGTCAATATAGTCGCGCCAATTCTCCGGCACGTCTTCCAGCGGAAAGATCGCTGTCACCGGACATTCAGGTACACATGCGCCGCAGTCAATGCACGTATCCGGGTCAATATACAACTGCACTACAGGTTCAAAATCCGCTTCATCTTTGCGTGGATGAATACAATCTACCGGGCAAACATTTACACAGGCAGAGTCTTTTGTACCTATACACGGTTCAGCAATTACAAACGCCATAATACAACCTCCTAAACGGGATGTAGGACTTGACGATGTAAGGGCATCACGCGTTCGTGACGCCGTGAACTAATGATACTCTAATTCCAGTTCACCGTCAAGTAGAATTAGGTGTTTCTTTGAATCCATACAGACGAAGGACAATGCTCATCGGGATCGTACAACGCAACCAGTTCTTTCAACGCGGCTGGATGCTCGTGATGCAAATAGCTCTCACATAGCAGTATTTCAAATGCATCATTGTACATTAAAAACGCTTGCACAAGAGCTGCTTCGTTCCAAAGCAGTGTCAAATCGAATAGCGGATGGCTGGGTCTGACCGTAGGATACGGAAAATGAATATCGTGAATTTGAACCACCACGCCCTTGTTCAATCGCGGCAGAACGTCGAGATACAGCCAATTGACATCACTATCTATCTTGGCGACATGACTCGAATCAATAAAGAGCACATCATTTTCGTAGAGCGTTTGGAACACTCGGATGGCAACATCCTGCACTTGCCTATCGTCCAGCGCAAGCCGCCCCTGCGCTGCCAATCCTCGAATTTTGGCACTTGGATAGGGCTCGATACAAAGGAGTTTTCCTTCGATATTGTCCAGGGCCCTATTGACTTCTAATGCGCTCAATGTAAAAAAACTGGATATGCCCGCCCCCACCTCAATCACCTGGCGCGGTTTCAGGTAGCGCACCATCGAGTAGAGAATACGAGCTTCTACCTCGCCATAGCCAAGTCCATAGCCTTCGTCAGCGAGCTGCACACAGGTGGGCAGCGCATCCGCTTCCGACTTGAATGGGCAAAGCATTCGCAAGAACTGGCTTTGTTTATCCAAATCCCACCGCGCCGGATCAAGAAAGGATGGGCGGTACCAACGCGCCAGATTTTGCTTGACCGCCCCCAAGTCCGGCAATGGGCTTTGATAATTGTCAAGCGGGACGGGGAGTTGATACCTCTGTTGGATTCTCCCGTCTAGCCAACGTTCCGTCCAGCGCGGGTGTTCTTGTAAAAATTGCGCGACCCATTCAGGATGCGCTTGGAGCGTTGATTTGAGTAGCGCGGGATGCTCGCGTACCAATTCGACAAACCAACGCGGTCGCTGCTCAAAAAACCGAAAAACGAGACGCTTGAGCTGCCGTTTCGCAATCGGCTGCATTGTTCCCCCTTGTATAATCGAGCAAGATCTAGAGCCGAGGCAAAGCGGTTCCAAATTTCGCTGTCAAACGAGTTGGTGAATTGGATTCGTGTGAATAAACGCCTCCATCCTGCGAACGTGCGCTAGGTGAGGAAACTTGCAAGACTACGAGGTTATTGCAAATAGTATATCCAGCACGCAGCGGTGTCAATCTCAATCCCATCGCCAGCGGAGCGCCTAATTTTGGCTGCGATTGCCGTTCGGATAACCATCAAACGATTGACAGGCGCGCGCGCCTAGTGTAATATGCGCGCAAGGACAACCTCGATTCAACCCCGCGTGATTGCTATCGAGCTGCCCTCGAGATTACGATTTATGCTAAAAACACTCGGCTTGCCACAGTTTCTCATTATCATTATCGTCGGTGTCTCATTGATTCTCTCTTGGGATTTTGGCCGCCGCATCCTAGAAACCGTCCAGTTGGTTCAAGCGGTACAAGCGGCGAACCAGCAGCTCGCGCAGGAAGAAGAAATTAACGCCCAACTCAAGCAGCTCAAAAAAGATGTCATTACCGATGATTGGGTCGCAAAAAAGGCGCGTGTAGATTTGCACTATGCGAAGGAAAATGAGACCGTGTTCATTCCCGCCGCCACACCGCCCGCCCCCGGCGCGCCCGCGCCCGTTGTTCCTGCTCCGCCAACCGCTCGACCCGTTTGGCAGGACTGGCTCGAAGCCCTCTTTGGGCCGACTACTCCTTGAAGATTCGTTCTGTTACCGCGTTTCTCAACCCCGATGAGGGACTGGCGGATTCCTCGCTTGACCGCGCCGCCGAGTTAAATCAAGCCGCGCGCGCCACTGCCTCCGACGCGGGTTACCAGTTGCAATCCACCCGCCTTGCCCTGCCTCCTCTCGTCAATATCCTTCACCAAATTCCTGCGCTCGAATTTGGCATCGCCTTTGAAAAAATCTATCGTCAGCTCGGTTTCGATAACGCGGCCGTTCTCATTTCATCGCCCGAACTCTATCCCGACGCAAGTCCTCTCGTTCAAACCTGCCCCACCCTCTTTGTATCCCTCGCCATCGCGTCCAAAGCGAGCGGCCTTTCGTTCGACGCGGTCCGCGCCGCAGCACAAACCATTTATTCCCTTGCCAATCCGCGCGACGACGGCACACCATCCGACGGTCTTTACAATTTTCGCTTCGCCGCCGCCGCCAACGTTCCCCCGAACGTTCCCTTTTTTCCAACCGCATACGCCGGTGATGACGCGCCGTACTTCGCGTTTGCCACCGAATCTGCCGACCTCGCGGTTGATGCATTCACATTAGCGAACAATTTAGACGACGCGCAGACTCGACTCATCTCCGCAATTGAAACGAATGCCGTGCGATTGGATGCATGGGGCAATGCCTTGCAAGAAAAAAGTCAGATTCGCTACGCGGGCATTGATTTCTCCCTCGCGCCCTACCCCGAACAAGCGCGCAGTATGGCAACGGCGCTGGAACGATTGACCGGCGCGCGTTTTGGCACACGCGGCACTCTCTTTGCTGCATCATTCGTCACCGATATTTTGCGCCGCGCTCATTTCACCCGTGCGGGCTTTAGCAGCCTCATGCTCCCCATGCTCGAAGATTGGACGATGGCGCAGCGTTCCCACGAAAATTTATACTCGCTCGATTCGCTCCTGCTCTATTCCACCGTCTGCGGTACCGGACTCGATACCATTCCGCTCGCAGGCGAAACAACCGAACACGAAATCGCCGCGCTTCTTCTCGACCTCGCCGCGCTGGCCGTCAAACTCGACAAACCGCTCACTGCGCGCCTCGTACCCGTTCCCGGCATCCCCGCCGGCGCAAGCACCCGCTTTAATTTTGAATTCTTCGCCAATGCCCGCGCCTTTGCCATCAACGCCGATTCCACCAACAAGCTTCTCTCTATGAAATAAAAGAAATCTCGATGCGTTGCATCGAGATTCTTATTTCGGCAACACGCACCCAAGCTATGCTACAATGAATAACATAAATCGCTTACGTATCATCGTAGTAACGAATTTATTCGTTTAGCTCTTGGAAAAATTTGAGGTAGAGATGTCATCTACTGTGCATGGAATTCATCACGTCACCGCCATCTCTGGCAACCCGCAAGAAAATCTCGATTTCTATGTCGGCGTCATGGGAATGCGCCTTGTCAAAAAGAGTGTCAACCAAGATGTGCCCGATACCTATCACCTCTTTTATGCCGATGGTGTCGGCACACCGGGCAGCGACCTCACCTTTTTCCCGTGGCCCGATTTACCTCCGGCGCGCCTAGGCACTGGCTTGGCTGTTCAAGTCTCTTTTGCCATTCCGTCCGGTAGTTTGCGCTACTGGCAAGATCGTTTTGACAAAGCAGGTATCGAATACGGCGCGGTCGAAACGCGTTTTGGTGAAGCGACACTACCCTTCCAAGACCCGCACGGGCTTGAGCTTGCGCTCGTCGAAACTCCAGTCCCCGAACGCTTCCATGTCTGGCCAGACAGCCCCGTAGCACCCGAACATCAATTGCGCGGAATGCATTCCGTACGCCTTTGGGAGCGCCATTTCGCGCCCACCGAAAAACTTCTGACTGAACGAATGGGTTTTACGTTCAAGGGGGAAGAAAATGGCTGGCGGCGTTACACCGTCGAAGATGGCAGCTCTGGCAAAATTATTGAACTGCAAGAACAACCGAACCGCGCACGCGGCGAATGGGGCACCGGCGGCGTTCATCATGTCGCGTGGCGCACCCACGATGTGGATGAAGAAATGGCGTTACGCGGTGTCATTGAACGCGCGGGTGCCCAGCCTACTCCACTCATTGACCGCTTCTGGTTCAAGTCCGTCTATTTCCGTGAACCCGGCGGCACACTGTTTGAACTCGCAACCGACGGTCCCGGCTTTGCCCGCGATGAAGACATGCAGCATCTTGGTGAACAGCTAATTCTCCCACCGTGGCTCGAACCGCATCGCGCTGAAATTGAAGCCACTCTTCCGCCGTTGAAACTGCCGCAGTTTCAAAAATAGTTTGTCATTTCGAACGCAGTGAGAATCTTACTCTGTGTGAATGAGATTTCGGCGACGAACTGCGTCGCAACTGCGATTCGAAATGACCAGCACGCTCTTTATTATCAAATCCCAATTCAAGGAGAAGCTCATGGCTAAAAAACAATACAACAAGTACCCTGACATGGTGATTGACCCCAACAAAACCTACAAGGCAACCATCAAAACCAACAAAGGCGACATTCAGCTCGATCTCTTTGCCAAGGACGCACCCAAAACCGTGAACAACTTTGTCTTTTTAGCGCGTGACAAATTTTACGACGGTCTCACCTTTCATCGCGTCATTCCCAATTTTATGGCGCAGGGCGGCGATCCGAATGGGGACGGCAGAGGCGGTCCCGGTTATCGCTTTGAGGACGAAACACGCAACAATCCCCATAAACACGTCACAGGCAGCTTGAGCATGGCGAACGCCGGACCCAACACGAACGGCTCCCAATTTTTCATCACGCACGCGCCGCAGCCCCACCTCGACGGCAAGCACACCGTCTTTGGCCAAGTCACCGCAGGACAAGATGTCGTCAATTCCCTCAAAAATGGCGATGTGATTAACGAGGTTCTCATCACGGAAAGCTAGCTTCCAAAACCTGAAGGGTCTCGGAGACCCTTCAGGTTTCCCAAACTGCAACGGAGCAGGATGAGCGATAAAACCTTTCTCTTACTTGGTGGCGCGGGCTTGGTCGGCTTGCAAGTTGCCCGCGCCATCGCCCGCGAAACTTCGGCCCAAAAAATCATCATCGCCTCGCGTTATCAACGCGAAGTACGCGAAGCACTCACCACGTTAAAAAAAGAATTTGCGGAAATCGAATGGTGCGGCGTTTGGGGCGACGTATTTTTGCGCCAAGAGTTTCAACATGAACGCCGCAGCGACCTCCTCGCCTCCCCCGCGCGCCGCACCGATTTGTACGATGACCTGCTCGGCGATTTAGACGCCGCCTATGAAAAATCCCGCCTCGTCCAAATCATCCTCGAATATCAACCCAACGTCATCGTGGACAGCATCAATACCGCGACCGCGATTAGCTATCAAGATGTCTATGCTGCCTCCATCATCGCCAAGCACAAGCTCGAGGCCCTCTTTAGCGAAATTGAAGCGCTCACGCACACCGTTCATCAACTAGCCCCTGTTACCACGCCACTTCCCGAATCCGCAGGGACTCTCCAAGCCGCCTACTCGCGCGAACAAATCGAACATCTCACCGCGCAACTCCACGAGCATGTCGCCAAACTCGCCGAGCTCCGTAAGCCCGCGCAGCGCGCGTTTGAATCCGTCCTCATCTCCCAAGCTGTCCCACAGCTCATTCGTCATGTCGTTCTCATCTTGCGCGCAATGGATCAAGTCGGCACGCGTCTCTACTTGAAAATCGGCACGACTGGCACCGGCGGTATGGGCTTGAACATTCCCTACACCCACGGCGAGGACAAACCGAGCGCCACGCTCATGTCCAAGACGGCGGTTGCATTCGCGCACACCGGACTGTTGTTTCTCATGGGGCGCACGCCCGCCGCGCCGATTGTCAAAGAAATCAAGCCCGCTGCCATGATTGGCTATGCCGATATTGGGATGCGCGCAATCCAGGCGCGCGGAAAACCCGTTTTCCGCTATGCGCCCAAAGTGGAAAAATTAAACAGTACACTGACTTTGCGCGAACCCACCGACACCTACGAGGAACGCGGCCGTCTCGAAGTCGTCATCGTGGATACGGGCGAAAATGGATTGTTCGCCAAAGGCGAATTCGAGACGATTACGGCGATGAATCAAATGGAGTTCATCACACCCGAAGAAATCGCCTCCAAAGTCGTTCTCGAAATTCGTGGCGTAAACACAGGGAACGATGTCATCTCCGCGCTCGACAGCACCGTGTTGGATCCCAGCTATCGCGCGGGGACATTGCGCCGCGCCGCGCTCGATGATCTAACGCGCCTCGAAGAAGAGACGAATGTCCCTTCTATTGCGCTCGGTCAGCTCGGCCCGCCGGAACTCTCCAAGCTCTTGTTCGAGGCATACCTGCTCCGCAAACGCTATCACACCCTCGACCGTGTGCTGAATCAGCGCCCCAAGAAGCTTGCGGATGCCTTGTTCGCGTATCTCAAGAAAAATGAAAAACTCGTGGAAATGATTGTCTCCGTCGGTCTGCCAATTCTTGCGCCCGACGGACAAACAATTTGGCGCGGCCCCTTTGTGCGTATTCCCGAACTCGCCGACTCGAATGCCGCAGAGATCACCCCGCAAAACATTGATGTGTGGGCGCGCAAGGGTTGGGTGGATTTGCGCCCGGAAAATTTCGCGCTCTGGCGAGACCGCTTTGTGCAAATGGAACGCGCACGCGAAGGGTTACGTGGGCGCGGTTCCTCCGCCGTCACCACCGAAGCCTACCTGTATGAAGACATTCGCATCGGCGAAGTCGTCGCTTGGGTCTTTAACAACGAATCCGAAGGCTACAGAATAAAATAATCAATGAACAATGGACAATGAACAACTGCCGACCGACGACGGACGCCCGATGACGGCGTGAGTCTTTTTTGACCTTTGCCTACTGCCTTCTGCTTACTGCTTACTATCTAACCTCCAACTTCCAACTTCCAATCCATGAAACTCGACATCGCCGTTCTCGTTCCCAATCTGCGCGAGATGCCTGAACTCGCGCGCAGCGTCGAAGAGCTCGGGTTTGATTGTCTCTGGACCAGCGAGACACAGCACGACCCGTTCCTGCCCCTTGCACTCGCCGCTGAACACACGCACAAGATTGAGCTTGGGACAGCAATTGCTGTCGCATTCCCGCGCAGTCCAACCGTTCTCGCACAAATCGCATGGGATTTGCAAGCCGCGTCGAATGGGCGATTTATTCTCGGTCTCGGCACACAGGTCAAGCCGCACATCGAACGTCGTTTCGGCGTGCTGTGGGAATCGCCTACCGCCAAATTACGCGAAATGATTTTGGCCATGCGCGCCTTGTGGAACGCGTGGCAAGGCGACGGACGCATCAACTTTCGCGGCGAGTTTTACAAAATCACCTTGATGACTCCGTTCTTTAATCCAGGCCCTATCGAGCATCCGCACATCCCAATTTACATCGCGGGCGTCAATGAAAAACTATGCCAGCTCGCCGGTGAATTGTGCGAAGGCTTTCATGTCCATCCCTTTCACACCATCAAGTATCTGCGCGAGGTGACGCTGCCAAACATCGAGCGCGGTTTGCAAAACGGCGGACGCAGCCGCGATCAAATTCAAATTTCCTCCGCCATTTTTGTCGCTACGAATGATGTAGAAAAAGAAATGGTACGCGCGCAGCTTTCCTTTTATGCCTCTACCCCAAGTTATCTTCCCGTGATGGCGATTCACGGGTGGAGCAAAACCGGCGAGAAACTTTCGATGCTCGCGGCGCGCAAAGAATGGACAGCGATGCCGCAGCAAATCACCGACGAAATGCTCGAACAATTTTGCATCCTCGCGCCCGAAGCCGATTTAGCATCCGCAATCCACCAACGCTACGCAGGACTGCTCGACCGCATCACGCTCTACTTCCCATTCGAGCCGGGACAGGATACGTCCAAATGGAAAGCATTAGCGCGAGCATTTAGACCCTAATCGTGTTCGATTCCTTGCGCCACAACCCGTTAATCTCACCTTCCGACCAGTCTGCTACAAACCATTCCTCCAAACGTATCATTTATAGAACCTCGCCGAGTGTTTCACATGAAACATATGGCAGATCAAGTACCAACCTTTGAAAAAGGTGGTGTAGGTTCATGTAGGAGGTTTACATGGCAGAGAGAAAATTTATCCGCAAAGCGATCAAGAAACCGGGCGCGCTGCATCGAGAACTGGGCGTGCCGCAGGACGAGAAAATACCCAAGTCAAAACTTAGAGCGGCAGCGAAAAAAGGCAATACCAAGCTCGCCAAGCGAGCGCGGCTTGCCTTGACGCTGGAAAAATTGCCGCATCCGGGGCGCAAGTCCAAGCGGTCGAGTAGCCGCAAGTCATCGAGTAGCAAGAGCTAAGCGAACGCGGCCAGTCTGAAGTACGGACAAAAGTTCGGACAACGCATGAAAAAGGAATGAGCCTCTGAAAGCGGATACAATTGTTTTACCGAAACAAAACCCGCTCTCCGGAGGCTCCATGCTCCAGTCTAACC
>Ga0070741_10007265_pt1 | contig 23058 bp, 22 predicted proteins | sample Coa_R1_4_FD_66440 | JGI IMG/M metagenome (GOLD analysis project Ga0070741, IMG submission 66440) | Surface soil microbial communities from Centralia Pennsylvania, which are recovering from an underground coalmine fire - Coalmine... | ecosystem: Environmental > Terrestrial > Soil > Unclassified ... | reverse complement strand
ACTGCTCCACGGCTACGCCGAAACGTCGCGGATGTGGAAGCCGCTCGCGAAGATGCTGGCTCCGCGTTTCACGGTCATTGCGGTGGATCTGCCTGGCATCGGCGACTCATCGATCCCGAAGTCCGGGCTCGACATGAAGACATCGGCCGAGCGCGTCCACGCCGCCGTGCGTTCGCTCGGGCACGCGAAGGTGCGGGTCATCGGTCACGACATCGGGCTGATGGTCGCGTACGCGTACGCCGCGATGTACCCGCAGGAGGCCGAGAAGCTGGCCCTCATGGACGCGTTCCTCCCTGGGGTGGTGGGATGGGAAGCCGTCTACAACAACCCCGGCCTCTGGCACTTCCGGTTCTACGGTCCGACACCGGAGGCGCTGGTGAAGGGTCGCGAGCGGACCTACTTCGAGCACTTCTGGAACGACTTCGCGGCGGATCGTACGCGATCCCTGCCCGAGGCCGATCGCCGCGCGTACACGGAGGCCTACGCCCGTCCGGGACGCATGGCCGCCGGATTCGCCTACTTCGCGGCGTTCCCGAAAACCGCCGTGGACTTCGCGGAGCTGGCGAAGACCCGGCTGACCATTCCGGTCCTGTCGATCGGGGGAGAGAAGTCCCTCGGGGAGGCGCTCGGCGCCCAAGCGAAGGCCGTCGCGGCGGATGCCACGGTCGTGGTCCTGAAGGACACCGGCCACTGGCTCATGGAGGAACGGCAGGACGAGACCATCGCGGCTCTCGTTCGCTTCCTCGATTGAGCGGGCTCAGCGAGCTCCGCCCGGCGAGCGGGATGCCCGCGGGTGCGGCACGAGCTACCGGATCATCGTGCCGCGCGCGCGGCCTGCTTCGCCTCTGTCCGGACCTCGGCCACGAGATCGCTCACGTGCTCCATCGCCGTCGAAGCAACTGCTGAAACTTCCTCCGCGACGAAAAGCGATGTCCGTACGGCGAGACGGGCAACCGGCGCGACGATCGCCCCGACTACGGGCACGATCACCGGAACCGCGAGGACCGTACCGACACCCACGGCGACTCCGCCCCAGCCGCTGAAAACGTCGTCGAGAAGAGCCATCATCTACCTCCTTCGCTTGCCTGCCCGCGCGGCCTTTATCGGATCACCGACGTTCTGCCTTGACCTCGGCCGCCAGATCTTTCAGCTGCTCGACCGCTTCGGCGGTGAGCCACTTCGCACGCTCGGCGATCTGGAACGATCCGCGGATGGCGGCCTTCGCCATCTCCCGCGCGTTCGGCGCGGTTTCACGAACCACGGAAGGCGCGATGTACGCCGCGCCGAAGCCGATCAGTATGTTGAGCCACGCCATGGAGATGCCGGCTTCCTAGCCCGACGGCGAGCCGGCGACAATACTTGCGGGGCAGGAGTCGGCGCGCTCAGTGCTGCGCGAAGCTCACCCAGCAGGCACCGGCGGGCGTCGTCGTCTCAGCCGCGCGCGGCTAGTAGCTTCCGAGGCGACAGCTGACCCCAGGGACGGCGCGCGGTCAGTCGAGCCGCAGCTGCCGGAGGATCCGCACGTGGTAGTCGATCCCCGACCACACGGCGAGGACGACCGCGACCCAGAGGAAGACCATCCCCGCCGCGTGGAAGTCGATCTCGAGCGGCGCGCCGGGGATGCGATAGCGGTAGTGGATCAGCAGCGACTCGAGCGCGAACATCTGGAAGATCATCTTGTACTTGCCGAGCTCCTCCGCCGGCAGCGTCACGCCTTCGGTCGATGCGATGCCGCGAAGCCCGGTCACCGCGAGCTCGCGCAGCACGATCACGACGGCCATCCACACCGGGATGCGCGGCTCGGGGGGGACGGCCGCGAGCATGATCAGCGCGGCGGCGACGATCATCTTGTCGGCGAGCGGGTCGAGGAGCTGACCGAGCGCGGTGGTCATCCCGTGCCGGCGCGCGAGCCAGCCGTCGAAGAAGTCGGTCACGCACGCGACCAGGAACGCGAGCGCGGCGACGCCGCGACCGGCGGGCGTCGGCACCATCAGCGCCAGCACCATCACCGGCACGAGGGCGACGCGAAGGAGCGTCAGCAGGTTGGGGAGCGCGGTCACGTTCGTGCCGCGCCCGACGACCTCAGCGGCGGGCGATGACACCCGCACCTTCCCGGAGATACGCGATGCGATAGCGCAGCACCCGGGCGAGATATTCGCGGGTCTCGGGGATCGGCGGAATGCCGCCGGCTTCCTCGACGCGCCGGGTGCCGGCGTTGTAGGCGGCGATCGTCAACGGGAGGTTGCCGCCGTACCGATCGAGCAACATGCGGAGGTGCCGACAGCCACCCTCGATGTTGTCGCGCGGGAGGAAGACGTTCCGAACCTGGTGCAGCGCGGCCGTCTGCGGCATGAGCTGCATGAGTCCGAGCGCGCCTTTCGGTGACACCGCGCGATAGTCGAAGTCCGACTCCGCCTTGATGACGGCCTTCACCAGCGCATACTCGACATTGTAGCGGTCGGCAATCTCGCGAATCAGGGCGTCGTACGACGTCGGGACCGGAGCGGGCACCGGCGTCCGGCCGATCATGGCGAGCGACCGGCGCACGAACATCTCGGGCGCGGGGGGGATGGGCTGATCTTTGTAGATGCGCGACGCGTACTGCACCGGCGCGTTCGTATACACCCGTGCGCCGGTCCGGGTGCGAATGAGGTAGACGTCGCTCGCCGCGGAGGCGGCGACGTTCAGCAGGACCGTCGAGACCGCCCCCCACACAGCCACCCGCATTATCCATCACGATACGGGAGCACCTCCGCAACGTCAATCATTTTGCGCGCTCCGCGGCGCACAGGCCGACGACGACCGCGACGTGCGAGCCCTTGACCGGGCAGGTCGAGCACGGGAAGCTCGCCGCCGTGCCGGTCGAAGGCGACTTCCTGGTACTGGGCAGCGGCATCGCCGGCCTCACCTGCGCCCTCGAGTGCGCGCGCTTCGGCCGCGTGGTCCTCGTCACCAAGGACCGCCTCCCCGAGAGCTCGAGCCGCTACGCCCAGGGCGGGATCGCGTCGGTGTGGAGTCCGGAAGACAGCTTCGAGGAGCACATCGCCGACACCGTTCGCGCCGGCGACGGGCTCTGTCATCGCGACGTCGTCGAAGCCGTCGTGCGCGAAGGGCCCGACCGCGTCCGTGACCTGATCGCGCTCGGGACGAACTTCGACGTGCGCGGGGATCCCGAGGATCGCGAGTACGACCTCGGCCGCGAGGGAGGACACTCGAAGCGGCGCATCCTGCACGCGCTCGACGCGACGGGCCGCGAGATCATCCGCGCCCTCTCCGAGGCCGTGCGCGCCACGCCGGAGATCACGATCCACGAGAACCATCTCGCCGTCGACCTCTTGCTCGAGCGCGGCGAGCGCCCCGTCTGCTGGGGCGCGTACGTCCTCGACCGCGAGACGCGCCGCGTGGACCGCTTCCTCGCGCGCGCGACGTTCCTCGCGACGGGCGGCGCCGGCAAGGTGTACCTCTACACGTCGAACCCCGACGTCGCGACCGGCGACGGCGTGGCGATGGCCTTCCGCGCGGGCGCGCCGGTCGCGAACATGGAGTTCTTCCAGTTCCACCCGACCTGCCTCTATCACCCGGCGGCGAAGTCGTTCCTCCTGACCGAGGCGCTCCGCGGCGAGGGCGCGGTCCTCCGCCGTCCCGACGGCGAGGCGTTCATGGCGCGCTACGACCCGCGCGCCGAGCTCGCGCCGCGCGACATCGTCGCGCGGGCGATCGACAACGAGATGAAGGTCCACGGCTTCGAGTGCGTGTACCTCGACATCACGCACCAGTCCCCGGACTTCGTACGCGCCCGCTTCCCGACCGTCTACGAGACGTGTCTGCGCTTCGGCGTCGACATGACGCGCGAGCCGATCCCGGCGGTCCCGGCCGCGCACTATCTCTGCGGCGGCGTGGTCGCCGACCTCCACGGGCGGAGCGCCGTCGACCGGCTCTACGCATGCGGCGAAGTGGCCTGCACCGGCCTCCACGGCGCGAACCGGCTCGCGTCGAACTCGCTCCTCGAGGCGCTCGTGTTCGCGCATCGTGCGGCGACGGACGCCTGCGCGCGGCTCCGCGACGATCAGCGGCGGCCGCCCGACATCCGCCCCTGGGATCCCGGCCATGCGACCGACAGCGACGAGTCGGTCGTCGTCACGCAGAACTGGGACGAGATCCGGCGCTTCCTGTGGAACTACGTCGGCATCGTCCGGACCGATCGCCGGCTGGCGCGCGCCCGGACGCGGATCGCGCTACTGCAGGAGGAGATCCGGAGCTACTATCGCGACTTCCTCCTGACCAACGACCTCGTCGAGCTCCGCAACATCGCGACGGTCGCCGAGCTCATCATCGCGTGCGCGAGCGCCCGGAAGGAGAGCCGCGGGCTCCACTACACGATCGATCACCCGCGGACGGACCCCGCCTGGGCGCGGGACACCGTCGTGCGCCGCGCCGACGGGGACCGGGTCGAGCTCGTCCGGTGACGCCCGGGCGCGTTACGGCCGCCGCTTGCGTCGCCGCCCTGTCGATCGCCACCCGGGCCGGCGCTGCTGCGGACGCCACCGTCGCCTGCGCCGCCGCCGAGCTCGACGCCACGGGACGCGCCGCGCGCACGTTCGTCGCCTGCCGCGCCGGGAGGAGCCGCGGCTGCGAGACGACGCTCCGGCGGGCGCTCGCCGCGGCGGAGCGTCGCGGCGCATGCGAGGGCGACGCCGGCGCGCCGGTCGCGGCGAGCGTCCTCGGCGCGTTCGTGGACGCGCTCGAGGACGGCCTCGGTCCGGCGGGGTCCCGGTGCGCGAGCCGGAAACTCGCTGCCGCCGGCGTCGAGGTGGCGGCGCTCCTCCGCAGCCGCGCGCGCGACGAACTCCGCCCGCACGCCGCGCGGCTCGCCGACGCCACGTCCCGTGCGCGCGCCCGGCTCGACCGCGCGTTCGCGCGCATCGCGACGCACGAGCCCTGCTCGACGGCAACCGACGCGCCCGAGGTCGGGGCGCGCGTCGCGGAGACCGTCGACCGGATCGTCGCCGCGCTCGGCGTGAAGCTCCGGACGCTCGCCGCGCGCACGGGCCGGCTGATCGGCTCCGCCGTACGCGCGGAGGTCCTCCCCGTCGATCCGGCGTACGGTCCGATTCTCGCCCGCGACTTCGACTACGTGACCCCCGAGAACGAGATGAAGTGGGGACCGATTCATCCCGCGCCGGACGTGTGGAACTTCGGGCCGGCCGATGCGATCGTCGACTTCGCCGCGGCCCATGGCATGCGGGTGAAAGGACACAACCTCGTCTGGGACCTCCAGCTGCCGAGCTATGTCAACGCCACCCTCACTCCCGCGGAGCTGGCGGCCGCGATGGAGACGCACATCCGGACGCTCGTCGGACACTACCGCGGACGGGTCCGCGCGTGGGACGTCGTGAACGAGCCGCTCGCGACGTTCGGCGCGAGTCTCAAGCACAGCATCTTTCTCGACAAGCTCGGGACCGCGTACCTCGCCGACGCGTTCCGGTGGGCGCACGAGGCCGACCCCGACGCCCTCCTCTTCGTGAACGAGTTCGGCGCGAACGGCGTCAACCGGAAATCCGACGCGCTCTACGCGCTCGTCCGGGACCTCCTCGCCCAGGGTGTCCCGATCGACGGCGTCGGTTTCCAGCTACACGTCGGCGGCTTCTTCGGGCCGCTGGCGCCGACCCTCCGGGAGAACCTGCAGCGGTTCGCCGACCTCGGCCTCCTCGTGAACATCAGCGAGATGGACGTCCAGATCGCGGGGCTGCCCGGCGACGTGGCGACCCGGCTCGCGGCGCAGCGCGACACATACCACGACGCCGTGACCGCGTGCCTCGCCGTCCCGGCCTGCGACGCGATCACGTTTTGGGGGTTCACGGACAGGTACTCCTGGATCGACGCCTTCTTCGGGCCGGACGATCCGCTGCCGCTCGACGAGCAGTACGTGCCGAAGCCGGCATACTTCGCCGTCCGCGATGCACTGCGGGCGCGGTGATGCCTAGCGATCGCGCGCTTCGAAGAGGTGCAGCTGGCGGACCGGCGCGTCCTCGCGCGGCGGAATCGGGTAGCGGCCGGTGAAGCACGCGTCGCAGAAGCTCGCGGGCTGTCCGGTGAAGGCAAACATCCCGGCGACGCTCAGATACGCGAGCGAGTCGGCGTTCAGGTACTCGCGGATGTCCTCGACCGAGTGCGCCGACGCGATCAGCTCCTCGCGCGTCGGCGTGTCGATGCCGTAGAAGCACGGGTGCGTCGTCGGCGGCGAGCTGATCCGCATGTGGACCTCGCGCGCGCCCGCCTGACGGATCATCTGCACGAGCTTCCGGCTGGTCGTCCCGCGGACGATCGAGTCGTCGACCACGACGACGCGCTTGCCGGCGAGCACCTCGCGGAGCGCGTTCAGCTTCACCTTGACGCCGAAGTGGCGGATCGAGCTCGAGGGCTCGATGAACGTCCGGCCGACGTAGTGATTGCGGATGAGGCCCATCTCGTACGGAAGCCCCGCCTCTTCCGCGTAGCCGATCGCCGCGGGCACGCCCGAGTCGGGCACGGCGATCACGATGTCCGCCGGGACCGGGCTTTCCTGCGCGAGCCGGCGCCCGAGACCCTTCCGAACTTCATACACATTACGACCGAAGACGCGGCTATCCGGGCGCGCGAAGTAGATGTACTCGAAGACGCAGTGGTGCGCCGGCTGGGCCGGGAACGGGTGCACCGACTCGACGCCGCGGGCGCTCACCGTGACGATCTCGCCCGGCTCGATCTCCCGCTCGTAGGACGCGTCCACGAGGTCGAGCGCGCACGTCTCGGAGGTGATGACGACCGCATCGCCGACCCGGCCGAGGACGAGCGGGCGGAAGCCGGCCGGATCGCGCGCCGCGATGATCCGGTCCTCGGTCAGGAATACGAGCGAATACGCACCCCGCACCTGCCCCAGCGCGTCGATGATGCGCTCCGTCAGGGTCTGCTCTTTCGAGGCGGCGATCAGGTGGACGATCACCTCGCTGTCGACGGTCGACTGGAAGATCGACCCGCGGGCCTCGAGCTGCGAGCGCAGCTCGTCGGCGTTGACGAGGTTCCCGTTGTGCGCGATCCCGAGCGCGCCCTGGGCCCACTCGACCACGAACGGCTGGCAGTTCTTGAGGACCGTCGAGCCGGTGGTCGAGTAGCGATTGTGGCCGATCGCGAGGCTGCCCTTGAGCCGTGCCAGGATCTCCTGGCCGAAGATGTCGGCGACGTGGCCCATGCCGCGGTGGCTGATGAGCGCTTCGCCGTTCGACGCGACGATCCCGGCCGATTCCTGGCCGCGATGCTGGAGGGCGTAGAGCGCGAGGTAGGCGAGCGTGGACGCCTCCGGATGGCCGAAGACGCCGACGACACCGCACTCCTCGTGGAACTTGTCGAACATCGCCCGCCTCCCGCAATGGTACCGGAGGGCGGCGGTCAAGTATACCGCTCGCCTCCGAGTCGTCGCTCGAGCGCGCGCCGCCAGCGTTCGCGGGCGGGGTCGAGCGGCAGGTCGATCACGTCGCCGACGACGAGGTTCCTGCCGCGCACCTCGCCGAGAACGGTGAGCGGGACGTCCTCGCGGCGCGCGAGGTCGCGGAGCCGGCCGAGGTGACGCCGGCGGAGCGACGCGAGCATGCGCGACTGGCTCTCGCCGAAGAGGAGTGCGTCGAGCCGCATCCCCTGCTCGAGGTCGACGTGCGCCCCGAGCCCCGGGCCGCCGAGCGAGCACTCGGCGAGCGCGACGGCGAGCCCGCCCTCCCCCACGTCGTGCAGGGAGCGGACGAGGCGCTCCTGCGCGGCCACGAGACACAGTCGATGGAGGCGCTTCTCTGCCTCGAGATCGATCCAGGGCGGTGCGCCGCGGACGAGGCCGTGGATCGCGGCCAGGTACTCGGACGCGCCGAGCTCCTCGCGCGTCCGCCCGAAGAGGACGACGACGTCGCCCTCGGCCTTCCACCACGGGGTCAGGTGCCGCTCGACGTCGTCCAGGAGCCCGACCATCGCGATCGTCGGCGTCGGCGGAATGTTCCGTCCTTCGGTCTCGTTGTAGAAGCTGACGTTGCCGCTGATGACCGGCGTCCCGAGCGCGACGCACGCGTCGCGGATGCCGTGGACGCCCTGCTGGAACTCCCACATGACGTCGGGCTTCTCGGGGTTGCCGTAATTGAGGCAGTCGCTCACCGCGAGCGGCTGCGCGCCGACCGCGACCAGGTTGCGCGCCGCCTCCACGACGGCGAGCACGGCGCCGAGATACGGATCGAGGCGACAGTAGCGGCTGTTGCAATCGACCGTGAGCGCGAGCCCGCGCCGCGTCCCCTCGATGCGGATCACGGCGGCGTCCGCGCCGGGTCGCGCGACCGTGTTCCCGCCGACCAGCTGATCGTACTGCCGGTAGACCCACTCGCGCGAGCACAGGTTCGGGCTCTCGAGCAGCGTGATCAGCGCGTGGGTGTAGTCGGCGGGCTCGCGGACGTCGCGGGGATCGAAGCGCTGCTGCTCCTCGAGCCGCGCCGGCTCCTCCGCCGGCCGGCGGTAGACCGGCGCGGAGCCGGTGAGCGCCGCGACCGGCAGCGCGCACACCTCCTCGCCGTGCCAGCGCGCGCGGAACACGCCATCGTCGGTGAGTCGTCCAATCACGGCGGCCTCGAGGTCCCAGCGCGCGAAGACCTCCTGCACCGCCGCCTCGTGCCCGGCCTTGACGACGAGGAGCATCCGCTCCTGCGACTCGGAGAGCAGGATCTCGTAGGGTGTCATGCCTTCTTCGCGGAGTGGCACGGCGCCCAAGTCGAGGACCATGCCGAGCCCGCCGCGTCCGGCCATCTCGAGCGAGCTGCTCGTGAGACCGGCCGCGCCCATGTCCTGGATCGCGACCAGGTGATCCGTCTGCATGAGCGTGAGGCACGCCTCGAGGAGGAGCTTCTCCGTGAAGGGATCGCCGACTTGGACGGCCGGCCGCTTCTCGCCGCTGGTCGCGTCGAGCGCCGCCGACGCGAGGAGGCTCGCGCCGTGGATGCCGTCCCGCCCGGTCCGCGCGCCGACGTACACGACCGGGTTTCCCGGTCCTTCGGCGCGCGCGCGGAAGAGGCGGTCGGCCGGCGCGATCCCGAGCGTGAACGCGTTCACGAGGATGTTGTGGTCGTAGCCAGCGTCGAAGTACACGTCGCCGCCGACGGTCGGGACACCGATGCAGTTGCCGTAGTGGCCGATGCCGGCGACCACGCCCTTCACGAGGAACGGCGTGCGCGGGTGGTCGAGGCTGCCGAAACGAAGCGAGTTCAGGTTGGCGATCGGCCGCGCCCCCATCGTGAAGATGTCGCGGAGGATCCCGCCGACGCCGGTCGCCGCGCCCTGGAACGGCTCGATGAACGACGGATGGTTGTGGCTCTCGATCTTGAAGACGGCGGCGAGCCCCTCGCCGATGTCGACCGCCCCGGCGTTCTCGCCGGGCCCCTGCAGGACCTGCGGCCCGGTCGTCGGCAGCTGGCGGAGGTAGGCGCGCGAGCTCTTGTACGAGCAGTGCTCCGACCACATGACGGCGAAGATGCCGAGCTCCTCGAACGTCGGCGCGCGGCCGAGGAGCTGCTCGATCTTCGCGTACTCTTCCCGCGTGAGGCCGTGCTCGTCGGCGACCTCCGCGGTGACGGCGGGACGCATCACGCCCCGGGCGCGACCTGGAGCTCCGCCCCGCCCCGGATCCAGGCCTGCACGCTCTGGAAGAGCCGGAGCCCGTCCTCGCTGCCCGTCAGGCGTTCGACGGCGTGCTCGGGGTGCGGCATGAGCCCGATCACGTTGCGGCCTTCGTTGCAGACGCCGGCGACGTTCGCGAGCGCGCCGTTCGGGTTCGCCTCGGGCACGACGCGGCCGGCGGCGTCGACGTAGCGGAAGACGATTCGGTGCTCGCGCTCGAGGCTCGCGAGCGTCGCCTCGTCGGCGACGTAGCAGCCCTCACCGTGCTTGACCGGCAACGTGAGGACCGCACCAGGGCTACAGCCGCGCGTGAAGAACGTGTCGGTCGTCTCGACCCGCACGGTCACGAGATCGCAGATGAAGCTGAGCGAGCGGTTCCGGACGAGCGCGCCCGGCAGCAGCCCGGCCTCGCACAGGATCTGGAACCCGTTGCAGAAGCCGAGGACGAGACCGCCGGCGGCGGCGTGACGCTCGACCGCTTCCATGATCGGCGAGAAGCGCGCCATCGCGCCGCAGCGGAGGTAGTCGCCATACGAGAACCCGCCCGGGAGAATGACGCAATCGGCGCCGCGGAGATCGCGGTCCTTGTGCCAGAGCGCGACCGCCTCGTCGCCGAGGATGCGCTCGGCCACGGTCAGCGCGCGCGCGTCGTCGTTCGAGCCGGGAAACACGACGACTCCCCAACGCATCAGCGACGCTCCTCCTCCAGCTCGACGCGGAAATCCTCGATGACGCCGTTCGCGAGGAGGCGCTCGCACATTGCGTGGACCCGGTCGCGGCCGGCGTCCAGCGCGGCGTCGCGCAGACGGAGCTCGACGTACTTCCCCACCCGCACGTCGTCCACCTCGCCGAAGCCGAGGGCATGGAGCGAGTGCTGCACCGCTTTTCCCTGCGGGTCGAGGATGCCCCGCTTCGGCGTGACGTAAACGCGCGCCAGCAGCCGCGGCATCACGCCGCGGCGCCGCAGATCCGTCGTGCCGCTTCCTGGTACGCGTCCTCGACGCCGCCGAGGTCTCTCCGGAACCGGTCCTTGTCGAGCTTCATCCCGGTCGACTTGTCCCAGAACCGACAGGTGTCCGGACAGATCTCGTCGGCGAGGAGAATGTTGCCGTGGTGGCGGCCGAACTCGAGCTTCATGTCGACGAGCACGATGTCGCGCTTGTCGAGGTACTCGCGGAGGAGTGCGTTCACGCGCAGCGCCAGCTCGTTGATGACGGAGAGCTCGTGGGCGGTGGCGAGCTTCAGGAAGCGGATGTGCCAGTCGTTGATCATCGGGTCCTCGAGCGGGTCGCTCTTGTAGTAGTGCTCGAGGATCGGCTCCGGGAGCTGTTCGCCCTCGGGACGGCCGAGGCGCTTCGCGAGGCTGCCGGCGATGATGTTCCGGGCGACGACCTCGATCTTCACGATCTCGCAGGCGCGGATGAGCATGTCGCGGTCGGAGAGGCGGCGGACGAAGTGTGTCGGCACACCTTCCTCTTCGAGGAAGCGGAAGAGCACTTCGGACATGCGGTTGTTGAGGACGCCCTTGTCCACGATCGTGCCGCGCTTCTGGGCGTTGAAGGCGGTCGCGTCGTCCTTGAAGTGCTGGATGAGCAGGTCGGGGTCGGGGGTACTGAAGACCTGCTTCGCCTTGCCTTCGTACAGGAGCTCACGCCGATCCATCGTCGTCCTCCGGGGGCTCGCTGCCCAAGGCGCGAGTGAAGAGAGCATCGATATGCCGCAGGTGATGCGTGATGTCAAAGACGCGATCGAGCTCGTCGCGCGCGAGATGTCGGCGGATGTCCGGGTCGGCGGCGAGTCGCGCGCGCACGTCGACGCCGACGAGCGCATGGCGTTGCACCCAGCGGTACGCCTCGTCGCGCGCGACGCCGCGGCGGACGAGCGCGAGCAACACCTGCTCGGAGAAGATCGCGTCACCGAGCCGCTCGAGGTTCGCGCGCATGACCTCGGGCCGCACCTCGAGACCCTCGACGACCCCGGCGAGCCGCGCGAGCATGAAGTCGACGGCGATGGTCGCGTCGGGGCCGATCACGCGCTCGACCGACGAGTGGCTGATGTCCCGTTCGTGCCAGAGCGCGATGTCCTCGAGCGCCGCACCCGCATAGCCCCGCACGAGACGCGCGAGGCCGGTCAGATTCTCGGAGAGGATCGGGTTCCGCTTGTGGGGCATCGCGGACGATCCCTTCTGCCCCGCCCCGAACGGCTCGGCGACCTCGCCGACCTCGGTCCGCTGCAGGTGACGGATCTCGACGGCGATCCGCTCGCACGTGCCGGCGAGCACGGCGAGCGCCGTGAAGAACACCGCGTGGCGATCGCGCGGGACGATCTGGGTCGCGATCGGCTCCGGCGTGAGGCCGAGGCGCTCGCAGACCGCCGCCTCGACGGCGGGATCGTTGTTCGCGAACGTCCCGACCGCGCCCGAGAGCTTACCGTGCGCGATCTCCGCGCGCGCAGCCGCGAGCCGCCGCCGGTCGCGCGTCAGCTCCGCGTACCAGCCGGCGCATTTGAGACCGAAGGTGATCGCCTCGGCGTGGATCCCGTGCGTCCGTCCGATCATGACGGTCGAGCGATGCCGGACCGCCTGCACGCGCACCGCCGCGCGAAGCCGATCGAGACCGCGGAGGAGCAGGTCCGCGGCGTCGCGGAGCTGGAGGGCGAACGCGGTATCGACCACGTCGGACGAGGTGAGCCCGAGGTGGAGGAACCGTCCCTCGTCGCCGACCGTCTCGGCGACCGCGGAGAGGAACGCGATCACGTCGTGCTTCACCTCCGCCTCGATCGCGAGCATGCGTCCGACGTCCACCCGCGCGTTCCTACGGAGCAATTGCGCCGCCTCGGCGGGAACCTCGCCGCGCTCGACGAGCACGTCGACGAGCGCGAGCTCGATCTCGAGCCACCGCGCGAGCCGCGCCTCATCGCTCCAAAGGCGCCCCATCTCCGGCCGCGTATACCGCTCAATCATTGGAGCGCTTCGAAGTCGGACGGCGCCGGGCGCGGCTTTGCCGCGCTCGGCGTGGGGGGTCCGGGGCGCGCGGCGGAGCCGCGCGATCTTCCGATGAGCGCAGCCCGCGAAGCGGGCGAGCACCGGACGGGGCCCCCCGGAGTTGATCAGTACTGCCGAAGCCGCCGGCGCCCCGACCCGTCGTCGGCAGCGCCGACACTTCCCGCCACGCGACCGTGACGACCGGTCCGATCACCAGCTGCGCGATCCGGTCGCCGCGTCGCACGCGTATCCGCTCGCGGCCGAGGTTCACGAGCAGCACCTGTACTTCCCCGCGGTAGTCCGCGTCGATGGTCCCTGGAGCGTTCAGCACCGTGAGCCCGTCGCGCGTCGCCCAGCCGCTCCGCGGTCGGACCTGGCCTTCGAACCCCGGCGGGATCGCGACGCCGAGCCCGGTCGGCACGAGGCGGCGCGTCCCGGGGTCGAGCACGACGTCCTCGGTGACGTCGGCGAGCAGATCCATTCCGGCCGCCCCCGGGGTCATGTACCGCGGAAGCGGGAGCAGGTCCGGCCCCCGGCGGAGGCGGACCACCTCGACCGGAAGCGCGGGCGTCAACCCGTGAGGACCTCGTCGCCGAGCGGCTGATTCTTCACGTCGCCGAGCACGGTCAAGGCGAGCGTGCCCGAGCCGAACAGCCGCCGGGCCACGCGCACGACGTCGTCGTTTCGGACGCCGTCGATGCCGGCCGCGACCTCCTCGAGCGGCACGTCGCGGCCGAAGTAGATCGCGTTCTTCGCGATCCGGCTCATGCGGCTGTCGCTCGTCTCGAGGCCGAGGAGCATGCTGCCCTTCATCTGGTTCTTGACGCGCGTCAGCTCCGCCGGGGAGAGCCCTTCGGCGACCGCGCGCGCGAGCTCCCGCCGGATGACGTCGACGACTTCCCGGACCCACTCGGGGCTCGTCCCGACGTACACGCCCGTATAGCCCGCGTCCACGTAGGAGGCGAGGAAGGAGTACACCGTGTACGCCTTGCCGCGGCGCTCGCGGATCTCCTGGAAGAGGCGCGAGCTCATGCCGCCGCCGAGCGCGAGGTTCAGGAGGTGCGCCGCGTACCGGTCGGGATCGCCCTGCGGAATCCCCGGCGAGCCGAGGCAGACGTGGACCTGCTCGAGATCCTTCTGATGGATGGTGACACCGGGACGCGGCGACGGTGGACCGCCGTCGACGCCGGGCGCCGTGCCCTTGAGGGCGCCGAACTTCTCCTCGGCTACGGCGAGCAGGTCGGCGTGCGGGATGTCGCCAGCGGCGGCGATCAGGATGCGGTCCGCTCGGTACCGTGCGTCGAGGAAGCGAAGGAAGTCGTCCCGCCCGAACCGCGCCACGGTCTCCGTCGTGCCGGCGATCGGGCGCGACAGCGGATGTCCCGGCCAGAACGCGAGGTTGAACAGCTCGTGGACGTAATCGTCGGGCCGGTCCTCGACCTCGGAGATCTCCTGGATGATGACCGTCCTCTCGCGCTCGATTTCCTCGCTCGCGAAGCGCGACTGCGTGAAGATGTCGGCGAGCAGGTCGAGGGCGAGCGGGACGTGCTCGCGAAGGACCTTCGCGTAGTAGCAGGTGTACTCCTTGCCGGTGAAGGCGTTCAGCACGCCGCCGACGGCGTCCATCTCTTCGGCGATCTGCGCCGCCGTCCGCCGCGACGTGCCCTTGAAGAAGAGATGCTCGAGGAAGTGGGAGATGCCGGCCTGCTCCTCGCGCTCGTAGCGCGAGCCGTTCTCGACCCAGATGCCGACCGTGACCGACGTCAGGTCGGGGAGCCGTTCGGAGAGAACCCGGACACCGTTCGTGAGGCGCGTCGCCTCCATGCCGCTACCGCTGCGCCTCGTGCTGCCCTTCGTCCTTCATCGCTTCCTTGCGTGACAGCCGGATCTTTCCGGACTTGTCGACCTCGAGCACCTTCACGGTGATGACGTCGCCTTCCTTCAGCACGTCGGAGACCTTCCGCACGCGCTCGTTGGCGAGCTGCGAGATGTGCACGAGCCCGTCGGTGCCGGGGAAGATCTCGACGAACGCGCCGAAGTCGACGATCTTCCGGACCGTGCCGCGGTAGATCTTCCCGACCTCCGCCTCCGCGGTGATCGCGCGGACCTTGTCGATCGCTTTCTGCATCGAGTCGCCGTCGGCGGAGGCGACGTACACCGTGCCGTCGTCCTCGACGTCGATCTTGACGCCGGTCTCCTCGATGATGCCGCGGATGACCTTGCCGCCGGGGCCGATGAGGTCACGGATGCGGTCCGGCTTGATGTGGAGCGTGACGATCCGCGGCGCGTGGGTCGAAAGCTCGCCGCGGGGGCGCGAGAGCGTCTGGTTCATGATGCCGAGGATGTGGAGTCGTGCGGTGCGCGCCTCCTCGAGCGCCTGCTGCATGATCGCGCGCGTCACGCCGCCGATCTTGATGTCCATCTGCACGGCGGTGACGCCGGTCTCGGTGCCCGCGACCTTGAAGTCCATGTCGCCGAGATGATCCTCGTCGCCGAGAATGTCGGACAGCACACGCACCTCGTCGCCCTCCTTGATGAGACCCATCGCGACGCCGGCGACCGCCGACTTGATCGGGACGCCCGCGTCCATCAGCGAGAGCGACCCGCCGCACACGGTCGCCATCGACGACGAGCCGTTCGACTCGAGGATCTCGGACACGATCCGGATCGTGTACGGGAACTCCTCGTTGCCCGGGAGGATCGGCGCGATCGCGCGCTCGGCGAGCGCACCGTGGCCGATCTCGCGTCGGCCCGGGCTCCGGAGGAACTTCACCTCGCCGGTCGAGAACGGCGGAAAGTTGTAGTGCATCATGAACTTCCGGTACTGCTCGCCGATCAGCGCGTCGATCTTCTGCTCGTCCGAGGACGTGCCGAGCGTCGACACGACGAGCGCCTGCGTCTCGCCGCGAGTGAAGAGCGCCGAGCCGTGCGTCCGGGGCAGCACCTCGACCTCGCACGTGATCGGGCGGACGTCGCGCAGCCCGCGGCCGTCGATCCGCCGCCCTTCATGGACGATCGTCTCGCGCACGACGTCCTTCTTCAGGTGCTCGAAGATGCCGGCGACCTTCTTCCCTCGATCGGCCGTACCGTCCCCGAGCGCGGTCGTGACTTCCTCGCAGACACGGTCGAGCGCCGCGTAGCGCTCGTGCTTGCCGCTCGTCGCGAGCGCGGCGCGAAGCTTCGGCAGCCCGAGCTCGCGCACCTGTTTGTCGAGGTCGGTCTCGACGGCCGGCGCCGTCACGGGCCGCTTGGACTTGCCGACCGCGTTGCGGAGCCCTTCCTGGAGGGCGATCAGCGGCTGGAGGCTCTCGTGCGCGGTGAAGAGTGCGTCGAGAAGGACCTGCTCCGGGACCATCTGCGCGCCGCCCTCGACCATGACGAGCGCGTCGCGGCTGCCGGCGACGATCACGTTCATGTCGCTCGTCGCGAGCTGGGTCGTCGTCGGGTTGATGACGAACTGCCCGTTCACGCGCCCGATCCGAACGGCGGCGATCGGCCCGCTCCACGGGATGTCGGACAGGACGAGCGCCGTCGAAGCACCGAGGATCGCGAGCACGTCGGGATCGTTCTCGCGGTCGTGGGAGAGGACAGTCGCAATGACCTGCGTCTCGCAGCGGTACCCCTTCGGGAACAGCGGTCGGAGCGGACGGTCGATCAGCCGGGAGGTCAGGACCTCCTTCTCCGACGGTCGCCCCTCCCGCTTGAAGAACCCGCCGGGGATCTTCCCGGCGGCGAACGTCTTCTCCTGGTAGTCACAGGTGAGCGGGAAGAAATCGAGGCCTTCCCGCGCGCTCTGCTGGGCGGTCGCGGTCACGAGGACGACCGATTCGCCGAGCTGGACGAGCGCGGAGCCTCCCGCCTGCTTCGCCATCCGGCCCGTCTCGACCGTGAGTGGGCGGCCATGAAAGTCGGCCTGAACTTTTTGGTACCCGGGTTGGGACATGATCGCTCCTCCGCGGCCTCGCCGCAGCGTCTCTTACGTCTCGCGAGGGGGGAAGGAGTGAAGGAAGGACGGGGGGAGTGTTACTTACGGATCCCCAGCTGCTCGATCACGCTCTTGTAACGCTGGAATTCGCGTCCCTTGAGGTAGTCGAGGAGCCGGCGGCGCTGTCCCACGAGCTTCAGCAGCCCACGACGGGAGTGGTGGTCCTTCCGGTGCGTTTTGAAGTGCTCCGTCAGGTACCCGATGCGGTTGGTGAGGAGCGCGATCTGGACTTCTGGCGACCCGGTATCGCTCGCATGGCGGCGATACGTCCCGACGATCTCCTTGGTGCGCTCCTGAACGACTGCCACTCCGTCCTCTTCGTCTCTTTCGTCTCTCTCGCTTTAAGCTTGGCTTATTAACATGGCGTTTGCACCGTGTAAAGGACGCTCACGACACGCCGAGCAGTCGGACGAGCCGCCACGCGCGCGGTCCGGCGGCCTCGATGACCGCCGCGACGTTGCCCGATCCATCCAGGACCAGCGCGGTCGCATCCGCGCGGTCGGGGGCCGGGAGGCGCCCGAGCGGATCCTGTTGCCCGCGTCGGAGACGCGCGAGCGCATCGGACGACGGGAGCGGGAACGCGGCGTACCCGGCGAGCGCGTCCCGGACCGGGACGAGCGGAAGCCGTGCATCGGCTGGCGCGGCGAGCAACGCGGCGAGCGGCGTCGCCTGTCGGACGTCGAACGAGCCGACCGCCGTCCGTCGCAGCCGCTCGAGATGCGCGACCGTGCCGAGCGCGCGCCCGACGTCGGCGGCGAGCACGCGGACGTAGGTTCCCTTCGAGCACGCCAGCGCGAAGTCGATCGCGTCGGGTGCGCGCAGCGAGAGCTCGAGCGCATAGATCTCGATCTCGCGTGCCTCGCGCGCGACCTCGACGCCCCGGCGCGCCAGCTTGTAGAGCGGGACGCCGTCGCGCTTGAGCGCCGAGTACATCGGGGGCACCTGATGCTGTCGGCCGCGGAAGCGGCGCGCGACGTCCTCCACGGCGTCGGGTGCGAGCGCCAAGACGGCGGCCGTCTCGACGGTCTGGCCCGTCCGATCGAGCGTGTCGGTCGCCGTCCCGAGCCGGATCGTGCCGGTGTACGCCTTCCGCTCGAGGAGCAGATAGCGTGCGATCTTCGTCGCCTCGCCGAGGCACAGCGGCAGCAGCCCGCTCGCGAAGGGGTCGAGCGTCCCCAAGTGTCCGACCTTCGCACCCCCGAGCCGCGGCTTCAACGCGCGGATCACGCCCGCCGAGCTCGTGTCCTCCGGCTTGTCGACGAGAAGGAGCCCGGTCACGACTCGTCGTCCTCGTCACGGACGGTGCCGTGCAGGAGGTCCTCCAGCCGACGCGCCGTATCGGGCTGCGTGTCGTACTCGAAGCGGAGCTCGGGGGTGACGCGGAGCCCGAGGGCGCGGCCGACCGCGCCGCGGAGAAACGTGGCCGCCCGCGCCAGCGCGCGTTGCGTCGGCTCGCGCGCCTCGTCGCCGCCGAGCGTCCGGAAATAGACGCGTGCGACCCGGAGATCGGGCGACATCCGCACCGCCGTCACGGTGACGTCGTGCAGCCGCGGGTCGTGCGTGTGCCGGAGGAACAGTGCGGCGAGCTCCGCCTGGATCAGGTGCCCGACGCGCTCGGGCCGGCGCTCGGCCATCGCTCCTCCGTCAGTAGTGCAGGAACTCGACGCGCTCCTCGCCGAGCTCGGCGATTTCCATCGCGTCGATGAAGTGGATCACCTCGCGGAGGCAGCTGTCGACGTGGGCCTGGTCGACGCCGACCTGGCTCACGCCGAGCGTCGCCCGCTGCCAGAGATCGTGGTCGGCGCACTCGGCGATCGAGACGTTGAACTTATTCTGGACGCGCGCCTTGATCGTCCGCAGCACGCTGCGCTTTCCCTTCAGCGAGTGGTTCTCCGGGAGCAGCAGCTCGAGCCTGAGGACGCCGACGACCATCGCTCCCTCACGGTCGGGCCGGCGGGGGTCAGGCGGAGCGCTCGGCCGCCTGCGCGCCGCGCGTCGCCGCCGGTGCGAGCCGGCGCGCCACCTGCTCGACCTCGTACGCTTCGATCACGTCGCCACCCTTGATGTCCTGGTAGCCTTCGAGGCCGATGCCGCACTCGTAGCCGCCCGCGACTTCACGTGCGTCTTCCTTGAATCGCTTGAGGCTGCCGATCCGGCCGTCGTGGACGACGACGTGATCGCGGAGAAGCCGCGCCCGCGCCCCGCGGACGATCTTCCCGTCGCTGACGAAGCACCCCGCGATCTGCCCGATGCCCGAGACCGTGAACACCTGCCGGACCTCCGCGCGCCCGAGGACCTTCTCCTGGAGGGTCGGCTCGAGGAGGCCTTCGAGCGCGTCGCGGACGTCGTTCAGCGCCTCGTAGATGATCGTGTACAGGCGGATGTCGACGCCCTCGCGCTCGGCGAGGGCCGACGCCTTCGGCTCGGGGCGCACGTTGAAGCCGATGACGATCGCGTTCGAGGCCGACGCGAGGAGGACGTCGGATTCGGTGATCCCGCCGACCGAGCCGTGGAGCACGGTGAGGCGCACGTCGTCGGTCGAGAGCCGGCGGAGCGCTTCGCTCATCGCTTCGACGGAGCCCTGCACGTCGGCCTTGAGGACGATCTTCAGCTCTTTCACCTCGCCGGTCTGGATCTGCTGATAGAGGTCGTCGAGCGAGACCTTCGCGGTCTTCGCCATCTCGGCCTCGCGCTGCTTCGCGCGCCGGTGCTCCGCGACCTGGCGGGCCTTCTGATCGTCCTGGACCGCGACGAACGTGTCACCGGCTTCGGGCACGCCGCCGAGCCCGAGGATCTCGACGGGCGTCGACGGGCCCGCCGCCTCGATGCGCCGTCCCTTGTCGTCCATCATGGCCCGGACACGGCCGAATTGCGTGCCGCAGACGAACGCGTCACCGACGCGCATCGTGCCTTCCTGGACGAGCACCGTCGCGACCGGACCGCGACCGCGGTCGAGACGGGCCTCGACAATCGTCCCCTTGGCGAGACGCGTCGGGTTCGCCTTCAGCTCGAGGACGTCGGCCTGGAGGAGCAGCATGTCGAGCAGCTGCTGGATGCCTTCCCGCGTCTTCGCCGACGCCGGCACCATGATGGTGTCGCCGCCCCACTCCTCGGGGGCGAGGCCGTGGTTGCCGAGCTCCTGCTTCACGCGCTCGGCGTTCGCCTCGGACTTGTCGATCTTGTTGATCGCGACGATGATCGGGACTTCCGCGGCCCGCGCGTGATTGATCGCCTCGACGGTCTGCGGCATCACGCCGTCGTCGGCGGCGACGACGAGCACCACGATGTCCGTCACCTTGGCGCCGCGCGCCCGCATCGCGGTGAACGCCTCGTGGCCCGGCGTGTCGAGGAACGTCACCTGCCGGCCACCGACGTCGACGGTGTAGGCGCCGATGTGCTGCGTGATCCCGCCCGCCTCGCCGGCCGCGACGTCGGTCGAGCGGATCGCATCCAGGAGCGACGTCTTCCCGTGGTCGACGTGGCCCATCATCGTGACGACCGGGGCGCGCGCGACGGCGCGCTCCTCGCCGCCGGCCGCCTCGACGCTCTCGAGCATCTGCTCGACGTCGAAGGCGACGTTCTCGACCTGGTGCTCGAACTCCGACGCGACGAGCGCCGCCGTGTCGTAGTCGAGCGCCTGGTTGATGGTCGCCATCATGCCCATGTCGAGGAGCTTCTTGAGGACGTCGCCGGCCTTGACGCCCATCGCCTTCGCCAGGTCGGCGACCGTCACGACCTCGGAGATCCGGATCACGCGCTTCGACGCGCGCGGCACCGTGATCTCGGTCTTCTTCTGCTCCTTCCCGGGGAGCGCGCGGCGCTTCTGCGGGCGCTTGCCGCCCCGCATGAAGTCGCGCTCCATCGTGTCGAGCATGTCGGTCTTCTTGATGACCTTCCGGCCCTTCTTCTTCTTGGGGGCGCCGTCGGCCGACTCCGGGCTCGGAGCGGCCTCGCCAGGCCGCGCCGCCGGGGCGGCGCCGGGCGCAGCCGGCTTGCGGAGATCGATCTTCCCGAGAACCTTGACGCCGCGCATCTCCTCGAAGCCAGGAGGCGGCGGCGCGGCAGGCGGGGCGGGCGTGGGACGCACCGGAGTCGCCGGGCGCGTCGCGACGTCAGCGACCGGCCTCGCCGGCTCCACCGCCGGCGGCGCGGCTTCGACGACGAGCGGCCGCGGCGGCTCGGGCGCGGGAGCGATCGGCGCCGCTGGCGCGGTCGTCTCCGGCGCGGGCTCTTCGGGAACGGGCGCAACCTCGGCCGCCGGAGGCGGAGGCGCGTCGTCCAGGGCGGGCGGTATGCTGTCGTCGAGATCGAGATCGGAAAGCGCCTCGGCGGCAGGACTCTCCGGCGGCGCCGCCGGGAGATCCTCGCGCTTCAGGACCTCGCGCGCGGTGCGCCGCCGGATGACGTTGCCGCGGAGTCGCGTCTCGGTCGTCTGCTCGCGAGCCGTGACGAGCTGTTCCGCGCCGGTGTCGCGCTCCGTGACCACGCGCTCGGCCACCACGCGCTCCGTCCCGACGGAGACCGTCGGCCGCGGCGTCAGACCGAGACTCTCGCGCACGCGCGCGACCTCCTCGTCCGTGAGTGAGCTCTGGGAACGTTTGCCGCGGATCCCGAGCTTCTCGAGACCCGCGATCAGGTCCTTCGCGAGAACGTTCCATTCCTTCGCCAGCTCGTGAATGCGCTTCGACATGCTGCTACCTCACGTCCGCGCCGAGGAGCTCGACGAGCCGCTCGCGCTCGAGGCGACCGGGATTCGACCGGAGCGACCGCACCGGCCCTCGCCGGCGGACGAACGTCTGCCAGCACGCGGGGTCCCGATGGAGGTACGCGCCGCGACCGCTCGTGGTGCGCTCGCCGTCGAGTCGGAGCGCGCCGCCGTCGGCGACGAACCGCAGGAGCGCCGGCTGGGGCGCGGGGTCGCCGCACCCGACGCACGTGCGGATCGGAACGCGTCCCTTCACCGGTGGCCCTCCTCCGGCGCCGGTTGCTCGGTCGTCCCGCTCTCTTCCGCTTCCGCGACCGGCTCCGCTGCTGCTTCCGCGACCGGCTCTGCCGCCGCTGCCGCGGCGAGCGCTTCCTCCTCGCGCTTACGCGCGACGTGGTCCCGCGCGGCGGCGATGATCGTCCCCGCGCGCTCCGGCCCGACGCCGTCGACGTCGGCCACGCTCTCCTCGTCGGACTCCGCGAGCTCCTCGGCCGACTTGAACCCGTGCTGATAGAGGAGCTCCGCCGTGAGATCGCCGATGTTCGGGATCGCCGTGAGCGACGCGCGCGCCCGCCGGGCCTCGTCCTCGGCCTCGGACTCGCTGCGCACGTCGAGCTTCCAGGTGGTGAGGCGCGACGCGAGGCGGACGTTCTGCCCTTTTTTCCCGATCGCGAGCGAGAGCTGGTCGTCGGGGACGATCACCTCCATCGCGTGCTCGTCCTCGTCCATGATGATCTTCGAGACCTTGGCCGGGGCGAGTGCGCGGCAGACGTACTCCGCGGGGTCGTTCGTCCACGGCACGATGTCGATCTTCTCGCCGCGGAGCTCCTGGACGACGGCCTGCACGCGCGTGCCGCGCATGCCGACGCAGGCGCCCACCGGGTCGACGTCCGAGTCGTGCGACGTGACGGCGATCTTGGCGCGTCCACCGGGCTCGCGTGCCGCGCCCTTCACCTCGACGATGCCCTCGTAGATCTCGGGCACCTCCTGCTCGAAGAGCTTGATCAGGAGACCGGGATGCGTCCGCGAGAGGACGATCTGCGGGCCCTTTCCCGTGAGCTCGACGTCCAGGATGAACGCGCGGATGCGATCGCCCTGACGATAGCGCTCGCGCGGGATCTGCTCCTTCTCGGGGAGGATCGCGTCGGTGCGACCGAGGTTCACGATGATGTTCTTCTTCTCGAACCGCTGGACGATGCCCGAGAAGAGCTCGCCCTTCCGGCCCTTGAACTCGTTGTAGATGATGTCGCGCTCGGCGTCCCGGACGCGCTGGATGATGTTCTGCTTCGCCGCCTGGGCGGCGATCCGCCCGAACTTCTCCGGCGGCAGCTTGGCGAGCAGCTCGTCGCCGACCTCGGCGTCGGGATCGATCTTCGCGCGCGCTTCGGGCACCGTCACCTGGTTCTCGGCATCCTCGACGACGTCGACAACCGTCTTGATCTCGAACAGCTCGACCTCGCCGATCTCCGGGTTGAACTTGGCTTCGATGTTCTTCTCGTGCCCGAACGTCTTCTTCGCCGCCGACAGCATGGCCTCTTCGAGCGCACGGACGATGATCTGCCGGTCGATGCCCTTTTCCTTGCTCACCTGCTCGATGACGCGGTTCAGATCCGGCTGCATCTGCCCTCCTTCACGGCTGTGCGTGCGGCCGGTTGAAGTCGTAGTCCACGTTGGCCTTCTCGATCGCCGCGAAGGGGATCGTGACCGGCG
>Ga0070741_10007264_pt1 | contig 23063 bp, 17 predicted proteins | sample Coa_R1_4_FD_66440 | JGI IMG/M metagenome (GOLD analysis project Ga0070741, IMG submission 66440) | Surface soil microbial communities from Centralia Pennsylvania, which are recovering from an underground coalmine fire - Coalmine... | ecosystem: Environmental > Terrestrial > Soil > Unclassified ... | reverse complement strand
TCGATGAGTTCCCTCGCCTTTTCAACGTCTTCCGGAGTCGCGACAGCAATCCTGACTTGAACTGTGAACTCCGTAAAGCGATATTTCCCATTGGCATATTCGAGCAAACCTTCCGCCGAGCTCTCGTAGGCCTTCAGTCCCAAACCCTTGCGCTCGGCAAAGGAAAGATACGTCTCGAGTATGCAAGTATTGAGCGCGGTCACCAGCAGGTCTTCCGGAGTCCAGATTCCAGGATCGCCTTTGAATTCTGGTGGACTGGAGAATTCGAGTTCTGGTTTCCCCTCTGCCGAGGCGGAACCCTTCCGTCCCTCCTTCCAATCCAGGCTCGTTCGGTAGCGAAAAGACTTGTAGGTTTTCTTGGCTTCCAACCGGTCCTCCAGTCAGGAAATTTGGAAAATCGACTTCAGGCGAAGGACTCGCCCCGGTTCAAAATCCTGGTTACGCTTTTATTTGCACAAGCCGGTCGGCAGATGGCGCCGGCTCCTGACCATCGACTCTTCTGAGCCATGCTTCTCGCCAGAAGAGAAAGCACGAACGGTCGCAAGCCCGCGAGCCGCCATGGCAGATGACCCCTTCCAGGATCACCGTGTTCTTCAAGCGGCGCATCTCGTCAGGCTTGCCCTCCACGCAGATCCTCTCGACCCTCTTGAATACCCGGAATCGGCGACCGCAATACTCGCGCATTTCCGGAGTAAAGCTGAGCCCTCGGCGCTCTCCCCCACCGTCCAGAGTCTTGAGGATCTCTTCCTCCGACTTGACCTCGACCCACTCACCGCGTTGAAGCCTGAGTTCTTCGTCCTCAATATTAATCTCAGGCGCCCGGCCCACGACCTTTTTCTTTAACCCCAGAAATCCTAAGCTGCGAAGTGCCAGCAGCCTGGCCAAACGTCTCGCCGCGTAGAGGAACCCCTGATTATTCACATGGTACTTGAGCTGTGCCAGGGCAACGGAGAGCCTCGAGTCGGGCTCTGAGACGCTGATCAGGGATTCGTTCTGGCAAAGTTCAGGCCTTGCCTGAGCACCTTCCCCCCGCTGCGGCGGACACAGAATCTCCCGATGTTCATCGTGCATTGCAGGTCTCGCGATATTTTCCCAGTTTTTCACGCGACGCGCAATATTCCGGCAGCTTGGGAGTTCGTTCGTCACCGCAGGAGCGCGCGGCTGAGTCTTTCGGAGGCCCAGGGGGAACCGCGCACGAACCACATCGATGGCCCAAAACTCCAAGCCGCCGCCGCTCCGGTGAAATACAAACCGGCCACTGAGGACTCCATTTCGCGGCTGAGCACCGGGCTCCCTTCATACTGGCGGATCTCCCGGCGCAAGTCCGGAGCCAGGAATGGAATGGCGCTCACATCAATTCGAAACCCGGTCCCGAGCACGACGTAATCGACAACCCTTTCGCTCCCATCATCCAGACGCAACTCGACGCGATTCAACCGGACGTTTGCTGACTTGACCGTGCGGCCCAGCGTGAGGGAGACAGACCCGAGGCGAGGTTTCAGTTCGCTCGAGACCAACGGGCGAAGCGTTCGCCTCAACCAATAACCACGGATCAGGCCCGGCAGACTCCAATAGATGTCCGGATCGTTGAGGGCGCGCGCAATCATCCCCCGCAGACTCCGCCGAGTTCTCCCGGCCGATAATTCGAGATGGCCAATCGGCCCCCAGTCCAGGGTTCTCGAACGTGCAAGAACCTCTACCTCGGCCTTGTTTTCGCTCAACAGGGCGGCACACTCAATCGCGCTCTGGCCGCTGCCGATAATGGCCACCTTCTTTCCTCGAAAGACGCCGAGGTTGTGGAGGTCCGAAGTGTGATAGACATGGCCCGGCGGCAAGGCGGCAAATATCGGGGGCCGGAACGCGAAGGGCTTCATGCCAATCGCGATGACGAGACATCTGGACATGAATTCCGCTCCGTCCTCCGTGTGGATCAAAAACGCATCTTTTGCCCGGCTGACATGAACGACGGTTCGCTCGTCGGGGTTGGGGCAGGCGTTGCGACAAAACCAGTGGCCGTAAGCAATAAACTCCTCCGCGGGAAGGGGAAGCAGCAAGGGCGTGCCGCGAGAGCATTCATAGGCGGCGGGATTGAAGCTGTTATCGCAAAAGGACAAGCCGCCTGGTCCGGAGAGCAGCAAAGTCCCTGTCGGCACGTGGTCCTGCCAGAAGGACATCACCCGGCCAAGCAGAAGGTAGTCGGCGCCGGCGGATTGAAGCTTGGCAGCAAGTCCCAGTCCATAAGGGCCAGCGCCAATGACGATAATGTGCCGAAAGAGGACAGGTTGGTTGCTGGTGCCCCGACCCGCGGCATATGAGTAATTCTCTCCGTTCAATAATTACCTCAAGGTTACCTGAATTGAGACACGGTTCGATCGCCGCCTGCTTACAGCCGAGGACCGCTCATCGAAGTTGACGAACCGCGGGCGATGCACACGAAACGGGAAACCTGCAGGCTTGTTCCCGGGTTTCGCCATTCTTTCACAAGTGGGTTTGTACCGACTTGTAGGTTAGCACGAAGAACCCGTCGTGCCCACACTCCACTCGCTTCATTGGTCTCGCCGGTCGCACGGCGTGGCGGCCCGTCCCATCAACCTCCAAACCTGGATCGAGGCCGCCGACAATCGGCACATTGTAGTATGTTCGCAGGCGTGCGATCACAACAGGTTGCTGCTGCGGCCTCTGTCGGTCTCTGATGCAGTGGGTTCCAGCCGCGAACGACTCGGGCTTTTTCTCTTCCCACTTTCCTGGTTGAGTTCTGGATTCTCTCGAGGTTTGGGTTGCCTTTTGCTGATTAGGAGACTCTAATGATGTGCAGCCGCGTGATCACTCCGGTTTTCTGGGATTCTGTCGAGCTAATGTATGCACCCTAAGCCCAATTATTATTCAGCGCTTACGGCAATCCTTGCTCTGGCCATTTCCCTCGGTGCTGGCCGCCCTGCCAGCGCAGAGGATGGTAACGACTTGCACTTAAGAGGAAAAATCAGGACGGTTGTGTTAATTGGTTTGTTGCACGCGAGTGTGACCCTGGACGCCTGGTCGACAAATCGTCTCTTTAACAACCATCCGCCGGGCTACCGCCCTGTTGAATATAACCCTTTGTTGAGCCCTTTCGCCGGCAAGCCAAGTATGTACTTGATGGCCAACTTGTTGACAATTCCCACGGATCTCTTCCTGCTGAAGTACCGACGCCACCCGAATTTTGCCCAGGCCGTGGGCTGGGCCAACATCGGTTTTGAGGCTACCCTGATAAGAAATAACCTGCGTACTCTCGATAAAGCACGCAACAATTGGCAGATGACCCAGGCTCAAAGTTTGCGGCCTGCCGTTGGTTTTACGCTCACGCGACCTCAAGTAGAGCAGTTGCAATCCGCGCGGCAGCAGGCATTTCGAGAGATGTTTCGCTGAGTGCGGACAGCGATTCCATCCACCTGCCGGTTTATAGTCAGCTCCTTTGTGCTGGCAAGTTCTGAAGTCGAGCCCTTCCGGCAAGAGGCAGAGTACGTTTGCCGTGACAGGTGCAACGACATGCTGGTCAGCGCTTGACGAAGTGCCGACGCCGTTTGCAGGAACCCAAACGCCAGTCCCGTGCCAGGCACACGACGGCGGACCGCTGCCCCGGAGCTGAACACATCGCCCTTCACTTCACATCTTAGAATCCCTCTCGTAATCACCTCCAAGTTGTTGATACACAAGACCCGATCCCCGTTGGAGTTGATGTCTACCACATCGTTACCCAAATGGACAATAAGTCCAAATCCCCCCCTTGGAATTGGACGTATTGCCGGATGCCGTTTGTGACGTTTTCCGGGCAGACTCCCATCCACAACTGATCTTTGGCCGTCAGAGCATTCGGTCCCCACCTTCCGGAAAAGGTTACTTTTCACTCTCAGCAAGTCTCGGAAGCCTATTTCAGCACAGGGTGGGGCTTCGATACCGAAAATTGAGGGACGGACTGACGCGCTGATCCCTCCTCTGTCTCTGAACTGAGGAACAGGGCTCCAACGCTTGTGATTTGACACGCGTTGTACTGATTTCTGGCAAGTGATACACTCGGTCACCGTCCACAGCGGGAGAGGACCCTGGATTAACTTCACGAAGCATGACCCGATGAAACACCAGCGCAGATACCGAGATACCCATGGTGGCGACGGGCCTGTACTCATACGGCTTAAGGACTCCATTAATTCCGGGCCCGAGCTCAAGGTTCCTGATATCAAAAGGCTTTCACAGGAAGTGTGCCTTCCGGAGCCGACCGTTCGAGGTCTGGTTTCCTTTTACACGGATCTGCACAGCAGCCCCAAGGCGGTCCGGATCTGCCAAGGCACGTCGTGCAAGCTGGCTGGAGCGGACAAGCTCAAGTCCCAGCTTGAAACCAGGTCTGAATGTCGTGATGTCTTTTGCCTTGGATTTTGCGACAGGTCACCTGTGATTCTCGACTCCAAGGACAGGCTGTTTAGTGGAAGCGCCGCGTGGCGATTGAGCGAAGGCGCTGAAACTGCCCCTGACCACTCGTTCACGCCCTGGGCTCGTTGCCTCGCAAGAGAACCGATCATCCTGACTCGAGTGCTGAAAGGAAATTGCAGCGGCCTGAAGGAGGCACGCTCCGCGGGTGCCTATCGCGCTCTCCCGGTGGCCCTGGTCGAGGGGCCGGCGGAAGTCCTGCGCAAGGTTGAGGAATCGGGCCAGCGGGGCCGGGGTGGAGCGGGCTTTCCTACGGGTACAAAGTGGCGCAGTTGCGCCGAAGCTCCCGGATCGCCGCGATTTGTTGTGGTCAATGGCGATGAGGGCGACCCGGGATCCTTCATCGACCGCGTATTGATGGAAGATGACCCCCATGCCGTGCTGGAGGGGACAATCCTTTGCGGCTTTGCCGTGGGTGCGAGCCAGGGAATTATCTTTATCCGATCCGAATACCCTCGCGCCATCGCCCGCATGGAGCAGGCAATTGGAGAGGCCCGCCACGCTGGCATTCTGGGTGCCTCGGTAATGGGCAGTCGGTTCGCCTTTGATGTGTCGGTTTTCACCGGCTTCGGCAGCTACGTGTGCGGCGAAGAGACAGCCCTGCTGAACGCCATCGAGGGGCAACGGGGAGAAGTCCGCATCCGTCCTCCTTACCCCACGGCTGAAGGTCTCTACGGAAAGCCTACGGTTATCAACAATGTCGAAACGCTGGCCAATATCCCGCCCATCGTGGAGCGCGGTCCCCGCGCCTACTCAGCCTTGGGCACGGAGAAGAGCAAAGGCACGAAAGTGATGTGTATGAACCAGGGCTTCGCTAAACCCGGGCTCCTCGAAGTGGAGTTCGGAATTACCCTGCGCGAGGTAATTGCCGAAGCGGGGGGTGGCGCAGGCGGGAAACGCCTGGAGGCCGTCGTTCTGGGCGGGCCAATGGGCAGCGTGCTGTTTCCCGATGAATGGGACGTGCCAGTTTGTTACGGGGCCATGGCGCAACGTGACATCCGGCTCGGTCATGGCGGCCTGGTCGCGATTCCCGAAGGCACCGACTTCCGTATGCTGCTCAAGCATTGGCTTGAATTCATGAAGGAAGAGTCTTGCGGCAAGTGTGTTCCGTGCCGTCTCGGGTCACAGCGCGCCTGGAATCTGGTGCACAACGATGGAAGCCCCGAATCACGATCTGAGCTTGAGCGCCTGCTGGAGGTGATGGAAGAGGCGAGCCTCTGCGCTTTCGGCCAATCGATGCCGGGACCGATGCGTACGCTTCTCCGCCATTTTGCGGGGCACATTCCTCGCGATGGAGGCCAGGCGTGAAAGCCTCCGTCGCCAGAATCGACGATGTAACCGTTGAGGTGCAAAACGGCGAGACGATTCTCCAGGCAGCAAAACGGGTCGGAATCGAGATTCCTACCCTGTGTTACAGCGAGGGGCTGGCCCCCGAAGGCGGATGCCGGGTTTGCATTGTGGAGACCAATCGCTCCCCGCGGCCATCTGCCGCCTGCCACACCTTGCTCCAGCCGGGGATGGAAATCAGAACAAAATCACCGAAGATTGAGTCGCTTCGACGGGACATCCTGGCGCTCTACCTCGAGTCCGACGGGGGCTCAGGCTTCCGTCGTGACCATCGGGACAGCTATTTCACCGCCCTGCTTGAGAGATACGGCTTGAGCGCCGCGCTTGCAGTTCCCGGCAGCCGGGAGGCTCCAGTCGATACGAGCCACGTCTATCTGAGGTTCAGTCCTCACCTCTGCATCAACTGCCGCCGCTGTCTGAATGCCTGCGAACAAATCCAGGGGCAATTCGTTTACGGCATGGCCGGGCGAGGGCCCCTTACCCACCTCATCTTCGGTTCGGACGGACAGTTCGCCGACAGCGCCTGCGTGGCCTGTGGCGCCTGCATCGACCAGTGTCCGACCGCCGCTATCAGCGACCGAGACCGGCAGGCGGCTGCAAAGGCTGAATCCGTCACCCAATCCGTGTGCGGCTACTGCGGGGTGGGTTGCCGGGTTGAGATCGCCGTCGCCGGGAATCAGGTGCTGCGGATCAAGGGTGTGGCGAACGCGGCTGTCAATCGCGGGCACTTGTGCGTCAAAGGGCGATATGCACACGCCTATCATCATTCGAAAGAGCGCCTGACGCGGCCGCTCATGCGGGTGGGAGATGATCTGAAACCCATTTCGTGGGACGACGCGCTGGAATTTGCCGCGCGGCGTCTCGTTGAGATTCGTGACCAGCACGGTCCGGATGCACTGGGAGTCTTAACTTCGTCACGTTCCACGAACGAGGCCTGTTACCTCCTTCAGAAATTGTTTCGGTCGATCATCGGTACAAACAACGTCGACTGTTGCGCCCGCGTCTGTCATTCTTCCAGCGCCTTGGCTCTTCAAATAACTACGGGTACCGGGGCGGCCTCAGCCTCCTACGCCGATATCGATTGCGCCAGGTGCATTGTTCTGGCCGGCGCAAATCCCACCGAAGCGCACCCGGTGGTGGGAGCGCGCATCAAACAAGCCGCGTTGCGGGGCGCAAGGCTGTTGGTCATTGACCCCCGCCGCATTGAGCTGGCCGACTATGCCGACGTTTTCCTGCAAGTGAGACCGGGAACGAATGTGGCTTTGTTCAACGCCTTGGCGAAAGTGCTGATCGAAGACAAGCTGATCGACGCTTCCTACGTGGCCGAGCGAACCGACGGCTTCGAAGACCTGCGCTCGTACCTGAGCCGTCTCTCCTTGCACGAAACTGCGCGTGTCACGGGAGTTACGGTGGAACTCATCCAGAAGGCCGCGCGGCTCCTGGGAGGCCATTCTCCGGCCCTCTTTGTGAACGGGCTTGGCCTGTCCGAATTGACCCAGGGAACGGCATCCGTTAAGACGTTCTGTAACCTTGGGATGCTGACCGGCAGTATTGGCAGGCCGGGCGCCGGGATGCTTCCCCTGCGCGGCCAGAATAATGTGCAGGGAAGCGCCGACATGGGCAGCATGCCCAGGTTCGTGACCGGGTATCAGTCGATGCACGACCCTGACGTTCGCGAACGGCTTCGACAGAACTGGGGAGACTTCCCCCCGCAGCGGCCCGGCCTCACCGTTCCCGAGATGATCGATGCCGCAGCTCGGAATGAAATCCGTGCCCTCTGGATCCAGGGCGAAGACATCGTGCAAAGCGACCCACATCAGGCGCACGTCATCGAGGCTCTCTCCAATCTCGATTTTCTGGTCGTGCAGGAGTTGTTCCTGTCTGAAACGACTCCTTACGCCGATCTGGTGTTGCCCGCCGCATCGGTGCTCGAACAGGAGGGTACGTTCACCAACGGAGAGCGGCGAATCCAGCTTGTGCGTCCCGCCGTGCGCCCGCCGGGGGAAGCCCGCCCGGACTGGGTGGTGATTCGTGACCTGGCTCGAATTTTGGGCGCTTCATGGAACTACGAGACACCGGCGGAGGTTATGGACGAGATCGCCAAAGTCGCCCCCGCACTCTTCGGCGGAGTGAGCTATGAACGGCTGGCAGGTGACGGACTGCAATGGCCCTGCCCCGACCGAAGCCATCCGGGGACGGCGAGCGTGCATGCCAGTGGATTCATCTGCGGCAAGGGGCGGCTTACGGTCGTCGACTATGTTCCAAGCCCCGAGCAGGTTTCGGAGAGCCTGCCTTACATCCTGGTGACCGGCCGTGTACTTGAACACTACAACGCCGGGACCATGACCCGCCGCACACCTCAGCAGCAGCTCGTGTCGGAGGATCTCCTCGAGATCCATCCGGATGACGCCGCACGCGAGGGCATTTCGGAAGGCGAGACGGTGGAACTCAAGAGCCGCTGGGGCCGGGCGACGGCGAAAGTCCACGTATCAACGCGTCCAGCCCCCCGGACCCTGTTCCTGCCCTTCCATTTTCCTGAGACTCACACCAATTGCTTGACGGGTCCCCACGTGGACCCGGATTCCAAGTGCCCCGAGTACAAGGTCACAGCGGTGCGGGTGAGGGTGCTCCGCCCTGCCGCTTCGTGAAGGAATTCCCCCTGAAGGCGCCGGAAGCTCGAAAAGTGCATAGAATTTCAAGGCCGGCAAGGATATAATTCGCGCTCGGGCTTCCTTTGATTCCACAGGCTTAACCAGGGGGCAGTGCTTTTCTCCCACCCACGGGGATGGCGACAGGTATTTAACGACTTCACGACAAGGAGTTCTATGAGAGTGTTTGCGAAGCAAGCAAGGTGGGGTTTGATCGTCTTCTTGGGGGTCACCTTGAGCTCAGTGCCCGTCCGCGCTCACCATGTTCCAAGCCCTGGGACCTCTGCGAATCGAGGCCAAGCACAGGCGGCGCAGAATCCCAGGCCCTCGTCGGTTCCCGGCATCAGCGGCCAGGGCAAGATGCGCTTCCGGGTTCTGTACACTTCCGAGCGTCTTCCCGACGAGGCCAAGAAGGTGCTGGTCTCCGCCCACGGTGGCTTCGCGGTTGACCTTCGCCCAGGAAAAGGCGAGACGTATTTCGCTCTACCGGGCGCGGGCATTCTTCAGATCAGTGCGGACCTCCGAACGATCCACGCTATCGACACACCGGAGAGCATGAAGAAAGTCAACCTGCACAACACCACGATCTGGTACGCCCAGGATGGCACGCCGTATCTCGTTTTCCCGGCGAACGATGCGGGCAAAGTTTTCACCACGACGTTGGATGGGAAGCTCGTGAACACGCTGAATTCGCCGACGCCGGAGGATGACATCGATCAGCCCGAAGTGCACGATTACTTCCTGGGCAAGGGGAACTTCGCGCCCACCGACGTGGAGCAACTGGATGGGCTTTACTACATCACCACGGGTTATTCCGCCCTTGATTTTGTGCTGACCGCCCGCATCCTGCATACCAATCCTCTCGAGGTCGTGTGGAACGATCTGGCGTTTGGAGGAAAGGGCGACGGCCTGGGGCAGTTCGGCACAGCGCATGGCATCACGGTCCCGCCCGGCAAGAGGCGGCTCGACATCTCGGATCGGCCGCACTCCCGCATTGAGCGGTTCACGCGCTACGGTCAATATCGCTCTTCGCTGGCGATGCCGATGGGTTCCCTGCCCTGCGACATCTACTACCTCGACCACTATGCCGTGGTGGCGAGCCTCGACGGGCCGGACAAAAGCAAGGGAGCGCCCGTCTATATCCTTGAAGATGATAAGCTGATTTCGACCGTCATGCCCAAGGAAGACCTCGGGCTTCAGAACTTTCAGCACAACCACAATGCCGTGTTGCGCAGGATTGGGAACAAATATTTCATCATCCTCCAGGCGTGGAATCCGGGCGACTTCGCCATCCTGGAGCAGGTGGTCGAGTAGCAGACTTCGGGCTTGCGCCTGCGGCACCAAAGGCTAGTGGTCTAGCTCCGAAGCGCTCAGCACGCTGCATCCGAACCTTTTTCTCTTGACACTCCGAGGTCAATCAGGCAATGAAATAGTTTCGCTTTCCAAACCACTGATGAGGGTGACGATGGATTTGCGCATTGCCGATATCAAAACGTACCTGGTGGGAAATCCTTGGAAAAACTGGTTGTTTGTCCGGGTCGAAACCCGCGAGGGAATTCACGGCATCGGAGAAGGGACCCTGGGCCACTTCTCGCGAACGGTCGAAACCGCCATCCAGGAGATGAAATCCTTCGTGGTGGGCTTGGAGGCATTCCAGGTCGAGGCGCTGATGCGTCGCCTGTGGCGCGACATTTCGGACGACGCGGGGCAGGTCAAGATGTGCGCCATTTCCGCCATTGAAATCGCCTGCTGGGATATTGTGGGGAAGGCTCTTGGGCAGCCCATCTACAACCTATTAGGTGGCCGGTGTCACGATAAAATCCGGGCTTATGCCAACGGCTGGTATCGTTGCCCGCGCACTCCGGAGGCGTTTGCTGAAAGCGCCAAACGCGCCAAGGCTCTCGGATACACGGCGCTCAAGTTTGATCCCTTCGGGACGGCTTGGAGGAAGGTGACGCGGGTTGATGAGGAGCTGGCGATCGATATCGTGTATGCCGTCCGTGAAGCCGTGGGGCGCGAGGTGGACCTGGCCATCGAGGCGCACTCGCGCTTCAGCGTGGATACGGCCATCCGAATGGGTAAGCGCCTGGAGGCAGCTTTTCCGGCGTGGTTTGAGGACCCGGTCCCCCATCACAACATTCATGCGTCGATCGAGGTGGCGCAGCGTATCGATATCCCGGTGGGAACGGGCGAGACCCTTTGTTCGAAGCAGCAGTTTGCCGAGTTGCTTCGTCACGATGCGATCAGCATGGTCACGATCGAGCCCTTGCACGTGGGGGGAATTCTGGCCACGCGCAAGATCGCCGACATGGTCGACGCGCACTATGGAATGATCCTGCCCCACAGCGCGCAGGGACCGGTTTGCACGCTGGCCAACCTTCAGATTGACGCCTGTACGCCCAACTTGTATATGCAGGAATACTTCGATCAATTCAATGAACCCTGGGAAAAAGACCTCCTGACTTGGACGCCGAATTTCGTGGATGGTTACCTCGAAATCCCCACGGCGCCAGGCCTGGGGGCGGACCTTAACCTTGACGAGGTCAGGCGACACCCGTACAACGAGGCCGCCTACATGTCGCTCTACGATGAGAACTGGCACTTTCGGACGGGTGGCCATCGTGGTTGATCGGGCCGGCGGGGAATCGCGCGGTCTGCTCAACGACGGGCCAGATGCGTTCACTGCCGGTCGACAACCGTTACTCCATAGAGGTAACGGTTGCTCTTTTCCTTGGGGGTCCTCCAGACAACTTTGTAGGTGTGTACGGGTGGATTCGAGGCGACGCCCTGGCCCACCGAGATTCGGATGAGGTCTCCCGGGGCGAACTCCAGCGAACATCCGAACTTGAACCCTGTCTTCGACATGTCCTCCGCCACCGTGGACTCGGCAGGTCCCTCGGTGCCCTGCACACGCAGCGGTACCTTCAGAGCCAGTCGGCGGGCTTGGCGCCGCTCGATGCCCGACTTTTCCTCTCGCGGCTCTGCGGGCTGCTCGCTTATCGTGCTGGCTTGAGCGGGGGCCGATGACGGGGTTGGCTCCTTTTCTTCTTCTTCCTCCGATGGACCAACCACCCATTCGGTCGCCTCAGCGCAACGGGGGCAAGATCGGCGAAGCGCAGTCTCTGTTTCCATGGCCCGGTATTCTTCAGGTGACAGACTGGCGAAAACCTTTTGCCCGCAAATTGTGCAGAATAGCAGGGCGGAGATTCGAAGCTCTTCCGAGGAAGGAGGATCTTCAAACACGACGCCCCAGAAATTGCGCGGCGCTTCAAGGAGCTCGATGCCGCATTCCACGCGAGAGCCCGTGACAAGCTCGTGCGTATGGATGATCCTGGAGTTTGCCATGAGGCCATTCGAGAGATTCCGTATGGCAAGTTGGCTGCCCGGGCGAGGCAGGCGGCGCAGTTCGACCAGAGCGCCGTACCGGCTGATGTGGACAGTCTTAGACTCCTCCGAAAGAAAGTTCCCGAAGCTGTCTTCGCCAGTTACAGCGACAGGAATATGAAGGAAAAGGCGTTCTGTGCGTCGCTTAACCACGAAGAATCCCTCCCCGTCCCGTGTAGAACGAGGCCCACCTTGCAAGCATATGAATCTACCACAGCCGATGATCGGCTGAGTATAGCGATTAGAGTAAAGGGGAAGTGGGCGGAGCGCGCAAACGCGGCAGTTGGGGAAGCGAAAACGCAAGCATGGCAGCCTCGTCTGTGCCCATTTCGAAGCATGAAGCGAAGCTGCTGTGGACTCAAGGCTACTTTCGTCCTAGTACCAAAGTTGGGTTGACCCTGTTGACTCTCTCAACCATACTCGATTTCACTATGGATGGGACGATAGAAACGCGCGCAGAGCGTGACGCCGAGGTCATCGGGCGGCGGAGCGCGCGGCTTTCGCTGATTGCCCCCGTGATCCTGCGAGGCATCGACGCCGAAGGCAAGCCTTTCAAAGAGAACACCTGGACCATCTCAGTGAACAAACACGGTGCGAGGCTGTCGACTTTCTATCGCTTGAAGGTTGGCGATGGGGTGACCGTGGAAAATCCCATTTACGGCCGCACCGCCAAAGGCCGGGTGGTGCGAGCCAGCGAGAAACACTATCCCGAGGATCCCTACGAAATCTCCGTTGAACTCACGGAACCCGCGAATGTTTGGGGAGTGAAATTCCCACCCGAAGACTGGCAGAAAGACGGGTGGTCAGCCCTGGGAAGGAAATCCCCAGGCCGCAGCCAGACAAGCGCTACGCCCCCAAACGAAGGGCGGGATGGAGCCCTGTCCACCCCTCCAACGTCGGGCTTTTCCCTGCCGTCACCCCGGCGGTTTCCTGATCCGCCGCTGTTCTCCGCTCCTGAGGCTTCCCGGCATGACGCTTACAGCCCGGCGATAGCCAGACGTTTGAGCGCGTCAGCCACGGAAGGCACCCAGTCGCAAAAGCAAGATCCCGCTACTGAGCCCGTAGCGGCCAACAACGCGGCAATGCTCTCGGCCGTGCAGGAGGCAACGCGCCAGCTTGAGGATAAGAAAGAGGAGTTTCAATCCCTGGCCAGGCAACTCGCCGCGCTCGCGGAACGGTTGGACTCTTCAAGCTCAGAGCTTCGAGCGCTGCTTAATACTGCCGAGACGAAGCAACACGAGCTGCTGCATCCGACGGACGGGAGTTCGTTGGAACCCGCTGAGACGCTGAAGGAGAAGATCCAAAAGGAGGCGGAGACCGTTTCGTCGAGATTTCTCGCGGAAGCCGAAGCGCGCCTCCGGCACAAGATACAAGGTTCTCTCGAGGCCTTGGCCAATGCCACGGCTGATCGCTTCGCATCACTGCAGAATGAGCAGGCAAAGAGCTTTAGTGAACTGCTGGATGCCCGAAAGTCAAAAGCTCTTGAGGAGGCCCGCCACGAATTCGCCCAGGCCGCATCCGAAGCTCAAACGAGCCTGGCGGCGATTCGGGCGGCGTTCGAATCGTTTGCCCAAGAGGCACGGAAGGTCACAGAGGATTTTCGCAGCGAGGTCGATAAGGCCCGCCAGGATTACCGCGAGACCATCCAACGGGAACTCGGGACGCTAGCCCAAGAGGCGGTGGACGAACAGCGGATGGTGCTTCAGGAGCATATCCGGGCGCAAATCGACGAGCTGGGTGAGCAGGCCTTCGCGCAGGTGCGCAGGCGGTTTGAACAGATCAGCCAGGAAACCTGCGACGACCTGCACAAGCATGTGGGTGTGGCGGTGGTCACGTTCAAGAATCTCACCGACAAATCAAAGGAGCTCTTCGAGGACAGTTTTCAGAAATCGCTGGAAGCCTTCCGAGAAAGGATCGACTCATTCTCGAAATCCGTGCTTGAGCAGCTTCAGAAGGATGCGGAGCGGCTCGCGGATGACCTTCGCGTCCGCTTCGAGCGCGCGGCTCGTGCCCTCGACGGCGAGGGCGCCGACCATCGTGGCGCCTCATCCGCCCATCCGATAGAGCAGAGATAGCTGAGGCCGCGAGCGGGCAGCCCATCCGCAGCAGCCTTCATCCCTCCCCGTGAATGCCGAGAGATTCGTCCACAGGTTTGGAGACGACGCGGTGTACCCGCTCCACCAGCGCGTCGACCTCGCTTTTCCGCATACCTCGGGTTTCGATGGTGTCGTGAATGTGCACCACGATCTTCGACGGATAAAGCATCCAGCTCCCTTTCCGGTTGAATTGAAATGAGCCGACCACACTCATGGGAACGATGGGACACCCGAACTGCTGCGCCATCACAAACGCCCCTTTTTTGAACGGACCGACGCGCCCGGTCAGAGTGCGCGTCCCCTCCGCAAATGCAATGATGCTGACGCCCGAGTCGAGCGCCTGCTTCACCTGGCTCATCAGCCGCTTGAATTCCGAGGGCGAGCCGCCTCGCGAGACGGGAATGTTCCCGAAGCGCCTCATCATCCAGCCATAGGCCGGTATTTTGAAGTGAGATTCCAGTTCCAGACCGCGCACGAACTGGGGAATGGCGCTGTAGATGACGAAGGCATCAAAGATGTTGGTGTGGTTGCAGATGAAGATGCTGGTCTTCGTGCGGTCAAAGCCGGGGGCGTAGCGGACCTCGAACCTGACGCCGGCAAGCCGCAGGATGTTGCGGAAGAAGATGCGCTGGGGACGGTCATTCTTGCGAGGGTCGATAAAGATGCCCAGAATTACGAGGAACGTGCAGACCACAAAAAAATGAATCGCACTAATGAGCCAGAGGAAGATGGAGCGAACCACGAGATAAAGTCGTCTCATGATGGAGAAGTTCGTTTCGGTGCCGGAACAAAGCAGGCGCGCGGCTGTTGCCCGGCCAGTTCCTTTCAGACCATGACGTTCAGCGCGGAAGGCAGGACCTCCAGGGTCTCGCAGCAGAGCGTCAGTACCTCGCCATCGACCATGACGTCGACCGGGGCTTCGAGATGAAACTCGATGCGCCGCGCTTCGCGTCGTGAGGCCAAAGGGTGAGCCAGGTGCGAGCCGTCATAAAGTGTGCGCAGGTTCCGCAGCAGCCCAATCCGCCCGATGGGTCCCCAGTGCACGTACTCGATCAAGCCGTCGCTCGTGTCCGCTCTGGGAGCGACCATCATCGTGCGGCCCGTAAACTTGCTGTTGCTGAAAGCCACAAACAGGCAGCGGCGCCGGTCGAGTTCCTGATCCTGGTCAACCCGCAGCGGGAACGCCTTCCGATCGAGGCGGACCAGGCAAGTGAACACACCCAGGAGGTACCCCAGATGGCCCAGGCGTTTGAACTTGCGGTTGGCGACCATGGCTGCATCCGCCGCAAAGCCCATGCTCACGAGATTAATCGAGAAAATAACGCCTTCTTTATGGGTCAGGCGCAGGACGTCGCAGGGACGCGAGCGGCCTTCGGTGAGCGCCTGGGTGGCAAAATCCAGATTCTGATCGGAAGTAAAATCGCTCAGAAACGAATTCCCCGTGCCCAGGGGCAGAAATGCCAGGGTCGGGCGCTCGCCACTCTGCGCACCTGGAAACAGGCCGTTGACGATCTCAAAGGCTGTTCCGTCTCCTCCCACTGCAATGAAGTGGCGCACACCATCTTCGTACGCGCGTCGGGCGAGTTCAGTCCCGTGCCCGGCGTGAGAGGTGGCTACGACGTCGAATTGAATCCCGGCAGCGCGGATCCGCTCAAGAGCGGGGCCGGCGAGTTTGCCGCACCGGCCATGCCCTGCGACAGGGTTCAGGACTGCAAGGAACCGGGTGCTCACAGTTCTACCATCGCCGCTTGCCGATCCAGACGCTGGCGAATCTCTTCCGCCAGCACGTTCCGTTTGATCTTGAGGGAAGCCGTACGAGGGAAGTCTCGATCCCAAAGCACATACCCACGGATTCGTTTGAAGTCCGGCAGCCGGCGGTTGCGGGAGTCCAGCTCCGCGCGCAAAGCCTCGGTAAAGTCCTGTCCTTGTTCGAGGCGGAGGATGATGACCAGCTTCTCGCCCAGCAGGGTCCTTTCCGGCCAGACATAGTTCGCAGCGAAGACACAGAACTCCTTGACCGCCAGACCGTCGAAAGCCACCTCGATATCTTCGGGGTAGATATTCTTTCCGCCCTCAGTGACGATCATGTTCTTGACGCGGCCGACCAGGTGCAAGTGGCCCATCGGGTCAAAGAACCCGAGATCACCCGTCATCAGCCAGCCGTCCACGATGGTTTCGTCGGTTAGTTCCGGATCGTCAAGATAGTGGGACATCACCGTTTTGCTGCGTACGGCGACTTCGCCGATCCCATCCGGGCCGGGCCTCACGATTTTCAATTCCATACCGGGCAGCGGTTTGCCGACGGTGTCCGCGCGAAAGGGTTTGAAGTCATTCAACGTCACGGCGGTTCCTGCCTCGGTCAGGCCGTAACCATTGGCCACCGGGATGCCAAGGTCGTAGAAGAACTGAAGGGTGGAAGGGTCGATGAAAGCCCCACCCACAAACAGCGCCCGAAGTTCCCCTCCAAAGGCTCGGTGCACCTGGGACAATAGGATTCGGCTCAGACGGAGATGAGGACGCCGCCGCGTAAGCAGCCGATTGAGCGCCACGAGCTTGTCAAAGATATATTTCTTGGCTCGCGGCAGTTCGTTGAACCTCGCCCGGAGTCCCTTCTCCAGATTCTTCAAGACCAGGGGAACGAGGCTCATGTAAGTAATCTTGTAGCGCAGGAAGGCCTCGCGGACGTATTCGGGGCGCAGCGTGCGCAAGTGCACCACGGTGGCGCCACACGTAAACGGTCCAATGAACCCCACCATGAAATCGATGGCATGGTTGGTGGGGAGAATGCTCAGGTAGCGGACGCCCGGCCAGAAAGGAAAAAGCGCCGTCAGCGACATGCACTGCTCGAGGTAGTTCTCATGGGTGAGGACGCAGCCTTTGGGCCGCCCTCCAGTGCCGGAAGAGTAGACGATGCAGGCCATGTCCTTGCGGTCGCGTGGAATGAACTCGGGCTCCGTTGGAGCCCTGAATTCTTCCCAGTGGTTGGCACCGGCAAGATCCGCGTCGGGCGGAGCCTCGGTGACCAGTACTCTCCGCACGCTCAATCCTCGAAACCCTTCGGCCTGCGTGATGGCGCGCCAGAGGAAATGTTCCACCATCAGGAATTCGGCTTGGCTGTGCGCCAGCAACTGAAGGTGCTCACGGGCTGTGAGCTTGAAGTCAAGCGGCACGAGCACGCCACCCGCATAGAGAATGGCGTAGGCCGAGATCAGCCACTTCGACTGGTTGGTCATGATGATGGCGGCGCGGGTCCCGCTCCGCAAGCCGGCCTCTTGCAACGCGCGAGCCAGCGGCAGAGCCGCTTCCTTGAACTCCCGGTAAGTGAGACGGCAGTTCTCGCGGTCGCGATCCGCTTCAATCAGGCAGGTCTCGTTTGGCCAGCGGTCGAGCGCCGCGCGCAGCGCCGCGCCAAGCGAAGAGTATTCGCTCAAGTTCAGCATGTCAGGCACAGAAACAAAGAGGCAAAGGCGGAGTTGAATTCCAACCCGAAATTTCCATACTGACAACTGTTCGTTCGTCTAAAGGGCGTTTTGGACGTGCCATGCCGCGCCCTTCGCTCTCATCCTGAACAGAGGCAGAAGGATCTTTTTCATCTTGCCCAGGGTAGACTTCGCGAAGCATCGCAACATTTCAGAATCACGCAAATGCCGGGATCCTTCGTCGCCTCCAACTTTTCACGACGACGAGTCCCAGGGTTTTTCAACAGACTCCAAAAGAGCCTCACACAGCCGCTCGGCGCTCAAAGCCTCGCTTGAATGCGCTCCGCGAGAGTTCGAAAGTCTGTCACTCCCTGCATTTCATAATCGGGCAGCTCTACATGGAAGTGATTCTCCAGGCGAGTAAGCATCTCCAGAGCCTGAAGGCTGTCGATTCCCAGTTTCTTGAAGAAGTCGTCACCCGGCGCTAACTGTTCCCTCGGAACCTTAAAATGCTTTGCCGCCAGGTTGAGAATGTCATCCAAGATCCGGTCAATGGTCTGCATGGTCCCCTTCCATCATGGGCGCACCCGAGCGCGTCTTAAGGCAGATAAGGCTGAGCGTCCGTACTCTCCACGAACTTGCGCAAACCTGACTCCACGACGGGGCGCGAATAGAGCTCGCAGAAGATATCGATTTCCCGTTTCAGTTCCTCATAGGGGATCGGTTTGGCAAAGCGCTTGGCCGCAGAACAGGTGTCGCGGTCGAACTTCTTCACCTGCGCCGCGGTGGAGCGTGCCACCCGCAAGGCCTCACCTTCGGCCGCCAACTGGCTCACCAAACCTACAGCCAGGGCCTTCGTAGCATTGATGCTGCGGCCCGTGAGGAGCAAATCACGCACCATGCCGTTTCCGAGGTCCCGCTTCAATCGGGGAACCCCGCCGAATCCCGGGATCAAGCCTAGCCTCAGCTCCGGAAAGGCAAAGCGGGCCATTTTATCAGCAATGATCAGATCACAGGCCAGCGCGAGCTCAAGACCGCCTCCAAAGGTCACGCCATGAACAGCAGCGATGGTTGTCAAAGGGGATGCGTCAATTACATTCAAGACAACGTGGATGCGGTTCAGGAAACGACGCACCTCGGCCAGGCGGTCGGCCATCGCCATGCCTTGTCCGCGGTGGTAAAGTTCCCGCAAGTCGGCCCCGGCGCTGAACCCCGATGCGATGGTGCTGTAGACAATCAGTGCGCTCGCATCGTTCTTTGCTGCGACCAGCGCATCCGCGAAGGCCTCCAGTTCTTCAAGCGTCGCCGTCCCGATTTCGTTGCAGGGCTCACGGTGCAGAGCGAGTTCCAGAATGCCATCAGCAAGCTCCCAGGACAGAGTGGTACCGTTATAGCTGGTCATGCACCCCTCTTGCTCTTCTCTTCTTCACTCCTCCCCGACTCCGCCGCGAGGTAAAGTTCCTCGATCTCGGCCTTGAATCGCCGGGCAATCGCGTCCCTTTTCAGTTTACCATTAGCCGTCAGCAGACCATTCTCGGCAGTGCAGGGGTCTCTGTGAACATAGTATGCTCGCACTCGTTTGTAATGGGGCAATTCCGGATTCACAATCTCGAGCGCCCGTTCGACATCGCTGGGGGCAACGTCGCCGGTCACAATCGCCGATAGGAATTTCCGCCCGTTGCCGATCAGAATGACCTGTTGCGCGCCGGGTATGGCCCTCAGAAGGGATTCCTCGATGGGCTCCGGCGCGATGTTATGTCCGGAAGCTGGAATGATCAGATTCTTCACCCGCCCGGTGATGCTCCAATTCCCCTGCGCATCGACATCCCCCTGGTCACCTGTATTGAACCAGCCGTCCGTGAACGTCTTCGCTGTTTCCTGGGGCTGATTCCAGTAGCCGGGAAAGACGTTCGGCCCTCTCACCAGTATCTCGTTCGCCTCGCCCAGCTTCATTTCAATACCCGGAATGGCCGGCCCCACACGGCCCGGCACGACGTGATGAGGGTCGTCCATCGTGCAGATGGCTGTGGTTTCCGTAAGCCCGTAGACCTGCAAGACCGGGATGCCCAGCATCATGAAGAAGCGCTGCGTCTCAGTCGCAAGCGGCGCGGATCCGCAAATGAGTGCACGAAGGTCTGCACCGAGCTTCTTTCTGATGGCTCGAAAGATCAGTGAACGCGCAGCAGCAAGCCACAAAGCGTCGACGAGGTGCGAGTCGCCGCCGCTCTGGCGGAAATACGCGGCCTTGCCTTTGTTGAAAACGGCCTTCGCCAAGCCTCCCTTCTTCCTGATCTGGTCTTCGACCCCGGCGCGAATCCTTTCCAGCAGCACCGGAACGTTCAGGAAGTAATGGGGAGCCGCGAGCTTCAGTTCGTCCGCGAGCTTGTTAAGGTCCGTCGACATCGTGAGCACGCTCTGACGCGTCAGGCAGGTCAGCAGCAGAATCCATGACCCGGCAAAGCAAAACGGCAGGTATTGAAAGACCCTCTCGGATTCGACCCGCCCTCCCATGAGCAGGTCAAGCCGGTCATTTGTGCATCCCAGCATGAAGTTGATGTTGCCCACACAGAGGATGACCCCTTTGGGCCGGCCGGAAGTGCCCGAGGTGTAAATGATCGTCACGGGATCATCGTTCGTGAGCGGTACGGGGGGGTCTGAGGGAACCGGCCCATTCGTTCCCTCGCCGAAAATATCCTCAAATAGATATATTCGAGGAGCATCAGCCCAGGCTTTTCGAATTGCCTCACCCAGTTCCAGTGACCCGCAGCAGATCAAGGCTGGTTCGCAATCCTGCATCATAGCCACGATCTCAGCCGGAGACTGCCGGGCGTAAAGGGGGACAACTATTGCTCCCTCCGCGACGATGGCGAGATCCATAGCCACCCAGTGGATGCTGTTGGGAGCAAGAAGCGCACATCGGTCTCCTCTTCGGATACCGGACTTGACCAGGAAGGAGCGGGCCGTCCGGACCAGCGACGACAATTCTCCCGCTGTGACAGGGACGATTCGGCGGTCGCGAACTTCTTGCAGCACCGGCCGCGCGGCCTGCTGATGCAATCGATGAAGGATGTCCTCGATGAAATTCATAGGTATCCCGGGAACAGCCATCGAAACGAAGCACGATTTTCAGAAGAGCGAGTCACCATCGGGTCGCAACCGCATCCTGCGAGAGGGTCAGCGGGTTCCATTGAATACGAATCTGGACATTTGAAGACCTCTATTACCTGCCAGCGCCGTCATAGGTTTCGAGCAGCCTTTGAAGGTTCGGGCTGAGAGGAGGAAGATACTCCTCCCAGGAATGCAACCCGCTCCGAATCGGAAACTCCGGAAATCGATCCTGGACATGCTGCTCAAAGTAAACTCCCATCCGCGCCATCACTTTGAGGTTTCGCGCCACCGTCCGCCCGATTTCGTCCCGAATCGCCTCCTGCTCCGCCTCCAACGTTTTGAGGACGACCCACAGCTTCTCTTCCAAGGCCGGATCGCTTACGTCCAGGAGAAGATGCTCGTGTCTTCGTTCCTTCATGAGGTTGCGGATTCGCTCGTCCATGGTGATTCCCGCCGAGGGCACCAGGGCCGGCATGGCCGTCACAATCGCGTGGTAACGCGAGGAGACCAGCAGACTTGCGCAGCGCAAGATGCTGACCAACTCGTACATGTTGTACTGAGCCGAAGTGAAAACCGGAATGCCCCCGAGAAGTTCCGACATACGCCGGCAGGCGCGTTCGTCGAGCTTCTCCATGGCGATCAAGACCAGGAAATAGCCGCGTTCCTTGCGGAATCTTCCCACCGCGTTTGCGATGGCGGTGAGGTAGCGTTCGTAAGCGGCACGCACTTCGGTTCCGTGCCGGTGGAAGTAGATCGTCCGGTACTGGCTCTCCTGGTAAGCGCCCACCAGCATCCGGGCCGCGGCTTTGACCAGAGACGCCTTCACCGGCCACCAGAAAGGGTTAATTGGGCAGACCACGAGTACTGGCTGCTCGCCGTCCCATCCTGACTCGCGCAGCGCTCTGCGGCCGTACTCGGCCCCGTGAGGCTCGAAGGTCCAGGCGGTGTCGGTCCCAAGCTCTGTCGGGATGCCGAGTTTGCTCAGCACCGCCATCGATTCTTCATTGCGGGTGATGACCAGGGATTGGGAGCAGTAACGGCTGCACATTCTCGCAAGCATCAAGTCCATGTGCCCGGCTTCAGCTCCATAGCCGACCGAGAGTCTATTTTGTGCCGAGGCGATTCCGAGCGATCCGATCATCATGGTGGTGAGCGCATTGGCAAACTTGCTCTTGAACATGGACCCTTCGCAGGCCACGACGCCATGGTGCCGGGGAACTTCCCGGTGGAGGAAAGGAGGAAAAACATCGGGAAGTTTCACCTGTTGGGCACCCTGGAAATATCCGCGCGAGGCCTCGAAGTTCTGGGTCATGACGCTGAATTCAACTTTTTCGGCTCCCAGCACGTGGCGGAGCTGCCGAAGCATTTCCTCGACGCGGACGTCAGCTCCGGTGTTCCGCGTGCCGTTGTAGCCGGCAAAGAGCAGCTTGAGCTTCTCACCTGGAGTCCAGGGGCGCCCCGCTCCCAGGATCCAGTTCATTTTTGCCAGCTCAATGAGGCTGCTGACCCACACCTCGAGCACGAGGTCCATCATCCGGCGGTCCCTCCAGCTACATCCGGCCAGTCGCGGTACTTGTAAGTGAAGTGCGTCTCTTTGCTGAATTTCAGCAGCGGGTAGCTGTAACTTGAAAAGGGCGTGGGAGTCCTTCCCGTTTCGCTGACGACACGAGTATTGTCAAACACTGTGTTGTAGACCAGGTAGGGGAGGAACACCTTGAGGAGGGAAGCCCCGTAGCCGACCGATGTTCCGCGGCGGTTTGCAAGCCAGTTCACCACCGTCCGGAATGGGCCCTCCAGCACGGGCAGGAAAAGGGGCGGCCGTTTCCGCTGCATCCTGGAGAGCGTTTCGGTCAGTTGCCTGTAAGTCTGTGACTGCGTTCCAGAAGAGAGGTGGTAAATCTCATGGAGGGGTTTCGCTTTCTGGTGAAGAGCCACAATCGAATCCGCCACAAAATCCACATTGACAATGTCCAGGCGGTCGTCCGGGCGGAAGGGGAGGACCGGCAGACCGGCAAGGAACACAAAGGCCCTGACCATGTCGAATTGAGTTGTTTCCGCATAGCGGCTGTCGCCCAGGATGATACTGGGGCGGAAAATAGTACGCGGCACATCGGGGAGCAGCTCACGGATCATGTGCTCGCAGAATTTCTTGGTGCGCGCGTATGGATCATAGTCGGAGCGGTTCCAGTCGATGGCTTCGTCTTCGTTCACCACCTCGTTCTTGCGCTGCCCGGCCACCGCCACCGTGCTCACATGGCTGAATCGCCGCAGCCCCCGGCGGCTGTGGATGCGGGTTGCGAGCTTGATCACCTCCAGCGTTCCACGAAGATTCACGTTCAGGCAGCTCTTCTCGGACTTGCGGTTTAGTGAGGCCGCGCAGTGAATGATTGAGTCGGTCGTTTCAGTCAGCCGTTCGTACTCCCGGTCTGACAAACCGAACTTCGATTCTGTCAGGTCCCCGAGGAAAAGGTTGATCCGCGACCGGAGGAAGTTGTAAAAAACCGGGAAATCAATGTGCAATTGCAGGGCGCGCCAGAGCCGCCCTTCGGCTTGCTGGATATCCCTGGCTCGCACCAGCAGATTCAGCGAGTCCGCATGTC
>Ga0070741_10007263_pt1 | contig 23071 bp, 10 predicted proteins | sample Coa_R1_4_FD_66440 | JGI IMG/M metagenome (GOLD analysis project Ga0070741, IMG submission 66440) | Surface soil microbial communities from Centralia Pennsylvania, which are recovering from an underground coalmine fire - Coalmine... | ecosystem: Environmental > Terrestrial > Soil > Unclassified ... | reverse complement strand
GCGCTCAGGGCGCACTTTGGCACGCTCGACCTGCCGCTCGTAGTTTGCAGCCACATCGACGACGACCACATCGGCGGCGTGCTCGCGCTCGTCCAGGATGTCGACGTGGGCGGACTCGAGGTCGGAGTTGACTGCCTCTGGCACAACCGTCCGCTTGACCTCGTGGGTGAGTCGGACAAGCAGAAGCTGGCCGCTGTCCTGCGCCACGACGAAGACGCCGAGCGCTACGCGAACGCCGCGATGAAGCATCTTGCCGCGCAGCACGGAGACGTCGACCCGAACCTCATCTACATCGTCGCCAGTGTCGATCAGGGCGACGACCTATACGCCGACGCCAAGCAGGCCGGCATCGCGATCAATTGCTGCTTCAACGGCGGCCTCGTCATGGCGCCGACGCCGACCACAGGCTACGCGGCGATCGACGTCGGCGACCTTGAGATCCTCGTCCTCGGCCCCGACGCCGCACGCATCGACGCCCTGCGCAAGCTATGGGCCAAGGAGACGAAGGGCCGCTCGGTCGAGACGATCTACGCCGACTCGCCGCGCATCGCCTCCGTCGTCGCCGCGGACACCGATGCCTCGGTCACCAACCTCTCGAGCATCGTCTTCCTCGCCGAGCTCGACGGCCACTCGATCCTCATGCCCGGTGATGCGCGCGGCGACTACATCATCGAGGGGCTCGACCGGGCGGGACGGCTCAGCGGCGGCAGCGCCCACGTCGACGTGCTGAAGCTGCAGCATCACGGCAGCGCGCGCAACGTTGACGAGAGGTTCTTCGCCACCGTTACCGCCAACGACTACGTGATCTCGGCCAACGGCGAGTACGGCAACCCCGACCTGGCCATCTTCGACGCGCTGGTCGACGCCCGCGGCGAGCAGGGCTATCGGGTCTGGATGACCAACGGCGCGCCCGGTTCGGCGCTCGCGCCGACCGTCGCCGCGGTGCGCGCCGAATACCCCAAGCTCGCGTTGAACGTGCGGCCCGCCGCCGACCCGTCCCTGCGCATCAACGTTGCAGACCCGATCGGCTACTGACGCGACTAGAGCTCGGGGCAGTAGAAGTCGACCAAGAGCCGTGTGAGCTTTTCCCCACGGCCGGCCAAGAGCTCGATTGCTTCCTGGGTCATCGCAGCGAAGTCGGTCGGGTAATCGATGACCTCCGCGCGCCGCGGCAAGTCGGCAGGGATGAGAGGCAACGCACGGTCGCTCTGGCCGAGGTAGGGGAAGACGAACCCCTTCAGCTCGCCTGAGGCGGCGTATAGGTGGAGGCGGTTGCGCGCACCGTCTTGGGCCTTGCGGAAGGTTGCCTCGAAGCTGCGACGCATGCGCGAAACGAAGCCGTAGGGGACGTAGCCGTCGTCCAACAAGCCGCGCCCGGCGTCGCACGCGATCACGTACGCGGGGTCGTAGGTGACGGTGATGCCGGGGTCGCGCCCCGGCTCGAGCACGCTCGTGCCGAGGTTGTCGAAGACGCCGCCGTCGGTAAGGACGACGCGCCGCTCCTGTTCGGCGCCGTCGCGGTCGCGGAAGCGCAGCCGGCGATCGAGCGCCGGCAAGAGGAGCGGATAGGCGGCCGAGGCGGCGACTGCGAGGGCGACCGGGAGGTCGTCGACGATCGTGCCGTAGCGGTAGCAGTGGCTCTCGCGGCTGCCGAAGCGGAATGCTGAGCCGCTGCGGAGCTCGCAGGCGTTGAGCACGAGATCGACGTCGTCGCGACGCGCGCTCGCGAGCGTTTGCTCGGGGAAGAGACCAGCGAGGACGTCGATCAGCGCCTCGCTCGCGCTCGAGAAGCGCCGCCACGGCGGCGTAATCAGCCGCCGCTGCCGGTCGAGCGCCGGCAGGTGGGCCGCGATGGCGTCACCGGCGGCCAGTGTTCGCGCGCCCGCCGCAGCGCTGCCGCTGGTCGCGAGCGACATCAGCGTCTTCAGGGCGCGCGGGCTGGCGAACGCGCGCCGTGCGATCTTCAGCTGCAGGCCACCGCGCAACAGCTCACCGACGCGTTGGTCGAAGGCGTCGAAGTCGCCGTCGGAGTAGGCGTAGAGCGCGGCGGCGAGGGAGCCGCCTGACACGCCGGAGACGACGAAGACGCGCTCCAAGACGCCGCGGTCGTTCAAGGCGCGCAGGCAGCCGAGATGGAACGCGAGCGCGCGGAAGCCACCGCCCGAGAGCGCGAGTCCGACGTCGCGCCCGGGGGCGGGCGACGGCTCCGGCGTGATGGGAACGACGTGGGCGCGGATGACGTGCGGCGGACGCAGGTCGGCGCGGTCGAACAGATAGGCGCCGAGCTCCGGCCCGTCGGCGTCGCCGCCGACAATCACGAGCAGCGCGCGCGGGATCAGCGGCTCGGACGAGAGCACGATCCCGCTCATGCCGGCGACGTCACGGTCAGAGGGCACCGGCCGAAGGTTCGGGTGCGTATGCCAGGTGCCGACGAAGGCGAGGCTGCCGAGGCCGCGCCGGCGCTTCTCGTCGCGGATGTCCTCGACGCCCTCAACACCGCAGATGAACTCCTCTGCCGAGCCTTCTGAGTCCGGCGGCGGCCCGGCGACCTCGCTGACCCAGATGACACGGGTCGCGTCGTCACGCTCGCCGAAGAGCAGGCCGCCCGTCTCGAAGCACGGATCGAGCGCGCGGTCGTTGCGACGGATGTGCGCGCGGATCTCCGCGAGAGCGCTCGGGGCCAGGCGCACCTGGTAGCCGCCGATCGCCTCTTCGAGCAGCACGTCGGGCGCAAAGGCCAGCTCGACCTGGCGCGGCTCGGGCTGCTCGGTGACGGTCGGAAGCGCCGTTAGCAGGGCGTGGCCCTCCTCCCCGCCGCGCGCGATCTGCGCGCCGGCCCAGAGCAGCATCGACAGGGCGAGCGCGCCGACCTCGGCCTGCGAGCCGCGGAAGGTCGGCTCGCTGCAGCCGGGCTCGGGCTGGAAGACCTTCCCATGCGGCTCCACCGGCCAGAACTCATGGGCGAAGGCTCGGTAGCCCACCTGGTTCGGCCAGGCCTTCGTGCGCACGCGGATCTTGACCTTGCGCGCCAGGTCGTGCGGCCCGGCCGGGTGCGCCGCGGGCGAGACCGTGACGAGGCCCCGCGTTGCCTCGTGCCCGAACGCGGCCGAGACGACGAAGCACTGTGCGGGCGCGCCGGCGCGCACGCGCTCGAGCTTGGCGGAGACGGCAGTCGAGGCGGTGGCGTCGATCAGGATGTCCGCGCCGTCAGACCAGTTCCCGCACGCGAGCGGCCCGCGCAAGATGTTGGTGGTGTGCGCCTCGACGTCGAGGCCGGGGAGCGCGGCACGCAGGCGCGCGGCTAAGCAGGTCGCCTTGAAGCGCCCGATGTCGGCGTCGGCGAACGGCTGGCGGACAAGCAGGCCGGGAGCGACGATGCCGTTGTCATAGAGGACGAGCTTGGCCGGCCCGACTCGGGCGACCGCCTCGGCGACGGGCGCGCCGATTGCGCCGCAGCCCCAGACGACGACGGTCTTGCCGGCGAAGACGACAAGCGGCGAGCCCTCCTCGCGCGGGCGCGTGACCTCGGGCCGGTCCTCCCGCAAGCGGCACCAGGCGAGCTTTGCGTCGCGGGCCCAGTAGTCGAACAGCCACTCGGCCGCCTGGCCCCCCTCGCGCAGCTCGGGGTCGTCGGCCGCACGCAGGAAGCGATAGCGCAGGTAGCGCACCTGCTCTGCGGGGATCGCCCAGGCGACGAAGTGAATCAACCGTTGCCCGTCGATACGGCGCATCGGCGTGCCGAGCAAGACGACGAGCGGACGGTCGGCAGGCAGCTCGCGCGCGCCGAGCTCCAGCAGCTCGATCACAAGGTCGCGGTTCAACCCACGCGCGGTCATAACGTCGAGCAGCGCCGCGACCGTCGTCGGGTACTCCCAGTCGAACCCGCCGTCCATGACGATCGTGAGCCCCCAGTAGTCGGGCCAACCGGTGACGCCGACGTCGGCGAGGGACTTGAAGCCGACCACGTCGGCGCGGCCGCGGAGCTCCGCCGGCCGGTCGAAGACCGCGGCACCGACGTAGATGTCGCCGGCTGCCACCGGCGCGTTCGCGCGCACGATGATCTGCGGCTGCTCGTAGTCGATGTCGTAGGTGACCGGCGGGTGCAACGGCGCCGCCTCCGGGTCGAGCTCGCCGGCGGCCGCACTCTCGAGCCAGTGCCAGAGACGGTCAAGGAGCCCGAACATCCCGTCGGAGGGGTTCCACTCGACCGCCGGCGCCGCATACAGGCAGAGCACCCCGCCCCACTGCACGTGCGGCGTCCCCGCCCAGCGGCAATGACGGGCGAGGACGGTCGGGTGCTCGTAGGGGAAGTCGGGATCGATAAGGAGGCGGAACGACTCGCGCGCGCGCAGGACGATGCCCGGCCCGCGCGCGATCGCGCCGGTCGCGAGCGAGATGTCGACCGAGACGAGGCCGTCGTTCTCACCGACATCGCCGACGACGAAGCTGGAATCGACGTCGGCGATGTCGGCGAGCTGGCGCAGCGCGAGCTCTTGGTCGGACGTCACCTACCGCACGCCATACCCGTGCCGCTGGCCGGGCGTCTGCGTGTCGCCGCGGGCCGCCGCCGTCGCGGTCGTCAGCGCCCTGGCCGACGTCGTCTCGCCCTCGCGCATCGCGAAGTCGCCGTCGACGAAGTGGAAGACGATCGGCTTGGGCTCGTCAGAGTCCGGCCACTCGCCCGTGCACTCGAAGCGCTCCGTGATCTTCTCGTACTCGACCCGCGCCCGCACGTGCGGCGGGTCGTCGCCGGGGACGTTGCTTGCCGGGAACTGGACGCTCGAGGAGATGACGTAGGTCGGGCTCGAGCCGGCCGCGGCGAAGGCGTCCATGATCTCCTGGTTGAGCGTGCGCTCGCCCTCCTCCTCGTCGGCGACGAACATCACCGAGTCGGAGCAGTGGTGCGGCGCGAGGAAGACGTTCCACTCGAGACTGTCCTCGTCGCCCTCGTCGAAGACGCGCTTCAGCGTCTCGTAGTGCAGGTCGCCGAAGAGGATCGTCCGCCCGGCGGCGTCGCCGTCGAACACGGTCACCTTCAAGGCGACGCTCGTCGCGTTGCGCTCGCGCTCGGCGTCCTCCTTGAACGGCGCATGCACGAAGGCGTGGAAGTCGCCTTCGCGGTCGACGCCGTCGATCGCGCTGAACCACTCGCCGGGCTTGGTGAAGCACTCCGCCGGCAGGTCGGCGTACTCCTCGAGGCTCTCGGCGTCGCCGATGATGCGGATGCGGTCGCCGGAGCCGGCCTCTCCGGCGCGGTTGACGGCGATGCGCCGCTCAGCCTCGTCGCAGAAGGCTTTGGCGTCGTCGGAGAGCTCGTCGCGTTCCCAGAGGATGCGCGGCGAGAACCACAGGTCGCCGATCACAACGTCCTCGTCCTTGAGCAGCCGCTCGAAGCCGCGGCAGTGGTCCGCGTCGCCGTGCGACAGACCGAACGCGGCCAGGTATTTGTGACCGTCGCGCTTAGGCAGCGCGGCGACGAGCTCGTCGATCACGGCCGCGCGCGTCGGATCCTCGCCCGCGTCGTCGCAGTGGTTGATGTCGACCTGGACGAACGTCTCGGCGTCGACGACGATCGTCGTCGAGTCGCCGTTCCCGACCGGCCAGAAGACGTAGCCCTTCTCCGGAAACTCCATCGACTTCCCTCCTCTCCTCGCGGCCTAGCCGCGCGGGATAGTGTACGAACATATGTTCCCAGCCTCGCCGGACGCTTCGACCGGAGCTTCCGATACGATTAACCTCGAAGGTAGCAGAAAATCTCTATACCTAGCAGGTAAAGGAGAATCTTTGGACCTCAGGTTCACGAACGAGCAGCTGGAGCGGTTGTGCAACCACCATGCCGAGCTCTCGTCTTGGGCCGGTGACGGCGCACCGGCGATCGAGCAGCTTCTCGCCGAGCTCGACAGCGTTGAGCGGCTCGGCGAAGTCGAGGAGTTCCCGCACGTCCTCCTCCACAGCGCTCCCTCCGGACGCGTCGGCGCCCAGGGCGCGGAAGACGCCGGCGTTCTGCTCAAGCCGGACCTGAAAGATCCGAGGGCCTATCGCGACGCCGAGGCGGCGACGATCGTCGCCGTCGCCTGTGGCGACGAAGACTTCAACCCGGAAGGAGCCTCATGGCCACAAGCCTTCGCTATGAGCCGGATTACGCAGTAGCGCCAGGGCGCTCGCTGCGTTCGACGCTCGCGGAGCGCGGCCTAACACAAGCCGATCTTGCTGAGCGCACCGGACTCTCGCTCAAACACATCAACCAGATTGCCCAGGGCATCGCGCCTATTACGCCCGAGACCTCCCTACTCTTTGAACGCGTGACTGACGTGCCGGCGCGGCGCTGGAACGCGCTCGAGGCCAAGTATCGCGAGAGGCTCGCTCGCGACGAGAACCGCGATCGGCTAGCCGGCGAGACCGGCTGGCTGCAGGAGCTACCGCTCAAGGAGTTGATCAACCGCGGCTACGTCGAGGCGCGCGCGGATAAGCCAAAGCAGGTGGAGCAAGCCTGTCGGTTCTTCGGTGTGGCCGATCCCGAGCGCTGGCGGCAAGTGTGGCTGTCTCAGTTGACGCCGCTGGTCTCGTTTCGCCAATCAGCGAGCTTTGTCGTCGACGCCGGCGCCGTCGCGACCTGGCTGCGGCTGGGTGAGCTCGAAGCGATCGAGACCCCGACCAAGCCTTTCGACGCCAAGCGCTTCCGTACCGCGCTAACGAAGGCACGCTCGTTGACCTTGCTCGAGCCGCGCGTTGCCCTCGAGCGGCTGAAGAAGCTCTGTGCCGATGCTGGGGTGGCTGTCGTCTACCTGTCGGACATCGGCGGGACGCGGGCCGGTGGCGCGGCGAGATGGCTGACACCGCAGAAGGCGCTCATCCAGCTAAGCGACCGCGGCAAGGCGGAGGATCGGTTTTGGTTCACTTTCTTTCACGAGGCGGCGCATCTGCTCTTGCACAGCAAGAAGGAGCTATTCGTTTCCGGCGACGACGTCCAGAACGCCACCGAAAAGAGAGAGCAGGAAGCGAACGCCTTCGCCGCGACGCAGCTAATCCCGCGCTCGCACGAGGCCGATCTCGGTCAGCTACGCACTGAGGCCGACGTGCTTGAGTTCGCTGAGGAGTTAGGGATCACGCCGGGGATCGTCGTCGGGCGCTTGCACAACGAGAAGAAGTGGGACTGGAAGCGCGGCAACCGGCTGATCCGACGGATCTCCTTCGCTGACTTGTTCGGCTGCTAAGTCGCTCGAGCCGGCGTCGCGGGCTGTTCAAGCTCGCGGCGCCGGGCTCGTACAACCTTGCCGTCTGTCGACGCTCTAGTTCACACGCTGGCAGTCGTCGGGTGGTCCGCGGCGATTTGCCGATTTCTTGCGCACAATCAACCGGTCCAGTAACGCCCCCGGAGGGTGAGCCGTATCCGGCCGAAGCGCCCGCGCTTGAGACCGACGGCGCGTGGATGGTAGCGTCGGCGCTCTGTGAGCGAAGGTTCGGGGACAGCCGCGGATCGTCGGCGCGCGGGCGTCCCGATGACCTCTCGAGCGCCGCAGGCGAAGAAGGCCGCATCGATCCGGAACGGGTCGAGCGTCTCACCGTCGAAGACTCTAGGAGCGCCGCTGGTCGACGCAGCGAAGTTTGTTCTAGCGACGCGGGACTCGGGTTATAGAAGCACCGCGTACGCGGTGGCTGAGTTCGTCGACAATTCGCTGCAGGCGGGTGCATCGTCGGTTGCAATCGACGTCGTTGCAGGGGACGATCCGCGGTACCCGCTCGAGTTGCTGATCGTCGACGACGGCTCGGGCATGGACGAGATCACCCTCGCGTCTGCGCTGACGTTCGGCGGATCGACTCGGTTCGGCGATCGATCGTCGCTTGGGCGGTTTGGGATGGGTCTTCCGAACGGTGCGCTGAGTTGTGCACGACGGGTGGAGGTCTTCACGTGGCGGCGCGCCGGACGCAGCGTTCTAGTCAGTCGGCTTGATGTGGACGAGATCGCCGGCAGACGCCGTCGGAGGCTTCCTCCGGTCGAGGTGATCTCACGTCCGTCCTTCCTTCCCCGCACCACCCACGGGACTGCGATCCTGCTCCGGAGATGTGATCGCCTGCCCTACCGACGTGCTTCCACACTCGCCAGCAAGCTGCACGAGGAGCTGGGTCGGATCTATCGCCGCTTCATTGAAGGCGGCATCGATCTGCGCGTGTCCGGTGAGCCTGTGGCGGCAATCGATCCGCTCTTGCTCAAGCTGAACGGCAGGGGGCCAGGAGGACGGCTGTTCGGCGAGCCTTTGACGTACCGGCTAGAGAGCTCAGGACGCCGCGGGATGATTGAGGTCAGGTTCGCGGAGTTACCGGTCGACCGTTGGCATGACCTTTCAAGCGAGGAGAAGCGACGGTTTGGCGTGACGAACGCGCCTTGCGTTTCGGTCATGCGCGCGGACCGAGAGATCGACCGAGGGTGGTACTTCATGGGAGGAAAGCGCCGTGAGAACTACGACGATTGGTGGCGATGTGAGCTGAGTTTCGAACCTGTGCTGGATGAGCTGTTCGGGATCACGAACGCGAAGCAGGGCATCTCGCCGCGTCCTGAGCTGTCGGCGGCTCTTGAGCCTGATCTCGAGCCGATCGCGCGTGCTCTGAACAGCCGCGTCCGCCAGAGGTTCGAGCATGTCAAGGCGACGAGACCGCTTGGAGAGGCGGAGCGCCAGGCTGCACGGGCCGACCCCGCCCTACCCCCGCTTCCGCGCCGTGGCGATCATCTGTCGGACGGCTTGCGGCGGCTTCTCGCTGCTCACGCCGAGCTGCGCGATGCATCGTCGGCGCCGTATCAGATCGTCGTCGACGACCTGCCGACGAGGGCTGCGTTCGAGGTGATCCGCCGGCGTGGCCAACTCGTGCTCGTGTTCAACGCCCGCCACCCGCTCTATCGCGACCTATACGGACCGCTGGCGGTGAGCGATTCAGAAGCGGATCAGGATGTGGCCAAGCGGGTCGCGCTGGCGGTTCTCGCGGCGGCCCGGGCGGAGGCCGGCGCGACGCCGCGCGGCCATCGCGAGGAAGTCCGACGCTTTCGTCAGGCTTGGGCGGACGTGTTAGCGACCTTCTTCACCGCATAGGAAATGTCGAACACGCGCTTCCTTCTGCCGATGCCACGGGGTTGGTCCGGGCGCGGGCAGCGGGCGTTCGTCGACGTCGCCCGCAGCTTGGGCACGAACGGGCACCAGCGAGGAGACCCGGAGATTGCGTGGCGGCAGGCACTTGCCGGTTCGGATCTTGGCCTCGTGGCGGCGGTGCACGTGGTCAAGGACCTAGCAAGCCAGGGCTGGGATGTACGCATCGACGCTGACCAAAAGGTGGCGGTCGCTCCGCCAGCGCTGGAGGCAGATCCCTCGACGGAGAAGGATCGAGTGCGACGCCAGGAACTGCTGAAGCGGGACGAACAGCTCGCCTTGCCGGCTGTGCGGCGATTCATCGCGGACATGGAACGGCCGCGCGAATTTGAGGGCAGGTTCGTTTCGATCTTCAGCCTGATGCGCGACGGCGTGGAACTTGCACAGCAGCTCCGGGAGATTCGTGCGGATGCAGACGCGGGCCCTGATCTGTGGCGACGCGTGGTCGACCCGTACGTACAAGTGATCGATAACGGCGCGCGCTGTGTGCATACGGGGCTTCGCCTCGTTGATGTCTGGCGCTACTTCCGCCACACCTGGACGAACCAGTACACGAGTACCCCAGGCCGCACGATGCTGATCCTCGTGCGCGACCGCGCAGCGGCGTTCCACCCCGTGATCGGGATCGCCGCACTCGGCAGCGCAGTCGTGCAGATCCGAGAGCGGGATCGATGGATTGGCTGGCACCCGGACGACCTCGTAGCGGACATGGCGGCAAGTCCAACTCTGCGGACGGCGCGCTGGATCATTGGGCGTCTCGAGCAAACGCTGCACGAGCTGTACCTCGAAGACCTGATCGCCGACCGGCTGTACTGGCCCTCGCTGTGGACAGCACCGACCGCGGAAGCGATCGATCGTCTCGAGCGAGAGGCGAGCGAGCGCCGGCAGAGTCACCACCGCTTCGTACGACGCTCCGACTTCAAGCAAGCCTCGGGCCGTGAAGTCGACTGGGGCGCGCGAGCCGAGTCCGACCTCTTCCGAAGCAAGCGCTGCCTCGCTCTCGCTGAGCTGCTTAGCGCGCGGCTGGCGCTCGACCCGTTCCTCTCTCCGAAACCCTCCCAGGGTGGGCTACGAAATGCTCTTGCCGACCCGCGCGGTCGACGCGCGATCACCAACATCGTACGGCGCGCCAAGGCAGAGTCGGTCGGAACGGAGATCGCTGACCTAACCGTGTGCGGCGCGATTGCGCCGTACAACGCGCTTCTCGGCGGCAAGCTCGTCAGCATGCTCGCCGTCAGCCCAACGGTCGTCAGTGCCTATAGCCGACGCTATCAGAGCTACGCAAGCGAGATCGCCTCGGCGATGGCGGGCCGTCCGATTAGGCGTCGCTCCAATCTCGTCTTTGTCGGTACCACGTCGCTCTACGGCTCTGGATCGAGTCAGTACAACCGCGTGCGTATTCCGGCGCATGTTCTCGGCAGCAGTGCCGATATCGGTTTCCGACAGCTCGGGAAGTCGAAGTCGTTTGGGACATCTCACCTTTCGAGCGGTTCCCTCGACGCTTTGGCTCGGTTGTCTGAGCAGAGCAGGAACGGCGTGCGGGTCAACAGCATCTTCGGTGAGGGCGTGAACCCGAAGCTGCGAAAGGTTCGCGATGGTCTCGACAGGCTTGGCTGGCCCTCGAACGACCTCCTGCAGCACCGCCGCCAGCGGATCGTCTACGGCGTCTCCTTGGTGTCGAATCTCCTCCCCTACCTGCTTGGCATCGACGCCGATCCCCGCTATGTCTTCCGAGCGAAGATCCGCGACGATGTCGAAAGGATCGCGGGTTGGTGGATTGAGCGCTGGTTATCCAAGCGGGTCAAGGCGGACGAGGTGCTCGACAGAGTGGCGAGCAACTCGACCGCTCGGCCGGTACGCCACGAAGCGCGGGTAATTCTTCCCCCATTGCACGCCAACGACGGCTAGTAGACGCGGTCGGCTAACTGAAACACCTCGGACGTGCGCGTGAGCGTGATCGTCTCGTCACCGGAATCGTCGTCGCGAGCGAGCGCAGCGCCGAGCAGTCGGACCCGATCACCGACCCTGAACCCGGGATCCTCGGTGGGCGTGCGAAGCAGCGATCGGCGATCCGAGTCCACCTCGATCACCCAACTCCGCGGCCCGTTCTGGCTGATGATGGTGCCCTCACAGTCGCCAAACCCCCGCGGCATCGACGCGGGGTCGATGGCGGCGCTACTCCAGTAGTCGTCACAGAGCTGGCGGACGCTGCACAGGCGGCACGTCGTCGGGGAAGGACGGGCTGGGGGCGGTCGGAGCATGAGTTCGCTTTCGGTGCTTGCGATGCGATCGGTGAGCTGTTGGGCGAGCAGTTCCAGCGCATGCGGCTCGAGCGGTTCGACCCTTTCGTCGTGCGTCGCGTAGGAAAGGGTGAGAGAGGTCGCTGGCATCGCCTCAGGGTTGAGCTCGATGTCGCGAGCCCAGATCAGCGCGTAAAGCCGCAGCTGGTCTGCGTGATGACCGTCGGGTGCGCCTGTCTTGTAGTCGACGATCGAGCAGCTTCCAGCGCCGACGGTGATGAGGTCGGCGCGGCCTGCCATCCGCAGTTCTGGCGCGTGTAGCGTCACCTCAGGATGCGAGCCCGCGCTGAGAGAAGCACGATCCGAGGCCGGCACGGCGTCCGCAGCGGCCTCCCCCGCGGGCTCGCGAGGAACGAGCGTCGCGCGTGCAACGAGCGCTTGCACACGCTGTCGAATCGCCGGGATCCGCGCCTTCAGCGCTGAGCGCAGGCCGGCGACCTGATCTGCCATACGCGGGTTCGACTGAAGGCTGTCCATCTGCTCGCCGATCAACCGTTCGGCGAGTCCTGAGTAGCCGCCCAGTGCTCTCAACACGTCGACGGCCGAGGCATCTGCGATCGACGCGCAGCCGGCCTCGTACAGACGGCGAAGGATGAGGTCGAGCGAGCGGTGCACGATGTCGCCCAGGAGCGCCGGCAGGATTGGCCGTGGTGGATAGCCGGGCCGGTCCCAGATCGCCGGATAGGTTGCCCGCGAGAGTGCCCAGCGTCGTGGACACTCCTCTGCATCCCGCAGGCTGGAGTAGCTCCAAAGCGCGGGCAGGGCAGGCCAGGTGCCATCCAGCCCTCGGATTCCCGTGCGGAACTCGTCGGCGGTGGCGATCACGAGAGGGCCTCGATGAGTTGTTGGCTTGCTCGAGGCAGGTTGCGGGCGACGACGATCTCGTCCGCGAGGAGCACCGGCAGCGCTGCTCCGAACTCCTTGGCCTCCCGCAGTCTTGGGTCGGCCGGATGATCCGGGGTGAGCGGCCCGTGGATCCCGATCAAGACCTGCCGACCGTTGCGTCGCGCGAGGATCGGCGCCTCGACGCGGCCGATTCCAGGGATGTCGATGTCTGTGTTCCGGCTGAACTGAACGCCGTCGAGGCCGTGTCGGCAGAGATCTGCGTAGAGCCTGTCGGCGGCCTGCGTAATTCGCGTTTCGGCGAGTATGGGTTCGTCACCGAAGACGAGGTATCGGAGCAAGCTGGCGCCGAGGTGCCGGTCGAGCAGGTCGTGCTCGAACTTGTTCTTGAAGCTGCGGAGGCAGCGATAGCAGGAGCGGTCGCAGCCGGCCGGGCAATCCTCGAGCAGCCTGATCGTGTCCTCGAAGACCGAGAGTCCAAGGTCGCTGACACGGCGGGTGAAGCCGGCACCGCCGGCGAGCGTGTCGTAGAGGTAAATCTCTGCTTCCAGCCCGTCACGACCGGCCTCGGTGAGCGCCGGCCGGTACTCCGCCTGCAGTTCTCCCGGCTCGATATCGAGCCGCCGTGTCGCCGCGATCGTGATCGCCTCCGCCAGCGTCCGAAGTGCGACGTCGGTGGCGAGGTATCCGGGCCGAAGCGTCAAGGGAGCATCGACGCGGAGCGAGACGAGCAACACGTCGGAGATGAAGTCGGTACCGAGCACAAGGCCGCGCGTGGAAGCCGCGCCGGGACAGGTGGGTTCGCGGTCGTCCGGATAGGGCTTTGGGTGTCCGGCGGCGACGGTTGCACTTGGGATCGCAGTTGGCTCGATCAGGCCACACCGGGTGCAGTAGCTGTAGCCCTCCTGCCGCGGACCGGTGTTCGTGACGAGGAGTTGCGTCCGCTCGTAGTGCTCGCGGATCCGCGGCGTGATCTCGCGCCAGTTTTCCGAAGCAGCAGGCCCAGGTGCGACCAGTTTCGCGCGGGTGGCGTAGCTTCGCGCAGGCTGGTCGTCGGGTGATGTCTCCTCCTCCCAGGAGTGTGGATGCGCGAACCCGGGCGGGCGGATCCAGTTCTTCGCTCGTCCGAATGCTGCTTCGGCGCCGCAGGCGGGGCAGTCGCGGAGTTCGCCGCGCTCGGCCTCGCCGTAGGGCTCGGTGCGCGCGTAGTGGCAGACCCGGCACTCGAAGTAGAGCTTGCGCTCCTGCCAGGCGTGGAAGCGATCAGAAGACATCGGCGAGTAGAGCGCCCCGGAAGACCACTCCTTGCCGTCGATCCAGACACGCTTTCCGGGCGCGTACTGCGTCAGCGCGACCGGCAGTCCCTGGCTTGGCGCATATTGATACTCGGGCCGAAAACGGGTTGAGCGGTCTCGGTCGAACACGTAGAATGAGACGACGTCGGTCGGGAAGGCGTACCTCGGGAGCACGCCCTTATAGAGCAGCCGGTCGAGCAGGTTCTCGGCGCTGCGTCGCGGGTCGGCGCGTTCCTCTCCCTCCTCGGCGGGCGCCTCGACCACGATGGCGTCGTCGCTGCCGCCGTCGACGACCGGCTCCGGCACCTCGTCGAGGGAGCGTCCGTCCGCGATCGCCGCGTCGATCGTCCGGAGCGTCTCGTCGATCAGTCCTGCGAGCAGCCCGTCGCGATCGGTGGGCGCGAGTTCGGTGGGAAGCCAGCCCGCGATGTCGGATTGCAGGTCCGCCTCGTTTTCGCGCAGCCAGGCCTCGAAGTCTTGGCGGCTCAGCGGGGCAGCGGGATCTCTGAAGGAGTCGACGGTTCCGAGAACCTCGAACAGCTGCGGTTGCTCATCTGGATCGATGTCTGGGAGCCGGGACGCGTGATACCGCTGAAAGAGGAAGGCGGTCACGTGTCGCCGCGCGATCTCGACGTTATCGAGCGTAAGGACGGGGTCATCAACGCTGCCGCGGATCATCGCGTCGGGTTCGGAGAAGTAGTGCTCGTCGTGGCTGTCGGCGCTGCCAAAGGCGATGACGGTCGCTACGGCATTCCCGCGCCGCCCGGCGCGTCCCGACCGCTGCTGGTAACTCGCCCGCGAGGGCGGCATGTTCCGCAACGCGACGCCGGACAGCGTGCCGATGTCGATTCCCACCTCCATCGTCGTCGTGCATGAGAGCACGTCGATCGCGACCCGTCGTTGCTGGCCGGCTGTGGGCAGTTCGAGATCAACGTCCTGGAACAGCAACTCGTGCGCTTCTGCCTTCGAGAACACCTCATCTGACTGAGCCGCGTTCAGCTGCGCGGTGTGCTCGGCGGCGATGATCGCCATCGGCGCCTCAGGCGGATCCGCGAGCGCGCGCGTCGAACTCGCACGGTAGTAGCCCTTGCGCGCAGCGAAGACGGGATCCTGGTCCGGGTCGATCGGAACGACGCGATCGAGCCCGCAGTTCACACACTTCGAGGAGTCGGGGAAGGGCCGTTGCGTTGTTCGACAGGCTTGGCAGTAGGCCCAAGTTCCGCCGATCTCAAGAGCGAGATTGGCCGCGCGCATGCGGTACTTGTTTCCGAGCGGCTCACAGAAGAGTTCGAGCAGAAGCGGCAGCCACTGCCGTTCGAACTCACGCTTCGTGTCTCGGCTGCCGAGCCAGCGGTCGAGGACGGCGAACTTGCCGGTGTGCGGCTTGACGCCGCCACGGGTCTGCAACCAGTTGGCATTCATGTTCTGGAACCAGACACCGGCTGCGGAGCCAGTCCATTGCACAAGCCACACCTTGAGAAGCGCAGCCTTCTGCTCATCTGTCTCGGCGACGCCAGCCAGCGCTGGGAGCGCGGACAGTCGCGAGGTGAGGCCTTCCCGCTGGCGAAGCGAGGCGAGCGCCAGCGACTGGAGTCCGTAGAAGCGGTCGTTGATGGTCGTGACGATCCCGCGCAGAAGCGCCTGCGGTATCGACTCGCCGCGGAGTGTCACCTGGAGTTGCAGAAGCTCGGATGGGTCCTGCAAGGCGCCCCGCTCGAGAGCCGAGACCACCTCCTGCAGTGCGTGCAGGCTTTCGCCGCTTCGCAGTTCAGGTCGCAGGCGGACCTGGAGGAGCCGAGCCCCGAGCAGGACCGCGAGGTAGAGGTCTTCGAGGCAGAGAAGCGGAAGGAGCGTCGGATTGGCCTCGAGTTCTCGCCAACCGGTGAGAATTAGCGGGCGCAGGACGTCCTGCATCGAGTACGTCTGCAGGTTCGGTGCCAGGCGGGCGGCGGCTTGGCGGGAATCGGAGAACGCAAGGACCTTTCGGCCCCGCAGCGGCGCAAAGTCCGAGTACGGTTGTGGGCTCGGCGGCTGCACCTGAATCTGCCGTGTGACGAGCGCCTGGAATGGCTGGTCGCCCTTCGTCTGATGGTCTTGCACCGAGGAGCGGCCGTATCCGGCGCGTTGGCCGCAGACGCCGCACGGCCGGAACTCGCCACTCGCGCCCGAGCTGTCGCTCCCGTCCTCTTCACCCTCCCCCGAACCGGCCATCCGGTTGAGGGGGAGGTAAACCTGGCGTGTCCTCTCGCCCAAGCTCATCGGGTTGAGCCGTCCGGTGACGAGGTCGAGGTCGGCCGGTTCGACATCGCCGAGCGGTTCCTCGAGCAGAAGATCGAGCGCGGACAGTTCGGTGACGTGGCCCGCGACCGACTCAAAGCCTCCGCCGGGTTCGTGCCAGAGGAAGGTCGGCTGCTCCAGATTGTCGGTGTACGCGCGCGCGTACGCGGAGCCGCAGTTGCGGCAGGTGTAGAGCTCGAAGACGCGGCTGCCGCACTCACAGCGTTCCTGCGGCTGTGCGTACAGCGCACCGACGGGGCTGTCAGCAGACTCTGCGGGTCGGGCGCTGCAGGCTGGATCTAGACAGGCCCAGAGGCCTGGGAGTCCACGGAAGAAGGCGTGGACTCGGCAAGGCAGCAGTCCCGGTTCGCCTTCGGCCCGGCGCGCGATGCTGCCAAGGGTGATCAGGGCGGTGATCGCTCGATCTCCGAGCTCTTGGTCATCGGTCTCGAAGATCTCGAGCGCGAGTTCGTGTAGCGGTCGCGCCTCGCGCATCGTGAGATTCACGAGCAGGCCCATCGGCGGGTAGTCGTGCAGCGCCTCGTAGAGCGCGGGGCCGAGCCGATCGGCCGCTGTAACTCCGCGGAATCGGAGGAAGTCCGCGACGGCCGCTATTCGGTCTGACTCCTCTGTCGCCTCGTAGAAGTCGCTCAGCGTGATTGCGGCGAGCGCGCGCGCATCGGCGTCGCTGCCACGGCTCTCGTTCGGTCTCAGTGCAAGCTCGCCTTGGATCGTTTGAAAGTCGTGGCCAGACTTGCCGGAGAGCTGGGCGGCGAACTCGGCCGCGTAGTCTGGGTCGTGGAAGCTTGCGCTGGTGCAGATGACCTGCAGCCGCTCGGCCGGGATTTCGAGCCGTGAGCGCAGCCGCCGTAGAAGAAGGCCGACCTCCGCACCGGCGGCGCCGCGGTAGAGATGGGCCTCGTCGATGACGAGCAGCAGGCGCTCGTTGGGGTTCGCGGCGAGCCATTCGCGGGTCGCGTCGAACACGGGGCGCTCGAGTGGCCGCATGAGCATGTACTCGAGCATCGAGTAGTTGGTGACCAAGACGTCGGGCGCGTTCGCCAGCACCTCATGCCGGGTGAGGAGTTCCGGGTCCTCGGGTCTCATCACCGCACGGACGAACTCGCCGTCGCGATTCTTCCACCGCTGCCCGCTTGCCCCGAACCATGTTTCGAGATCTGGCTTCGCGGGCCACTTCCCTCGGCTGCGCAGGTTGTCGACGAGTGCGGCCGCCCGTTGCTGGTGCGGCGAGCTGGAATCGTTCGCCTGCTGGAGCAGTGAGATGTAGAAGCTCTCGATTGAGCGCAGCCGTCGTTGGTCTTTCGCCGTGGTGCGCACACCCGGATAGAGCGTTCGGCTTGTGTAGCGGGCAAAGCGCGCCGGCCGTCCCGCCCACGCCGCAAACAGGTCGGTGACGATCGCGTCGCCGAATAGCAGCCGCAGCCTGCCTAGCTGGTCATTGACCAGCGCGTTCATCGGGTAGAGCAGGATCGCGCGCAGCGATGGAGTGGCGAACGATTCCGGAGCGTCGTGCGCTTCGATCGCCAGCTTCGCGAGGATGGGGAGCAGGAAGGATTCGGTCTTGCCGGATCCCGTTCCGGTTGTCACGACGAGGCTGCGTCCGTCTCTGATCGTTGCCTCGAGTGCGGTTGCCTGATGGGTGTACGGAGGGTCAAACAGGAGCGGCGGGCGCTTGCTTCGTGGGTGCGCAATCTCCTCGAACAGCACCTTCGCTGGCTCGGGGATGTCGAGTTCGGCGAATCGGCGGGTGACGGTGTAGCGCGGTGTGCTCTCGATGTACGGCGCGCGGAACAGAACACTCTCTTGCTCGAGCAGGAGGCGCCGCTGACCGACCAGCGCGGCGTTGCCAATGTGGTAAGTCGCTTCGATGTAGTCCTGGAGCGCCGCTCGGATCTCGGTGATCGTCTCGGCGATCGTCAGCGTTCCGTCAATCACCCGCTGTCCTCTCAGTCATAGGCGACAGCCACATCTGCTCCTGCAGGAAGTCAATTTCCTCTTCGACCTCGCTCTGGGGAAGCTCGTAGGAGAAGAGAGCGCCGCGACGGCCGCGGTGCAAAGCGCCGATCACATCGAGGCGACGTTGGCTCCAGCTCGGCACAGGCGAGAAGAAGTCCAGGATCCGCGCGCCGGCTTCGTCGGCTTGCGCGACTCGGACGCGCTGCGGTGTCGCAGCGAGTGCGTCGATCGCGGCCTGCAGCCGCCACGCTTCGTCTGCGGCCGGTGCAAGCGGCTTCTGCTGTGGGAGATCGACGAGCTTGGCTATCGCTCCCTCGGCGAGCTCAGCGAAGCACCAGAGATCTGCGCCGAACGCCTGGGGGCGCCGAGCCACGAAGTAGCCGCTGTCGCTGCCGCGCGGCGTTCTCCATCGACCGCGGTAGTACGTCACGCTCGCGTCTGGGTCGATGATGCGTAGCTCGACGTCGCCAGTTAGGCCTTGCGTGTGGAGTTTGTCGGTATAGAAGGCGACCAGCTCCTGGGGTGTCGCTGCTCTTGGAGTCTGCAGCCATTGCTCGGCTGCCAGCTTGGTCAGACCTTCTTCATCGAGCAACTCGCTGAGCGATTCGTCCTCCGTAAGCCGCAGGATCCTTGCATGGCCGTTGTATTGGATCTCCCCGGCGAGGTCGTCGCTCACAAGAGGAGCGCCTTCAGGGCGGATGCCGATAAGAAGACAGCTGTTGCTCCTGCGTCGCGGGATGTACGAGGGCGGGCCGAGGAAAAGCTGTCGCTGGCGGCCGTCCTCGTCTGGCAATTCGAGAAGGTCGCCGTGCGCGAGGAGGGATTCGATGAGTTCCGCAATCTGCTCTCGCTTCTCGTCATCGAAGCCGGGCAGCCCGACTAGGACTTCGCTGACAGTCCGAAGGAGCGTGCCGGGGGTTGTCGGACAGCTGAACGAGGCTGCGCGTCGAATCGACGCTGCTAGCCCTTCCAGTGACATGAGGTCCACCGACGGGTCGAGTCCAAGTGTCTCGACTGCTTCGACGGCGACGTCCCTTGGGCTGAGCCGGCTTATTCCCATGCCCATCCGGCGAAGGTGAGCCCGCTGCTCTGGTCGGCAATTGCATCGATGCGGAGCACGACGAACCGTGCCGCCCGTAGTAGCACCGGCGAGTTCAGTGTTCTTTGCATGGCGGCCGTGAACTCGTCCTGGGACCAGGTGAGAAGCGACGCGGGTTCGCTCGCGAGCCGAAGCAGGAACTCGGCAAAGCGCGGGTCTTCGGTGCGCATCCCCGCCGAACGGGCGTACATGCGCAGCGCCAGGGCGAGCGACGCCACGCGGCGCTCGGGGAGAGCGGCGGCAAGTCGCTCGACTTGGTGGTCGAGGTCGAGGGCGAGCTCCCGTTGATAGCGCTGCTGGCCGACCGCCTCGCGCAACTGTGACGTGGAAGGGGTGTGGTGGTCGCCAAGCAGCCGATGCTCGATGTGCCCCCAGTGATCGCCGCCGATGAGGCCCGCGATCTCCGCGGTGATTGCACGAAGTACCGCCGTTCGACGGGCCGCTCCGAACGGGTCAGCCGGTAGCGAGGCTGTCGTCCAGCGGGCCGCAAGCTCGATCAGGCGGCGTACGCCGTCGACGGAGCGCGTCCCACGTGCGAGCCGGGGCGTCGCGTGGATGCTGCGAAGGTCGTCGAGGTCGTGCACATTCGGGGGCGCGACAACCGAGCTCTGCCCGGTCGCCGAGGTCGCCGTCAGCAGCCCGCCCGCAGGCCATCGTCCTCGCGTTCCAGTCAGGAGTTCGACTGGGTTGGAACGATCAGGGGATGCAAAGGTGGAGTATTCGATCTTTGTTCCGCTGCCGTCGGTGTTGTCGATCAGGCGGACAAACGGGCCGTCACTGTCACGGCCAAACGCCCATCGCAACGGTGAAAATTCGCGCTCGCAGCGGAGCGTTGCCGACCCGAGTTCCGGGTGCGCGACTTCGATCAGTGCGGACTCCGCTTGTTCGTAGACACGGTTCACGGCGTCAACGTGGCGGATCTGATTGAAGAGGTTCACCCAGCGCTGACCATCTACCGGCAGCGTCGTGGTCAGTCGGTGTTGTCCGAGCGTCTTACCCACCCGATCAGCAAGCGAGAGGATCAGCTTCACCTGAGCCTCACGCGGTCCGCGCACCTCGACTGTCGCCTTACCGTCCCATAGCTCGCTGAGCGTGGGGCCGATCGGGGTCGCCAGGATCAGCAGACCCTCGCGGAACGTCCCTACCGAACGTCGCGCCGGCGGGCTTCGCATCATCAGGCTGATCGAGCCCTCAGCAACCGGCCGCTCAAGCTCGGAAGAAACAAGCGCCACGCGCAGTTCGTGTGTTCCGACATCGAGCGCGTCGACCTGGACAAAGAGTTCGGGGTCGCCTGCCGGCCAGGCTATGAGATGCGGTTCCCCGTCGATCGTGACGATGCATCGCTCGACTGCCTGGGACGAGGACACGGCGATCACAGGATCTTCGCCGGCGTTCCATTCCGCCGTGCCTTCCCCATCCCAGAGAGCTGCGACAAGGCCGGCCGGCCGCACGCCGATCTCTGTGATCGCCGCGACGCCAGTCGCCCGCAGAGTCTCGACCGCCTGAGAATCGAGCACTTCCGGCACGCGGAGTCCGTATGCGAAGGCCCCCCTCGTCGCAAGCACCTCCTCCTCGATCCACGTTGGGAGCGCAGACGGGAGTCGCTCGCGCGACACAAGAATGTACGACCGACCCGGCCGTACGAACCTGCCGCGGACCTCTGCCGCAGAACGATCCTCCCGCACCCTGAACAACCAAACCGGACCATTAGGAAGCGCACATTGGCTCGCAAGCAGCATGTTCGCCTCCCGCGAGCCGTTCTCAAGCGCAATCACCGGCACCCCGTCCTGCGGCCAGTCATCCAAGGCGATGTGCTGGCCCGGGTGAAGCACTCTCCCTCGCGCAAGCGGCGCGCCTCCGACCCCTGACACGATTGCGCGCAGACGGTCGAGCTCTTCGTGGACTGACGGTAAGCGCTCCGCGAGTGTGGTCAGGTCGGGGAACTCGATGAACGCCCGCCAGCCCTCGGGACTGCGCAGGAGCGATAGCTCCGGATCGGTTGTCGCCGGGAGCCGCTCCCGGCTGTCGGCACCCGTGGGCTTGCCCGGTGTGCGAGCAAGGCCACGCGTTCGGACATCCGACGCCGTGACCTTTGCATCGCGAAGCCATCGCCGTGAGTCGCGTTCCTGGGAGAGGTCCGCGACAATCCTCTTCAGCGTCGAATCGAGTAGGTACGGCGAACTCTCATCGTCGCCGTCGAGAAGGGCGGCAGCGACTTGGCCTAGCAGCTCTGTGTTCTGAGCGAAGTTCTGAAACCGAGAGGATGCCTGCCATGCGCGGCCAGCAAGGCGCCTGCCAAGCTCCGCCGGGTTGTGAAGTAGTTCGGAGGTGAGACCCGACCTGTACTCAAACAGGAGCCGCGCGAGATACCGCTGAAGGTCCGTCGGCAGGACAGCGTGTGTTATCGGCCAGCAGATGATCGAGAAGTGCTGCGCCCACGCACCGCTGGGTCTCGCTCCGCCGAACGCATCACTGAAGAGTCTGAACTGACGCCGAACGTACTGGCGACCGTCGTCCCCGTAGGCCACCCACGATGGCGTCTCGGCTTCGAACGTCTGCCAGTACTCGTCGCCGCTATACGCGTAACCCATCTCAGCCGCATAAACAACGAACGGAAGCCATGTGTCTCGCGGCAGACGGCCACTGCGGACGGCCGCACAGACCGCGGCCTTCAGCAGCATCAGCTCAGCCTCCGCCAGCCCATGCTCGAGCGCGAAGATCGGCGTCCCTGGCGCACGCTCGTCGCGGCTCCGACGCAGGCTCGTGAAATGAGTATCGAGACGCTCGTGGAGATAGACGAGGCCATCGCGCCCCACGGGTGTCTCAGCAGCCGCAGTCACTCGTCTTCACTGAACGAACCGCAGGCCCTCTCCTTCAGCCGACACCGGCTCCGAACATCGCGGCTTCGCCGTCTCCGATCACCCGTTCCAGCCCTGCCCATGCCCTCTCGACCCCGCGGTTATGACTCCGGACAACCGTCCAAGCTAAGCACGGCCATCCGCCCGCCACAACTCCGCCGTCGTCCGTCCGAGGGCTACGCGCGCCGCCGCCTATCTCTCAGACGCTCGCCGAATCTTGGCTCAGCAATTGCCGGTACATCGCCTTCGTTTCGCGTCCTGGCTCCAGGCCGAACCGGCCATCGAGGTCCACGCGGAGACGCTCGTACCGCTCTACGACTGCTTCACGATGTCCCAGGGCCGACTCTGCCTCCATTGCCAGCTGTACTGGACGCTCGTTCGAGGCGTCCAGGGCGGCAGCCGCCTCGGCGTATTCGAGTGCACGCGTTGCGTCGCCGGAATCGAGGCGGAGTCGGCCGGCGCGCTCGAGCAGGTCGGCTCGCAGCGCGGTCAGCTGGCGCTGTTCGGTTTCCGCCCAGAGCGCGTCGATGCCTGCAAGCGACTCGCCGCGGAATAGCGCGAGCGCGCGTTCGAGGAGCGCGAGTTGCGCGTCTTCCGTCGTCGCCTCTGCGTCGCGGCGGAGGCGGGCGAGTTCGTCGAGGTCGACCCGCAGCTGGTCGTGGTCGAGCGCGTACATGTCGCGGTCGCGTCGGAAGGCATTGCCGAGCAGTTTTCGCGCCTCGCTCACCGCTTGGTAGAAGCGGGCGGCGCTGCGGCGGGGGTCGTCGCCTGGCCAGAGCGCTTCGAGGAGTTCGTCGCGGCTAGCGGGACGGCGTTGTATCGCGAGGTAGGCGATGAGTTCGGTGGTTGCTTGCCGTCGTGGCTGTTTCTTCTTGCAGCCGGTGAGCTCGAGCGGCCCGAGGAGCAGCACTCCGGGCCGCTCGTCGCGAGCATCGCTTGCTGTCACGGGCGCCGGAGGCTCGTATAGATCGCGTTGCTGTACCACTGCACTCGTGGGCTGCGGCTGGGACTCGTCCCGTGTCGGGAGTCGGAGCACAGGAGGTGCGAGCGGTGCCGCGTGCGTGCGCCAATCTCGTCGCGTGGTCGGCGGCCGTTCTCGTCGTGCGAACGCGTGGCGCAGCCGCAGCTCGGTGGGCCTCGACGCCCTTCGGACCGCGAACTGGACCATCTTTCCGAGAAGGACGAGATCGAGCAGCACCGCGACGGTCCAGGCGGCGAGATCGAGGACGTCGCTGATCGTGCGCCCGGGCAGCGGTTGTGAGAACGACTGCGGCATGGGCGGCAA
>Ga0070741_10007262_pt1 | contig 23071 bp, 20 predicted proteins | sample Coa_R1_4_FD_66440 | JGI IMG/M metagenome (GOLD analysis project Ga0070741, IMG submission 66440) | Surface soil microbial communities from Centralia Pennsylvania, which are recovering from an underground coalmine fire - Coalmine... | ecosystem: Environmental > Terrestrial > Soil > Unclassified ... | reverse complement strand
CCGAGCAACGCGTCGTTGAGGAACCCGAACGCGTCGTGGACCTGTTGGCCGGTCTGCTTCGCGACGACGTCGGCGGACGTCACGTCGTAGCCCGGAAGCGCCTGGCGCAAGGAGCGTTCGAGCGACGCGCGGCTCGTCCCGGGCGCGGCCTTGACGTCGATCATGTCGAACGCGCCCGGAGCGTCGAACACGCGCAGGGCGGTCGTCGTGTCGAACGCGGCGAACGTGGCGCCGCCCAGGTCGCACTGCGACGCGAAGCACATCGTCCCGACGAGCCGGAACGTCCGCGCCGGACCGGTGAGCAGCACACGCACGTCGTCGCCCACGTGGAAGCCGTAGCGGTGCGCGGTCGCCGAGTCCATGGCGACCTCGCCGTCGCGCACCGGCGGCCGACCGGCGTCGACTCGCAGCGGGCTCACGTGATCGCGCGAGTCCCACGAGATGCCGATCGTCGGTGCACCCGCGTTGCTGATCGCCGTGCGCCCGTACCGCTCGACGAATTGCGCGTATCCCTCGACGATGCCCTCCGCCCGCGCGACACCGGCCGATTGACGGACCGCGGTCAACACCCCCGCGGGGAGCCGCACGCGCGTCGTCGTCGCGTCCGCGCCGAACGGCGCCTGCGTGCGGACCACGACGTCGACACCCACGGCCGTCTGCGCGAAGACGCGGTCGAACGATCGCTGCAGCGTGTCGGTCAGCACGTACGTACCGCTCACGAAGCACACACCGAGGACGACCGCGAGCGCGGTCAGCGCGAGCCGGACCTTGCGCGCCATGACCCCGCGCAGGCTGTAGCGGCGCAGCACGGCCGCGGAGCGACGCGACTCGGCGAGCCGTTCCTTCCACGCCGGGACCGGCCGCGCCGACACACGCTCCGGAGCCAGAACCGGCGGCTGCTCACGCGTGGGCTCGGGCGGTTGCGCCCTCCGCTGCGGGAGAAGGTCGTCGCCGCGCAGCACGTAGGTGGTGCCCGGACGGCGGGCGCTCCCAGCCGCCGTGATCGGGACGACGACGCCGCCCACGACCCCGCCCGCGTCGCGCTCGGGCCGGTCCGCCGGTGCGCCCCCGCCGTGGCGCGCCGCGTCGATCGGCGTGACGGCGTCGTCGCCGTGGCGCGGGTTCCCGGCGCGACCGGGATCGTTCGGCATCGAGACGCGCTGCTCCCTTCCGGTGCGCCCGCACCATGATGGTCGCTCCGGTGCGCCACCGCCGACGCGTCGGGATCCCTGGTTAGGCTCGGCGCTCCGTATGGGACTCTTGACCGGCCACCGCGCCGTCGTGACCGGTGGCGCATCAGGGATCGGCCGGGCCACCTGCCGCCGAATGGCCGAGGAGGGTGCGCGCGTCGTGGTGCTCGACCGCGACAGCGAGGGCGCCCGACGCGTCGCGGCCGAGGTCGACGGGCTCGCGTACACCGTCGACGTCACCGACTACGAGACGCTCGAACGCGCGGTCAGCGACGCCGCCGGACGGCTGGGCGGCATCTCCGTGTTGTTCAACAACGCGGGCATCGGCAACATCGCGCGGGTCCACGAGTTCCCACTCGACGAGTGGCAGCGAATCGTCGGCGTCAACCTGACCGGTGTCTTCCACGGCTTCCGCGCCGTCGTTCCCTTCATGCTCGAGGGCGGCGACGGACGGATCGTGAGCACGGCCTCGATCAGCGGCACACGGCCCTCCGGCGGCGAGGCGCCCTACGCGGCGGCGAAGGCGGGCGTGGCCGCGATGACGGCGAGCGCGGCGCTCGAGTACGGGCCGACCATCCGCGTGAACGCGGTCTCGCCGGGGATGATCGCGACCGCGCTCACGGCCCCGATGCTCGACGGGTTCCCCGGTCTCACCGACGTGATGGTCGAAAAGACCCCGCTCGCGCGCATCGGGACACCCGAGGACGTCGCCGACGTCGTGGTCTTCCTGTGCTCGGACCTGGCGCGCTTCGTCACGGGACAGAACGTGGTCGTCGACGGCGGGATGACGTTGCACGGCGCGGGCGTCGACGGCGTGCTCGAACGGGTCGAGGAGCTCCTCCGGCGCTCCGCGGGTCCTGCGCGCTCTGCGTGACGGGCATCCCGGCGAGGTGACGAAGCGCGGTTGCATCGGTGCGTCGCGTGCGCCCTGTTGACTAGATTTCGCCGACGTGCCCTCGCTGGAGCTCGGCGCGAGCCCGCGCAGCCCGCGGGACGCGCGCCGTTTCATCAACGACGCGATCGACGCGTGGGACGTCGCCGGCGACGCGCGCGACGTCATCCGCCTCCTGACGACCGAGCTCGTGACGAACGCGATGCTGCACGGCACGCCGCCGATCCACGTCGACGTGACCCGGAACGGGTCGACGATCCGCGTCGAGGTCGCCGACACCAACCCGGCTCCACCGGTCACGCGCCCGTTCGACCCCGCCGCACCGACCGGTCACGGGCTCCTGCTGATGGAGCGGCTGGCGGCGCGCTGGGGCGTCGACGCGCGCGCGGGCGGGAAGAGCGTCTGGTTCGAGGTCCGGCGCTCCCCCGGTGCGGGCGCGTCGAGCACCCGGGTTGCGTCGGACACGCTGGTCCGCTGATGCCGGACGCCGAAGCTACAGACGGTGACACGTCGCACGAGGCCGCGCTCGTCGACGTCGTCATGCTCGATCTCCCCGTGGAGGAGTGGCGCCGTTCGCAGCAGCATCACGACGCGCTCCTGCGCGAGTTCGCGCTCATCCAGGCCGCCGCGGACGAGCCTGACGAGTCCACACCCGACCAAGTGCCCGCACGCGTCACCGCGCTCGTGCACGAGCTCGGGACCCGGTACGGTCGCTTCTCCGTCGGCCCCGAGGAGCGATTGCGTCGCGCGGTCGCCGACGGCGTCGAACGGATCGACCTGACGTTCCGCGTCCCGGCATCAGCGAGGGACGCGTCGCTGCAGCTGCGCGCGCTCCTCGACGAGGCCGACGAGTGGTGCCGGCGCGGTGAGCTCATGACGCTCGCGACACCGAGCGACGTCGTCGAGTTCCGGAACCGCTACCTGGACGAGTTCGTCCGCCAGATCGACGGTGGCGCGCCCCGGCCGTTCGGTCGGTGAGACGCACGCACGAGGGGAGCGCGGTGCGTCAGTACCGGAACAGGGGCGCGACGCCCGCGACGTCGAGCACCTTGCGAACCTCCCGGCTCGGGCGGAGCTCGAGCGCGCCGCCCTCGGCCCGGAGGCGCTGCGCGGCCTGGATGAGGACACTCATGCCGATCGAGTCCATGAACGTCGTCGCCTCGAGGTCGACGACGACATCACCCGGGTGCCCACCGAGAACCTCGAGCAGTGCGGAGCGCAACCGCGGCGCCGTGAGGAAGTCGAGCTCGCCGCAGACCCGGACGACGGGCACCGTCCTAGACGCCGCGTCGGCGGGGACGTCGACGTCCACGGAGAACGGCGGTTCGGTCACGGACGATCACCTTACCCAGTCCGCGAGGCGCATCGACGGCGGAACCGTCGACCGCGCGGACCCGCTCTAGGCTCCCCTGCCCATGTCGTTGCGCGGCCGCGTGCTCCTCGTGTTCGCGTCGATCCTCGTGATCGTCGCGGCGGGCGGCGCGGTCGGTGCGACGCTCGCGGCACAGCGCGACCACGACAACACGGTCCTCCGGGACCTCACCGCTGCGAGTCGACGTGTCGACGAGCTGTCGACGACGTTCACCGAGCAGCAGAACGCCGTCGTCTCGTACCTCCTCGGCAGCAACCGGATCATCCTCGACCAGTACCGCGCCGGCACCGGCACGAGCGCCGCGCTCGAGCGCGACCTCCGGACGAACCTCCGGGCCTATCCGAGGCTGCGCGCCCAGGTGGGGGCGATCGAAGCGGACGCGCTCTGGCTGCGCGAGAACGCCGCCGACCGTGCGATCGCGCTGGTCGGAGCGAACCGACAGGCCGACGCCACGCGGGTCATCCTCGGCAAGGACGTCGACGACCACTACAACCGCCTGCGTTCGGGGCTCCGCACGCTGGCAATCGACGTCACCGCGGTAACGCGGTCACGGACGAATCACCGTGACTCGCTGAACCGGTGGTTCTACGCGACCCTCGTCGCGACGCTCGTCGCCGTCGCGATCATGGCGGTCGTCGCGGCGTTGCTCGTCGACCGCTGGGCGAGGCGACCGATCGACGCCATCGCCGGCGCGGCGCGAAAGGTCCAGCAGGGCGCGCTCGACACGGTCGTCCCGTCGGTCGGGCCACCGGAGGTCGCCGCGCTCGGCCGCGACGTCGACGAGATGCGCGCGCGCATCATCCGGGAGCTGTCCGAGACGGTGCGGGCGCGCGAGGCGATCGAGCAGAACGCCGCGGTCGTGCTCACCTTGCGCCGCCTGCTCGAGCCCGGGCCGATCGCGCTCCCGCCCGAGTGGCACATCGCCGCGGGACTGCGCCCCGCGGAAGGCGTCGTCGCCGGCGACTCGTACGACGTGGCGCGCCTCAACGACGGCCGCCTGTCGATCGTGATGATCGACATCGCCGGCCACGGAGCGGTCCAGGCGGTCGCCGCCTTGCGCTGCCAGGAGCTCCTGCGGATCGCGCTCGGCGACGGCCGCGAGCCCGGCGACGCGCTCGGGTGGCTGCACGAGCAGATCCGCGAGCCGGACAGCGAGCTGTTCTTCAGCGCGTTCGTCGCGACCGTCGACACCGCGACCGGCGAGTGCCGGTACGCGAACGCGGGCCACCCGTCGCCGATCCTCACCGCCGACGGCGCGATCACCGAGCTCGATCGCACCGGCCCCATCGTCGGCCCGCTGCTGAGCTCGTGGACGACCGACACGACGACGATCGCGCCCGGCGCCGCGCTGGCGATCTACACGGACGGGCTGACCGATCCGCGCAACGTCGCGCTCGACCAGCCGCCCATCGACCATCTCGTCTCACTGATCGGCGAACGCGGCTGCGCCGACGCGGACGGCGTCGTGCAGACCCTGATGGAGGAGCTCGAGACGGCTGCGATGGGCCGCCTCCGCGACGACGTCACGCTGCTGTTGCTCTGTCGCAGCCCGCGCTGACCGGGCGGGCGAGCCCGTCGCTACGTGTTGACGCGACGACGCCCGCGGAGGCGGATCGCTTCGCGCGCGAGCACCTCCAACGTGCCGAGTGCCGTCGCGGACCACGTGTAGCGCTGCGCGTGCTCGAGCGCGCCCGCCGACAGGCGCGCACGCTCGTCGGCGTCGCCGAGGACGCGGTCGAGCGACGCGGTGAGGTGATCGGGCCCGTCGACGAGCAGCCCGCTGCGGCCGTCGGCGACGGAGTCGAGGTGGCCCGGGATGCGGGTCGCGACCGACGGCGTACCGCACGCGGCCGCCTCCGTGACGGTCATCCCCCAGCCCTCGCGCGCCGACGCGCTCGCCAGAACCCATGCCGACCGGTAGAGGTCGACGAGCTCGTCGTCCTCGACGTGGCCGGGCAGCGAGATCCACTCCTCGGCCATCGCCTCGTGCAGCTGCGACTCGAGCCGCTCGCGCTCGTAGCCCTCGCCGACGATCACCGCGCGCAGGCCGGGATGGCGGTGCTTCAGCTCCACGAGCGACGCGACGAGCACGTCGAAGCGCTTCACGGGGACGAGGCGCCCGACCGCGACGACGAGCGGGTAGGGCGCCTTCTCGCCGCCCGGCGTGAAGCGGGGGTCGATCCCCGGCGGCACGACCGTCACGCGGCTCGGCTTGAAGTGCAGGTCCTCGACGAGCTCGTGCTTCGACGACTCCGACAGCGTCACGACCGGCGTGCGCCGGTAGAGCGGCGGCGCGAGCCGCGACTCGATGGTCTTGCCCGCGCGTGCGAGGCGCGGCGGGAGCGTCATGTCCCACATCACGCCGTGGACGTGGTGCAGCCACGTGATGTGCGGCGTCCTCGCCCACACGGGCGAGAAGAACGGCATCCCGTTCCAGATCTCGACGAGGCCGTCACGCCCGCCGTGCCAGCCCATCATCTCGCTGAACGCCGCGCGCGGGAACACCATGTAGCGGCCCGCCTTGCGGATCACGCGGTAGCCGTCACGCCAGCTGACCTGGGGCCGGCCCGGCGCGAAGGACGTCCGCATCGTGACCTCGAGGCCCGCCTCGGCCCAGTGCTTCGCGATCGTCGACGCGTGGACCTCGCTCCCGCCCGCCTCGGGGTCGTCGAGGTCGCGCCACGCCAGGATGGCCACGCGATGGAGGCCCGCCTCGGCCGCCAGGTCCCCGAGCTTGGCGACGTCCGAGCCGGTCGACCGGTCCGTCACGTTGATCCCTCCCGCTCGGCGCCGGACGAATGGGCCGGTAGTGTACGCACCCTCCCGCCACGGTCGCCCCGCTCCGCGCGCACAACCCCGAGGTGCCATGAAGCTCACCGGCGAACGGCCGATGCAGGGCGCGACGCCCGACTCGCTCCTGGCCCTGCACGACGCCGGCTACCGCGAGGTCATCGCCCGGCTCGGGCCCGGAACGGTCCTCGACGTCGGCTGCGGCGTGGGCGACGAGACCGCCCGGCTCCAGGGCGACGGACGCCTCGTGATCGGCGCCGACTACGACGCCACGACGGCCGTCGAGGCCGGTCACGAGTGGGGCCCGGGCGGCCGCCGCGACGCCGCGGTGCGCTTCACGGGGATGGACGGCGCGCGCCTCGGCGTGCGCGACCGGTCGATCGACTGGATCTGCTCATCCCACATCATCGAGCACTTCACCGCGCCCGAGGCCCACGTCGCCGAGCTCGCGCGCGTCCTGCGCCCGACGGGCAGCGCGTTCGTCATCACGCCGAACGCCCCCGCCGACTTCGAGAACCCGTTCCACGTGTATCTGTTCACACCCGAGCAGCTCACGTCGCTGCTCGGTCTGTTCTTCGCCGACGTCGAGCTGTGGGGGCTCGAGGGCGACGACGCGATCCGGGCCGACTTCGCGGCCCGTCGCAGCAGCGGCGAGCGGATCCTCAAGCTCGACCGGTTCGAGCTGCGCAAGAAGATCCCGCGCAAGGCGTACGTCTGGACCTACGAGCGCGCGCTCCCGGTCGTGTACCGGGTCCTCGGCGGGTCGAGCTCGGGCGTCGGCTCCGGTCTCGACGAGAGCCACTTCTTCCCGACGCGCGACATCACCGAGACGACCCCCGTCCTGTTCGCCGTCGCACGGGCCCCGCGCGAGCCCTACGCTCCCGCGTGATGCGCCTCACCCTCATCGGGCACAGCTGCTTGCGCGTCGAGTCCGCGGCGGGGACGCTCGTCGTCGACCCGTGGCTGCTCGGGTCGGTGGGCTGGCGGTCGTGGTGGCACTACCCCCCGATCGGCGAGGTCGACCAGTCGTGGCTCCACCCCGACTTCCTCTACCTCACCCACCACCACCCGGATCACTTCCACTACCCGACGCTGCGCAAGATGGACAAGGACGTCGACGTCTACGTCGGCCGCTTCGGTGTCGACGTGATGCGCGGCGAGCTGCGACGCCTCGGGTTCCACCGGGTCACCGAGCTGCCGCACGGTCACCGGCAGGTCCTCGGGAAGGACCTCGAGATCTGCACCTACCAGTACGGGTTCGACGACACCGCCCTCGTCGTGAAGGCCGGCGACGCCGTGATCGTGGACGTGAACGACTGCAAGATCCGCGGCCGCTCGTTGCAGCAGGTGCTCGACGACTACGGCCGGCCGACCTTCATGCTGAAGACGTTCTCGTGGGCGCAGGGCTACCCGTACTGCTACACCGCCGACGACCCCGCCGACCTCCAGCTCGTCACGCGCGACACCCCGATGCGTGACTTCGTCGACGTCGCGCGCCACCTGCAGCCCCGCTACGCGATCCCGTTCGCGAGCCTCGTTGCGTTCCTCCACCCGGAGACGCGCGACCTGAACCAGCACATCGTCACGCCGCGCGAGCTCGCGCGCTTCGTCGAGAAGGAAGGTGGTCTCGGTCGTACGGAGCTCGTCGAGATGAACCCGGGCGACTCGTGGGACCGCAACCGCGGCTTCCAGCTGGCCGACGACGACTGGTGGAGCGACCGCGAGCCCCTCCTCCAGCGCGAGATCGAGCGGATCACGCCGACGATCGAGCGGCAGGACGAGAAGGAGCGGAACCGCCATCCCGACTTCCGCACGTTCGCGGACTACTTCGAGTCGTTCGCGCGCGCGTTGCCGTTGCCGGTGCGCAAGAAGGTCGTGACGCGTCCGATCGTCTTCGAGGTGCCGTCCGCGGGTGCCCGCCCGTTCTGGACGCTCGACGTCCCGAAGGCGCGCGTGCTCGCGCTGCGCACACCACCAGACGACGCCGCCGCGATCATCCGCATCCCCGAAGGCGTCCTGGCCGACGCGATCGACAACCGCATCACGCACTTCGTACAGGGCTCCATGCGCATCCGGACCCATCTGCGTCCCGGCGGTGCGAGCCAGGACCTGGCGTTCTGGGGCCTCGTCATGGTGTGGGAGATCGGCTACCTGCCGCTGCGCAACCTGCTCACCCCGCGCTTCGCCGACGCGCTGTGGCGGAGGCGGCGCGAGGGCTACGACGCGATCGGCGCGCTGTTCGGGCGCGGGACGTTCCTCGAGCGGATGGCGAAGAACTTCGCCCCGCCGGGCGAGGACGAGGAACAGGCCGCCTGACACGCCGCGATGGACGAACGCCGGCGCGACGCGAGCGAGATCGGGCCGGGCTGGCCGCCGGCGCTCGCGGCGCTGTCCCTCGGCGCGGCACTCGTCCACGCGGCCGCCACGACGCGACACGCCGGGAACCCGACACTCGTCGCGCTCCTCGCGGCCGTCGCCATCGTCCAGGGCGCGTGGTCCCTCGCGGTGCTCCGCACGACCGACGCGCGCGTGCTGTGGATCGCGATCGCGGTCAACGGCGCCGTGCTCGTCGCGTATGTCGTCAGCAGGACCGCGGGTCTGCCGGGCATCGAAGGTGCCGAACGGGTCGGCGCGCGCGATCTGCTGTGCGTGACGCTCGAGGTCGGGCTCGTCGCGTCGTGCGTGTACCTGCTGGGCCCGTCGTCGTTCCTCGCGAGCTACCGGGACCTCCCGTTGCGCTCGGCGCTCGGCTGCACCGTCGTGGTCGTCGCGCTCACCGCTGTCGCGCTGCACGCCAAGGATCCCGGCGCGCGTTCGGCGTCCACAGCACGTGCGAGCACCGGCGCGGCCGCCGCCGCGGCGGCTGCGCACGACCACGCCGCGCACCTCGCCGCCGGCCACGACCCCGGCGCGGATCCGCACGCGGGCCACGAGATCGTCCCGACCACCGGACCGAAGGTCGATCCCCAGGCGTTGATCACCGCGACGCGCGCCGCTGCGCTGCGCTGGGCCGATGCGCGCACCGCGCTCGCCGACGGGTACCGCTGGGTCGGCGACTGGCCGTTCGAGCACTTCGTCAACTGGACGCTCGTCGCCGGCCCGGGGACGCTCGACGCGCAGCATCCCGAGTCGCTCGTCTACGTCGGCGACCGCGCCGGACGTCTGCATCTCGTGTCGGTGATGTACATCGCGCCGTGGGGCACGAGCTTCGCGAGCGTCCCGGACGTCGGCGGCGCGCCGTGGCACACGCACCCGGACCTCTGTTGGGACGGGTCGATGGACGAGATCGGCGCGATCCCCGCCGGGGGCACCGCGTGCACGAGCGGGACGAACATCGTCCTCCCGCCGATGCTGCACGTCTGGGTGACGGCGAACCCGTGCGGTCCGTTCGCGGAGCTCGAGGACAGCGCGGCGGTCGCGCTCCACGTCATCGACGGGACACCGATCCCGGCGAGCCTGCCCGCGAGCGACTGCCAGCACGCGCACGCGGCACACGCCGGCCACACCGACCAGCAGCTCGCGGCCGCCGGTTGAGGGCGAGTCTCAGCCCGACAGGTGCGCCAGCTCGCTGACGACGCGGTACGCGCGGCGCGGGTCGTACGCGCGCAGGATCGCCATCTTCTCCGCCTCGACCGAGCCCTCCGCGTGCACCGCGAGCACAGCGTGGTAGCCGCCGAGGTCGCGCGCCGTCAGGTCGGTCAGGAGGGCCATGAGCCGGAGTCGCTCCTCCGCCGGCGCCGCGGCCGCGTAGAACTTCTCGAGGACGGGGCGGATGTCGTCGGACTCCCAGTCCGCCTGCGACGGACCCGTCACGAGGAGACCGCCGGCGCAGTTCTGCACCATCTCGACGGCGGCGTGGTACCCCGACGCGAACGTGAACTTCGCCATGTTCGTCGTGAGCGGGTCGGGATACCAGACGTCGCGGTCGCCGCGGCGACCGCGGATCGCGGCGAGCTCGGTCAGCCCGCGCACCGTCTCGGAGAACGTGATGAGGTGCGTGAGCTTGTCGCGGATGTGACCCGCCTTCCCGACACCGTTCATGTCCGCGATGCGGGCCGCGCCGCCGACGAACGCGTCGAGCAACGGGAGCTTGTAGCTGACCGCGGTGAACCGGTGGTACTCGACGAACGACAGCGCGACCGGACCGGCGAGCTCGGGCTGCTTGTAGAGGAAGACGCGCTCCCAGGGCACGAACACGTCGTCGAAGACGGTCAGCGTCTCGAGCATCTTCGAGCGCGACGACGCCGGGAACTCGAAGTCGCCCCGCTCACCCGCGCTGTAGCCCGACACGTACAGCGAGAGACCCGGCGCGTCCAGCGGCGTCGCGAACGCGACGGCGTAGTCCTCGTCGCCGGGGCCCATCGCACGCGTCGGGAGCACGATGAGCTCGTTCGCGTTCACGCTCGCGGACGTGTGCGTCTTCGCACCGCGCACGACGATCCCGTCGGGACGCTCCTCGACCACGTGGACGTAGAGGTCCGGGTCGGCCTGCTGGGTCGGCCCGACCGCGCGGTTGCCCTTGACGTCGGTCTGCGCGACCGCGACGGCGAGGTCGTTGTCGCGGCACCGCTCGTACAGCGCCCGTGCCCGTTCGTACGGCTCCCCCTGCAGGACCCGCATGAGGGCGAACATCGCGTCGGTGCCGATCTCCTTGATCAGCGGCGGGATGCCCGCGGCGCGGGCCGTCGTCAGCTCGATCGCACGGGACCGGGCGAGCAGGTGCTCGGGCGAGCGCGGGATCCGGTACAGCAGCGCGATCGGCCGGCCGGTGTCGTCGTCGTCGACGACGAGCGAGTCGCGGTGCTCGGGCTCCTCGGCCATGTCGAAGTCGATGCAGGCCATGTCGATCGCCACGCGCAGGTCGGGTTCCTTGGTGACGTCGTCGATGCGGCGCCCGCGGTAGTGCACGACACGACCGTCGCGGAGCGACTCCAGGTACTCGGCGGCTGCACGCATGGGCCGGTAGTGTAGGCATCGGTCCGTACCGCGGCGACTGCCCACCGTGGTGGGACGGCGCACAAACCGCCCGGTAGTCTCGTCGGCTCCGAGTTCGCGCACCGGCGAGGCGATCGCCACACATCGGTCGGGGGAGGGCCGTGCGCATCGCCGACGATCGCACCGACACGACCGACCCCGAGACCGCCTCCGAGCCCACGCCGCGGCGCGCCCGCGCGTACCGCATCCCGCACTTCTCGGCCTGGCTGACCGTCGTCACGTTGGGCGGCCTCGCGCTCCGGCTCACGTTCACGTGGTTCGGGCGACGCCACCAGCCGATCGGGAAGCTCACCGACAACCGCTGGTACTGGGCGGCCGGGAAGATGATCGCGACGGGCTGGGGCTTCGGGAACCCGTTCGTGTGGGGCGGTCAGCACCGTTACGTCCCGAGCGCGGGCCATCCACCCGTGTACCCCGTGTTCCTCGGCACGTTGTCGTGGCTCGGGATCGAGACGCCGTTCGAGCAACGGCTCGGGTCGTGCGTGCTCGGCGCGGTCGCGATCGTGTTCCTCGCGCTCGCCGCCCGCGAGATCGCGGGCGACATCGCGGGGATGATCGCCGCCGTCCTCGCCGCCCTGTACGCGAACCTCTGGATCAACGACGCCGCGCTCCTGTCCGAGACGCCGTACGTCGTGTTGATCTCGCTGTTCCTGTGGTCCGCGATCCGGTGCTGGAAGCGGCCGACGTGGGGACGGTTCGCGTGGATGAGCCTCTGGATCGGGCTCGCGTCGCTGACGCGGTCGGAGGCGATCTTCCTCTACCCGCTGGCGGTCGTGCCGATCGCGCTGCGCATCCCGAACGCGTCGTGGTCGCGCCGGTTCAAGATGGTCGGCGTCGCCGCGCTGACCGCGGCGATCGTCATCGGACCCTGGGTGATCTACAACAACACGGGCCGGTTCAAGCACCACATCTTCATCGTGACCGGATCGGGCGTCGCGATGACCTTCGGCGACTGCGACGCCGGGTACTCGGGGACATACCTCGGGTACTGGTCGTGGACGTGCGGGATCAAGGGCTTCCAGAACACCGATGACGAGACCGTCCTCGACACCGAGGCACGCAAGGAGGCCCAGCACTACGTCCGCACGCACCTCGGCGAGCTCCCCAAGGTGACCGCTGCACGCGTCGGCCGGCTGTTCCAGGTCTACCGCGTCCGCCAGAGCATCCAGTTCGACACGTTCTTCGAACGGCGGGGACGCTGGCCGTCGCGCATCGCGCTCTGGCAGTACTACCCGATCACGCTGTTGGCGATCGCGGGTGCGGTCGTGATGTGGCGGCGCAAGCTACCGATCAGCCCGTGGGTCGCGCTGACGATCTCCGTGATCGTCGCGGCCGCGCTGACGTTCGGCGTCACGCGATATCGGGCCGGCTTCGACGCGGCCGCGGTGGTGCTCGCGGCCGTCGCGCTCGACGCCGCGATCCGGTGGACGCGGCGACGGCTCGGTGCCGAGAACGCCGACGAAGGGCTCACACTCGGGAGCGCCAGATCGTGAGCGACACGCTCGCGGTCGACCGCGACACGAGGGTCGCGGCGAGCCGTGCGGCGCGCCGGGCAGAGGAGATCCCGCCGCCGGTACGGCCGCTGCGCGACGCGACCCGCACGTTCGTGATCGGGCTCGTCGTCATCGCGCTCGTCGCGCTCGCGATCCGTCTGTACTTCGTGCTCGTCGGCTACGACTACTACCGGATCGGTGGTGACGCGATCTACTACCACCGCCAGGCGTGGACGGTCGCGGACGGCAACTGGTTCATCGACCCGTTGCGGTTCGCGTCGAGTCACGGCCGCGTCCGCGCGCCGGCGGCCGCGAACCCGCCGCTGTACACGCTCTACCTCGCGGTCGTCTCGCGACTCGGGTTCTGGAGCGTCACCGCGCACCGCGTCGCGTCGACCTTCCTCGGTACGGGCGCGGTCATCGGCATCGGCCTGACCGGCCGGAAGGTCGTCAACGAGCGTGTCGGGCTGATCGCGGCCGCGATCGCGGCCGTCTACGCGAACCTCTGGATCAACGACGGCATGCTGCTGTCGGAGTCGATGGCCGCGCTCACGGTCGCGTTCCTGCTGCTCGCCGCGTACACGTTCTGGTTCCGGCCGACGACGCGGAACGCGATCTTGCTCGGCGTCGCGTTCGGTCTCGCGGCGAACAGCCGCAGCGAGATCCTCTTCATCGGCCCGCTCGTCGCGGTGTTCCTGCTCTGGGGGATGCGGCGGCGACTCGGGCTGGCGCGTTGCTTCCGGCTGCTCGTCGTCACGGGGCTCGTCATGGCCGCGTTGATCGCGCCGTGGGTGATCTACAACCTGAGCCGGTTCCAGAAGCCCGTGTACATGAGCGACAGCTACGGGTCCGTGCTGTCCGCGGCGAGCTGCGACCAGACGTACCACGGCAAGTACGAGGGCTGGTACTTCAACTGCCACGACGTGATCGGCCGCAAGGGCACGATCACCGGCGACGCGTCCGAGCGTGACGCCGTCGTCCGCCACGAGGCGGTCACGTACATCAAGCACCATCTGAACCGGCTCCCGGTCGTGATGGCCGCCCGGGTCGGGCGCCTGTGGGGCGTCTGGCGACCCAGGCAGACGGAGTGGTTCGAGGCCGAGATCGAGGGCCGCACGCTCCTCGCGTCGCGGCTCGCCGCCGACACGACGTGGGTGCTCGTGCCCCTCGCGATCGCCGGTCTCGTGATCTTCAAGCGCCGCGGGCTCCCGATCTCCCCGATCGTGGTGCCGATCGTCGTCGTGACGGCCTCGGCCGCCATGACGTTCGGCGTGCTCCGGTATCGCGTCAGCGCCGAGCCGGGCATCGTGATCGCCGGCGCGACGACGATCGAAGCCGTCGTCGCCGGCCTCGTCGCGCGGCGCCGTGCCCGTCGCGACGACACGCCGGCCACGCCCGGCCCGGCGGTCGCTCGGTAGACTTCCGCCGGCGCGACCCGGACCGCAGTGCGTGGGCTCCCGCGCGCCGTGGCGGAGTGACGAACGACGGCAACGAGGCCCGAGGCATGTCCGAGACGACCCCGTCCGACGACCGACAGCGCGACAACCGCGCCAACACCGAGCTCCTCAACGCGGAGCTGCCCGACGTCCGCTTCGCCGACGACGCGTACCTGCGGTGGCTCTACGACGAGAACCCGCTCGGGCCCGCGTACCAGGAGGCGGTCGACGAGGACGGCGTGCGGATGACGCACTACGCCCTCATCCCGCAGGACTACCGCGACGCGAACGGGCCCGTCCCGGGCTGCTACTCGCTCAACGCGGTCACCCGCTCCGGGACGCAGCGCAAGGGCTACTTCGTCACGATCGCGAAGCAGGTCTACGAGAAGGCGGGCAACGACGGACGGCGGCTCGCGACCGCGCTCCCGAACGAGAAGTCCGTCGGGGCGGGCGTCAAGTACCTCGGCTGGCGGCTCTACGGGCAGATGACGATCAAGCTCGTCGTCCCGACCACGCTGTCGACGGGCGGCGTCGACACGTACCCGGTCACGGAGTCGTTCCTCGGGAGCGCGGACTTCGAGGAGCTGACGCGCGACCTCGACGAGTACCCGACGACGGGCGTCACGAACTGCTGGACGACCGAGCAGCTGCGCTGGCGCCTGCGGCGCCCGCACGCGCACTACTCCGTGCACGTCAGCGACGAGATCTTCGCGGTGAGCTCGCGCACGGTGCAGCGCGGTGTTCCGGCTGCGGTGCTGCTGAAGCTGCTGCCGCGCGGCGGCCGGCGCGGCCCACTGTCGTCGAAGCGCGTCGTCGCGGCTGCATGCCGCCACCACCGCACGCCGCTCGCGCTGCACGGCGGGACGAACGAGCACGTCGTGATCCGCGGGTTCGAACCGCCGAAGCGGATCCGACCGGCGCCGCTGTTCATGCTGGTGCGCCAGCTCGACGGGACGATCGACCAGGACGCCGTCGAGCTCACGACGTACGAGTTCCTCGATGTCGACGCGTTCTGATGCGCATCACGTTCACGCTCGACGTCGAGGATCACCGCGACGACATCGCGACGGACCCGCGCCATCTCGCCTCGACACGCGAGGTCCTCGAGTTCCTCGGTGAGCGCGGCGTGCGCGGCACCTTCTTCCTCGTCGGCGACGTCGTCGACGAGGACCCCGGGCTCGTGCGCGCAATCGCGGCCGACGGCCACGAGCTGGCGGTCCACGGCCACCGGCACGTCGCGCTGCCCGAGCTGACCGCCGACGGCTTCCGGCCCGGGATCGCGGACGTCAAGGCACGGCTGGAAGACCTCGCGCAGCAGCCCGTGGTGGGGTACCGGGCGCCGATGTTCTCGCTCGTGCCCTCGACGCGCTGGGCCCTCGATGTCCTCGCCGGGCTCGGCTTCACGTACTCGGCGAGCGTGCTGCCGATCCGTCACCCGCTCTTCGGCGACCCGACGTGCCCGGCCGGTGCGTTCCGGTGGCCGAACGGGATCGTCGAGCTGCCGTGCCCGGTGCTCCGACGCGGCCGGGCGGGCTTCCCCTTCCTCGCCGGGGTCTGGCTGCGGAACCTGCCGTGGCCGGCGATCCGTACCGGCATGCAACTCCTGACCGACTGCACCGTCGCCTGGACCTACGCGCACCCGTACGACTTCGATCCCGACGAGCCGTTCCGCGTGCTGCCCGAGGCCGGCCGGGTCGGGAGCCGGCTGATCTGGCGGCGCCGGTCGGTGATGTTCGACCGCGTCGACCGCGTGCTCTCGGGACGCAGCGCGCCGCCGCTGCGCGAACGCGTCGCATCGCTGCCGGACGATCTGCCCGTCCTCGCGAGGGTGGCCGCGTGAGCGGACGGTCATGAGCGAGGTTGCCGGCGCGCCGCACACGAGCGGTGCCGAGTTCGACCAGGCGGCGATGATCCACCGCCTCCCGCGGGCGACGGTCGTCGACCGCCTGCCGTTCCTCAGCGGGCTCGTGCGCGGGAAGTCCGTGATCCATGTCGGCTTCGCCGACGCGGGCTGTCGGGAGATGCAGCAGGGCGCGGGCACGTGGCTGCACGCCCACCTCGCGCAGACCGCGGGTTCGCTGGTCGGCATCGACGTCGACGTCGCGGGCGTCGAGGCCGCGAAGGCCGCGGGGTACGAGGCCTACGTCGCGGACTGCCGCGACGTCGAGTCCGTGCGCGCGCTCGGGCTGCCGCCCGCGGACGTCGTCATCGCCGGTGAGGTGATCGAGCACCTCGACGCGCCGGGCGCGTTCCTCGACGCGTTGCACCCGCTCGTGCGAGACGGCGGGCAGCTCGTGCTCACGACGCCGAACGCGAACTGCCTCGGGAACGCGCTCGCTGCGATCGTCGGTTACGAGATCACCCATCCCGATCACGTCACGATGTTCAGCTGGCGGACGCTCACGACGCTCATGGCGCGTCACGGCTGGGAGGCGACCGAGTTCCACACGTTCGTGACGACCGTGAAGCCGACGACGTCGTCAGGGCGCCTGCTGCGCGCCGGCGGTACCACCCTGCTGTGGTTCACGCGGACGCTCGGGCGTCTCGGCGCGCCGTTCGTCGCCGACGAGATGCTCGTGATCGGTCGTCCCGTTCCCCGCTGACCTCAGCAACGTCTCGGCCTCGCGCTCCGGGGCGGCCCGCTCGACGCGCTCGCGCAGCAGCGCGCACTCCTCCGCGAGCGCGCGCGTCCGGTCCTCGAGCCGGGAGAGCTCCCACGAGAAGTGGAGCGCGAGCACGAGCAGGAACGTGATCGCCATGAGCAGGAACGTGAATGCCGGCGTCTTGATGCCGACGAGGTCCGAGAAGCGCTCGAGCAGCATCGGGGCCGACGCGAGGATCGCGAGCCCGAGTCCGAGCGACACCCACAGCACCGAGTACTTCGCCTTGAGCCGGTGACGGCGGACGAGCTGCAGGATGAACCCGAGCGTGAGCAGCGCGAGCAGCAGGATGGAGATGTGCGCGCGCAGGCTCATCGCGCACCTCCGTCGAGCGCGCGCGCGGACGCGGGTTCGAGTCGTGCCACCTGCGGCCGGTGTCCGGGACGGGTGTAGGAGGTGAGCAGCACGACGAGCAGGCGCGCGTAGTAGTACGCCAGGCGCCATCCGCGCGTCGACGGCGCACCACCGGTCCGGCCGCGCATGTCGACCGCGATCTCGCGCACGTCGTAGCCCGCGTTGACCGCGAGGACGAGCGCCTCGACCGAGTCCATGTACTCGACCGGGTAGTTCAGCGCGAAGAACGACAGCATCGCCGACGAGAAGCCGCGGAACCCGGAGCTCGTGTCCGTGAACTCCCGGCCGACGAGCACGCGGACGACGCGCTGTAGCCCCCGCATCGCGATCCGGCGGACGCGGCCGACGCGGTACGTCGGCGCGCCTCCCGCGATGAAGCGGCTCCCGATGACGAGGTCGGCGCCCGACGCGACGGCGTCGAGCAGCCGCTGGACCGCGTGCGGGTCGTGCTGACCGTCGGCGTCGAACTGGACGGCCGCGTCGTAGCCGTGATCGACGGCATAGCGGAACCCGGTGCGCAGCGCGCCGCCGATCCCGAGGTTGAAGGGCAGCTCGACGACGGCAACACCGGCGGCCCGGGCCACCCGGGCGGTGCCGTCGGTCGACCCGTCGGACACGACGAGCACGTCGAGGTCGGGCCGCTCGCGGGCGAGCTCGTCGAGCACGGCCGGCAGCGCCTCGGCCTCGTTGTACGCCGGGATGAGGACGAGCGTGCGCCCGAGCGGGGAGCCGGCGGCTCCGGCGACCGCCGTCGAGCCCGGCCGCGTCGTCGGTTCGGTGCGCATGCCGGACAAAGGTTACGTGCCTGCCGGCGCTCGGCGCCGTGCCGGCGCGCGCCGCGATCGCCGGTCACCCTTCCAGCGCAGCGCCGGCCGCTCGACGAGGAAGTAGCTGACGGTTCCGGCGACGAGTGTGAGCGGCACCGCGATCGCGACCTCTTCGACGAAGCTCGCCTGGAACGCGCCCGCGCCCGTCCACGCCTGCGCGCGTCCGAGGAACCCGACGTGGAACAGGTAGAAGCCGAGCGAGATCGTGCCGAGGAAGGTGAGGACCCGGCTGCCGAGCACGCCCCGGATCCGGCCGACGCCCTGGTCGCCGATCATGCCGGGCACGAGGAAGAAGAACGACACCAGCCCGTAGAGGAAGTAGCGCGCGACGTACTCGGTCCCGTGGAAGACGAGGGGTTGCTTCGGCGGCGCGAAGCGCGTCGTGATCCAGAAGAACACGGCCGCGAGCGCCCACGACACGACGATGTGGTGCGAGAGCCACTCGAGCACGGTCACGTGCCGTCCGGTGTGCGCGTGCCACGCGCTCGCGACGGCGAGGATCATCCCGATCGCGAAGATGTCGAGCCACGCGCCCACGCTCAGCACCGCGCTCCCCTGCCAGCTCGGGTGGAACGCGACGACGGCCGCACGGAAGGCGGTGCCGACGACGTACAACGCGGCGACGAGCGCGACGCACCCGGTGATCTTCACGCGGTCGTCACGCCCCGCGACGGCACGGCGCAGTCCCCAGGCGAGCAGCGGGAGCAGCAGGTAGAAGCCGATCTCCGTCGCGATGCTCCATGACTGGTAGATGGGTTGGAACCGTGAGCCGAACACGAGCGACGACCGGTAGATCTGCAGGACGAACGCGAAGGTCAGGAACTCGCCGACGCTGTGGAAGCGCACGTCGAAGAGCAGCACGGCCCCGAGGAGCGCGAACCAGTACGCCGGGAAGATGCGGATCGCACGGTTGCGGTAGAAGCGGGCCGCCGAGGCCGGCGGACGGTCCGCGAGCAGGGCCACGACGTAGGGCCGGAACAGCAGGAAGCCCGAGAGCACGAAGAAGAACGGCAGGGCGACGTCGAAGCGCCCGAACACGGGGCCGAGGACGCCCATCTTGTGCGCGAGCGCGTAGAAGTGCGCGTGGAACAGCAGGATCATCAGCATCCCGATCGCGCGGTACGCGTCGAGGCATCGGAAGTGGGCACGCTTCGCGGGCGCCGCGGTCTCCGCAACCGGTTGGTCCCCGAGGCGCTCGATCATGCCCTCCCCCGCTCGGCGCGGGTCGACCGGCCGCGCGTGCGTGTCAGGACGACGACGCGTCCGAGACGCGGCGCGGGATGACCGGCGCGGCGCGCCCCGTCCCCGACTCGGCAGTGCCGTCGCCTTCCTCGTCGCCTTCCTCGTGGTACTCCTGCTCGACGTTGACGCTCCACACGTCGTGGTGCGCGCCGAGGATGTTCTCGACCGAGAGCATCGCGGTGTACATCGAGTGATCCTGATTGTTGTACTTGTGCATCCCGTTGCGACCCACGGGATACACGTTCGAGCAGTGCTGCGCGATCCACTCGCGCATCACGTCGACGTTGTGCTTGTAGTGGTCGTCGTAGTGCGGATACGCCTTCGGGACGCGCACGACGTAGCCGGCCTCGACACGCGACGCGTCGGCGAGACCGAGGTGGTGCAGCTCGCGCTTGGCCTGCTCGATCAGCTCGTCGTCGGGCTTGGTCCACATCTCGTCGCCCTCGGTCACGAAGAACTCGAGGCCGAGACAGGTCCGCCCGTCCTTCACGAGGTACGGCGACCAGCGCCCGAAGTTCTGGATGCGCCCCACCTTCACGTCCGGGTCGTGGATGTAGATCCAGTTGTCCGGGAAGCTGTACTCCTCCGGCACGACGAGCGCCACAGTCATGAAGTCGCGGTAGCGGAGGTCGTTCGCAGCCGTGAGGACGTCGGCGGGGGGCGGCGGGTCCATCGCCTTGACCAGCGCGCTCATCGGCATGGACGAGACGACGTCGGTGCAGTCGTAACGGCTCGGGACGCCGTCCGTCTCGGCGGTGACCGCGTACGCGCGTCCATTGCGGTGGTGGACCGCGGTGACCTTGCTGTTGAAGACGACCTTCGTCCCTGCTGCCGTCACGAGGTCGGTCGCCTTCTCCCACATCTGACCGGGCCCGTACTTCGGGTAGTTGAACTCCTCGATCAGGCTCGTCACCTGCTTCGACTTGTCCCGCCGGGCCTTCATCGACTTCGGCTTGAGGCCCTCCCACAGCGCCTTGAACAGCGAGAGGTCCTTGACGCGCTGCGCGCCCCAGTCGGCCGACAGCTCGGAGACCGGCACGCCCCAGACCTTCTCCGTGTACGTCTTGAAGAAGTGCTGGTAGAGACGCCATCCGAAGCGACGCGCGTAGAAGCCCTCGAGGTGCTCCTGGTCCTTCGGCGGCTTGACCCGGACCCACAGGTACGACCCGCCGCAGCGCACCGCCTCGACGAGCCCGAGCGTCTTCAGTGCCTGCAGGGGCACGATCGGGTAGTCGAACAGCTTCCCCCGGTAGAAGATGCGGCTCATCCGGGGACGGCGCAGGAACTCGTCCTCGCCGAGGATCTCGAACCAGAGGTCGTCGACCGGCTTGACCTTCGTGAAGAAGCGGTGTCCGCCGATGTCGAAGCGCCACCCGTCGCGCTCGACCGTCCGGCTGATGCCGCCGACGACGTCGTCCGCCTCGAGGACCGTCGACGAGTAGCCGCGCTTCATGAGCATGTAGGCGGCGGTGAGCCCGGCCGGACCCGCGCCGATGATCACCACCTGGCACTCTCGCGACGCGGGGTCGTCCACGGTGGTCGAGGTCGAGGACGTCGCTTCCTGGTTGGTCATGTCGCTCCGCGATGCGTCGGCCGGATGCGGGTCCCCACCATGCCGGTGTCGTCGGGCCGGGTGCCGTCGGGCGCCGGGCGCGCACGCGTGACGCGGGCTGCCGCCCCTCCGGCGGCTACGCAGTGTAGCGACCGGCCGCCGCCGGGTGTCCGGTCCGCGCCATCGTTCGCGACGCGCGAACGCCCTGCTCAGGGCACGTACACGCCGAAGAAGGCCAGCACGGAGTAGCCGACGAGGCCCGCGACCGACAGCAGCAGCACCGGCCGCGCGACCGACTCGCTCCGGATCAGCACCGCCCCGGCGACGACCAGCGGGAACAGGGAGAGCGCGTACCGCTCCAGCGAGTCGAGGTTGTGCGACGACAGGACGAGCAGGAGCCCGGTCCCGGCGAACGCCGTGTACGAGGCGGGCAGCCGGCGGGCGACGACGACCAGCAGCGCGAGGAACCCGAGCGCCCACACGAAGTGCAGGCCGGTCCCGACATGGTGGCGGCCGAGCAGCTCCTGCGCGGAGTGCCAGAGCGCACGGGCCGGGTCGAGGAACCCCCCGCGCGCGATCCCGCGCTGCTGGAGGTGCAGGGGCTCGAGCCAGTCCCCGTAGCGCGCGCCGACCCACGCGAGGAACGTCCCCGTCCCCGCGGCGGGCGCGACGACCGCGATCGAACGCTCGATCCGCTCTCGCGTGCTCGCGCCGCGCCACCCGCGCCCGGCCTCGACGGCGGCCCCGATCGTGAGGAGCGCACCGAGCGGCCGCGTGAGCCCGGCGAGATATCCGCACAGCGCCGCGCCCCACCACCGGCGACTGCGGAGCCCGAGGAACGTGGCGACCGCGAGCGCCATGAACGTCGCCTCGGCGTATCCGAGCACGAGGACCGCGGCGGAGGGCGCGATCGCCACGAGCCACACGGCGCGGTCGACCGCGACCTCGTCGTGCAGGTCGCGCCGGACGAGCCGCGCGAGCAGCACCGCGAGCACGAACGCGCTCGCGTTGGCGACGAGCACGAGCGCGACCGCATCGCCGGTGACCCAGCCGACGATCCGCGTGACGACGGGTACGAGCGGGAAGAACCGCAGGCTGCCGTCGAACGAGCGGTAGCCGTGCTCGGCGATGGACCGGTAGAACGCGGCGTCCCACGCGAACAGCCCCTGGCCGAGCGCGACCGGACGCCGGCCGTGGCCGATGTTCGTGAACAGGTAGCGGGAGACCGCGAGCGAACCGACGACGACGACGCGCGCGACGAGCCACGGGACGAGAACGTGCCGCGCGTCGTCGCGCCAGCGCGGCGGAACGGCGGCCTCGACGCTCGTGGTCGCCTCGTTGCCCGAAGCCGGGCGTCCGCTCGCCGGCGGCGCCTCGACCTTGCTCGCCATAGGTCGGCTCTCTCCCCGGTCCCGCAGCCGCGCGACGGTACCGGCCCCGCCGCGTGAACGTGCGCACCGACGGGACGAGACCCCGTCGGTAACGTGTCCCGCCATGCAGGCCGCGACGGCCGTGGGCGAGCCCGAGGCGAGCCCGGGCGGCGTCGACACCGAGCACGCGGCCGCGGCCCGGCGGTTCGCGTCCGCCTGCGCCCTCGGAGCCGTCGCGGCGCTCGTCGTGTTCGCGTGGCTCGCGATGCTGGGCCGCAGCAACCTGTTCGCCCGGCCGCCGTTCTTCGCGAACTTCTACGACATCCAGGCCCGCAGCCTCTTCCGCGGGCACTGGAACGTCCCGACGGGCTCGCTCGCGTTCGAGGGCATCGTCATCCACGGGCGGACATACGAGTACTACGGACCGTTCCCCGCGTTGCTCCGCATGCCCGTGCTCGCGGTGACGCACCGCTTCGACGGCCGGCTGACCGAGGTGTCGATGATCCTCGCGTTCGCGGTCGCGATGCTCGGCGCGTCCCGGCTCCTCTGGCGAGCGCGCGCCATGCTGCGTGGCGACGCGCCCGTCGGCCGGGCCGAGCTCGCGCTGACGGGCGCGTGGACGTTCGCGCTCGGCGTCGGGTCGGCGCTGCTGTTCCCGGCGAGCCGGATGATCGTGTACCACGAGGCCGAGCTGTGGGGCACCGCGCTCGCGTTGGTCGGCTTCGATCTGGTGATCGGCGTCGCGGTCTCCCCGACCGCGACGCGCCTCGCGCTCGCATCCGTCGTGTGCGCGTGCGCGCTCCTCGCGCGCCCGTCCGTCGGGCTCGGGCCGACGGCCATGCTCGGCATCCTCGCAGCCGGCGCGGTCCTGTCGCCGCTGGTCCGGCGGGACGCGCGA
>Ga0070741_10007261_pt1 | contig 23074 bp, 22 predicted proteins | sample Coa_R1_4_FD_66440 | JGI IMG/M metagenome (GOLD analysis project Ga0070741, IMG submission 66440) | Surface soil microbial communities from Centralia Pennsylvania, which are recovering from an underground coalmine fire - Coalmine... | ecosystem: Environmental > Terrestrial > Soil > Unclassified ... | reverse complement strand
TTGCCGAACTCCGGGCAATTTTCCAGGACCTGCGCACGCAGAACGAGCCGTACCGGCAGTCACTGCGCGGCGGGATGCAGCAGATCGCGCAGACGTTGATCAACGATCCGAACAACGTCGCCGCGGCGCAGTCCCTGATCGATCAGCAGTCGGCCGCGGAGCGCTCGATGAAGCTCAACGCGCTGAATGCGGCATCGAAAGCGCTCAACGTTCTGACGCCCGATCAGCGGGCAAAGCTGTCCACATTGCTGCAACAGCGGATGAACCGGCAGCAGCCGTAAGTCGATGAGCGCCGCGGTCGCAATCCTCGAGGGGCCCGTTGCCGGGCCCCTCCCGTCGCCGGCTCGATTAATGTGTGCCGTGCAGCGGGAGGACAAGCGCACGGCCACGACCAACGAACCCGACGCGATCGAGCAACGCGCCATCGCCGACGTCAAACGTGGCCAGGCGGGATCGTACGACTACCTGGTCTCGAAATACATGCGGCGGGTGGTGTCGATCGCCTGGGGAATCGTCCGCAACGCGCACGACGCGGAGGACCTTGCCCAGGAGGCGTTCGTCAAGGCGTTTCAGACCATCGGGCGGTTCAAGTCGGGAGAGCCGTTTGGGCCGTGGATCTATCGGATCGTGACCAACCTGGCCCTCGATCTGATGAAACACCGGCAGCGGTTCCGGCATGAGGAGATCAGCGATGCCCATCCGGCCGCGCGTGCAGACCTCGCCGATCTGCCGGCCGCGAGCAATGAGCTGGCGCGGCGGATCGACGAGGCGATCGAATCACTGCCCGAAATGCAGCGTATCGTGGCGCGACTGTATCTGGTAGAACATTTCGACCACGCGGAGATCGCCGGCATGACCGGGCTGAGCGAAGGGACGGTCCGTTCACATCTGTCGCTGGCCCGCGCCAAGCTGCGAGAACGGCTCGCGGATTTGTACGGAGGGACGCATGAGTGACGACAAGTTTCTCGATCGCCTGCGCCAGGATGCGCGTCCGCTCCGGTTCGAACCGGGCGGTGACGTGCTCTGGACGCGGCTGACGGCGAAGATCCGCGCACGCGTGGCGGCGCAGCCGGACGTTCCAGCGCTGCTGGCGCGCTGGTTCCGTCCGATCACCGCATCGTTTCTGATGCTTGCGCTTGCCGCGGCGCTGAGCGTGGTATGGCTCGAGCCGGGGCGCGATTCGGCGACATCGGTCGATGCCATGGCCTCGAATTCGGTGGAGATTACCGTTGACGGAGACACCTTCAGCCTCACCCAGTAGCACGAGGGCCACCGCCGCGGTGGTGGTCATCGTCGCTTTCGTGGCCGGCTTTCTGGCCGGCGTGGCGGGAGACCGTTTCTACCTCTTCCGCACGCGACAGCTCTTCCCGCGCCGGGCGGTCGAATTCGCAGCGCGGCACATCGTCGATCGATTCGACCGCGAGCTGCATCTCAACCCCCAGCAGCGCGTCGAGATCCAGGGCATCCTCGACCGCCACCGTGTGCGCATGGAGTCGATCATGAGCGGCGTCCGCCCGCAGATGCGGCAGGAGATCGAGGCGGCGAACGCGGAGATCGAAAAAGTGCTCACGCCCGAGCAGCGCGCGCAGTTCGCGAAAATGCGCATGCGCATCGGCCCGCGCCGCGGCATGGGCCGCCCACCGGGGCCGCCGCCGCATTAACGGGTGACGCGCAGGAAGAACGTGCAGGCCTTGCCGGTCTTCGCGTCGACCCACGCCGATCCGCCATGCGCTACCGCAAACTCGCGGACCTTGGAGAGGTTCCCCCCGGAGCGCTCGTGCGTCGATGCGTTCCACACGAATCCCGGCTCGAAGATCAGATGGCGCAGGTGTTCCGGCACGAGCGGGCCGTTGTCCATGACGAAAAAGAGAAGGATCGGACTGCCCTTGTGCTCCATCGCCCGCAGGCCGACCACGATGTGTCCGCCCGGGCGGACATAGTGCAGCGAGTTGTCCAGCAGGACGCCGAGCGCGTCGGCAAGCTGATCGTGATCGCGGAAGCGGTCGGCGATTTCCGGAACATTGCCTTCGAGACGGATCTCCCTCAGCTCGGCAAACGGGACGTATCGCGTGAGGACGTCCTGCACGACTTCGCTGACCTTCGGAACGTGCCCCGCCGGCGGGAGCTCTTCCACGCCCGGCGCCATCTGCAGCGACGACAGAACCTGGTCGAGCGCCGCGGCACCGTCGCGGAGCATCGATGCTCCCTGATCGCCTCGAGCGGAGCGCATCGAGTCGCGCAGCGAGCGCAGCGGCTGCAGCACCGTCTCCCGCACGAACGAGGCGAACGAGCTGTGCGCATCGGCCAGGGAGTCGAGAGGCCGGAAAATCAACGCTGCGCCGCCCGTCAGCGGGACCTGCGCGAACTGCACGCGCCGTTCGCGGATCTGGAGCGTCCTCGACTCGGCGACGGTCAGCGGTCCGACGCGCATCGCGCAGATCTGCTCGATTTTTTTCAGCGCCGCCGGATCCGAAGCGGTCAACCCGAACAGCGTTTTCAACTCTTCGGTCATGAACTTGACCGATCGATCGCTTCCCAGGACGAGCGCCGGCACCGCGGCCGCCACGAGCACGTGCGCCACGCTGGTGATCACCGGGCTGACCGACTCCATCGGGACGACCGGAGCGTTCGGGAACGGCTCCAGCGCGACCGCCATCGGCGCCGTGGTCTTGCCGTTCACCCTGGCCGACGCTTCGGCGGATGGGAGCTTTGCGCGATGCGGCTGGTCACAGTGCGAGCAGAGAATTCCCTGTTCGATCGGGGCCCCGCACAGCAGGCACTCAGAGGCCAATTTCCCCCCGTTAGGCGTCGATGGTACGCCCGATCGGCAGGGGCGGCAACGTGATAGATTCGCGAAAGGAATGGACAGAATTGCCGTAATCGGAGCAGGGACCATGGGAAATGGGATCGCCCATGTTGCTGCCGCGTCAGGGTTTGCGGTCACCCTGATCGACACCAGTGAAGACATCCTGCAGCGCGCCCTGGCAACCATCGATGCGAACCTGCAGCGCGGAGTGGACAAGGGGCGGGCAAGCGCCCAGGACAAGCAGGCGGCGCTCGCCCGCATCAGGATGACCAGCGACCTCCAGGCTGCCTCCGGCGCGGACATCGCTATCGAAGCGATCGTCGAGAACCTCGGCGCGAAGGAGGAGATCTTTCAGAAGCTGGATCGCATCATGCCGGAGGGCTCCATCCTGGCCTCGAACACCTCGTCGATCTCCATCACCCGAATCGCGGCCTCGACGCGGCGGCCCGACAAGGTCATCGGGATGCACTTCATGAATCCCGTTCCGGTGATGCCGCTGGTGGAAGTCATTCGCGGCATCGCCACGTCGGACGACACCTGGAAGCGCGTGCGCGATCTGGCGACACGGCTCGGAAAAACACCGATCGAAGCGAACGACTCTCCCGGCTTCATTTCCAATCGCGTGCTGATGCCGATGATCAACGAGGCGATCTTCGCCCTTTACGAAAGCGTGGCCACACCCGAGGCAATCGACGGGGTGATGAAGCTGGGGATGAATCACCCGATGGGACCGCTGCAGCTCGCCGACTTCATCGGCCTCGACGTCTGCCTGGCCATCCTCCGGGTGCTGGAAGAAGGGTTTGGCGATCCGAAATACCGGCCGTGCCCGTTGCTCGTCAAAATGGTCGATGCGGGATGGCTGGGAAAGAAGAGCGGACGGGGCTTTTATGATTACCGGAAATGAGGCGGCCGGTCCCGTGTTTTAATCGTCAGCCAAAATGCTCTGCCAGACCTGCAGTGCCTACAACGAAGACGACCGCGAGTATTGCTACCGCTGTCAGAACAAGCTTCTGGTGCTCTCCGGCGTCAGCGCGTTCGAGGAAGACGAGGCCGAGGAGTACGACGAGCAGGAAGATCTGTCGCTCGACGAACACCTGCTGGAGCGCGTCTCCGGACTGGAAGAGATCGTCAAGCGCTCCGCGGAGACGCTCCGCTCCATCGCCGACGCGGTGCAGAAGCATGAGCGCGCGATCTTCGTCAATCAGACAGGGCTGCTGTCGACCAAAGAGCTGCTGGAGAAAAAGAACGTCATCTCCGCGGACGAGCTGGTCGAGCTGTGGGAATCGAAGATGGGCGAGCAGATGCTCGCTCTGGAGAAAAAGCAGCGTTTCACCGAACGGAAGGACCGCATCATTTCGCTGTTCCATGGCGAGAAGCGCGACCGCTTCAAGCAGCTTCTCGCGGACGCGGAGTCGGCCATCGACGCGTTCGATCCCGATCGCGGCATCAAGGCCCTCGAAGAGGCCTTCCGCCTCGACCGCGACAACTACGAACTGAGCTTCTTCCTCGGCGAGGTCTTCTTCAACGACGGCAATCTCGATCGCGCCAAGCACTACCTCGAGCGGACGCTCGAGGTGCAGCCCGACCACTTCGACGCCGCGGTCTTCTACGGCGTGCTGCTGCACGAACGGCAGGACCTCAAGGGGGCCGAGCGCTGGCTGCGCCGCGCCATCCAGATCTCGCAGGACTCGTTTCTCCCCTACTTCTCGCTCGGCGCGATCTACGCCCGCAAGGGGAAGCTGCTGCGCGCGCAGAAGTTCCTGGAAAAGGCCGTGCAGATCGAGGCCATTCCGCAGGCCTACTTCCTGCTGGGCACGATCTTCTACGACAAGGGACAGCTCGAGCGGGCGATCAAATCGTTCCAGAGCGCGATCAAGCTCGATCCCGAATATGAAGAGGCCATCTATCACCTCGGCCTCTGCTATCTTGACCGCAACTGGAACCGCAAGGCGATCGATTGCTTCAACGAGGCGCTGGAGCTGAATCCGAACAAGCTCGAGTACCAGCAGGCGGTCAAGATCTACGAGGGCATCTCCGGGCACGTTCCGCTCGAGGGGCCCGCGGCCGACGAGGTCACGCACGCGGAGGCGATGGTTACCCAGGGGAATTACATCGAAGCGCTCGATCACTACCGCCGCGCGTCGCAGGTCGATCCCGACAACGTGAACATCCTCATGCCCTACGCCCTGCTCTGTTCGCACATGGACATGAACAACGAGGCCATCGGCGTGGCGCGGCGCGTGCTCAAGCAGCGGCCGACGGAAGTTGTCGCCGCGGCGGCGTACACCACGCTGGTCGAGGCCTTGCGCGCGGAGGGGAACTTCAAGGAAGCGAACCGCGCGCTGGAAGACATGCTGCACGAGTACACCTCGAACTACGCGAAGTCGATCGCCTACTACGAGAAGGCCTACAACCTCGCGGAGATGGAAGAGAACCTCGATGAGGCGCTGGAGAGCGCGCAGCTCTCTTTGCGCTTCTCACCAAAGGAGATGAAGCAGTTCCCGCTCGCCGCGCTCGGCTGGGTGTACTTCAAGAAACGCGACTACGGCAACGCGGTCGATTTCCTGAGCAAGTCCGCCGACCTCGGTCCGACAGCGACGAATCTCATGCACCTCGGCATGGCCCTGCTCGAGAGCGGCCAGAAGGACCGCGCCCGCGCCGTGTTCCGCAAGGCGAAGAGCTTCAAAGCCAAGGGAGCCGGTCTCGAGGAGAAGATCCTCGAACAAATCCGCAGCTCCACAAAGCTGATCGACCGGCTCTACGCGCGGCGGCGCAAGGCGCTTCCGAAGCCGTAGCCGAGGGCAGCACCGCAGACAGATCGACGCCGAATTCACGCGCCATGTCCGTCGACTTCCGAAGCTCGTTTGCGTGAACGCGCTGGAGTAGTCGCCGCGGCGAACGTCCATGCGTGATTCGAGGGAGCGGTTCGCCTGCTTCAGCTCCTCGACCGCGGCAGAGTCCTTCGCTTCGCACCAGAGTGACTCGGCAACCCAGCAACCGAGCAACCCAGCAACCTAGCAACCTACGGCAGCGGGGGGACCACCGTCACCGGGGCGAGGGTGACCGTGGTGATGTGGATGTCGCCGTCCTCGGCGGACAGCTCGATGCGTTCTCCGCCGCCGTTGAGCTTGCCTGTGGCGTGGATGCGGGTCTTGCTGCCGGCGCGTTCGCGCTCGATCTGCAGGCCTGGGAAATCGGAGTGGATCGCGTTCGCCTGCGAGTCGGCGGTGAGCACGGTGGCATCGATGTCGGCCGCGAAGCGCGGGTGGAGGTTGAGGATGATGTTCCCCTGCCCGGTCCGGGCGACCATCTTCTGTGACTTCTGGTTGGGATCGGCGGTGATGGTGATGTCGCCCGACTTGGTTTCGGCGTTGATCGGTCCCGCGGCCTGACGAACGATGATGTCGCCGCCGCCCGACTCGAGCGTCGTCGGTCCGGAGGTGTAGAGCAGGCGGATCATCCCGCCATCCGTGGAGATGCGGCCACCTTCTTTCGCGGAGCGCACCTGCACGTCGCCGGCGCCGGTGTGCGCATTGAGCGTACCCATGATGTCGCCGAGGTCGAGCGGGCCGCCGCCGGAGCCGACGGTGCAATCGCCGTAGACCAGGCCGAGCTCGATCTCGCCGGCCGCGGTCTGGATGCGGGCCGGACCGCGCACTTCGCCGACGGAGACGTCGCCGACCGAGGTGGCGAAGTCGAACGCGCCGCCGGCGATCGGAAGCTGGATGCGGCGCGACGGTGTGGCCAGAAGCATCGCTCGTTCGCGAGGTTGCGGCTCGGAGATCGCCACCTGCCGCAAGGACCGCAGCTTCTGCAGATCGAGACCGTTGCCCAGCAGCCGCACGTTGCCGACGAGCGTCTGCGTGGAAACGATCGGTCCGCCCGGGGCGTTGACCGTTCCGCGAAAGACGCTGCCTTGAAACTCGGCACGTACCGGAAGATTCGTCAGCACGTCGCCGCGGAGCGTATCGGCGATCCAGTTGATGTTCGAATCGGGCGGAAGATGGACGTCGATGTCGGCGTTGACCGCCTGGATCTGCGCGTTGACCGTCGGCCGCTGCGTGTATTTGTAGACCACCTTCCCATTCACGGTGTCGACGATCGACGCACCGTTCACGTCGTCGAGCCTGATCAGCCCGGTGAAGCTTTTCACGGTCACGTTGCCGCGAATGTTGACGATGTGAATGTTCCTGGCGATCTTCGCCGCGACGCGCACGTGCACCGTGCGCGGGACGCGGATGGTGTACGCGACACTGCTGTTCCAATCGCCGGTGTGGACGACCGGCAGCAACGTACGGATCAGCCGGACGCTCTTGTCGCCCTCGAAACTGATCACCGTCTGCTCGCGCCCTTCCTTGAGCGAGGCGTGATCGGCGGCGATGACCGTCTTCACGGCCGTCACGCTCACGCCGGGCTTGTCGATGCCGACGATCTCGATATCGCCGACCGGATTGTCGATCCAGAACGAGCCGGAGATGTCCAGCGGAAGCTGCTGGGTGATCTTGTCATTGACCACGAGGTTCCCCGCGGCGGCGTTGGCCGCCATGAGCAGCCCGGCGGCCGCGGCGAGGATCGAAGTCCGGACGGGCATCATCATGGATGGACGGCGCTCAGGGCCTCCGCGGCTTTGACACGCACGTAGACGTTCTCGTCACTCTGCATCGCCTTCTGCCGGAGCGTCTCGACCGTCGCCGGATCGAGCGTGGCCCCGCTCTGTGCCAGATTGGCCAGCGCCTCGACGGCCTTGATGCGCACCGCCGGATTCGGATCGTTCTTCAAGGCATGAATCAACGCTTCGCGCGTATCGGACGCGGCCGTGGCCCCCATCCGCTGCAGCGTTTCCGCGGCCTTGATGCGCACACCCTCATGCGCGTCGTTGCGCAGCACGTTGCCCAGCGCTTCGGCGATCTCCGGATCGGCGTTGCCGGGACGGGAGTACGTCGCGCGCACCCAGTCGATCGTCCGCGAGCGCGAGGATGAAAGGCGATCCTCGTTCTCCAGCACGTAGCGAAGCAGGCGCACCATCGATTTGTCCGTCGGCCGCCCGGTGACCGTCACGTGCGAAGTGATGTCGAACGACACGCCGATGTCATCGTCGCTGGGGTTGGTATCGATGAAGGAGATGTTGTGGATGTTCGGCCGCCCTTCGATGGTCGGGCTGACCGCGGTCGCCGGGATCACACGCGATTCGGCGATCGAGTACCGCACCGCCGGGGCCACGGAGTTGATCGTCGCCGGGGTCGGCTCGAGTTGCAACGGCGCCCCGCGATGCCCGGCGTAGTACGAGCCGCCGACGAGCACCACCACCGCGGCGGCCCGCGCCATCCAGCGCACCGATGTGCGCCGCCAGAACGAAACCACGGTCGCCGCCGGGGCCTCCTCACCGATCGAGGCAAGAAAACGCTCCTTGACCGCCGGCGGAACCTCCACCTCCGGCAGCTCGCCGAGCATCCGCCAGCTCTCGCGATAGCCGTTCCACTCCTCACCGCACGTCGGGCAGCGTTCGATGTGAGAATGCGCCTGCTCGCGCCGCACCGGGTCGAGCGACTCGGTCAGCAGCAGCGGCATGCTCTCTCTCATGAAATCGCATTCAGACATCGGTCACCTCCGCTCGCCTCGCTGGCGAGCGCTTTTTTGAGCGTCTCCATCGCTCGGAACACTCGTGTCTTCACCGCTCCCTCGGAACAGCCCGAAACCTCGGCGATCTCCGCGTACGACAGCCCCTGGTAGCGCGACAGCAGAATGGCCTCCCGCTGCTCGGGGGTCAGCGCCTGAAGCGCTTTCTGAATCCGCCGCTCGTTCTCCCGCCGCTCCAGGTTGCGTTCCGGCGAGTGCTCCGTCGGTGCGGGGAGCGCCACCAGGACGTCCTCCGTTTCCTTCGCCTTGTTGTCGGCCTTTCGGAGGTAATCGCGACACCAGTTCGCGGTGATCGAAAACAGCCACGTCGACAGCTTCGCGTCACCATGAAACTGGTTCGCATGCCTGAGCATCTTGACGAATACTTCCTGGGTGGCGTCTTCGGCGGCTTCGCTGTTTTTCAAGAATCGATAGGCGAAGTTGTAAATGCGACTGCTGTATCGATCGTAGATTTCCGAGGCCGGAGAGAAATCGCCTCCCTGAACGACGCGCATGAGCTCCTGATCGCTCAGGTGCTTCATCTCCCGCTTCTCTGTTGCTTTCGACGGCCGCATTTTGGAAAGGTTACGGATTGTTCACCGCAACAGCGGCCGGTGCCGGTTCATTCGACAGCTCAGGCCGCTCGGTCCAGGCAATCACCAGGGCCATGATGTCCAGCAGGGCCCAGAAGACCTCTGTATCCCCGAAGTTGAACTCGAACATTCCCGCCGCGGCCAGCCCGACCGCCACCGCCACCCCCAGCTCGGCAAACCGCGCCTCGGAGCCCCCCCAGCCGCGGGCGCACTCGCGCAGGAAGAGCGCCATCAGCATCAGGTAGGCGGCCAGGGCCAGGACCCCCCGCTCGGCCCAGAGCTGGACCACGTTGTTGTGCAGGTGCGGGATGCGGAAGCGGGGGGCGTCGTGGCGGCGATAGAGGGGGTAGACCTCCTTCACGTTCGCCGGTCCGACACCGAGCAGCGGATAGTCCTTGATCATCTCCACGCCCGCCTGGAACATGCGAATGCGATCGAGGTTCGACGATTGCCGGACGTCGAACGACGAGACAACCCGGCTGAAGAGCGGCATGGGCATCAGGGTCACGAAGAGAACGAGGAGCGGCGCGGCGAAGACGATCGCGCGTGGCCGCTTCAGTACGAGCAGCACGGTCGTGGCCACGATCCATCCCAGCCACGCGCTGCGGGTGAAGGTCAGCAGCAGCGCCAGGGTGACCAGCCCGGTGCCGCCGAGGAGCCAGGGGTTGGCGGCGTCGTGCAGCCAGAGGACGAGAAAGAGAAGCGCGGAGGGCAGCAGAAGTCCGGAAAGGGTCATCACGTGCGCGGTGGGGCCGGTGATGCGGTGCTCGAGCTCGCGCTGTCCGAGGAAGATGAACTGGAAGAGGCCGAAGGCGGCGGCGAAGGCGCCGAAGATCAAAAAGGCACGCAGCGCCAGGAGGCGGCTTCGCGGCACGACGCGAAAGAGGGTCAGCGACATCGGGAAGATCATCATCTTCAGCCAGAGCGCGTTCTCGCCAAAGGAGTGGATGGCGCGGAAGGCGGCGAGCGCGGAGACGGTGGAGGCGATTCCGTAGGCGATCAGCGGCACGTAGAGAATGTGAAAGGTGAGCCGGATCTGCCGCCGGTACAGCGCCCAAAGAAATGCCATCAGGGCGAAGGCCACAAAGCATTCCGAGGAGGCAACCCATCCGGCGCAGATCAGATGGCAGAGGTAGAAGGCGATCGCCAGCGCGACGGCGGTGGGAGTGGTTTCAGGAAGGCCGAGCCATCTCACGCTTCCTCGAACGCTTCGTCGACGAGCATGACCGGGATGTCGCTCACGATGGGGTAGACGCGATGGCACTTCACGCACTGCAGACCCTGCTCGACGACCGGCTCCTCGCCGCGGAACTTGTCGCGGAACTTGTCGCGCACCGCGGTTCGCCGGACTTCAGAGAGGCTGACCGGCTTGACCTCCTCCTTGCAGATCGGGCAGGCGAGGATCTCGAGAAGCTCCGCGTCGATGGCCATCGGCGGCGAAGTGTACCATCTGGAGTGCGGTATGAAACTGCTGCACATCGTCGCCGGCAACCGCTGGACCGGAGCGGCGGCGCCTGCCTTCGCCGAGGTGGCCGCGCTGCGCCAGGCGGGAGTGGACGCCCACTTCGCCTACACCGGCGGCTACAAACTCGAAGCGAAAATCGGGCACCTGGCGTTTACGCATCCCGTCATCCCCAAGGCGCAGAACCCGTTTTCCCGATCACTTCGCCGGCTGATCGAGCAGGAGAATTTCGACTGTGTCCACGCCCATCTGACCTACGACCACTGGCTGGCGCGCCTGGCAGGCGTGTGTACAATGCGCACATTTCATACACATCGTACACTTCGGTCCGACCCGTTCACCCGGTCGCTGATCCGGCATTCGCGTCTGATCTGCGTCACGAACGACGCCCTGCGCGACGCGCGGCCGATCCGGGCGCGAAATCCGCTCTTCACTCCTCCGCCGATCGACCTGGCGCAATTTCGCCCCGAGGGAGCGGATGTGCGCGATCGATACGGAATCGCGCGCGACGCGCTGCTCCTCGCGGCGATTGGAAAGCTGTCGAAGCACCGCGGCTTCGAGCTGGTGCTGCAGACCTTCGCGCTCCTGCGCAAACGGGTCGGCAACGCGCACCTGATGATCGTCGGCCACGGCGAGCATCGCCCGGAGCTGGAATCGCTCGCGCGCGACCTGGGCATCGGCCGTGCGGTGACCTGGGCCGGCTACCACGAGGATGACCTCGCCGATCACTACCGCGCCGCCGGCTTCCTGCTGTTCACCGCGAAGGGGTCGGATGAGGGACACCGCGCCGTGCTCGAGGCCATGGCCTGCGGCACGGTTCCGGTGACGGCGCCGCTGGACGGCATGCGTGCGCTGCTGGGCGACATGAGCGAAGCGCTGATCGCGCGCGAGGGCTCCGCGGAATCGCTGGCGTCGCGCATCGTGGAGCATCTGGACGATCATGCGGAGCTCAGAACGAACGCTCTCGAACGGTCGAAGGAATTCGGCTTCGATCGCGCCGCCAGGCGGCTCATCGACGCTTATTCGTCCGCGCTGTAGCCTGCGTCACATTGCCGAACCCCGCCTGAGGGAGCACAATCAGAAGGGTCCCTCCGATGCCGGAGTTCAATCTCGCAGCCATCATCACCGCATCCGCACAGACGCTGGTCGCCGGCGTCATGGCGGTGCTGTTGTTCGGCTTTTCGCGACAGTACCGCAAGGCCTACCTCCGTCACTGGACGCTGAGCTGGGTCTCGCTCGCGCTCTATAACGCGGTTTCGGCGATCGGAATCGGACTCGGCGTGCACGGACACGTCCCCTCCGAACACCCAGTGCGCATCGCCACAGCGCTGGTGTCCGGCGTCTTCGGCTACACGCACATCGCCTGGCTGCTGTTCGGAATTTACGAGTTGCTCCGCCGGCGGCCGGTGCGCATTCGCGCCTACTGGTGGACGCTGGGAGCGGTCGCGGCGTTCGGCATTGCGCTGTCGATGCTGTTCATCGGACCGGACGCCGTCTCCAGTACGCGCTACTTCGTGCGCACGGGCATCCGCTCGCTGATCGCGACGGTCGCTTATCTCACATCGAGCATCGCCTTGTGGCAGGTGCGCAAGCGGCGCAGTGGCGTCGGCTTCACCATGTTCTCCGCGTCGCTTCTGCTGTTCGCCATGCAGCAGGCCTATCAGGTCGGCGTCAGCATCGGCTGGCGCGTCTTCGCCCAGTCGGCGAGCACGATCTACGTCGGCTACGTCGGATTCCTGCTGCAGGCCGTGGTCGGGATGTCGATGATCGCCTGTCTGCTGGAGGACGAACGCGAGGCCTCGGAGCTGGCCACGGTGGAGATGGAGCACCTCGCTTACCACGACGCGCTGACCGGACTGCCGAACCGGCCGCTGTTCATGGACCGCCTGATCATGGCCCTGGCGCAGGCCGCGCGGGTCAATCAGAAGCTCGCGGTCTTCTTTCTCGATCTCGATCGATTCAAGGAGATCAACGATTCGCTCGGGCACTCCACCGGCGACAATCTGCTCAAGGCGGTGGCCGAGCGCATCCGCCGCTGCGTGCGCGAAGGCGACACCGTGGCGCGCTTCGGCGGCGACGAGTTCACGCTGCTGATCCCGCGCATCGATCAGATCGAAGACGCGGCGAAGATCGCCCAGAAGATTCTGGAGACGATCAAGATTCCGTTCACCATCGGGGAGCAGGAGCTGTTCGTCACCACCAGCATCGGCATCAGCATCTTTCCGAGTGACGGCGCCGATCCGGAGACGCTGGTGCGCAACGCCGACACGGCGATGTATCGCGCCAAGGACCAGGGGCGCGACACCTACCAGCTCTACGCGCCGGCAATGAACGCCCGCGCGCTGGAGCGTCTGGCGCTGGAGAACATGCTGCGCAAAGCGCTCAGCCATCGCGAGCTGGTGCTCTTCTACCAGCCCCAGGCCGACCTCGCCACCAAGAACATCATCGGTGTCGAGGCCCTGGTTCGCTGGAAACATCCTGAACTCGGGCTCCTCTCACCCGCGCACTTCATCTCCGCGGCCGAGACCTCCGGGCTGATCGTTCCCATCGGCGAATGGGTGCTGCGCACCGCGACACGGCAGATCAAGCTGTGGCAGAAACGGGTTCAGGGCGATCTGACGGTCTCGGTCAACCTCTCCGCGCGCCAGTTCCAGCAGCCGAACCTGGTGGAACAGGTCGGCGAGGTGCTGGCCGAGGAAGACCTCAGGCCCGAGTACCTGGAGCTGGAGATCACCGAGAGCAGCGCCATGCAGAACGCGGAGAACACCATTCACACGCTCCGCGACCTGAAGAATCTCGGCGTGCGCATCGCCATGGACGACTTCGGCACCGGCTACTCCTCGCTGAATTACCTCAAGCGCTTCCCGATCGACACGCTGAAGCTCGACCAGTCGTTCGTCCGCGAGGTCACCACCGACGCCAGCGATGCCGCGATCGCCACCGCGGTGATCGCCATGGCCCACAGCCTGGACATCAAAGTCATCGCCGAGGGAGTGGAGACCGAGGAGCAGTTCGACTTCCTGAAAAAGCAGAAGTGCGACTCGATCCAGGGCTATCTGTTCAGCCCGCCGCTCTCGACCGAGGACCTGGAGAGCTACTTGATCGGGCGAAGGGCGATGATTGTTTAGCCCACCCACCCCAGCGCCCGGCGCCTGACGCCGAATCAAAACGTGCGCAGCACGGCGCGCACGGGGCTGGCGTCGGCGCCCCCGATGCGCAGGGGTGGGGCGATCAGCTCGTACTCCCCTTCCGTGACGTGATCGAGCACCAGCCCTTCCAGCATGGCCATGTCGTTGCGGGCGAACGCCTGGTGCGCCTCGAGCGCGGTGGAGTCGAAGGGATCGACCGACGGCGTGTCGATGCCGATCAGCATGACTCCGTGCTGATAGAAATCGTCGACCAGCGCGGGCGAGAGGCTGGCGAAATCGTTGTTCCACGAACGGGGATCGGGAAACGTTCCCGTGCGCAGCAGCACGCGCGGCGCGGAGACCACCTTCCCGCCGAGGTGATCGGGTGTGATGCGTTCGCCGCGCCGCACGCGGATGTGCAGCACGACACAGCGCCCGATGTAGTACTCGAGCCGGCGCGCGGCGATGTCCATCCCGTCGCGCAGGTAGTGGCTGGGCGCATCGGCGTGGGCGCCGACGTGCACCGAAGTGCGGATGTCGGAGAGCGTGAGGTTCGCGCCCGCCTTCATGTCGCGGTTGACCGTCTGCACGAACGGCGTGTCGCCCGGCCAGACGCGGATGGCCTCGTCGATCAGGGGCGAGATGTCGATCAGCATGCGGCGATGACCTTCAGCTCCACGGAGATGGGAGTGGGCAGGGAATCGACACCGACGGTGGTGCGCGTCGGCTTCACCTCACCGAAATACTCGGCGTAGACGCGATTGAATGCGCCGAAATCGCGCTGCATGTCGGTCAGATACACGGTCACGTCGAGGACTTTCCCCAGCGCGCTGCCGGCCTCCTCGAGGATCACGCGCACATTGTCGATCGCCGCGCGCGTCTGCGCCTCGATCCCCGGCGGGATCTCGTTGGTCACCGGCCGGCGCGGCCCGATGCCGGACAGAAACAGCAGATTGCCGACACGCCGCGCGTGCGGATAGGGACCGACCGGCGCCGGTGCCTTGGAGGTGATCACCACCTCGCCGACCACGTTGTGCGTGTCCAGCCCCGTTCCCGCCAGCGCCGGCCCCTCGTCGAATTCTTTCTCGAAATCGAGCTGCTTGTGCGACGCCGGCGTCAGCTCGACGATCCCGCATCCGGTTCCCCATACCGGCTGGTAATCGCGAACCACTCCCTCGTATCGATTGCTCTCCCCCATCAGCGCCGCGAGCCACCAGATGGCTTTGAACCCCATGTCGGCGTTGGCCTCGCGGGCGAACTCGCGGGCCACCTGCGACACATCTTCCAGCCGCCCCTCGCCGAACATCTCCAGGATCTTGCGATTCCACTCGTCGTCCTTGGCCGAGGAGATGCGATCGCGCGCCGGATCGATGTCCGCCACCTCGTAGCGGTTCGACAGATTGGAGACGCAGACGACGATCGTCTTCCTGCCGTAGCGATCGATCGCCGCGCGTGCGATCCGCCCGAGCGCGCGGGTCTCGTCGCGCTCCGCGTAGATGTTGCACGACACCACCGATGCCGGGATGGCGTTGTTCGGATTGAGCAGCTTCAGCGCGACGACCGTCCCGGTGTCGACCGGAAAGCCGCGGTAATGCACCGTCGCCGCCTGCATCCCCGATTCCCTGGCCATCGCGCAGTAGAGCTTTCCGAACTCCGGATCGATGCGGAATTCGTACTGGATCTCGCCGAACTCGTACCAGTTCTGATCGACCAGCACCCATTGCGGGCGCGGATCGACCTGCATCAGATGACCGATCACCGACAGCCACTGCGTCGAATAGAGCAGCAACAGCTCCGCGCCGGAGCGTTCGATCTCACGGCCGATGTCCTCACAGGTCTTGCGCAGCGACGCCCAGCCGCTGTTTTTCTCCGGGGCCAGCAGGATGTGCGGCTGGCCCGGAACGAGGTACGCCTTCTGGATGAGCATCAGTGGACGTAGGCCGAATCGATCGCGGTGGGATTCTTCCGAGCGTGAATGATCGACACCGCGAGCACGACGCGGCGGGCGATCTCGTCCCACTGCTTGGTCCGCACCAGTTCGGGGACCGCGAGCGAGCTGCCGAGGTTCACGGCGATGCAGCCGGCGTCGAGATAGCCCTCGATGGCGTCGAGCGATACCGGCCCGCCGGCGATCATCGGGATGTCGCGGATCGGGCCGCGCACGGCGCGGATGAAATCGGGGCCGCCGAGCTGCGGTGCGGGAAAGATCTTCACGATGTCGCAGCCGGCCTCCCAGGCGTGGATCATCTCCGTGGCCGTCGCGGCGCCGGCGACCGAGAGCATGTCGTTCTCGGTTGCGTATTCGATCAGCCGCACGTCGGTGTGCGGCGAAACCAGGATCTCCGCCCCGGCGCGCCGCGCCAGCGCCGCGTCGTTCGAGCTGCGCACCGTCCCGGCGGCGATGGTCACTTCGTCGCCCGCATAGCGGTGGCAGAGCGTGGCCATCAGCTCGAAGGGATCGGGCGTGGTCAGGGTCACCTCAACGATGCGCACCCCATTCCGGGCGTACACATCGGCGACCGCCGCGGCGGCCTCGGCGCTGTCCTCGCGGACAATGCCCACGATCTGCTGCGCGGCGATTTTGGTCAGCAATTCCCTCCGGCCCATTGGTGCGATTCTAATCCAAGCAACCGGTGCTAAGCTCTTGGGCCTCCCTGGAGGCAATCCGAATGGTCCTGATCAACAAGGCGATCAACGAGGTAACCGTCAAACTCGTCTACTACGGCCCCGGTCTGTGCGGGAAGACCACCAATCTCGAGAAGATCTACGGGAACCCGAAGCTGGAGAACAAGGGAAAGATGATCTCCATGGCCACGGAGACCGACCGCACGCTGTTCTTCGACTTCATGCCGATGGAGCTCGGCACGATCGGCGGGCAGAAGGTGCGCGTCCAGCTCTATACCGTGCCCGGGCAGGTCTTCTACGACGCGACGCGCAAGCTGGTGCTGCGCGGCGCGGACGGCGTGGTGTTCGTAGCCGACTCGCAGGACACCATGCGCGACTCGAACACCGACAGCCTGGAGAACCTGCGGACCAACCTCCGCCTCAATCGCCTCGACCCCGACAAGGTGGCCATCGTTTTCCAGTACAACAAGCGCGATCTGCCCAACGTCGACTCCGTCGACGACATGAATGCCTACCTGCAGCCGGGGAGCATCCCGGTGATCGAGGCGGCGGCGATCAACGGCGTCGGCGTCACGGCGACGCTGCGCGCGGCGATCGCGCGCATTCTCGACAACCTGAAAAACCAGGTCGACACGTCCCTGGCCGAAGAGCCGGAGCTGGCGCATCCCGACATGACGGCGAAGTCGGGAGTGACCGCCTCTTCCGCCGGCACTCCGAAGCTGTCGATGAGGGGAAAGCCGGAACCCGCGCCGCCGCCACCCATCCCCATGCAGGCGCCGACCTTCGTCAAGCCCGTGGCCATGCCCATGCCGGACGAAGAACCGTTCGGCGCGGTCGCCGTGGCCGAACCATGCGTCGAACCGGCCGCAGCGGCGCGCGAAGATCTGAAGGCGCTGCTCGCGAGCGCGCGCCAGGTCACGGCGTCACTCGAGGCGGCGCTCGAACGCGCGCGCGCCCACCAGCAGGAACTCGAACGAAGGATGAAGGAATGAAGGCTGAGTCCCTCCCTCCCCTGGCGCCTGGCGCCTGACGCCGAACGCCTGAATGGCCTGGTTTCAGGAATGGTTCGGCGAGGAGTACCTCGAGCTTTACTCGTATCGGGATGCGAATGAAGCGCGGCAGCAGGTGACGTTCTTTCGCCAGCATTTCGGAGCCGTCCGCGGCACGGTGCTCGATCTCGCCTGCGGGACTGGACGCCACCTGGGCGAGCTGAAGCGCGCGGGCTACCGGGCGGCCGGCTGCGACCTGTCGTTCACGCTGCTCCGCGCCGGGCGGACCCGCTATGGTGCGCTGCCCGTCACGCGGGCCGACATGCGCCTGCTGCCGTTTCGCGACCGAACGTTCGCCGCCCTGGTCAACTTCTTCACCAGCTTCGGGTATTTTTCCAGTGAGGCCGAGAATCTGCATGTGGTCCACGAAATGGCCCGCGTGCTGCGAAGAAACGCGGTCTTTCTGTTCGATTACCTGAATGTGCATCACGAGCTGCAGCGCATGATCGACCGCGAGCGCCGCGACACCCCACTCGGCGACGCGCTGATCGAACGGTGGTTCGACGCTTCCGATCGCTCGTTCAACAAACGGATAACAATCGGACGGAAACGTTACCTGGAACGCGTTCGCGGGTACGATCTCGACGAGATTTCGATGATGTTCACCTCGTGCGGGCTCGGCATTCGCGATGTCTTCGGCGATTTTCACGGCGAAGAGTTCCACAACTCCTCACCGCGGCTGATCCTCGTCGGAAAGCGGGAATGAGCAACGACCCGGGATGTCATCGCCTTCCGCTGGACCGATACCCGGGCATGAACCCGTTCGTGCTGGACTGGCTCGCGGGCGACGAACGGTTCCTGCCGCGCAAACCGGCGGGAAAGAGAACGCGGACCATTCCGGCGGCGCTCGCTGAGGCGCTCATCGAATCGAATCGCCGCTGGGGCCTGAACGTCGAGCGGCAGGTCCGCCAGTTTGCGGCCGGCGAGACGTTCACCATCATCGCCGGCCAGCAGACCGGCTTCGCCGGAGGTCCGCTCTACACGCTGGTCAAGCTGGCCACGCTCCTGAAAATGAAGCGCGAGCACGAGCCCGCGACCGTTCTCTTCTGGCTGGCAACCGAGGACCACGACTTCGGGGAAGCGGCCGCGCTGGCCATTCCGCGGCGCGACTCCGCCGGGCAGACAGATCTGCAATGGCTGCGCGCCTCTCGGCCGCCCGATTCGCGCGAGGTCGTCGGCCGCAGCGTGATTCCGGAGACGCTGATCGAACAGCTCACGGCGGCGCTGAAAATCGACCGCCCCGCGTGGCTGCGGCGGGGGATCACGTTCGGAGATTCGTTCGCCGAGCTGATGACTTCCACGGCGGGCGACGGGGTGATTCTGGTCGACTCGCTGCTGCCGGAGCTTCGCCTTGCCGGCGCGCCGCTTTTCGCCTCGATCGCGACAAAATGGAACGAGATGCAGAGCGCGCTCGCCGCCCGTTCGACGGAGCTCGAACGCGCCGGCTACACGCCGCAGATCGTGCCTCGCGAGGGCGAGGGATACACGCTGCTCTACCAGATCGACCAGCAGGGTCATCGCGATCTTCTCCATCGCCCGCCGAGCCTCGATTCGCCGTGGTCGATCTCCACCTCGGCCATCACACGCCCGCTCCTGCAGGATTCCGTGCTCCGGCCGGATGTCTTCGTCGGCGGCCCCTCGGAAATCGCCTACTACGCCCAGGTCGCACCGCTGCACGCGCTGCTCGACGTCCCGATGCCGCGCATCGCGCTCCGCGGGCACGTCCTGGTCGCGCCGCGAAAGTGCGTTCGCTACTTTTCGCGGTTCGACATCCAGCCGCCCGAGGTCTTCACAACGCCCGAGCGGATCGTCGCCGTGCACGCGGCCGAAGGGGTCATCGAGGTGCGCTCGATCGCCGCCAAGGCCGAGCGCGACCTGCAGGCGCAGATCGAGAAAATTCGCGCTCTCGCGCTGCCGGCCGATCACGCCGTGGCCCGGGCCATCAACCGCTCCATCGGCCACATTGAGTATCACTTCAGGAAGCTGACCGAGCGCGCCATCCGCGGGCTGGTGCGCAAGGACAAGGAGCGTTTCCATGCCGCGCGCGAGCTGGTCGCCACGTTCTTCCCCGATCGCCACGTGCAGGACCGCGTGGTCGGCTGGTTCCCGCTCTGGTGCGAATACGGCAAGCTGTTGCTCGATCGGATTGTCGACGAGGTGGAGCCAGACAGCTCATCGTTCAAGATCGTGAGCCTCTGATGGCCAGAGCGGAATCGGTCGACGCGATTTTCTTCGCCGCCCACGCGGACGACATCGAATTGGCCTGCGGTGGCACGGTGGCGCGCATGGCCAGGTCCGGCCGTCGCGCCGGCATCGTCGATCTCACGCGTGGCGAGATGGGCACACGCGGCACTCCGGCCACGCGCAAGCGCGAGGCGCAAGCCGCCGCGCGCCTCCTCGGCGCCGGGTTCCGCCATCAGCTCGACCTCGGTGACGGCGGCCTTCGCACGGGACGCGACGAGGAGTTGGAGATCATCGACGTCGTCCGCCGCTGGCGCCCGACGCTGGTCTTCGCGCCATGGCCCGACGAGCGGCACCCCGATCACGCCCGCGCGGGACGCCTCGTCGCCGAGGCCTCGTTTTACGCCGGGCTGCGCCAGTTGGAGACCGATCGCCCGGCTCACCGGCCGCAGGCAGTGATCTATTACCTGCAGAACTACATCCCGCCGCTGAGCTTCGTGGTCGACGTTTCGGCGACGTGGAAAACGAAGATGCGCGCCATCCAGGCCTACAAATCGCAGTTCTTCAATCCACAGTCGAAGGAGCCGGTGACGTTCGTCTCGCACCCGAATTTCCTGGAGATGATCGAGGCCCGCGGCCGCCATTTCGGCGCGCTCATCGGCGCGGCGCACGGTGAAGCTTTCGTGACGAAACAACCGCCGAAGCTCGACGACGTGTTCACTGCATATGAGAATCGGGAGGTTTTGTAGGGCACGGCCGCGCCGTGCCGAACCGACGTCATGAGAATCGGCATCACCTGCTATCCGACTTTCGGAGGCTCCGGCGTGGTGGCCACGGAGCTGGGAATCGCGCTGGCGCGCGGCGGAGACGACGTCCATTTCATCAGTTACGCGCTCCCGTCGCGCCTGAACATCCTGCACGAGCGCGTGCACTTCCACGAGGTGACCGTCACCTCCTATCCGCTTTTCGATCCGTATCCGCCGTACACGCTGGCGCTGGCGACGAAGATGGCCGAGGTGGCCGACTACGAGAGGCTCGAGGTCCTCCACGTCCACTACGCCATTCCCCACGCCATCAGCGCGCATCTGGCGAAACAGATCCTCGGGTCGACGCGGCTGAAAGTCATCACCACGCTTCACGGCACCGACATCACCCTCGTCGGCCGCGATGAGAGCTACCTGCCGATCACGAAATTCGGCATCGAAGTGTCCGATGGCGTGACCGCGGTGTCGGAATGGCTGCGCGCCGAGACGGCGAAGAACTTCGACACGAAGAAGGAGATCGAGGTCATTCCGAACTTCGTCGATCCGTCGCGTTTTCAGCGCGACCGCAGCGCCTGCGCGCTGTTCGGTGCGTCCAACGAGAAGCTGCTCTGCCACGTCTCGAACTTTCGTCCCGTGAAACGGATCATGGACGTTCTCGCGGTCTTCGAGCGGGTCACACGCGTGCTCCCCAGCCGGCTAGTGATGATCGGCGACGGTCCCGACCGCTCGCGCGCGGAGGCCTTCTGCCGCGAGCATCGGCTGCGCGACCGCGTCTTCTTCCTCGGCAACGTTCCCAACCTCGAAGAGATCGTCGGCGCAAGTGATCTCTTCCTCCTCCCCTCGGAAGCGGAATCGTTCGGCATGGCGGCGCTCGAAGCGATGGCCTCCGAAGTTCCGGTCATCGCCACGCGCTCCGGCGGCCTGCCCGAGGTCGTCATCGACGGGGAGTGCGGCTACCTGCTGCCGGTCGGCGAGGTCGATGCCATGGCCGCGCGCGCCATCGAGATCCTTTCCAACCCCGAGCTGCAGCAGCGCCTCGGGCGCGCCGGACGGCACCTTGCCGAGACGCGCTTTCACGAGTCGCACATCGTGCCGGTGTATCGCCGCTTCTACGAACGCGTCATGGCTGGGACAGGAGCGTCCCCGACACGATGGCATGGGGGGCTCGCCTGAGAATCTCGTGACGTGCGATCGCGTAGCCAAGGATCGCATCGACGAGCACGCGACGCCCGTCGCGCGACAGCAGGATCAGCACCTTCCGTTTGATCTCCCGCACCTCGACGATGTCTTCCCAGCGCATCCACTGTCCGCGCCTGCCGAGCAGCGACAACACCCGGTTCTCGTAGAGTACGCCGTCATCGCCAACGTAGATGTGATCGCCATACTGCACGATCGCCGCGGCGACAGTCCCCAGGACCAGCAGCAGCAGCAGGGAAAGAGGAAGGATCTCCACCTCGTTCAATCCCTGGGAGAGGTACTGAAAAACGAGCGCGAGCGAACCGAACACCGCGGCGCACGAAATCAACTGCGCCACCGGGTTGCGGCTGAATTTCAGGATTTTTCCCTCCATGGCATCGAGTAGAACACAAAAAAGAAGGTGCTGAGTCCTGAGTTCCGAGTCCTGAGAGGGTGGCGGGACTCAGCACTCAGGACTTGTTAGAATTCGCCCCTTTATGCGCTGGTCCCAATATTTCCTGTACACCCTTCGCGAGGATCCGGCCGACGCCGACGTCATCAGCCAGCGGCTGATGATGCGCGCCGGACTGATCCGCAAAGTTGCCGCGGGGATCTACACCTATCTCCCGCTCGGACTCCGGTCGCTGAAAAAGCTCGAGGCCATCGTCCGCGAGGAGATGAACCGCGCCGGCGCGATCGAACTGCAGGGACCGACGATCCAGCCGGGCGAGCTGTGGATCGAATCGAAGCGCTGGAACCTCTACGGCCGCGAGCTGCTGCGCATCAAGGACCGGCACGACCGTGACTTCGTCTTCGGTCCCACCGCCGAGGAAGTGGTCACCGAGGCGGTGCGCGACGCGATCGATTCGTACCGGCAGCTCCCGGTCAACCTCTATCAGATCCAGACGAAGTTTCGTGACGAGCTGCGTCCGCGATTCGGTCTGATGCGCGGCCGTGAGTTCACCATGAAGGACGCCTATTCGTTCCACAGCAGCGCCGAGTCGCTCGATCAGACCTACGACGCCATGCGCGAGGCCTACAGCCGTGTCTTCCGGCGCTGCGCGCTCGATCACGTTCCGGTCGAAGCCGACACCGGCAACATCGGCGGATCGGCATCGCACGAGTTCATGGTCCTGGCGCAGTCGGGCGAGGATACGGTCGTGAGCTGCCCCAACTGCAAGTACGGCGCGAACATCGAGAAGGCGACGTCGAAGTTTTTCCAGGACGAGCCCGAGCCGGCACCGATGACCGAGCTCGCGCCGCTGCATACCCCCGGCACGCGGTCGATCGAAGACGTCGGCCGCTTCCTCGGCAAGCCCACCTCGCAGCTCGTGAAGACACTCGTCTTCGACAGCGATCAGGGCTGCGTGATGGTCCTCGTCCGCGGCGATCGCGAAGGCAACGAAATCAAGATCAAGAACTACCTCGGCGCCGAGTGGCTGCAGATGCTTCCCGACACGCGATTCGAGGAGGCCACCGGCGGGCCGGTCGGCTATTGCGGCCCGGTCGGCACCAAGGCCAAACGCGTGCTCGCCGATGCGTCGCTGCGCGGCCGGAAAAGCTGGATCGTCGGCGGCAACAAACCCGATACGCATCTCGCCGGCGCCGTCCCCGGCCGCGATTTCCCGGAGCCGGAGTACGGCGATTTCACCACCGTCTTCGCCGGCGATCCCT
>Ga0070741_10007260_pt1 | contig 23077 bp, 18 predicted proteins | sample Coa_R1_4_FD_66440 | JGI IMG/M metagenome (GOLD analysis project Ga0070741, IMG submission 66440) | Surface soil microbial communities from Centralia Pennsylvania, which are recovering from an underground coalmine fire - Coalmine... | ecosystem: Environmental > Terrestrial > Soil > Unclassified ... | reverse complement strand
ATCGCCTGGGACGGCGACTTCGATCGCTGCTTCCTGTTCGACGAAAAAGGCGAGTTCATCGAGGGCTATTACATCGTCGGCCTGCTGGCGGAAGCAATGCTGCGCCGTGAGCCGGGCGCGAAGATCATCCACGACCCGCGGCTGACCTGGAACACCATCGATACCGTGTCCAGCGCGGGCGGCCGGCCCGTGCAATCCAAGACCGGCCACGCCTTCATCAAGGAACGGATGCGCGCCGAAAACGCCATCTACGGCGGCGAAATGAGCGCGCATCACTATTTCCGCGATTTCGCTTATTGCGACAACGGCAACATTCCGTGGCTGCTGGTCGCTGCGCAGCTGTGCGCCAGCGGCGAAAAGCTCTCGGCTCTGGTCAACGGCCGGCAACGAAAATTCCCGGCGTCGGGCGAGATCAATCGCAAGGTCGGCGACATCCGTCGCGTACTCGCCGATCTCGAGCAGCGCTATGCTCCACAAGCCCAGCGCACAGAAAAGGTCGATGGCTTGTCGATCGAATATCCCGAATGGCGCTTCAACCTGCGCGGCTCCAACACCGAGCCGGTGCTGCGCCTGAACGTGGAATCGCGCGGGGACGCCGAGCTGATGCGGGCCAAGACCCGTGAATTGCTGGCCCTGATTGACGCCTACTGAGCCCGAACTACTAAAGTCTCCACTGAAATGATCGTCCCCGTCCTCCTCGCTGGCGGCTCCGGCACGCGCCTTTGGCCCCTGTCCCGCGAAGGTTATCCGAAGCAGTTCCTGAAGCTCACCGACGAGTGGTCGCTGCTGCAGCACACCGCGCGCCGCGCAGCGGCCCTACCCGGCGCGACGGCGCCGATCCTGATCTGCAACGAGGCACACCGCTTCCTTGCCGCCGAGCAGCTGCGTCAGGCCGGCGTCCAGGACGCCCAGATCCTGCTGGAGCCCGAAGGCCGCAACACCGCACCGGCAGTCGCGGTGGCGTGCCTGGCGGCGCGGGAGAAGCACGGCCCCGACGCCGCGGTGTTCGTGATGGCGGCCGACCATCTGATCTCCGATCTGGCCGCGTTCTGCGCCGCGGCGAAGATAGCTACGGGGCTGGCCGAGCAGGGACGCTTGGCAACGTTCGGTATCAAACCGACCCGCGCTGAAACCGGCTATGGCTACCTGCTGCGCGGCGCCCCCCTGCCAGGCGGCGGCTACGAAGTTTCGGCTTTCGTCGAGAAGCCCGACAGCGCACGGGCCAAGGCTTACGTCGAGAGCGGCGAGTATTCCTGGAACGGCGGCATGTTCCTGTTCCGCGCCGACACTTTCCTGGACGAGCTGCAGCGGCTTGAGCCGGCGATGCTGGAAGCGTGCGCCCGCTCAGTGGCCGAGGCCAAGCGGGACCTGGATTTCGTGCGCCTGGACGCCGCTGCGTTCAAGGCAGCCCGTTCCGAGTCGATCGACTACGCGGTGATGGAGAAGACGCGCAAGGCGGCCCTGGTACCGATGGACGCCGGCTGGGACGACGTCGGCTCCTGGTCGTTCCTGGAGACGCTGCCGCGCGATGCGCGCGGCAACTACGCCCACGGCGATGTGCTGCTCGAGGATTCCGACGACACCCTGGTACACAGCGAAAGCCGTCTGACCGCGGCGCTGGGCCTGCGCGATGTCGTCATCGTCGAGACCAAGGACGCGGTGCTGGTCTCGCGCCGCGACCGGGTCCAGGAGGTCAAGCGCATCGTCGCCCGGCTCAAGCAACAGAAGCGCACCGAAGCCGAAGCCCACACGGTGGTGCACCGCCCTTGGGGCAGCTACGAAACCATCGCCCTGGGGCCGCGCTTCCAGGTCAAGCGCATCGTCGTCAAGCCGCGGCAGAAACTCAGCTTGCAGATGCACCACCACCGCGCCGAGCACTGGATCGTGGTCTGCGGCACCGCCCGCGTGAGCTGCGACGACAAGGAATTCCTGATGGCGGAGAACGAGTCGACCTATATCCCCCTGGGTGCCAGGCACCGGCTGGAGAACCCGGGATCGATTCCGCTGGAACTGATCGAAGTGCAGTCCGGGGGGTATCTGGGGGAAGATGACATCGTGCGGTTTAATGACGTTTACGGCCGCGCAGGCTAAAGACAACGGGCAATTGTTTCCCCCTCGAATAAGGTGCTGATCACGGGGAAGAAGAAGGGTAAGTTGTGAACTTGGGAGAGGTATGTCACATCTGCATCGCCTGGCACAGGCTATGCTAGAACTAGTAGGATGACTCTCCTTAAAGGTGCATGTCGTCAAAGCAACTTGCTTAACCGGCGCGATGCCCTTTATGCTGCATCGCAACACACGTCGGTTATTAATGACATTGAAGTCAGATTCCCACATTCTGGCTTGATTTTCCGAGGATTAAGGCAAAATTTGTCGGCGTGGGCGGCTTGTCTTCTTTAAAATTCAAGAATGGATCCAGGGACAGTGATGGACGATAGCGCTGGCAATATGCGATGGGCTGCAGCCGAGTCGGCCGCTGCATTGCCGGCCGCTGAGGCTAAGACCGAGTGGAAAGTATCGCCACCGTCCACGCTCATCTGGCGTGAGTTGGAGTTCTCAGGCCCGTATTCTTACTGTAAGCGTTGCGTAGACGTGGTCGGCACGGTAGTCCTCTCGATAGTGTTCCTACCAATTCTGTTGTTGGTCTCCCTATCGCTTTACAGTGACGGCGGCGATATCTTGTTCCGCCATACCCGCGTTGGTAAGAACGGCAAGCCCTTCAAGGTTTACAAGTTCCGGACCATGGTGCCGAACGCAGACAAGGTGCTAAGGGATCTTATTGCCGATAATCCTGCGCTGCGCGAGGAATGGCTGCGCGATCACAAGCTTAAGAATGATCCGCGCGTCACGGCCGTCGGCGCCTTCCTGCGCCGCACCAGCCTTGATGAGTTGCCGCAACTGTGGAATGTACTCAAAGGCGAAATGAGTCTAGTCGGACCCCGTCCGATCGTGCGCGACGAATTGTCCCGTTACGGTCGCGCAGCACGCTATTATCTTTCACTTAAACCCGGTCTAACGGGAGTGTGGCAAATCAGTGGTCGCAACGATACAGAGTATCGTCGGCGTGTGGCCATGGATCGATACTATGCCTGTACCGCTTCCCTGACCACCGATCTAATTGTGCTATGCAAGACGGTGGAAGTCGTGCTGCGCCGACGGGGCGCTTACTAGCGCTTGCCCACTACCCGCTGACTGCATCGCATCCCCCCGTGCCCCCTTGTCTAGCAGGCCGTAGATAATGGAATGATTTCGGGACGGTTCGCCCACTGCTGGATTTCTGACTGATGCGCATTCTGGTTGTCGGTGGTGCCGGCTATATCGGCTCGCACATGTGTAAGATGCTCGCCAGCCATGGCCATGAGGTAGTGGTCTGCGACAACCTCAGTACCGGACACCGGGCGGCTGTTCGCTGGGGCAATCTGATCGAGTGCTCGCTGTCGGATGTGGGGGTCCTTGCCGCCCTGTTCTCTAAATGCAAGTTCGACGCCGTTATGCATTTCGCCGCGAATTCGCTGGTTGGGGAATCGGTCAGGGATCCACTACGCTACTACCGCAACAACGTGGCGGAAACCATCGGCTTGCTGGAAATTATGCGCAAACACGAGATCAACAAGTTCGTGTTTTCCTCAACGGCCGCAGTCTATGGCCAGCCTAATGCGGAACTTATCGACGAGTTGCATCCGCAAGAGCCGATTAATCCTTACGGTCGGACGAAGCTGATTGTTGAGCGGATATTGGCCGATCTCGCAGTGGCCCATCAGCTCAGAGCCGTATCGCTTCGCTACTTCAACGCCGCGGGCGCTGACCAGAGTGGTATGATCGGCGAGGCTCATGAGCCGGAAACGCATCTGATCCCTCGGATCCTGCGGATGGCCGCTGGGGAGCAGATCAACGTCGGGGTCTTCGGCACCGACTATCCGACCCCGGACGGGACTTGCATCCGCGACTACGTGTACGTCAACGACCTCTGCACGGCCCATCTGCAGGCGTTGAATTTCCTCGATCAAAATCCGGGCTTCCATGCTTTCAATCTTGGCAACGGCAGAGGCCACTCTGTGCGCCAAGTGATCGACGCTGTGGAGCAGGTAGTAGGCCGCAAGATTTGCATTCCCGAATTCGACCGTCGTCCCGGTGACCCAGTGATCCTCGTAGCACACAGCGAAAAAGCCAGACACTTATTGAAATGGAAGCCTACCCTGCCAGACATCCATTCCATAGTCGAAAGCGCGTGGAAATGGCATCTACAGCCGAAATTCTGAAGTACATCTGGTGCGGCCGCCAAGGCGGACACAGGCGCCTCCTCTGACTTGCCCAAGCTCCAACAGGAAATTCGATGACTGGGAAAAAAGTTGCACTAATCACCGGCATCACCGGTCAGGACGGTGCATACCTCGCTGATCTTCTGCTGCAAAAAGGCTACGACGTCCATGGTATCAAGCGGCGTTCCTCGCTATTCAATACCAATCGCATCGATCATTTATATCAAGACCCGCATGTCAGTGACCGTCGGTTAACCCTGCACTACGGTGACATGACCGATTCACTGTCCCTGCTGCGTGTGATTCAGAAGATTCAACCGACCGAAATCTATAATCTCGCCGCACAGAGCCATGTGGCAGTGTCATTCGAGGAGCCTGAATTTACTGCTAACGCCGATGCTATCGGCGCACTGCGCGTCCTCGAAGCAATCCGCATCCTCAGATTGGAGAAGACCTGCCGGTTCTATCAGGCCTCCACTTCCGAGCTGTACGGCCTAGTGCGCGAAATCCCACAGAAGGAAACGACGCCGTTCTATCCGCGCTCGCCCTACGCCGTGGCTAAGCTCTATGCGTACTGGATCACGGTCAACTACCGCGAGTCTTACGGCATCTATGCCTGCAACGGCATCCTGTTCAACCACGAATCGCCAGTGCGCGGCGAAACCTTCGTCACACGTAAGATCACGCGCGCGCTGGCGCGGATCAAGCTTGGACTGCAGGACTGCCTGTATCTGGGCAACCTGGATGCCAAGCGCGATTGGGGACACGCCAAGGACTATGTCGAAATGCAGTGGCTGATGTTGCAGCAGGAGCAACCTGAGGACTACGTCATCGCCACCGGCGTGCAGTACAGCGTGCAGGACTTCGTCAACGCCGCGGCCAAGGAGCTCGACTTAGAGCTGCGCTGGGCGGGCGACGGCATGACTCGTCACGCCATAGACAGGAGCGGCAAGACGGTCGTGGCGGTCGACCCCCGCTACTTCCGCCCGGCCGAGGTCGAAACCCTGCTGGGCGACGCCTCCAAGGCGCGCGAAAAGCTCAACTGGTCGCCGCGCATCACGTTCCAGGAGCTGGTGGCGGAAATGGCTCGCGAGGACTTCAAGGATGCGCAGCGCGACGAGCTGGTGCGCAGGTCGGGCTACAAGGCATTCGATCACCGAATCGCGGAATGAGTGCGGGGAGCCACACCCGGGCTTTCGTCACGGTGGTAACCGTATCCCTGGATGCTGCGGACACCATCAGGGATACCCTCCACTCGGTGATCAGTCAACGCTGTTCATTCCCGATCGAGCACATCTGCGTCGACGGTGGTTCGAAGGACGGAACGCGTGCACTGATCGACGAGTTCGCCTCGCGCAACCCGCTCCTGATCCGTATCTACGAGCCCGACCGCGGGCTCTTCGATGCCATGAACAAGGGCCTGCGCGCCGCGACCGGGGAGTACGTTCTGTTCCTCAACGCGGACGACTTCCTGATCGGGCAGGACAGCGTTGAGCGCGCGCTGAGCCCGGCGTGGAGCTCCGGCGGCAAGCCGGACATGATAATGTGCGACGTGGTGATGGGCCAGCTGGACCGCTTCGGCGTATGGCGTCACCGCAAGGTGCCGCGCTGGCTTGTGCGCATGCCGCGGCTCGGCGCGCATCCTCCGCATCAGGGCAACTTCATCAAGCGCAGCCTGCTGCTCGACGCCGGCGGCTTCGATGCCGAGCAGCGCCTAGCGGCGGATACGACGCAGTTCTACAAGCTGGTGTTCGGCTTCCGTCCCACCCTGCAGCGTTCTGGAACCGCGCTGACTTTCATGCGTAGCGGCGGCGCTTCCAACGCCGGCCTGCGCAGCCACGGCAAAGGCAACAGGGAAACCTACCGTTTCCTGCGCCAGTACCTTCCTTCTTTCTGCTCAGCGGCCGCGGTTGCCGTCAAACTCGCGCAGAAAGTCCCCGAATTCCGGCTCGGCACCCTTCGCCGCACAAACCTACTGGCCGAATAAAATGGACAAATCATCGAGAGTCTTCGTCGCGGGATCCCGCGGCCTGGCCGGAGGCGCCGTTACCCGCGCCCTGCGGCAGCGCGGCTACGGCAATCTGCTGCTGCCGTCGCACGGCGAGGTGGATCTCGAGGATGCGGCGCAGACCGAGTCCTTCTTCGAGCGCACGAAGCCGGAATACGTGTTCCTGGCGGCCGCCAAGGTCGGCGGCATCCTGGCGAACAACAATTTTCCGGTGGAGTTCCTGCTGCGCAACCTGAGCATTGAGATCAACGTCGTGCGCGCCGCCCACCGCGCCGGCGTGCGGCGCCTCATTTTCCTCGGCTCCTCGTGCATCTATCCGCGCGACTGCCTGCAGCCGATCCGGGAGGAGTACCTGCTGACCGGGCTGCTGGAATCGACCAATCGTCCCTACGCGCTGGCCAAGATCGCGGGAATCGAACTCTGCTGGTCCTACAACCGCCAGTTCGGGACCCGCTATCTCGCCGCCATGCCGACCAATCTCTACGGACCCGGCGACAACTACGACCTGCAGAATTCCCATGTGCTGCCGGCACTGATCCGCAAGATGCACGAGGCCAAGAAGGCCGCGGCGCCGTCTGTGCCGATCTGGGGCACCGGCACTCCCCGGCGTGAATTCCTCTATTCCGACGACCTCGCCGACGCGCTGCTGTTCCTGGCGAACCTGCCGGATCCGGCGTTCGATGCCCTGGTGCACCCGTCGCAGTGCCCGCTGATCAACGTCGGCACCGGCGAGGACCTGCAGATCGGCGAGCTGGCGTCGATGGTGGCGCGGCAGGTCGGCTTCGCGGGCACGCTCGAATACGACCGCTCCAAGCCCGATGGAACGCCCAGGAAGCTGATGGACGTGAGCAAGCTGAAGGCTCTTGGATGGCAGGCGACGACCCCGCTGGAGCGGGGAATCGGACTCGCCTACCAGGATTTCTGCCGGCAGCCGCAGCCGGCTTCAGGGCGCTAGAACTGGTTCAGCAGGCCGGCGAGCTGGACGACGCTGTCTCCGAAGCGCTCCGGAGAATAGCGCAACACCCGTTCATGGCCGGCGGCGATCAGCGATTCGCGCAGCAGCGGATCCGCGATCACCGCCTGCAGCGCCCGGCTCAGTGCCGGGACGTCGCCGGGCGGTACGACCAGTCCGGTTTGCCGGTCGAGCACCAGCTCGTCCACCACGCCGCAGCCGGAGGTGACGATCACCGCGTTCCGCGCCAGCAAGGCCTCGTTCACCACCAGGCCCCATTGGTCGAAGTCGCTCGGCAGCACCAGGATGTCGGCTGAGGCCATCAGCGCCGGTACGGCCATGCTGTCGGCGTGGCCGAGGAATTCGATGCCAGGCGCACCTGTTACCTGCGCCTGCGTGCGCAGTGCCGCCTCCTCTTCCCCGCTGCCAACGATTCTCAGGACGGCCCGGCCACGCACCTCGTCCGGCAACGCAGCGTAGGCGTCGATCAGCACGTCCACGCGCTTTTTCCGGACCAGGCGCCCGAGGTACAGCACGACCACCGGGGCACCGTCCTGCGGCTTCCTCGCATCGCCACACAATTCGAGGAATTTGCGGTTGTCGACGACGTCCAGGCCGACCAGGGCCCTACCGGCCGGGACGCCCAGGCGGGTGACGTAGTCGACGTGCTTCTTGCCGGCCACCAGCGCCGCATCGAAATTGCGCACGATCAGCTTCTTCAGCGCTTCCTTCCATGATTGCCGCACGCCATCGTCCTGCTTGCTGTCCGTCATCAGCACCAGGCGCGGCCCGCCGGCCAGAAGCTTCCATAAGATCAACAGCCATACCGCGGGGAAATGGTAGCCATAAGAGAACACCACCGCGGGGCGTTGCCGGCGGACGATGTCCAGGGCGCGCAGGCCCGCCCGGAAGCGCTGCGCCATACCTGCCTCCTGCTCGACCACGGCCGGCTCCAGCGTCAGCATGGTCTGGCCGAAGCCCTGGCGCGCGTCCTGCGTCGCCTTCTGACGGTGCGCATAGACATTCTGTTCGCCGAACAGCTCGATCACCGTCATCGAAGTCCCGGAAGCGGCCAGCGCGGCACGCGCTGCAAGCAGGCGCGGCACCTGGTAGTCGACGACGTTCTCGAATAGGAAGGCGATCGATGCGGGGCTTTCTTTCATAGCAGGGCTGGACAAGGCCAGGTGGCGTTCAAGCGGCGGCGGACCCGGTGGGATTGGCGGAGCGGCGCAGCGCTTCGGCGTAGAAATCCGCATAGGCGTGGGCGGCAATGCGGTCGTCGAGGCGGTCTAGCGCGAAACTGCGCGCGCGTTCCCGCAGCGGGGCGGTATCCTGGCTCAGCAGCTCGGTGATGCCGCGAGCCAGGTCGGCGGGGTCGAACGGGGCAGCGAGGTAACCATTGACGCGGTGCTCGATCAGGTCGCGAAGGCCGCCAATATCGAAGGCCACCGAGGGAGTGCCGCTGGCCATGGCTTCCACCACCGTGTTCGGAAGATTCTCCTGCATGGAGGGAGCCGCGAGGACATCGGCGGCGGCATAGGCGGAAGCCAGCCGCTCCTCGTCGTTGACGACGCCGATGCAGCGGACCGGCAGGCCGTGGATTTCCGTAGGCACCGATCCTTCGGGCGCACCGAAGACCAGCAGCCCACAGTCCAGCTCGCGCAATGCCTCAGCGCCGAGCTCGAGTGCGCGGGTCAGGAGATGGAAGCCCTTCCGGGGATCCGCGGTACTGAGCATGGCACCAAACAACAGGACCTTCTGGTCCGGAGCGATCCCCCACAGGCGGCGCGCCTCATCGCGCCGGGCCGGCGTATACAAGGCTGTGTCAACCCCGTTCGCAATCACCCGGCAGGGGCGGCCGGCAAAGAGCCTGCTGCCGCGGGCGCACTCGCCCATCCAGCGACTCGGCGTGACGACCGAAATCGCAGCGCGTCGCCACGCCCTTTGCTTCAGACTATAGACCAGCCGGTCAAGGTCGATGCCGCGCAGGGATCCGGGCCGGTTCGTCCGGGTGAACCCCTGCTGCCAGCGCAGTTCCGATTTCGGATCGTCGTAGTGCGCGCAGCCGGAGAAAGCCCACATGTCATGCAGAGTCCAGATCACCGGAACCCTGAGCGTGCCGATCTCGCGGATCGACAGCGTGCCACTGTTGACCCAGTGCAGATTCACGACGTCCGGATCGAAATCCTCGATCCACTTGACCAGGCCGCTGCCGAACAGCCCCAGCGAGTGGTAGACCGGGTTGCCGTCCTTTTGCAAAGCCACCAGGCTGCGCTCGATCTTGTTGAACACCCCGGCCCGGATGCGGGTCAGCGGCGAAGCGTTAATGTGTACGGTGGGGTCGTCACCGTACTTCTTCAGCACCAGCATGTGGCTGTCGATCCCGGACTTGCGCAAACCCTGGTGGATCCGATGCGCCGCGCGCGGCGCTCCTCCGCGGACGTCCGCGTGGCTGACGTGGAGAACTTTCACGCCGGGCTAGCCGCCTGGAACGAGTCTGCCGAGCGCCTTCTCGAACATGCCGGGAAGCAGAATTTCGACTTCGGGCAGCGCGGGTGTTGGCTTCCCGAGAATCCGCTCGAACTGTTCGAACAGGAACTCCGCGTTCAGATCCAAGAGGCTGCGGAACGGCACACCGAATCGCTCCGCTAGTGCGGCGACCTTGCCCTTGCCGAGGGTGTAGTCGATCGCCACAGCGGGACGGCCGGCGCCGATCGCGAAGACCAAGGAGTGGAAGCGCATTGTCAGAACCGCGCTCGACGCCTCGATCGCACGCAGGTATTCCAACGGCGGCAGTTCCTGTCCCAACAGCGATCGGTCCAGCCTCTTCCAGTTGGGGGAGCCGGGTTTGAACAGGCGACGGTAGTACCAGCGGTCGTCGTCGCCGAAGTGATTGGTACACATCGGAAGGGGGCGCACCGAGAGGTTGTCGTGCCTGGCCATCAACGCATCCAGCGCTTCGAGTACGGCCGCTTCGAATCGCCCGGATGCACGTTCCCGCTCATGGCTGCCCAGGTGAGCCGCATACTGCGCGGCCGGAAAATCCCTGAGGCCGAGAACCAACGACGGGCCGCCGCCTTCGGGCAGAACCGCGCTGCGGTTTTGCCGCAGCCAGGAAAACGCCGGATCTTCCGCCACCCAGTCGGTGGCTTCGTCAACGGCGACGCCCAACTCCACCGCCAGCGCACGCGAGCGCTCGTCGCGGTAGATGCGGATGCTCGCAGCCTTGAGCAGCCCGGCTATCGCCTCATTGATTCCCGGGATGCCGAGCGGCCCAACGCCGCAGCCGGCCAGGATACGTGGAATATTGCGGTGCCGCGCCGCCTCGAACAGGGCCTTCATCTCGGCGATCTCCCCGATCGCCATGATCGGGCCACCGCCAAATAGCAGCAGATCGAATTCCCCGATGCGCTCCAGCGCCTCGCCGACGGTCAGGACGTGTGAGCCTTCCAGCTCAGGCATCTGCGACCGGGTGATGTGCGAAACGTACGGGTTGAGGGACACCACGGAGATGGAAGGGTCGCGCAGATCGCTCTTGAGGAGGCGCACCAGGCCGCCGAGGATCGCCTTGTCGCCAAGCGTCTCGGTGCCGTACCAGCCGCAGATCATCACGCGAGGGGAGCCGGTCGCCGGACTGACGGCGACGGGCGTAGCCGCCCGCGCCGCACCGCTTGCGACAAGCTGATCCCAGTGGCGCTGCCGCCTCGAGAATGCCCGCTGCGACCGAAATTCCCGCGCCGCGCTAACCAGCGCCTGCGCGCCGCCGAAAGGCAGCTTCTTGATTTGCTTGACGGCGCGGGCTCGTGCCCGGCGCAGCATCTCCTCGCGCGGCGGCACTCCGGTGTAGTCGTGCACGCAGGTGTCGCACTTAGTCGAGATGATGTCCTCGAGATGCGGCGCGTTGCCGAAATAGGCCGCAGCGCTGTCGTCCTCCTGGATCTTGCCGAGTACCTTGCTCTGCACGGCGCAATACAGCAATTCGCCCTTGGAGGTGATGGTGGCCCCGCGATGCTGCCAGTCGCAACCCGCACGCCGCGGAGCGTTGTGGACGATCTGGTCGATCAGGGAGCGGTAGAAGAATCTCTGGAATTCGTTCTGCTCGTAGTGGCAGATCAGCCCTTCGAGGAACTCCACGACGTTGTACCGCTCGGCTTCGTTGAGCGCGTAGGGGTCAAGGAGGTTCTCGGTATACAACCGCTTGTGCGGCAGCCCGAGCCGGTACTTAATGTACAGCTCGTTCTCCATGCAGAAGTCGAGCAGATCATGCAGGCCGAAAGCATTGGCCTTGATGATCGTGCAACCGATGCGCAGGTTATCGACCAGTTCCGAGCTCCTCGCGAACTCGATGACCTTGCGGGCCCGCTCGAAGTTGCCGGGCTTGCCCCGGACCAGATCGTGCATGGCACCGAAGCCGTCGAGCGATACCATCACGTCGAGCTTGCCGCCGAACTCCTTGGCGACGCTGCCGATATCGGTGATGCGCGCGATGACCTCGCGGTACTTGTAGGCGTTGGTGATCAGCGAAACATGCTGCAGGGACGGCAATTCCTCCCATAGCACGCGCGTCAGTGGACCGAGGTCCTTCCTGAGCGTGGGCTCGCCACCGTTGATGCCGACGCCGCGCACCTTGGAGTACAGGGGATTGCGCAGGCCCTTGCGCAGCTGCTCCACCGTGATGTCCTGGGACTTCTTGTTTTCCCAGATGCGGCACATCTGGCACTGCGAGTTGCAGATGTCGATGACCGGGAACTGGATAACCACCGGCTTTTCGAGCTTCCACGGCCGCGGAAGAAGAAAATATTCGAGCTGCTTGACGCGTTGGGAGAGCATGCTTAGCCGGTCGTATCGATGTGAATGAAGATCTGTCTCAAACCGAGGCAAGGGACCGGCCGAGCCGGTTCAGGGCCCGTCGCAGCAGGCTTTTCCGCTGCGGCACGAACGGCTTGTTGAAGCGCCGGGACAGCGAGTCCGCACCGCCGCCGCGGACGACGATGGGGGCGCCACGCGGAACGAAGATCTCGTCGAAGCTTTGGTACGAGACGCGGTAGACCAGCCGCATCGACTCGGTGTGCGCCTCGTCGCTACCGTGCACCACAAGCTGGTTGAAGATCAGCACGTCGCCCGGCTCCAGTTCGACGTGATGGACCTTGCTCAAATCCAGGCCGCTGGCATCGACGCGGTCGTGGTGCGTCTCGCCCTTGACCCTGAACCACGGCAGGAAGCCATTGCGGTGCGAGCCCGGGATCACCTTCAGCGCGCCACCGGTCTTGGTGACCCGGTCGATGGCCATCCAGGCGATGAACTTGAGGGGCTCGTCGGAACGGGAAATGAAGTCCTGATGGAACGGCACGCCGTTCTTCTTGCCCTTCGGCTTGTACACCAGGCTGTTTTCGTAAAGCAGGATGTCGCGCCCCAGGACCACTTCCAGCGCGTCCAGGATGAGAGGGTTCTTCGCCATCTCGGTGAATTCCGGATGCCGCTGGTACAGGTCGTACAGCACGCCCTGGTCGGCGCGGTGGCGAAGGTAGTAGCGGTCGAACGGGTCGTCGTAATTGTGATCCGCATAGGCGATCAGGTCTGCAAGCAGCACCCGCATTGGAGCTAGCACTTGCTCGGAGAACACGCCACGCAGCACGATGAATCCATCCTTTTCGAAATCGAACTCCTGATTGACTGCCATAGACCTCAACCCGTTGTTGAACAGCTCAAACCCACCTGGAAATCCACCGCGACCAGAGGTCCTTCCGCTTTTCCGTGAACAGGGAAATGCCGAAGATGACCGCGAGAATCACCACACTAAAAAGCAGCACCTGCAATAGGCTGCCCGTGTCGTACACGCCCAGCGCCCGGAAGAAAATGATCAGCGGCACATGGAGCAGGTACAGCGAAAAACTGAATCCGGCTGCCCAGCGGATCAGCCGGGTGACACCGTTTCTCCTATAGCTGCCCTCGCCGATGCAGGAGGCCACCAGCCCGAACAGCGCCGGCAGGGCCAGATAGTAAAACAGAAACCAGGCATGAAAACCCGGTGGCATCCGCCTGAATCCCACCGAAACCCAAGGCTCGATCCATTGGAACACGGAAGGGGTCGCCAGCGATATGATGATCGTCGCACTTGCCAAACCGAGACCCAGCCGGCTTCTGGCGGACATCCCGGAAAACCGTTGCCGGAAACGGTAAAGCAGCACGCCACTTAGCCAGATTGGCATTAAAATCAATATCTTCCATCCTGCCAATAGCAGAACGGCAGGCAGCATCACGGCGCGCAGACGACTCTTGAAATAGTATGCTACACCAAAAATAATGTAATACCAGAATTCATACGCCAGCGACCACATTGGCCCGTTGCTCATCCAGCGTAGGCTCAAAAGGCTATTTTCCTGAAAAAAAATCAGAAAAATAATGGATTTAGCCACCGTCGTGTCAAACTTTATTCCAGGATACCCGGCATAAAGGCTGGCGGCGCAGGCCCGCCCCGCCAGATCGAGCAGGAGCGTGATGATCATGGCCGGGATGTACACCGAATACAGCCGGGCTAGGCGGGCCCTTAGGTAATCCCTGAAGTCGGGGTGCTTGGCTTCGGCGACGTAGGCGATGACATAGCCGCTCAGCACGAAGAAGACCGCTACTCCGAGCAGGCCCCAGGGCCTGGACATCTCCATCAGGGCCGTCTCAGGCTGGCCGGTGTAGCCGAGGAAGGAATAGTGGCAGACAAACACCATCCCGGCGGCAATCCAGCGCATCAGGTCCAGTCGCAGTGAGGTTTTCTCGCTCAAGTCTTGGCGCCTATCAGGGAAAGAGCACGCAGCTTCATGGCCAGCATATGCCGCATCGGCACGCTGACTAGATCAAAGGCAAGGTAGGCCACGAACAGGGCGCCCAGTGTCGCATAGGCGGCGCCGATGGCTCCCCAGCGCGGGATGAAGAGCAGATTGGCGACGACGTTGAAGGCCGCCCCGGCCAAGTTGCGGTAGAGATTTAGGCGCACGCGCCTCTCGGCCATGATCCAGGATCCGGAAGCCAATCCTAGGGACATGAATAGGCCACACCAGATGTGGATGACGAGGATATTGGCCGAGCGTTGGAAGGCTTGGCCGTAGAGCAGCGCGATCACGGGATGCGCAAACAGGTGCACCGTCACGATCACCGTATAAGACAGGAGCACCAGGGCGAGCATCAGCTTCTGCAGGCGCCGCAGGTACTCCGCCGGATTTTCCAGCCGGTAACGCACTATCGAAGGGAAGGTCGAAGCGACGAATGCCATCGGCACGAAGTACCAGGTTTCGGACAGGCGGGCGGCGACTGCGAAGACGCCGGCCTCCGCGGCGCCCGCCATCGAGCGCAGCATTACCTGGTCGAGGCGGATATAAAGCAGACCGCTGAACCCGGCGAGAATCTCTGGCCAGGACTCCGCCAGCAGCCGCCGCGCCAGCGCAGTGTCCATGCTGAACGTCAGGGGAATCGGATAGTGTCGGCGGTAGACGTAGACCAGGGCCATGCTGACGACGGCGAAATCGAGCAGGGCCGCCCAGACAAAGCTGATGAACGGCGCCTTAACCAGCAGAAGCAGCAATTTGAGCCCGGAAGTGCAGAAAAAAGCGGCGCTGCGGATTACCACCACCCGGCGCGACTCGATCCGTGCCTGAAACATCAGTTCGACGCAGTCGCTGGCCGCGAATACCGTGCTGGCAGCCACGATCGCCAGCATCCACAGGTCGCCTAGACCGCCGGCCCAGGCCAGGAGCACGCAGAACCCGTAGGTCAGCCCGCCGGCCAGGGTGCGCAGCGTCCAGATCGTTCCGATCAGCGTGCGGCGGAAATTTTCGTCATTATTTTCAACCAGTTCGCGGACCGCGAGGCGATCCAGGCCGAGCTTGGCCAGGATGCCGAAAATCCCGCCGTAGGCGATGGCTGAGCTCAGCTGGCCAAAGTGATCCGGACCTAGATATCGGGCGGTCCATACGTTCACCGCCAGCGAGAGCAGGACTTTCACCATCTGCTCGCCCATCATCCATCCGGCATTCAGTAAAATCTTGCGGCTCGAGCCGCTGGACCTGAGTTTTGCCAAGTAGTTTGCAAATTTCGACATCAATGGAGTTAACATTATCCGAAAGGACTCGCCACATAGCGCAAAATCGGAGGCATCAGTCGTACGGCCGCTATGTGGCCCCAACCACTCCCCGGGATTCCGGATGACCGCTGGATCGAGCGCTCTCCGCACGTACGGGGATTACATCGTCGTCGATATGCGCAGACCACAGCGGCAACCCATCCAGCCAACTGGTTGCCGCCCCGCCCGCGCATGTGCCCGCAGAAAGCCGTCGGAATCCGACAGTGCGGGCACTCCCACTGCCAGTGTTCTGTTCAGGGATTTTCAGTGAATTTCACTTCAGCTGTCTTCTTCCCTTTCTTCGCCGCGGTTTTCGTACTTTATTATCTACCATTGCTCAGGAAGCACCAGATCTGGGTGCTGCTCGCGGCAAGCATTTATTTCTATGCGCATGAGACGCCCGAGCTGCTGTTGCTGCTGTTCACCTCCTGCATCATATCGACGGCGGCCAGCTATCTGATCCTGCGGGCCCCTGAGCACTCCAGGCGGACGCGCATCGCCGCTTGCGGCGTGGTCCTCAACCTCGGCCTGCTCGCCTTCTTCAAATACAAGTTCCTCTTCATCGGCTACCAGCCGTTCGACAGCAAGGGGTCGGCGAGCATGCTGCAGATCCTGCTAAGTCTGCCGCTGCCGATCGGCATCTCCTTCTACACCTTCCACGGCATCAGCCTGCTGGTCGATTCCATACGCCGCCAGGACAAATTTTTCCTAGGTTACGACACCGACCTGTTCCAGCACACGAAGAAGACCTTCCTGTACCTGGTGTTCTTCCCCCAGCTGATCGCCGGACCGATCGTCAAGGCCAAGGACTTCTTCCCCCAAATCGGCCCCAAGGCTCTCAGGGAGATCAACTGGGGGTATGTCGCCAGCACGCTGATAACCGGCTATTTCCTGAAAAGCGTCGTGGCCGACAACCTGCAGGACCAGACCAGCTTCATGCAGGCTCCGTATTTCCTCGCTGCCTCGGCGCCCAACCTGATGGCGCTGCTGTTCGGCTACTCAATGCAGATCTTCGCTGACTTCGCCGGGTATTCGCTGATTGCCCTGGGCCTGGCGGCCTTGCTCGGCTACCGGCTGCCGCAGAACTTCAATTTCCCGTACGTCGCGCAGTCCGTCTCGGATTTCTGGCGCCGCTGGCACATCTCCCTGTCCAGCTGGCTTCGCGACTACCTGTACGTTCCACTGGGCGGCAACCGTTACGGCGAAGTCCGCACCTACGTCAACCTCATCATCGTCATGTTTCTGGGCGGACTTTGGCACGGCGCCGCGTGGAGCTACGCCATATGGGGGCTCTGGCACGGTATCGGGCTGGCCATCGAGAGGCCCTTCCTGAAGACCCTCTTTTACGTCAGCCAGCACCGCCTGGTCGCCGCCGCGAGGATCTTCGGCGTGGGCCTGTTCGCCACTCTCGGCTGGCTGCTGTTCAAGCTACCCAACTTCTCGGAAGCGGCTTCTTATGCCAACGCCATGCTGCACAACTGGACCCTGCCGGTGAACGCGCCGCAGCTGGCGATGATCGGGCTGTATTCGATTCCGGTGCTGTCTTACCATGCCCTGTACCTGTCGGGCTTCCGCTACTCCCACAAGCTCTCCCCCTACCTTCTCGGCGCGATGCTGTTCCTCATCGCCTCCAATTCGGGCAGGGAAGCAGCGTTCATCTACTTCCAGTTCTGAGCATGAAACCGCTGAAGATCTTCGCTAGCTTCCTGCTGTTGCTGCTGGCCTACGCCGGCGCAACGGCCTTCCTTCCACCGCCGGCGGTGTACAAGTACCAGCAGCAATGGGATGAAAACGCCGCCAAGGCGCAGCGATACCTGCTGTCCGTGGCGCCGCTGCCCGAAGCGCTGGTCGTCGGCAGCTCGCTGTCGGAGCGCATGCCCGGCTACGCTTTCGACTCCTGCTTCTACAATCTGGCCCTGGCCGGCGGCTCAAGCCTCACCGGGCTTGAGCTGGCAAGCCGGCGCGACAAGCTGCCCGGCGTAATCCTGATCGAATCCAACATCCTGTCCAGGAAAGCCGATATGAAGTTCGTCGAGGAGGCCGACTCCCGGCTCGCACGCCTTGTGCCGGTTTTCAGACAGGATCGAAAACCGGTCAATTACCTTTACTCCACCCTATATTCGTTGCAGTATTCCCCGCAGGCGGAGTACCGCAAACAGATGCAGAAATCCTCCGATCCGCGGGTACGGGAAATAGCCCTCGGGCCGCTGCTAGCGGACAACGACAGCACCAGGCCGGAAGCCGAAATCCGGCAATCGGCCGAGCTGTACCGCCCCTATATCTCGCGCTTCGTGCAAGGTGGCAGCCGCGCTGCGTTCTTCGAGATGCCGATCGACCCGCGCCTGAGAAACGGCAAAAGGGCAACGCAAATCCGCGATACTCTGCGCAGCGAGTTCAAGGACGTCCCCTACATCGATCTGGGCGCGGCTGCGGAGTTCCAGTCCGTGGATACGACCGACGGCCTGCACCTGACGGCCGCCGACGCGGTGAAGGCAGGGCGGCTGCTGAGCCGGGAAGCCGGGCTGACCGCTTGCGGTCCGCAGGGCTGAGGCTAGAGGACGATCGTGAGAAACCGCATGTCAGCGCTACAGGCCGACGCCACCGATACCATACCCCCCGGGACAGGCCACGAATCGGGGCGCCGGGTGCTCGTGCTGGAGCCCAGATCCGATGGCCATCGCGGCTACTACCTGCAATGGTCGGTTGAAGCCATGCGGGCGGCGGGCTGGCTGGTGCACGTGATGACGCTGCAGTCCGCCTTGGCGCATCCGGCAGTGGCGAAGTTGCGTGACGGCGCCGACCCTGGCCTCGAGGTCACGGCCCTCGACGACGCGGAGGCGATCCCGGATGCGACACCCCTGTTCCGGCGCGAATTCCGCTATTGGAGCCTTTTCCGGAAGTGCCATTCGCTCGCCGGCAGGCAGCGTCCCGACCTGGTGTTCATTCCGTACCTGGACTACTGCCTCTACATGATCGGTCTGCTCGGCTCTCCATTCGGAGCCACCCCATGGAGCGGCATCGCAATGCGCCCGTCCTTTCACTACCCGAGGATGGGCATCGCCGCACGCCCGTCGCGGCTGGACGGAGTCAAGCGGCGCCTGTTGCTGCGCGCGCTGAACAACCGCACGCTGGCCATGCTGTTTTCGATCGACGAAGCGCTGATCGACTATTTCGCGGCAGACGCGGACAGCCGGCGCCGGCTCTCGTTCGTTCCCGAGCCGTTCGACCTCGCGGCGCCGATGCGCCGGGGCGACGCGAGGGAGCGCCTGAACCTGAAACCGGACAAATGGTACCTTCTGGTATTCGGTGCCATTTCCCACCGCAAGGGCTTGCGCGAGCTGACTAACGCGATGCGACTCGAGCGGTTCCCGGGCGATGTGGAAGTATTGGTGGCCGGGGTGGTCGACCAGGACATGTCCCTGTTTCTGGACCGGCTCCGGCAGGAGCAGCCTCGCTTGTATGCCCGGCTCCACCTGTTCTCCGGATTCGTCTCGTCCGGCACCGAAGCGCAGCTCTTCGCCGCCTGCGACGCAGTATGGCTGGGCTATGTCGATCATTTCGCTGCCAGCGGCGTGCTGGTGCAGGCCGGGCGCGCCGCCCGTCCGGTTATGGCCTGCGACGCCGGGCTCATCGGATGGCAGACCCGGCGCCATCGGCTGGGCCGCACGTTTGACCCAAAGGATGCAGACGGCGTTGCCGCCGCAGTCAACGCGCTGAAAGGCGACCCGCGGCTGTCCGCGGAATGCGCGGAAAACGGGCAACGCACGTTTGCCAAAAATTCGCTCGGCGGCGCACAGGCCGCCCTGATCTCCGGCCTCGGCCACAGCCGCGAGGAAAAAACGCGATGAGACTCCTCCCCCGCGCCGCCAACTATGCGGCCAAGCCCACTTTCCTGCGCGCCTCGCTGCTCTGGGGGTTCCTGCTGCTGCTCGGCTTCGACTTCAGAAAACAAGACGACACCTCAGGCGCCGCGGTGCAGTTCGCCCTGCTCGGGGGAGTGCTCGGCTGCGGCTTCCTGTTCATAATGCTGGAGAGTATATCCAGGCGCCGGGTGCAGCACAGCTCGTTCGACAACGGTCCCATGATGATCTGGACCCTGTATCTTGCGTACACGGTCATACCGGTGCTGGTGTGGGGCATCCAGCTCGACCGCTATTTCAAGGTGCTTCTACCGATGATTCTGTTCGGCACCGGCATCGCGGTCATGCACCACTACGATCGCAGGGGCTACGATCCGCGCTGGCTGATCAACGTCCTGTTCTGGACCTCCCTGATCTCCGCCATGTGGACCCCGATTTACGCGATCGCGCTGTCAGGGCTCGACATCTCGCAGGCACGCTTCCAGATCATCGGCCCCGGCCTTTCGTTCCTGCTTGGTTACGGCGCCGCCAGCATCTTCGTGAAGCGCAATCACGGCCGCGCAACGCTGGGACTGGTGTATGCGGTAATGATCGTGCTGCTGTCGATCACCCGCTCGTTCGCCATCGGACTGGTGCTCATCATGCTGGCCCTGATGGCCGTCGACGCGAAGCGGCGCAACTTCGCCATCGCCATGACGCGAGGTATCCGCATGGTGGGAATCGTCCTGGTGCTCGGTACCGTCGCCATCGGCGCGGCCATAGCAGTGCGCCCCAACACCCAGACGATGTGGTCGCAGCGCGTGCAGCACCAGAAGGCGGCGGGAGGCCAGGACATCACCTACATCACCCGCCTCGCCGAATACTACGGCCAGTGGAAGGCGATGACGGCGACGCCAATGTCCTTTTTCGTCGGCAAGGGTGTCGGCAGCGAATACGTTTGGGACCAGGGCATTCTCAACAAGCTCGACGCCGACGTCGTCGACGAAACACACTGGTGGCTCGGCGGCCACTCGACGTGGATCTATCCCTTCTATTCGAACGGCGCCATCATGGGGCTGATCGTTCCCTTCATGTTCATCTACAGCCTGCGCTCGGGGTACGTATCGGCGTCCAAAGCCACCGACCCGACCGACTTCGAAGGAGCGACCATTCTTTTCGTGGTGCTGATCACCTATCTCGGTCAGAGCTTCACCGGAAACATTCTCAGCGGACGATATACTTCATTGATCCTGGGGGTGGTCGTGGGCGGCCTGATGATCTATGCGCGGCGCCGACGCGTGTCGGTCGAAGCGCAGCGGAACAACCAGAGCAGGATCGCGGCCACCGATCACGGCGAGGCGGCCCCGGCGACGGGCCAACTGTCGGAAAGCTGACGGAAAGACTGCTCCGCTAGCATCGAATTCGGTCGACATGAGGAGAGCGGAAATGTTCTTAAGGAATTGGCGGTGTGCCCTGCTCCCGATTGTCTCCGTGGTGGGGGTCGCGCTCGCCCCTGTATCTCCGGCGGCCGCGGCCGCTCTGAACTGGTCGCCCGGGACGGCGGCGGACCACACCAATACCTACGAGCGCGGAGACCAGGCGAGCTTCGTCTTCACCGCTACGGGGTTTTCGTCCGCTCAGGCACCGACCCTGCAGCTGCGCATCGTTGACGCCGAGGAGCGGGTGATCGGCCAGCAGCAGCTGTCGTTGACCGCGCAGGGCGACAGCTGGCAGGCGCGCTTCACGCCGCAAACCCAGCAGACGGGCTTTTTCAGGATCTACGCAACCGCCGTCGGCGGGTCGGAATCCGCAACCCTGCCCGCCATGGGTACCATGCCCGCCGGCTACCTGACCTATGTCGTGGTGCCGTCGGTCTCGGCCAGGCCGCCCCTGTCTGAGGACAACGCCTTTTTCGGCATGCAGGGCGGCTTCTCCGGCAACACTACTTCGTTGATTCCGATGCTAGGAATCCGCTGGCTGCTGGCGAGTCTGCGCTGGGACCAAACCGAGCCGGACCATCATCAGCAGCTGGTCGAGAAATTCAAGGCTTCCGCGGCCGGCCCCAGCGACTTGTCGCGCAGTATCCCATTCCGGCAGGCCGACTGGAAGACCTACCCTCTGCCCACCCTGTTCTTCCGGCGGCCGGCCTGGGCCGGTTCCATGGACAAGTCCAGCTTCGGCAAGGCGTGGGAGGAGTACTGCAGGAATGCGTTGTCGGTATACAAAGCATCGGCCATCGAACTTCCCAAACGAATCTACCAGATCACCTGGGAGCCGGACCTCGACCCCGAATTCAAGAATGACGCAAGCGGCGTGTTCGACCTGTACAAGGCGGCCTACCCGGTGATTCACTCGCTCGATCCGGCAGCGGTAGTGATCGGCCCCACCCGCTCGAACATCGATGCCGGGAGCCGTGACTGGAACAACCAGCTCATCAAGCAGGGGCTGCTGCAATATCTCGACGGCTGGGCGGTGCACCCATACAACCGGCCGGATTCGGCCCTGTTCATGCAGCAGCAGCTCGATCAGCTGCGTTCGGACATGCAGGCCCTCGGCGGCAAGCAGGTACCAATTTACGCGACGGAGCACGGCAGGCGCACCAATCCGGACGCCGGGGACGAGCTGAAGCAGGCCCGCTTCATGGTGGAATCCAACATCGTCCTGCTCGGCGAGGGAGCGCCTATGGCGATGTCGTTCTATATCCACGACGGCACCGGCCAGTCCAGCTCTGGCTTTGGCATCTACTACAACCTCAACACCAAGATATCGTTCGGCACCGATCGCGTCGCCCCTAAGCCCGTCGCCGGCGCGTATGCGGCGATGACCAGCCTGCTTGAGGGTGGGCATCCGACGGGCCGGCTGTCTCCAGGTGCCGGCCTGATGGGATATCAGCTCACCCGCGGCGGCGGCAAGATCTACGTCGTCTGGAGCGCGGCGGACGAGAAGCCACATGCGGGCCGCCTGAGCTGCGAAGGCAGCCTGAACATCTACGACTGGATGGGCAACAAGCGCGAGCAGCAGTACAAGTGCGGCAGTACCCAGTCATTCGGACCCGACCCAGTGTACCTGACCTCGGATTGAGGGCTGCCGCAGGCCGGCCCGGCGCGATGCCTCACAGCGGGACGATGTGTCTCGGCTTGATCAGCACGCAAGGATTGCCGCCGTAGATGCCGTTCGGAGCCAGGCTCTTGTGCACGACGGAGTTCGGGGTCACTACAGCGTTGCGCCCGATCACCACCCCCATCTGCACGACGCACATTGAGGACACCCACGCGCCATCCTCGATGAGGATCGGCTTCGTCTTGAGATCCATGGTGGATTCGAGCGCATGAGAACCCGTGGTCACGAATACGCGCTGCGAGATGCATACATTGGACCCGATTCGAACCTGATCCTGGTTGTAAATCCAGACTTCGTCGCCCAACCAGCAGTTTTCGCCAACTTCAAGGTTCCAAGGGAACTTGACTCGAATAGGATGATGCAAGAGGCATCCGGGGCCGATTTTTGCGCCGAATGCCCTTAACACCGCAGCGCGCAGTTTACTGGATACATTCAGGCGATTATTGACCAAAGTCATCTCAGCGAGCATCCATAATGCCTCGACAATGCGGCTTCGCGTGCGCCGAAAGGCACCGGGGCCCGCTTTGCTCAAATCTATCACCCGCACAAATCGCGCTCCTACCTCACCGATCAATTTGTGGCTACTTCGATTCGTAGCGATAGTAGCTATAGCCATATTGGCCATAGCCATAGCTGCCGATTTTCGCGCCCACCTGATTGAACACGACGCCCCTCACTGAAATCCGCGCATTCGAAAGGCGTTTTAACGTTTCCTCTATTTCGCGAGCAGAGTGTTCAGCCGACTTTAACGCCAGCAAAGTGCAGCCCGCTAGCCGGCCGACGATAGCC
>Ga0070741_10007259_pt1 | contig 23077 bp, 19 predicted proteins | sample Coa_R1_4_FD_66440 | JGI IMG/M metagenome (GOLD analysis project Ga0070741, IMG submission 66440) | Surface soil microbial communities from Centralia Pennsylvania, which are recovering from an underground coalmine fire - Coalmine... | ecosystem: Environmental > Terrestrial > Soil > Unclassified ... | reverse complement strand
ATCCGATGGCTCGGGATTTCACAGCCTGTTTGATCGCAAGACTGACACTGCCATTGACTTCGGCGAAGGCGTGGCGATGAGTCGAGATTCGCAGAATCCAGACCTGCTGAAAATCACTCTACCCGTGCATGGAAGCAGGATCATTCGGCTGATTCCAGACTATTACACCAACACTCTGGGCGTTCCGTTCTATTCCAGTTTTGATGACACCCACTTCAGAGCAGCTCCCATGGTCTGGTCCAGCTGGACCAGCTACTACGAAGACGTCACTGAAACTGATATGACTCTCAATGCAGATTGGATCGCAACACATCTTCTTCCTTATGGCTTCGAATACGTTGAACTTGATGATGGCTACGACCGCACTCCCGAAGGGCATTCCTGGATCGAAAACTGGGACCAGAAAAAGTTCCCACATGGGCCGCAGTGGCTTACGAGTTACATTCGCTCCAAAGGATTGAAAGCTGGAATCTGGCTGGTTCCAAATTCCTACGCCGCCGGGCGGCGCACGCATCCTGATTGGTATCTGTATGACAAAAAAGGGAGCGTGCTTCGTGATTACGACACGCCTGCGCTCGATTCGACAAATCCTGAGGCGCTGGAAGTTGTTCAACGCGTGTTTCGGACGTTTGACGACTGGGGCTTCGATTACTACAAACTCGACGGAGAGCATGCTCTGCCCAAGTACGCGCCGCCAGTGGACACAACTCGTTTGCACGATCCAGGAGCCGACTTCATCGCGAACTATCGATCAAGACTTGCAATGATACGGAAAACGATCGGACCGGAGCGCTTTCTCGAGGTCTGTCCCGCCGGCACACCACTCAATGCCATTGGGTATGCGAACTCATATTTCAACGGCGATGATGTGTACAACAACTGGCAAGGAATGTATTCGCTGTTCAGTTCGATCTTCGCCAATAGTTTTCTGAATCATTTGCTGGTTTATGTTATGCCGGGAGAGGGTATTGAACTCGGCGAACCTATGACTGTCGCCGAGGCGACAAAGAAACGCAAACCGATTGTTATTGAGACTGAAAGGGATCGAGAGGAACCGCTTACGGGGTTTGGTGTTACGGATGCCGAGGCGAGGACACTGGTCAGCTACATAGCCTTGACCGGGGTTGCGTACCCCTTGGCGAGTGTGACCCCTGAATTGCCCGAGGCACGGGTAAAGATGCTGCAAATATCTTTGCCCACGCTGCCGATCCTCCCTATGGACCTGTTCAGCCGCGGCAGTCAGAGTTCGTGGGATAAATTCAAACACGTTCAACCGGATTACTACATTCATCACTATCCGGAAATCATTGACCTCAAGGTCCATGCAGCGGCGGGGAGCTACGATGTCGTTGGAGTGACAAACTGGCACAGCAAAGAGGCTGATAAGACCGTTAACTTCGCCGATAAGCTGGGACTGGATGGCAAAGCCAAGTATGTCGTGTTCGATTTTTGGAATCAAAAGCTTTTAGGTACCTTCAGTGATCACCTGGACGTCCCTGTAGCGGCCCATGACACACGGATCTTGCTGATTCACCCAGCGATGGAGCGACCTCAACTCATTGGATTGTCGCGGCACATATCAGGGAGCTACTCGCTCCTGTCTCAGGCTTGGGATCCGTCGAGGAAGATACTGAGTGGTGTATCGGCGACCGTGCCGGGCGTGCCATATTCGCTGTGGTTTCATATCTCCGAAGGTTCGAGGCCGATTCACGTGAGCGCTTTTGGTGAGGACAAGAGAGCCGTGCCGGTCGAGATGAAAACTGACGGAGATCTTTTGCAGGTCACGTTTATCGGACAAAAGACGACCGTTGCTTGGGAGGTGCACTTTACCGCAAATTGAGGTGATTTGTTCTGCGCCAGTAGTTGGGAGTCCACGGCTCTGTGTCGGTTAATCAGTGATAGAGACGAAGAGGCGATTGGGCGGGCATCACAATGCACACTCGCGAGGTTTTCTGCCAAGAGGTTTTGACTCACACTCAACACACAGCTTCTCAAACCGACGCACGTGGACGACCACGCCCCTGCGTTTTCCGAAGTCACAATCTGAGCATATTTGCCCTTAGCCGAATGAAGCGACGGCCTGATCCTCGTTCTCGAATACCTCAAATAAGCCGATCAGGCCTGTCATCCTGAGAGTCTGGATGGCGAACTTGGAAGGCCTGAGGAGCTTCACGGAACCGGCGTTCTGCTTGGCGGCAGTCAGGCATCGGACGAGGAGGCCAATCCCGCTGGAATCCAGCATGGAGACTTCCCCGAGATCGACCACAAAGTTGGTTTGGCCGGCATTCATCAAATCGTCGAAGGTCTTGCGCATGCGGTCCACCGACTCTCCCAGATTAAGGCGGCCGCGCAATTTGATGACTTGCACCTGGCCCTGACTACAGACGTTGATCTCCACCGAGCCTCCGAGTCTCCTAGTCTGCCAGCTATCGTCGACGAGCGACAGAGGCCCTGAGGAAAGCGGCGCTAGTTGACACCCTACCACCCGTTTGATAGAGTGCCGTTCCAACTTAGAGGAAGCCGGGGGATTTTGCAATCGTAAGGGGGCTTCCTGCATCCCGGTCTCGCGAAGAGCGATCGCTCTTTCAGGCGATTTCGATGCCAGTTCAGACCTCGGCGCTGCGACTCAACCTGGCGGAGTTGTGCGGCCGACTGCTCGAAGAACTTGAAGTTCATCCACGAGCCCGAATCATCGCGCAAGCCATTGCAGAGGCGTTACCCGGCAGTGCGGTGAACGTGTATGCAGCGGTGGAGGCGGCCGACGGCCTGGCATGGGCAGTACTGGCCACGTTGGGAGAAGCCTCGGTGCCGGAGGCCACGATTTCCGGGGACAGCGGAACACTGGGAATGGTGGCGCGAGAACTGAAAACTCTACACTTTGATGGCCAGACCCTGGTCCGGGAGGAGTACGCGCACGTGAATGTGCGGCGTACGTTGCTGTCATTGTCATACCTGCCGCTAATACAGGAAGACACGCTGATCGGTGCGATTGAGATTCACAGCTTTGAAAGCAAGATGAGCGAAGGGCAGTTGAAGAGCCTGGCGGTGGTGGCTGAAGTCGCCAGCAGTGCGCTCAATGCGGCGCAGATATATCAAGACCAGCATCAGAATATGCTCGCCTCGATCACCCGCCTGACTCAACTATACGACATCGAGAAAGTCTTCAGCTCGACGCTGGAGATGGAGGAGTTGCTGCCCATCATCGGATCCAAAGTTCGCGAGATGCTGGAGTGCGAGGCGGTTAACGTTTGGCTGCTGGAGCCGGACGAAAGCGTGCGCCTGATGCACCAGTCGGGGTTGGACGAGACTGTGCAAGAGAGATGCCAGCAAAAGCCGGGCGAAGGCATTCCCGGGGATGTTTCCGACAGTGGCGAGCCGCTGCTGATTCAGCAGTCCGATGACGAACGACTGGTGCGCCGCAACCAGGGGATTGAAGAAGGAGGTGTGGTGTCGCTGATCGCCGCTCCGATTTTCGATCGCGAGGCGCTGGTGGGGGTGCTCGAGGCGGTGAACAAGTTGGATGGGACCCCATTTGATGACGATGAAGTGTTCACGTTAAGCCGGTTGGCCGAGTCAGCTGCAATCGCCCTGCACAACGCGAGCCTGCTGGCGGCAGAACGCAAAGTAGAAGTGCTCGAAGCCTTGGTGAATGTGAGCCACGAAATCACATCCACCCTCGACCTTGATCGAGTATTGCATGCGGTGGTCAATGGTCCAGCCACCGTAATCCCATACGAACGAGCCGCGATTGCCATGGAGGAGCGAGGCCGCATGCAGCTGCGGGCGATTTCGGGCACGCTCGAGATCAACCTGGAAGATCCGAAGATCGCCGAGCTTAATCGGATCTTGCAGTGGGCCTCTCTGCTGCAGGAGCCAATTCTTATCAGCCAGCACGGTGACCAGATCTCCAGCGACCGTGAAACCACTCGGGCGAAGTTCCAGAGCTACTTTTTCCAGAGCGGGATGCGCGCCATGCAAGTTACCCCGCTGGTAGATGAAGAGGGTCGGGTGGGAGTGCTTTCGTTCGAAAGCAGCGATCCGGATTTCATTTCCGTGGCGCATCTGGAAATGATCAAGGTGCTGGCCAGCCAGGCTACGGTGGCGTTAAGAAATGCGTCGCTCTACAAAGAGGTGCCTTTTATCGGGGTTCTTCAGCCCCTGATGGAGAAGAAGCGGAAGTTTCTCGCGTTAGAGAAGCATCGCCGCTCCCTCCTGATTGCTTCTGCGTGTGCTGCCGTCTTGTTTCTGGTGCTCTTTCCTTTACCGCTACGCATCGAAGGGCCCGCGGCAGTTGCTCCAGCGCACGCAGCGCAAGTGGGAGCCGACCTCGAAGGCATCGTCAAGCAGGTGAATGTGAAGGAAGGCGATCGGGTGCAGAAAGGCGCGGTGATTGGAGCCCTTGAAGACTGGGACTATCGTTCTGCGCTGGAGGCCGCACAGGCAAAGCGTGACATCGCCACTGCCCAGATGAATCGTGCCCTGGCCGCCAATGACGGGAGCGAGGCGGGTGTTCAGAAGGCGCAGGCTGACTATTGGACGACCGAGGTGGCACGCGCGCAGGAGCGACTGGGTCGAACCTTAGTACGCTCACCTATCGACGGGATAGTTGCCACTCCTCACATCGAGAACCTGGTAGGCCGAAAACTGAAATTCGGCGACAGTTTTGCGGAGATCATAGACAACTCACAGGCGCTTGTCGACCTGACCATTGAGCAGACCGATATCAGTCTCGTGGGGGCCGGACAGAAGGTCAGAGTCAAACTGGAGGGTTTTCCCGCGCGCACATTTCAAGGACAAGTTGTGATCGTCAGTCCGCAGGGACGGTTAGAGGGAGACGCGCGCAGCTTTTACGCGCGAGTGTCAGTGCCGAATACTGACGGCGTGTTGCGTGCCGGCATGCAAGGGCGGGGCAAAGTATCGACGGGATGGCATCCGGCCGGGAAGGTCCTTTTCCGCCAGCCCGTGATGTGGATCTGGTCAAAGCTTTGGTCATGGTTTGGATGGTGAGCCTTGAAAACATTCTCACAACTCGCTGCTTTGTCTGTTGGACTCTGTCTTGTCAGCACCTCCTGCAATCGCGCGCCAGCCCCCGTGGAAGCGGCGGCCCCTGCGTCTGCATCGCCGGCGGTGGCGAGTTCTCCTGCGGTGGCCGCGGCGACATACACAGCGTCAGGCCCGATCGTGGTGGAAAATCAGCTCGAGGTCGCCGCTCAGCGGGATGGCGTCGTGGCGCAAATTGTTGCGGAAGCCGGGACCCGCGTGAGCAAAGGACAACTTCTCGTGAAGCTGGATGACCGCCAGATTGTGATGGATCTCGAGGCCGAACGTGCCAAGACTGCCAGCATCGAAGCTGATCTCAACAATTGGAAGGCGGAAGCGAAGGTCCTGGAGGCGGACTTAGAACGGGCGCGCAAGATGTGGGAGGCCAAACTCATCACGCGAGAGCAGTACGAGCATGCTCAGTACAAAGCGGAGGCGGACCAATGGGACGTGAAAAGGGTGGAGCACCTACTGGTCAATGCACGGGACACGGAGCAATCACTGCAATTGGAGCTGGAGAAAACCGGGATTACGGCGCCTTTTGATGGAATTGTCGCACGTCGCTACATTAGGGTGGGGCAGACCGTGACCAGGGGTGATCGAATAGTCTGGGTTACATCCACTGGACCTTTGCGGGTACGCTTCACGTTGCCCTCACGACTTCTGAGCCAAATGAAAGTCGGCCAACGCGTGGCCGTGAGCGTGCCAGATGAGAGTCCAGCGGTTGAACATGCGGCGCTGGTCATTCAGGTGAGCCCGGTGGTCGACGCAGGCAGCGGCACGATTGAAGTACTGGCGGAACTGAACGGCGCTGTTCAGGGTATCCGCCCAGGGATGCAGGCCGAAGTACACATTCCGGTTCACCCATGAACATCGCCAACGCGTTGAACGCTGCCCTGCCTGAGCTGCCCGAGAGGTTGCTGAAAACCTCCGTCCCTAAACTGGATCCTAGGGTGGTGGCACGTCCGCAAATTGAAAAAGGACAGACAGTAGTGCTGGCCAAGTTGCCAGGGGCGGATAATTTCATCCGTTTGGAGCCTCCGCAGTGGGTGCTTTTGCAACTATTCGATGGAAAGCGCTCCTACGCCGAAATTTCTACGGAGGTGACCCAGCAGACCGGGGTGTTGTATTCCCAAGAAGCAGTCCAGGAATTCGCTTCCTTTATCCAGGGGAACACAGATCTGTTTTATCGCAGCCCTCTGGAAAGGAACATCACCTTGCATCAGTCGCTACGCGATCAGCGGCGGCAGCGGAAACGCTCCAAGGCCATTGATTTCTCGGACATCATCATCGCCGAATGGCCACAAGCAGATGACTTCATCGGGCGCATCTATCCTCGGCTACGATGGGTCTATACCGGGTGGTTCACGCTGCTGGCGATTGCGATGTTCGTGGTGATGGGGTGGATGTGGGCGGGCCGTTTCGGTGAGATCTGGCGCGACAGCTTCGAATTCTATAACTTCACCACGAAATCGGGGACGGATCTGCTTGAGTTTTGGTTTCTTTTCGGCTTCATGGCATTTTTTCATGAATCGTTCCATGGCCTTACCTGCAAGCATTTTGGCGCCGCAGTCGAGAAGATGGGGTTCTCGTTGATGTACTTTGCCCCCAGCTTCTTTTGCGACGTCACGCAAATCTGGATCTATGGCGGCAAGTGGCAACGGATTGCGACGGTGGCCGCGGGAATTTGGGGAGACCTGATTCTTTGCTTTGCCGCGACCTGCATTTGGTGGGCAAGCGCTCCCGGCATGCTGGCGCACAACCTGGCATACAAGATCATGATGGTGACTGGTATCGGGGTATCGGTACTGAACCTGAATCCGCTCATCAAACTGGACGGGTATTACATTTTCTGCGAACTGATTGGGGAACCCGATTTTCATGAACGCACATCCGCTTATCTTTCGGCCTGGACCCGAAAACATATATTTGGCATGCCCGCCGAACTCGAGTATGTGCGCCGCTGGCATCGCCCTTTCTATCTCCTTTATGCAGTTCTGTCGGCACTCTACGGTTACGTGCTGTTGTCGTTCCTGATGGTATTTTCATACAACATTCTCCGTTCCCACTCGCCGGCATGGGCATTTTTACCCGCCGGGATGGTCGGATACTGGGTGTTTCGAGACCGAATCCATACTTTCGGGAAGTTCAGCAAGCTGCTTTACTTGGACAAACGAGAGCGCATCGGCAGGTGGCTGAGCCCGCTGCGAATCGGTGCCGTGTGCGCATCGGTGGGGTTGTTGCTGTTGGTACCCATTTGGCCCGACATGCAGGACGCCTCATTTGTGCTGGAACCGGCCCAGGAGGCATGGGTGCATGCGGCCGTGAAGGGAAGAGTTTCGGAGGTGCTCGTAGAGGAAGGGCAGCGAGTGGCGGCGGGCCAACTCCTGGTGAAACTGGAGAATCTCGACCTGGAATCGGAGCTGGCGAGGGTACAAGCCGACCTGCAGTTGGCATCGGCCCGAGCTACTCAGATTCAGTTGCGTTACGGGGATTATGGAGCCTCAGAGCGCGAGCGCCGGCGCCTTGTAGAAGAGAGCCAAACCCTCTTGGAAGAAGTGACTAAGCTGAGGATTACAAGCCCCATGGCGGGGGTTGTCGCCACGCCAGGCGTGCATAACCTGGGCGGCACCCAGCTCGAAGAAGGAGCACCCGTCCTGGAGTTAATCGACGAATCCTCTCTGCTGGCGCGGATATACGTACCAGAATTCTCGATGCACGACATCCACGCGGGATCACCGGTGCGCTTGCAAGTGGTCTCGCGGCTGCAGCCTGTTTCCGGGGTCATTCAATCCATCTCGGCCGATTGGATTCCACTGGACCCATCTTTGGGGAAAAAAGACCAGCTAGCCGGCATCAACCCTCCACGTTTTTATTCAGCCCAAGCTTGGCTACACAATGTCCCCGACTTGCGGCCCGGGATGACGGGCATCGCCAAGGTTGAGATCGGCAGGAGGAGCATGGTCAGCCTGATGTGGAGATTTGCACGGGATCTAGTGTCGCGACGAGTCTGGTAAGGCCGTCGGATAAGAGTCAAACACGTTTAGCCCCAAGGGTCTTTCAAACAAAAAGAGAGAGTCAACTCCCCCAGTTGGCCCTCTCTTATGTTTGCTTAGACGCCTCGTAAGCTACTGGGCGCGGACTTTCGCGCGGACTCTCGCCGCCACCTTGGCGCGGACTTTCGCCCGTACTTTTGCACGTACGTGGGCCGAAACCGGGGCACTCACGCTCGGATTCTCTGCCGCAGGGGTGCTGGCTACGATGGCCTTCTTCGTGGTGTTCAGGCTGCTCAGCAGAGACTTTTTCTGGATCGTCATGTTAATCTCCTCATTCGCAAGATTGTCTTTGAATTTCCTTGGACGAAACAGTAACTAGCACGGGCATGGCCAAACTCGTAGGTGAGAGTGCGTGTCGCTGCTCAATCACAAAATCAACAACATACAATCATGGATGGTTACAAGGGACACCCGGAGGCGGGGGAATAATTCGCTCGCCGGTTAAAAATTAACCGTCGAAGGGTTAATTGTTAACCTTAGTCACGTGCCGGATTCGGCTCCAAGCTTGAGTTTGCGGCACAGGTACTTCATGCGTTGCGGGTCGACGCGCAGGAGCGCGGCCGCCGCCGACTTCTTACCTCCTGTCCTACGCAAGGCGGCCTTCAGGTAGGCAATTTCGATTCGTTCCATCTCGGCATCGAAATCGACGCCTTCCTCGGGAATCAGGATCGCTTCCCGGCTCAGGGCACTGGAAAACAGGACCGGCTGCGGCAGGTGATGAGCCGCGATCATCGTTCCATCACTCATCAGGACCAGGCGCTGCACTACATTCTCCAGTTCTCGCACGTTGCCAGGCCAGGAATAGTGCTCGAGAATCTCCATCACTTCGGGTTGAAGTTGCTTTACCGGCTTTTGATTGGCGGTGCAATAGAGACGAAGAAAGTGTTCGACCAGCAAAGGGATGTCGCCTTCGCGCTCGCGGAGGGGCGGCACGACGACCGGCACGACGTTGATTCGGTAATAAAGGTCTTCGCGGAAGCGTCCTTTCTTGACCATGTCTTCCAGGTCGTCGTTGGTTGCGGTAATGAGGCGAAAATCGATCTTCTTGGCCGCCCTTCCGCCCAGCCGTTGTACCGAGCGCTCCTGGAGAACCCGCAACAACTTGCTTTGCAAGCTGTGATCAAGTGTAGTGATCTCGTCCAAGAACAGCGTTCCGGTGTGCGCCATCTCGATCATTCCGGGCTTGGCGCAGTCAGCTCCGGTGAAGGCCGCCCGCTCATAGCCGAACAGTTCGGATTCGATAAGGCTTTCAGGTAGAGCGGAGCAGTTCAGGCAGACAAAAGGTCTGTCGCGGCGCCTTCCAGTCGAGACGATGGCCCGAGCTACCAGTTCCTTCCCGACGCCGCTTTCTCCCCGGATCACCACGCTGGCGTTGCTGTTGGCGACCGCTTCGATGGCCTGATAGACCTTGCGCATCGCCTCGCTGCCGCCGATCAACCCGCAGAACACCGTCTTGCTTTCGACCTGGTCCAGCATCCATTGCCCTTGCGATTGCAGGGCCTTCTTTTCCAGGGTCTGCAAGAGTAGGGTTTCGATTTGACCAGAGTCCACAGGCTTGAGGAAGAAATGGTCAGCTCCGGACCGGCTGGCCATGAGAGGAAGTTCACTGCTGGTCGAACTGGTGATGGCCACTATGATCAGGTCTTCCCGCAAGCGGCGGATTTCCTGCAGCACTTCCACCCCGTCCGAAGGTGCATCACCAATGCTTTCCAAATCGAGGACAATGCCGTGCACGTCGGGATCGTCAATGAGAGTCTTGATCTGCACTTCGGTGCTAGCCATCGTGGTACGAAAACTGGGAGAAAGAGCACGGCGCATCTCGCGGAAGGTGGACTCTTCCAGCGTGATGATCGCAATGGCATAGCGCTCGTTCGAGAGTGGAGGACCCATGGCCAGACAGAAATCCGCGCCGGATTATACGGCAAAGCGAGACTTTTGGCCGGGTTTTCATGCCCGGCGCTCCGGGAATCGGTGAGCCGCGGTTCAACTCAGATCAAGTGATCCAATCCGCCGGACGAGCTGATCAATGGAGGTTCGGTGCGAGGAAGTTGGCTTTGGGCGCTTTTCCTACACCTCAGGCAGTTAATCTGACCCACATAAACATAATTCGCTCCGATCTGCCGTGATGAATCGGCCAATTCTTCGCGGACAATTGGGCATCTTGCCGACGCTGGGCGAACATTGGCGCTGGTCACAGAAGGGTCACAAAACTTGGAGCAAGGCTTGCTTGCCCACGCCGGCATCGTCTCCGTTTTGCAGAAGCCTACCTTTGCGATTTCCGCACGCATCGGCTTAATCTACTCACCCAAACAGGTCAGTTGACCGTTCTGATCTGATGAAAAAAGGGGCTGGCCGAAGCCAGCCCGTTTTACGAAGTGCCACGTCAGAATTCCGCCGTGAGACCTGCGGTGACCATGTTGGCCTTGTCGTATCCAGGAAATCCGAGCAGTGGGATGGAACTGAGCCGTTTGGGTTCTCCGATATGCCAGCCCGATCCAGACCAGGTGTAGTTGTAACGGATGTAGTCTGCCTTAAACAAGAAATGATCGCTGATGCGGTGGGTGAGATAGGTCTCATACACCTGACCGCGCGTGTTGGTTTTGGGCGCGATGATGTCGTCTTCAGCGTTCGAGAAATTGAACCAATACTTGGTGCCGTGGTTGAATTCGAAGCCGATCTTCGTACGTCCGTCGTCCTTGGGGATGGAGTAGCGGAGGCCGACATAGTACATCTGCCCGTCGTGGTTCACGGGTGTGCTGAAGGGATCGCTTCCCAGTCCTCCGAAGGGAGTGGACTGGCCGTTGGGACGCAAGCTGCTCCAGTTTGCACTGGCATACACGTTGAAGTCCTTCAGTTTCCTCTGGACAAGAACGCCGTACAGGCCGATGTCGCCGAGATTGGCCGATGGGGTATAGCGCATGACAACCGGAGCTGGCACTGCATCGCCTGTCAATGGGTTGCTCGGCATCACGACGAGACCGTTAAAACCGTCCGTTACGTTCCACGCGCGAGCAAACAGAGCTTGCACAAACGTGTGGTCGGTCTCGTACAAATCGAGTACGCCGCCCGCCAAGTGGACATCCTTGAGCCGATCACCAGGTGTCTTGATCAGGTTGCCGTTGCCCCAACCGGAGGAATATCCCAGACCGTAGCACGCACGCAGCGTCATCTTCTCGGTCACGTGATAGCCGACAGTCATGCCGTCATACTGGAAGTCGAACAGCGTCCCCATCGGAGTTCCGCCACGCAAGTCGTCGTCACGGAAGTTAAGCGGGGGACCATAGTTCGCCGGCCGTCGGCCGATCGATAGATAAAGCTTCGAACCCGCGATGTTGTTCCAGTTGAAGAAGACGCGCTCAACGCGGACCTGATCACTGTTGGGCACCCCGACCGTAGTCCCGTCAATGTTAAGACTGTTGGGCTGTCCGTTGAAGACCTGAACGCCTGTCGAGTCGCCGAACACTTTGTACATGCCCAGGCGTGCCCCGAAGCTCACGTTGTCGGCCACCCGGGTTTCGAACTTCAGCCGGAGCCGGTTAGTAAGCAGGGCATCCGTATTGGCGGAATAGCCGGCTTGATAAACGCCCGGTACCTGCATCAGGTAGCTCATAAACGCCTGCTGCTGAGCCGGGGTGAATGCCCCAATCATTTGCTTCAGACCTGGGCTGCTCGGATTCGTGCTGCTGAAGGTCAGGTTATTGCTGAAGTACTGATAGGAGGAGTAGTTGTCTGCAATTGCGCCATTCACGAGTGCCGCGAAATTCGCAGGAGTATTGGGCTGCCCATTCGGCAAGGTCGGGCTGCTTAGTAGTCCCGCCGTCTGGTCTGGCGTGTAGCCATTTGAGCCTGTGAACCACATTGTCTTCACCATCAGATTCTGCAGTTGCATGCCGTCATAGTGATTGGGAACGCCGCCCCAGATGGTGTGCGCTTCAAACCTATAGTCGCCGCTCCAATCCAAACGGTCCCGCAACGATCTCCGTTCTCCTTGATTGACACGGTCATTCAGATCACGAACGCTGCCCTGCAAGTCTGTGATGGCCTCATTCGCCGGTAAAGTAACCGCCTTTGCGGCAGTCTGACTCGGAGCGGCCTTGGTCGCGTTCTCCTGTACATCCAGCCGCTGTTCGAGAGAGTTGATGGTTTTCTTGAGTTGATCGATTTCCTGTCGAAGCTGAGCGGCATCATCCGTCGCAGGTGGCGCGGTCTGAGCCCAGAGCCCCGCAGTCAGTAAGAGCACTGATACTGCTATCAGGAGCTTCCGCATAGTAAGAATTCCTCTCGTCTATGAATTCCGCGGCCAGGACGGGTGTCACGCCGGACGGCCCGGGCCATGCGAGCCAGAGTGAGCAAGGATAGTTGGCGGAGCATGACGGGTACATGATTCCCCATAATTGATATCCTTGCAGTGATCTCTGTCACAAGTTGCGAAAGTTCGAAAGTACTTAAGTACGTATACCAAAGTGGGTCAACGGCACACCGGGACGTGCGCTCAATCACAGACAGCCGGATCGATCGGCTTCTACCATGTTCGTGAGTTGCGAAGTTTCGAAAGTTAATACGCTGGAGGCTTTCATGTTACGGGCTATTCGAGTGCTGTCGCTGGTTCTCATCGCGATCGCGGTTTCAGGCTTCTTTTCGGCAACGCGCGCGGCCCAAAAAGGAAGCGAGAACAAGGGTCGCTTTTACTTCCGTCAGACTTGTAAGGAATGTCACACCAAGGGCGCTGTAGGCGGAGAGGTTACTCCCCTGAACAAAACCATGGAGCAATGGCGGGCGTACTTCGCTAAGGGAACCCACAATCACGGCAAAGAGCCCCTCAGCAAATATCTGCCAGCCGATCAATTGCTGGATTCGTCGGCTTTCCTGATCAATCATGCGGCGGATTCGCCGCAGCCCGAGACCTGCGGCAAATAGGCCGGCACTTCTTCCCGGGGCGTGTCAGTCGCGAGGGATAGCGGTCGCAGATCATTACGCGCAAAAGGGGCAGTGTATGGACCGGAGAAAGTTTCTTAAGTTTTCTGCAGGCGGTGCAGCGACCGCCGCGGTGGGCGCGTCTCTCGCGTACATGAAGCCGTTCAACCATCCGCAGCGGAAGGATGCCGAACGGCTGGAAATCCCCACAACCTGCGAGATGTGCGTGAACAAATGTTCCGTCATCGCGGTGGTGGAGAACGGAGTAATCCATAAGCTAAACCCAAATCCAGAAAACCCGAAGTCGCGTGGCATGCTATGTGCTCGCGGTAATGCTGGTCTGCAACAGGTGTATGACCCAGCACGTCTAAAGCGTCCACTGATCCGAGTCGGGGACCGTGGAGAGGGCAAATGGCGGCCCGCGTCATGGGATGAGGCTTTTGACCTGGCCGCAAGCAAGCTGACGGAAACCAAAACGAAATACGGACCGCAAGGCACATTGTGGTCCTCGACCGAGAGTTTCCAGGAAATCTTCTTCCAGAATCTGGGAGCAGCTTTCGGATCTCCCAATCGAGTCCGCCACGCCACCTTGTGCCTTGCCTCTGTGAACCTGGCTTACTCGCTCACCTTCGGAACGGTGCCTTCCTTCGACCTGCTGAACTCCAAGTACATCATCATGTCGGGCGCGAACCGGTTGGAGTCTTTCATCACGCCGGACACAATGGATCTGATCGAATCGGCAGAGTACCGCAAGGCGAAGCTTATCTATCTGGACCCGCGCTTCACTGTCACGGCGTCGAAAGCGGATGAATGGTACCCGATCCGGCCGGGAACTGACCTGGCATTCATCCTCGCGATGCTCAATGTGATTATCGGGGAAAGCCGTTACGACAAGGAGTTCGTCGCCAATTACACCGTCGGCTTCGATAAGCTCGTGGAGCACGTCAAGCCATTTACTGCCGCTTGGGCAGAGCAAGAAACAGAAATTCCTGCCAAAGACATCGTTCGGATTGCGCACGAGTTCTGCGATGCGGCTCCACGCGCGGTCTATTATGCGGGGCGTCGTTCTTCCTGGTATCGCGAGGACTTCCATACCCGCCGCGCCCAGGCCATTCTCAATGCGATCGTAGGGAGTTGGGATCGAGAAGGCGGTATGGTACCAAACGGAAAGATTGCCCTCGGTGAGTACCTGTTCCTCCCCTGGGACGATCCGGTGGCTCCACGGGTTGACGAGATGGAGAAAAACTTTCCACTCGCCGCCAAGGGCGACGGGGCGTATCTGAAACTGCGCGAGAACGTAATCGCTGGGGCGCCGTATCCGGTTAAGGCTTGGATGGTCCATAAACAGGATCCGCTGAATGCACTGCCCAATCAGGCGAGGACGCTGGAGATGGTCAAGCAGATGGATTTCATCGGCGTCATCGACGTTCAGATGAGTGATACAGCCTGGTACGCAGATGTAATCTTTCCGGAATCAACGTATCTCGAAAGAACCGACCCGGTAGAAGTGTTATCTGGCATTACACCTGTCGTCGTCTATCGGCAACAGGTCATCAAGCCCGCATTCGATACGAAGCCGACACTGGAGATCGCTCAGGGTCTGGCCAAAAGGATGGGACTCTCTCAGTACTTCGACTACACAATCGACCAGTGGGTTGACGCGCAAGTTAAAGAGTTGCCTTTACAAATGCCGCTCGATCACCTGAAGAAGCACGGCGTATATGTCCCGGGTGACTTCCCGAAGTACGGTACGACCCTGAATCCTGAGCACCGCTTCATTACGAAATCGGGAAAGATCGAGTTGTATTCCGAACGACTGGAGGAGGCAAAGTACGATCCATTGCCTGTCTATCACGCACCGCCGCAGCCGCCTACGGGGAAATTCCGTCTCATTCTCGGGCGTCGTGCATACTTCACGCATGCCAACAGTACCAACAATCCGTGGCTCAACCAGTTCGCTCCGGAGAATCGGTTGTGGCTGAACCCAGTTGCCGCAGAATCGCTCGGCGTCGGGGACGGCGATCTGATCGAAGTAACGAGCACAGTCGGCGCAGTTCGGCTCAAAGCAAGGGTCACCCAGGAAATCCGTCCTGACTGCGTGTTCATGCTGCACGGATATGGGAAGAAGTCGAAGTGGCAGCGGCTGGTAGCCGACAAGGGCGGTTCCGACGCAGCGCTGTTGGAAACGGCGTGGGACAAAGTTTCCGGGAATGCCTCAATGCACGAGACATTCGTCTCGGTGAGGAGGGTTTGAGCTATGGCTGCCCTTAACAAGCGCTACGCCCTCGTGATTGACTCGAAGAAGTGCATTAACTGCAAGGCTTGTGTTGTTGCCTGCCGCGCCGAATACAACGTTCCATTGACGTACAGCCGTCCATGGCTCAACGAGAAGACGCGAGGAACATGGCCGAAGCTGATGGCCGTCTCTGAGCCCGAGCAATGCCATCATTGTTCCCATCCGGCTTGTGTAAGGGTATGCCCCACAGGAGCTTCATATCAGCGAGCGGATGGAATTGTTGTTGTAAACGAGAGTGATTGTGTCGGATGCCGTTACTGCATGATCGCCTGTCCATACGACGCTCGTTTCTTCCGCGAAGACAAAGGCGTGGTCGAGAAATGCGACTTCTGCGTTAAACGTCTGGCACGAGGGCAACTCCCGGCGTGCGTCGAGACCTGCCCCAGCAAGGTGCGTGTTTTCGGCGATCTCAATGATCCGAAAAGCAAGCTGGCAGAATTGATCTCTGGACGAGAGTACCGGTTGAAGAAGCCTGAGGCCGGAACGGGGCCCCAGATCTATTACCTAGTATGACGAGAGGACGCGATGAAGACCATTGAATGGGGCTTCCTGATTGTGAACTACCTCTTCCTCGGAGGTCTATCGGCCGGCCTCTTTTTCGTGTCGGCATTGGCGACGTTCCTTTATAAGATCGAAGAACCGTCTCCGTACACACGTATCGCGCGTCTGGGTGCGTTTCTGGCGCCTTGGCCGGTAATGATCGGCTGCGCACTGCTAGTATTCGATCTCGGCCACTGGTACCGGTTTTACAAGCTGTTCCTGCATTTGCGAGTGGTCAGTCCGATGTCTATCGGCACGTGGTTGCTGGTCTTCTTCAACATGGTCGCACTCGTGAACTGCTATGCCTGGCTCACAGAGTCTCAACGCAATGCGTTGTTCGCGAGAATCCCGCAACGGCTGTCCTTACTCCGCAGATTCAACTTCGACATCGATCACTGGCGGCGCCATCTCGCTCTCGCGGGACTTCCGATCAGCGTGGGCGTCGGCATCTATACAGGCGTACTCTTGGGCGCCGTCCAGTCTCGGCCATTCTGGAACACGAACCTTGTAGCTCAACTATTTCTTTTCTCAGCCCTGTCCACAGGGTGTGCGGCCCTGATCCTGGGGCTCGCGCGACGCGGACAATCGACTCAGGAATTGAAGCTGCTCTACGGGCTCGACATTTGTTTCATGGTACTGGAGTTCTTCATCGTTCTGCCTTATCTCATCCATGGTGAATTGTCTGTACAGGCAGTTCAAGATTCCTTGAAGTTGATCCTGGGCGGGCCCTTTACAGCTTTGTTTTGGATATTTTTCCTAGGTTTGGGGCTTGTCACGCCTCTTGTAATTGAGATCACAGAACTGGTGCCGGTCATCGTTTCCAATCGAGAGTTCCACTACCGACGGCCGATTGCGGCGGGAACAGCATTACTGATCCTGGGGGGAGGCTTTCTGCTACGCTATATCTTCGTCTTCGCCGGGCAAATGAGCGCGATGCAGTGACTTGCGCGAAGGAGGACCGATGAAGAAGCGAAATGGGAATCGCCAACTCGAAGAGGAGCTCTACGAAAGGCGGGCGGGGATCTGCAAGGCATTCGCAAACCCAGTTCGTCTTAAGATCCTGGATCTGGTCGCCCAGCGATCCCGGCCCGTATCCGAACTCCACCAGAGGCTGGGAATTTCGGAAGCCAATCTGTCCCAACATCTTGCCGTGCTGAGGGGAGCTGGAGTGATTGCAACACGACGCACAGGCAAGCAGGTTCACTGCTATCTCGCCATTCCCGAAGTGAAGCAGGCGTGCGCTCTGATTTCAGATGTACTTCGTGCGCAAGTGAAAAACGGCCAGCGTCTCGGCGTCTGACTGCCAATTGCACTACTTAGACTTTCCCCTTCGAGTCCCGTGCAAGCCACGTCAAAGCCCGCGTGGCGGCTCGTAGTCCCAACATTATCCTCGAACGCAGAGGTGAGATCATGCAGAGAGCCTGATTCCACTCTCTAGTTGGCTGACGGGAGCGTGAGTTTACCTACGTTTCATTCGCAGGCCACGTGACTCACGCGGGAAAACTTCTTTGGTAGCAGATCGTCCTAAAGAGCTTAGAGGAGGTAGTTGATCTCGTCAGTCCCCTCGGGCTGAATGACTTAGCTGAAGCTGCGTTTTCTCCCAGTCCGCTCTTACCGCTGAGTGCCGAGGAAAGTCGTCGTAAGCACCGTACGTGTTCTATGCATGGGTCGCACTTCCGCCAGAATCCTATGGGCAGCGGGACGGCTCGGCCGACCAAAGCCCCGCTGATTCAGAACTTCATTCGACCCTGCAGAGACAGTAAAGGAACTGTTGGACCGTGCCAAACGGTGTGCGGTGCATCTCTTCGCAGCTATCCAGCAACTGAAAATGCGAGCCAAACTCCTGATGCAACGACTCCGCATCGTACCGGACAATCTCCAAACCGCTGCACTTGGTTGGCCCTTCAGGGCCGAAAGTGCCGACGATTACATTTCCTCCAGGCTTCACAGCGCGGGTGACTTGGCGGACGTATGCGAGCCGATCACTGGGCGACGTAAGGAAATGAAAAACAGCGCGGTCGTGCCACACATCGTAGTCGGAGGGTTCCAGTTCGACTTGAGTGATGTCGGCCACCAGCCAATGGACACGCTCCGAAGCTTTCCCCAGGCGTTTCCTGTTCACCTCAATGGCAGTGTGCGAAATATCCAGCACGGTGACATTCTCGTATCCGCGGGCGAGAAGATCATCAACCAGTGTGGATTCACCGCCGCCGACGTCAATGACCGAAACAGAGCAGTCAGCAGCCGCCCGTTCTATCAAAGCGAGCGAAGTCTCAAGGTGTGGCCGGTACCAACTGACGGCATCCGGAGCTTTCTCTGTGTAAATCCTTTCCCAATGCGTCTGTGCATCCATCGGACTGACGTACCTTAATTAACAGACTTTCCCCCCTAAATCATAGGCCTGTCATAGGCAAGTCGGCAGTGAATCTTTTGCCCAACCACCGCTTGAGTGATTGAGCTATTTGCCAGTAGAAGCGATTGTTCTGTGATAGTTGAAGAATGTAACGTCTTCTGCACCTTTGTGTGGTATCAAAAGCATGACCTTCGCGTTCGACGCCATCGAATAATGTGAAGTCAGCCAAATGTCACTGGTGACGGGGCGCTTTTCAACTTCGAATCGGGTGCCCGGTTCTACCTCCGCAAGGAAGCCTTCTATCCTCACGGGGTGGGTGACGTGCGCTTCAACCTTTACCCATTGAAACGTCTTCTGATCAATCCATAGCGTTCCTTCCATTCCTCGCAGCACTTGGCTGTCGCGATCGGGAGGCTGATAACCCTTGTGTGGTGTCGCCCTAATTACGTAAACGTTGTAGCCGCTGAGCACGCGTTTGCCAACCAGTTGAAAGTCGAAGGCAATGGTCATCTGTTCGAGCATCGTGTGATCGCGCTTTCTATCAGCCTGATACTTGGCAATTCTCTGCGACCGCTTCTCCGGCGATTCATGTTGACGTTTCGCTAGCGCATCCTGGTATTTCTTCTCTTCCTCCCGTTGTTGTGTCGCGCTGAGAGGATGTCCATTCACCGCAATAAGACGTTCGTATGGAGAACCGTCCAACATAGTGACTGCATATGTCTTGTCTCCATCCTTCGTGCGGTCGCGCTCAGAATTGTCGAAGTCCGGAGCTGCAGCCCAGTCGCGGTTGTTCGCCTCTGCGGATTGGCGAATAATGTCAGCCACGTTCTGGGCGGCCGTGAACTCATTCCCCATTAGAAGCGCGCCGACCGTAAATAGAATGTTCACGAATGGGTACGGAGTCCTCATCCGCGCCTCGAAGCGAGCCAAACTGCCGCTGCGATTACCGCCACTCCGACCCCGATCCAGCTCCGGTTGACACTGGCCCGTAGTTCCCAGCTGCTTTCGTGTGCGCGTCGGTCGAACGCGCCGTGAGCGCCATGATCGCCTTTCAGCGGCTTCCACAAATTATTCGGCCGGCTGGGATCTTCCAGCTCGCAGGTTTGTTGGGATGCAAATCCAGTTTTCCCCAGGTAGCGGTCCAGCAAACCCGGAGCGAGTTTGTTCCCGATGATTGCCTCCACTGTCGGCCAGCCGACATACACCTCACGTCGGGTGTGGTGTGCCGCCCAGTAGATCGCCCTTGCACCGACTTCAGGTTGAAAGATCGGCGGGACAGGCTGCGCCTTATGCTCCAGCCTGCTCTTGACCCAACCGAACTGTGGCGTATTTAACGCGGGCATCTGAACCATCGTGAGCCTGACCTTGCTTTTATCGTGGATCAGTTCGCAGCGGAGGGAATCCGTGAACCCGGCGATGGCGTGTTTGGCGGCACAATATGCAGATTGCAGAGGGATGCTGCGATAAACGAGCGCCGATCCAACTTGGACAATGGTCCCACGATTGCGCGGCAACATCCGTTTCAAAGCGGCCAGAGTTCCATACACCACGCCGAGGTATGTCACTTCCGTGACGCGCTTGTATTCCTCCGGCTGCATTTCCTTTACAGGAGAAAATACGGAGGCCATCGCGTTGTTCACCCAGATGTCAATCGGTCCGAACTCTTGTTCTACGGATGCGGCTGCTTTCTCCATAGCAGCCGCATCGGCAACATCGAGGGGAAGTACCATGGCACTCCCACCTGCCGCTTCGATCTCCCGCTTGGCAGCTTCGAGTCCATCAATGCCGCGCGCGATCAACCCGACTTTCGCACCGTGCCTTCCAAATTCCCGAGCTGTTGCTCGGCCCAGGCCAGCCGATGCACCCGTGATCACCACAACCTCGTTCTTCTTCATTTCGACAATCAATTCTTACCGGCGTTTGAGATCTAGATAAGTTCCCGCACCTGATCGGAGAGCGTAGTAAGTGCGATTTTCTTTCTGTTGGGCTCTCCCCGAGCCAGCGATTCGGCGAAGTGCAGGGCTTGCTCTGCCTTAACCTTGGCGGGCATTGGCGGCTCGAAAGGATCCACGGCCGCTTGCAGAATTGCGGGGCCAGGAGCGGCGAGAAACTCTTCCAAGGTTCTCCCGCATTCGGCAGGATCCTCCACGCTGAAGCCGATGCCGCCGCAGGCATGAGCGAACGCGGCGAAGTCAATGGGATGCAAGTCAACTCCATATTCCGGATTCCCCAGAAAAACCATCTGCTCCCACTTGATTTGTCCAAGTGTGTTGTTCTTGATGATGACCACCTTTATCGGAAGCTTGTACTTCACTGCCGTGACGAAGTCCGCCATCAACATTGAGAACCCACCATCCCCGACAAAGGCGACGCATTGCCGGTTCGGAAAAGCGATTTGCGCAGCGATTGTGTAGGGCAAGCCGGGCGCCATAGTTGCCAGGTTTCCCGATAGGGTATGCATCTGGCCGCGACGGGCCAAAATGTGGCGGGCCCACCAAGTTGCAATCGTCCCGCTATCGCAACTGACAATCGCGTCGTTTCTCAAACGTTTCCCAAGCTCTCGTGCCACAACCTGAGGTTTCATGGGTTTGTCTTGCCGTGTGGCCCGTTTTTCCATCAGTTCCCACCAGTCTTTCATACCTGCTTGGGCAGCCTGAAGAAATTTCCTGTCTTCCTTGTGCTTCAGAAGTGGGATGAGCTCACGCAATGTGTTACGGCTGTCGCCCACCAATCCAATTTCCACCGGATAGCGAAGTCCGATGCGTTTCGGGTCAAGTTCGATCTGGACTCCTTTTGCCTGACCTGGTTTCGGCATGAACTCGATGTACGGGAATGAAGATCCGACAATCAGCAGCGTGTCGCAATCTTCCAGTGCCTCTTGCGAAGGCTTGGTTCCTAAAAGTCCAATGCCGCCCGTAGTGTAGGGACTGTCATCGGGTACCGCTGCTTTTCCTAGCAGTGCCTTTACGATGGGGGCCGCCAGCAATTCAGCCGCTGTTTCGAGTTCCTCGGTTGCGTTCAACGCGCCGCGACCGGCAAGGATTGCAACTTTCTTCCCCTGATTGAGAACGTCCGCAGCTCTTTCCAGATCGCCGCGATCGGGAAGGCGCGCACTGCGCGCACTGACGTCAGAGGTATGGTGCGGGATATTACGGCTGGAGGCTTGCTTCTTCTTGACTTCTTTTTCCTGGAGGTCTACGGGAAAGGTGATGTGAGCAACTCCACGGTACGCAAGAGCAGTTCGACACGCCAGGTCAGTAATATTCTCAACATGCGTGGGGCCCATAATACGTTCATTGAACACAGCTACATCGATGAAGAGCTTATCGAGCGCTACATCTTGCTGTGTGAATGTGCCGATGAGATCGTGGAACTGAAGCCCGGTGATCGCCAGCACTGGTTGATTGTCAAGCTTGGCATCGTAAAGACCGTTCAGAAGATGTATTCCTCCCGGGCCGGAAGTAGCGAGGCAAACACCAAGCTTGCCGGTGAACTTCGCATACCCGCAAGCCATAAACGCCGCGGCTTCCTCATGGCGAACTTGGATGAAACGAATCTTGTCCTGGTGAGTACGAAGAGATTCCATAATGCCGTTGATTCCATCACCGGGGAGACCGAAGATGACTTCGACCCCCCAATCCAGAAGAGTTTCCACTAATACATCGGCTGCTGTCATAAGTAGTCCTCTGCCGTTGTTAACAACAACGAAGGTCTTGGTTCAGATGCAATCTGGAACATTGACGTCCATCACAGTGAAACAAGGTCGGGGCTCTGATAAACGCGCCAGCGCCGCCAAATTCACGTCAATTTGGGTGCAAGCAGTTTCAGCAACGTTAAGATTTCCCAGCCACCTCTCTACCGAAAAAGTCATCTCTAGATAAGTAGATTCTGCTGCGAATTGTCGAATCAATACGGTGTTTACTTGAGCGACCACTCGCATGAAAAGGCCTGGAGGTAGCGGTCACGGTTTCGTACATCCCGATCGATAGAATCAAGGTCTCCACGTACACAGTACCTACAGATTTTCCCGAGTCGGACGGGACTCTACAGTGGAATTCCACAGCCCTGGTTTTGGTTCACGCAGCCGGTGGCAATAGAGTTGGCCTGGGCTACACCTACGCAGATACAGCGACAGCGACCCTCATTCGAGACACCTTGTCCAAAACGGTGGAGGGCCAGAACGCCATGGCGCCAGCGGCTAGCTGGAATGCGATGGTTGGACGTACTCGTAACCTGGGCCGCCCCGGAATTGTTTCCATGGCGATCTCGGCGATCGATGTTGCCCTGTGGGATTTGAAAGCGCGGCTGCTTGATCTTCCGTTGTCGACCCTGTTGGGCGCTGTGCGGGATTCAGTTCCAGTTTATGGAAGTGGTGGATTCACTTCGTATTCCGCAAACCAACTCCAAGATCAGCTGGCGTCATGGGTCGAACAGGGCATCACCCGCGTGAAGATGAAAGTCGGCCGCGACGCCAGGGCCGATATTGAAAGAGTCGCCGCGGCCCGCGATGCGATTGGTCCCGCGACCGAGCTGTTTGTTGATGCTAATGGGGCTTATAGCCGAAAGCAGGCGCTCCAACAGGCCGAGAAGTTTGCAGGGCTCAATGTCAGCTGGTTTGAGGAGCCGGTTTCCTCCGGCGATCTGGCCGGTCTGACATTGCTCAGAGGTCGTGCACCCGCTGGGATGGAGATTGCGGCTGGAGAATACGGATACGATTGCGGGTATTTTCTTCGCATGCTTGCTGCCGGGGCCGTAGACGTTCTGCAGGCGGATGCAACCCGCTGCGGCGGAGTTACGGGGTTCCTTCAAGCTGCAGCATTGTGCGAAGCCTATCATCTGCCGCTCTCTGCTCATACAGCGCCAACCGTCCACAGTAGG
>Ga0070741_10007258_pt1 | contig 23078 bp, 24 predicted proteins | sample Coa_R1_4_FD_66440 | JGI IMG/M metagenome (GOLD analysis project Ga0070741, IMG submission 66440) | Surface soil microbial communities from Centralia Pennsylvania, which are recovering from an underground coalmine fire - Coalmine... | ecosystem: Environmental > Terrestrial > Soil > Unclassified ... | reverse complement strand
GGGTTAGCTGGCCCGAGGTCGAAACGGCACAGAGTTCCAGGAACTCGTCATGGGGTTCGGTGTGAGACAACGCCCCCGCTCCTCGGCTGGATGCAACCTTGTATCATACTGCGGAATCGCCTCGCAATTTGTTGCCAAAAATCTCTTTTCGCAGCTTCTCCAGCCCGCGGAAATAGTGATTTTTCACGTTTCCCCGGGTCTGGTTCAACTTCGTGGCAATCTCGCCCAGAGTGTGGCCTTCGACAAAGAATAACTGCAGCGTTTGTCGCTGGTTCTCAGACATAGCCTCGAAAACCCTCTTGAAGCCTTTTCCTCCCAGCAGCCCATCTCCTGAATTTTCGGACCCTGAGCTGTCGGTTCCGGGGGCGGCCAGCTCCCTTCCCACCTCATCTAGATCAACACGCGTGTAAAAGTGGCGGGAATTCAGATAGCGGCGACGGGCGATGGCGCGGTGGTAGGTCATTTGAAGGATCCAGAACCGGGCTGGTCCACGCGACGAGTCAAACATGCCGCATTTCCGATGGATTAAGAGAAAGATATCCTGGAGCAGATCGTCTGCCTCGGATGTGTCGCGCAGAACTCGATAAGCGACTCCACGCACGATGCGTGCATAACGGCAAAAGAGCGCGGCGAGAGCTTCTTTGTCTCCTTTGCAGATCAGGGCAATCAGGTCTTCGTCAGAGTCAACAGCGGTTGCGGAAGTCTGTGGAGAAAGAATTTCCGTTTCGCAGTTTTGCTTAGGAAGCCGCAGACTGGGAAGCCGCACTGTGGCTGGCAGACTCATGTTTGACTCTTTGCGACCGCTATCCGATCCGCACGCCCAAATTCTTGGTTTGTGACAACTTCTTTAGAGTTAATAATCAGGTCATATATAACTCTATCGAGTGTTCTAATCAAGCAAAATACACTCCATAGATTGTGGTATAGCTAACAATCCAATCCTATTGTGGGGAGCGTGCCCTCTGTCCCCGACTATCAGGAACGATTCGCGAACCGCGTGCGGTCTCTCAGAGAGACCGCAGGAATCAGCATCGAGAAAGCAAGCGAGCAAGGCGGTCTTTCAACGAACTTCTGGGGTAGTGTAGAACGCATGGTTCAGGAGCCTTGCCTCAACAGCATTTTCGGATTTGCTAAGGGGCTGGGAGTCCCGGTGCGCTCTCTGATGACGATTGACGGAGACGACCTCCATGATCCAGAGCGCAAGGAGTTGAACACTCTTCTGGACCTGTTCACTAGCGAGCAATTATTGCTAACGCTCCAAATTTCCAGGCTTATCTACGGCTTCAAAGGCGCGCCACCGCCCCGCCCAGAATCGAAGTCGTCCTAGTTTCAGTCGGTGATGCCTCGGAGTGCAACGCTTTCGAGGTGAGAACGCGCATCATGTAAACACTATAGGCGACGATTCCAGTCACCACTAAACTCAATAGATTGTTTTATATAGCTGCTGTACCCGCTATGGTTGTGCGCGGTGGCTCGTGTGAAATATCGCACCCTATTTGCGCAACGGATCCGAAGATTGAGAAAGGCTGCGAAACTCAGCCTTGAGGAAGCTGCCGAGCGCGGCAACATAACAGGCAACTTCTGGGGTGACGTGGAACGTGGGAAGAAAGTGCCGAGTCTCGATACCATTGTGTCAATGGCAAAGGGGTTAGGGCTCCAGCCGAATGTCCTCCTGCTCCTAGAACGAGAAGAGGATCCGCGGGAGATCCGAAAGCGTATCGACACCCTCCTCGCTGGCTGTACTCCTCAGCAACTCGAATTAGTGCACCGGATCATCAAAGTCGTCATCCAACCGTAACTGACACTTGCGACTTGAGGGGTTCAGTATCGATCACACTCTACGTGTTCAGGCACGGGGGAATGTCCGCAAGTGGCACAGCGAAAGGCGTACAGTGCACACATCTGGCACACAAATTCACGAGGGATGCTTGTCAATCGTCTGACAACCAGCACCGACAGTTAGTCCTCGTACGCGGAGAAACCGTCAGGATTTCGTCTTGGCCGGTTGTAGAGAAAGGTCAAGTGCAGCAATGCTATCAACAACTTACAAATTCGCGTTGACTTTTGTATGACACAACGTTATTGTTGTGTCGAGTGATTCCGGACTTCGATGCCGATGGAAACCTTCCACCTGGGCGGCACTGTGGAAGCTGGAAGGAATTTGAGAAGAGGTTCGGAACAAGTTTTCGGAGGCGGCAGCTGTTAGCAGGGATGAAACGAATGTTGCTTTCGCTCAAGGATGCCGGCTGCGGACGTGTTTTTCTGGACGGCAGCTTTGTCACTTCGAAGGTGAACCCGGAAGATTACGACGGTTGCTGGGATCGCGCCGGAATGGACCTGTCGAACCTCCTGAAAAGAGACCCGGTGCTTCTCGATTTTCGCAACAAACGATTTGCACAGAAGCTTAAGTACGGTGGAGAGATGTTCCCTGCCGATCTGCTGGAAGCGAGTAGTGGCACCGTGTTTCTGGAGTTTTTTGAACGCGACAAGGACAGTGGGGATCAAAAGGGGATCGTGGAAATCGACCTGGGAGAGCTTTCATGATTGGCAATGAGCGGCAGTACCGCATTACGAAAGCTCGGGCAGATGAATTTGAGCGAGGACTCTCGACGCTGAAGAAGGCGGGACTTGGGTCGGATCCACTGTGGCACAAGGTTCAGCAGGATTCCATGAGAGCACAATTGGATGATTTGCGTGGAGAGTTACGAGAATATGACACGCTCCGGAGGCGGGGCGTAGAGGCAGTGGAGGTTACGTCATTTGAGGAACTCCCAGATGCATTGATCAAGGCGCGCATAGCTGCCGGTTTGACTCAGAAGGAACTGGGTGAAAGGCTCGGACTCAAAGAGCAGCAGATTCAGAGATACGAGGCGACGGGCTATTCGTCAGCGAGTTTGGATCGTATTCAGCAAGTCGTCGAAGCACTCGGTCTTCGACTCGGAAAAGGTGTGCTTTTCCCAAAGTCGCACGTGTCGCTTGAAAGGCTCATTCATCGAAGCGATCAGTTGGGCTTACCGAGAGAGTTTCTTTCGAGTCGAATCCTGTCGATGAAGGTGGGCCAAACGAACGGTGGCACGCTCACAGAGAATGAAGAGAAGACAATTGCACTGCGTGCGGCGGCGCGTATCGAACGTGTGTTCCAAGTGCCCAGCGCACTGCTCTTCTCAGAGGCTCGCATCGGGTTGCCGTCGAGCATATTGGCGGAAGCTCGATTCAAGGTGCCCGGTCGCGCAGATCGGGGGAAAGTGAGGGCTTATGCGGTGTATGCGCACTACCTTGGTCTGTTACTGCTGGAGTGCACGCGCAGTCTGAAAGTGAAACCAATTCCGAGCGAGCCAAGGGAAATATACGACGACGTTCTGAGAATCTCAGGTGAGTTTTCTCTTGAGTCTTGTCTTAAGTACGTGTGGGGTTTGGGTATTCCTGTTCTGCCACTCAGGGACAAGGGTGGATTTCATGGAGCCTGTTGGTGTGTCGGTGGCCGAAGCGTTATTGCCATCAAGCAAGGGACTGAGTCAGAGGGGCGATGGATCATTGATCTGTTTCATGAAGTTAGGCACGCGGCAGAGAGTCCTGCGGATTCCGATTCTGCATGGATCGAGGAGTTTGACAGAGGTGGAAAGAGCGACGACTCAGATGAGGAAGAGGAGGCGACCGATTTTGCGGTAGATGTGGTTCTAGGTGGTGATGCTGAGGGCCTTGCTCACGAATGTGCGGAAGAATCCAAGGGACGGTTGGAGTTTCTCAAGGCAATCGTTCCGAGGGTTGCAGAACGCCATAAGGTCAGGACAGATGTGCTAGCCAACTATCTCGCGTATCGGTTGGACGAGGAAGGTCAGAACTGGTGGGGAGCGGCTCAAAACCTCCAGGAGACTGGCTCAGATCCGTGGGCGGTGGCTAAGGATGTCCTCGTGGCTAACATTGACAGTTCTGCTTTAAACCCGGTTGACCTGAGTTTGTTGGTGCAGGCCCTCGCCTGAAGGAGTCTGGGTATGGCAAAAAGGGTGAAACAGCCGCTCGGTATTACGTGCACAAGCTCGGATTGTGAGGCTGGCTTACACTGCTTTCGTCAGGCAAAGAAACGGGGGGAGGGACTTGTGGTTGGCGGCTGTTGCCGAGACTGCGGAGCTGACCTCGTTGATTGGCCGAGGGTCAACAAGCGCGACTTAACGGATGTCGAGTACACGTTTCAATCACTGAAGTATGAATTGATTCGGCACCACTTTTGGCATCAAGAGTTGGACATTCGGGCCGTCAACTACGCTCGCCGAAAGGGCATAAACGGCATGGAGGTGGCTGCCGAAAAACGAGTTCGTCAGGCTCTCGGGGATGCTGATCCCTACTTTGACGGTCGCCAGACCGGAAAGAGAGGAAATCCACTTTTCTATGCCCAACACGCTTGTGCGGCTTGTTGTCGGAAGTGCATTGAATACTGGCACGGGATCGAGCAGCACAGACCTCTTTCCGAAGAGGAAGTGCAATACTTGAGACAGCTGCTAATGCTATACATCAGGGACCGGCTGCCTAGCTTGACAACAGATGGGGAGTACGTCCCTGTGTTGCGTGAGCGCAAGGGTGAATAGTGTTGTGACGTGTGGTGCCGTTCGGCAGGGCCTTGTTCGAATCCGGGTGTGCCTGATTCGAGGGGAGTTCCCGATGATGAGCGAAAAAAGCATAACCTCTGGGCAGTTGAATCTGCCAGGCGTGGTCGAGGCGGAAGGAACGGATCGAATCGCCTCTGTATTCGATCTGACACCTGAGGAAGTGGAGCGCCTTAAGGGCGTCAAGCCTAAACTATTGGGGCTGAGGTGCGGACGCACGAATTGTGCCGAGGGGCTCCATTGTTTCGATCGGAGTCGTGTTCGACCGCACTACAAACAAGGTGCTTGTCAACAGTGTGGGGCAGAACTAATTGATTGGGGCCAGGTGTGGTCGAGGGAATCACGTGATATTGAGAAGAAATTCGAGTTTTTCCAAAATGAATGGATTCGACACTTCTTTTTCCACGTGCCCATCACTGGGCGAATAGAGAAATACGCGCGCAGATTTGGTCAAGTGGGACTGGCTGAAGTGCTGGAGAAACAACTGCGGCAAAACAAGATGCTTCGGTATATTCCGGCGCTGGATGGACGTCAAACAAAAATGCTCGACGGCACGATTGTGCATTGGGCGAGACATGCTGTTGGGTGTTGTTGCCGAGGTTGCATGAGCTACTGGCACAACATTCCTCTTGACCACGAGCTGACGGGGAGTGATATAGCGTACCTCAAGGGGCTCGCGCTCAAGTTCATCGTGAAGCGGATGCCAGATTTGGCATCCGAAGCTGTGCGTAAACTGCCTAGGGCAGCGATGTTGTCTGATCGCACATCGAGGGCAAACTGATGCCGATACTCAATTGTGAAGATATACGCAACTACATCCAAGAAAAGAATCTGATTCATGATCCTCTCCTCAAGCCCGACGGGCGGCCTTCGATAGAAGCTGCCAGCTACGATCTGCGTGCTGGAATCGTTGTCTGGAAGGACCGCACCACGCAAAAACTAGAGACTCTCTATTTCAAGGAAGGAGAAGAGCATCCTCCATCATTGACTCTGGCGCCAGGGCAAATGGTCTTCGTGATCACGCACGAAGAGTTGGAGCTGCCTTCGGAGGTCTCTGGTACCGTGTACTCACGTAACCGGCTTCAAAAAGAAAATATTCTGGCATTGAATGCTGGGCACGTTGATCCCGGCTACCACGGACCGATAATCATTCGATTGATTAATCTCGGGGCACAAGGTTGGCCGCTAGAACTTGGAGATCCAGTCTTCACCGTCGTCTTCCATACCGTTACCCCTCCAAAGGATGCTAGACCACCAGACCGCCGAACCAAAGAAACGACGCTGGATACGGCACGCAGAGCTGCTTCGAATGGCTTTAGCAATCCCTTCCATGATCTGTACAAAGATGAGATCGATCGGCAGCTGAACCAGCATTACACCAGAGTACTCACCGATCTCCGACACGCCCTGGATCAGGATTATTTTTCTCGAAAAGATATTCACAAACTCTTGATTCAATTTGGTGCGGCCATTCTTGCATTTGTATTCGTGATCGCCAGAATGCCCTGGGACAAAGTGTGGCACGGAATTAAGTGGATTCTACATTTGTGAAATCGATGAACCCGACGCTTAACGTTATCGATACCGAAAAGTTCTCGGCCCACCTGCGAGGACGGGCAATTCAGCCCGTCGAGAGGAGGGTCCTCGTTACAAATTTTCAGGGTAGTAAGCAGGAAAAGGACTTCACTGTCCCTGCCAATTGCAATGGTTTCGGTCGGATTCATCACTTTCGGCGACGACAAATGTCGTCGTGGCCAGATAACCCTTTGCCGATTGATCCGGCGGCGAAGGCGTTGCGGCTGGGCGACCTTGATGCGATCGAAGTTCAGGTTTTTCAAAATGCGGTTTGCAGTTGGCGCTGCTGGTACTGTTTTGTGGACTTTGATTTGCTCTCTGGGAATCTCAAATTCGCAGAATTTAAGACTGCAGATGAGCTTTTGGACCTCTACATGTCTGAGAGTGAGCGCCCACAATTGATAGACCTCTCAGGAGGTCAACCCGATCTCGTTCCCGAATGGAGTCTCTGGTTTCTTGAGGCGCTTGGCCGGCGTAGCATTCTGGATCGGGTGTACGTGTGGAGTGACGACAATCTGAGTAACGATTATTTGTGGAGGTATCTATCCGCGGAACAGATCGCCCGACTTGCAACATGTCCTAACTATGGCCGAGTGGGATGTTTCAAGGGTTTCGATGAAAGTTCGTTTTCGTTCAATACGAAAGCTAGTCCGGAGCTGTTTGGTCAGCAGTTTCAACTGATGTACAAGCTGGTGAATGCTGGCTTTGACGTCTATGGATATGCGACCTTTACAGCGCCCCAGAATACGATGTTGCACACGAAGATGGCAGATTTTGTTGATCGGCTTCAGGAGCACGTTCACCCACTGTTCCCGCTGCGTACAGTTCCTCTGAGGATTGTTCCGTTTGGCCCAACGAAAGACCGAATAGGGGCTGAACAATCGAAGGCTTTCGAGGTCCAGCAGGAGGCAATCGTGGCGTGGTCGGAGGAGCTACGCAAACGGTTTTCGACAGAAGAGCTCAATAGTCGAATCACCGAACACAAAATTAGATAAGGATGAACTGGTGAGCGAGCACACGCCAACAGATCCGGTTTATGAGGGAGAGCTCGCGGTGCGGCTCCTTGATCTCCTCAGAAGCGGACCGACATCTTTCGAAATTCTCGTGACGCAAGCGGAGGGAGCCTATCCGACGGAGGTTCTCGCAGTTCTAAGAAAGTTGGAGAGGAAGGGTGCGGTCACTGAAGGTCGGAAGGAACTATGGAGGCGGACGGATTCCGCTTGGGAAACGGCAGTTAGACAACTTGGTGCAGATGAATCTATCGTTTGTCAGGATGATTCAGATTTCCCCGAGGCACACCCGCTGGATTTTGATTGGCGATTTGGCAGACGTGCTCTGGAGTTGCTGGCTCAAAGAATCGGAGAACTGGAGTGCGTCAAAGTGGCAGTACTGGGTGCGCCGACTCTGTTCAAGTTCCTCATAGATCATGCGAAAGCCGCGCACCTGTTTGACAGAAACGAACAAATTACGCGATATCTGACGGAGATGGGGTATAAAGCCGTCACTCGTTGCGACCTGTTTCGGTTTGCTGCGCGCAGTCAATTCTCTTGCGTGGTCGCAGACCCGCCATGGTACTTAGACCACTACCGCGCTTTCATCGAAGGTGGTCGACGCCTGCTGAGTCCGAATGGAAAGATTCTGCTCAGTGTGCTTCCTCGGTTGACGCGTCCGGGTGCGGACGAAGACAGATCGGAAATACTCCGTTTTGCGTCAGAGCGGGGTTTCGATCTCATGAGAACGGAGCCCGCTTCACTACAATATCTGTCGCCTCCGTTTGAAGTGGAGGCACTCAAGAGCGAAGGATTGAGCGTCTCGCCTTGGAGGTGGGGTGATCTGTATACCTTCGTGTTGACAGATCGCCGCGTTCCTGAGTATCGACCTGAGTACTCGGAGGAACATCAATTGTGGCGTACATGGAGGGTCGGGCGTAGTGTGGTTAAAGTGAAGTGGGACGGCACGCACGGACGAGGTGCCTTTGATTTCCAAAATGTGGCTGGAGCCAGTGGCATGCGTTTGGGCTCGGTGTCGAGAAGATCTCCACTCCGGTCTAAAATCAATCTGTGGACATCTCGAAACATTGTGTTGCACGTATCTCGTCCGGATCTAGTGTGTTCAGCCTTGGAGCTGCTGTTGGAGGGGCATGAGAACGGAGACATTGCAACGGCCTTGATGAACGCCGAGCGGCTCAGCGAACGAGATGTGGAGCGCTTGGAAGTGTTCCTGAACGTTTTGATCAGTGAATCAAAGAGCTAGAGGCACATGACACAGGGACCTGATTGGTGGACGAACAACTTGCTTCCTGAGCTGAGGGGCAAGGTTGCAGGAACTGTTCTGTCTGGACTTCTGGAGGGCATTCTCGCAGAAACTCTGGATAATAGCATTCATCTTGCGGTTTTCATTGAACCGTACCTCAGATTTGTTCTTGAAGGGAGGAAGACGATCGAGTCCAGGTTTAGCGTTCACCGGCACGCCCCCTTTGAGCAAGTGAGAAAGGGAGACCTGCTGGTTTTGAAACAGTCGAGCGGGCCGATCTGTGGTGTTTGCCGAGTGTCGCATGCTTGGTATTACCGCCTTGATCCGACGACATGGTCTGAAATTGAGCAATATGCCACTGCACTGTGCATGGATGATTCCGAGTTCTGGGCAAAAAAACGTGCGGCATCTTTTGCGACGCTGCTTCGTATTGAGGACGTAGTCAGAATTCCAGAAATCTCTATTAACAAGATTGATCCCCGTGGCTGGGTGGTATTGAAGGATGTGCAGCGGCAACGGTCTTTAATCTGATCGCATGAATTGCATATTTTTGTTTAGTGGACCCAGCAAGTCCGGAAAAACGACGCTCGGGCGAAAGTTAGCAAAGGAACTTGGTTTACCATTTGCTAGCTTCGGTGATTACGTTAGGCAGGAAGCAGACCGAAATGGGTTAAGCAACCCGTCATCTGAAGAGCTTCAAGCGACGGGGCAGTTGTTGGCAAGAACGGATATGCTCGCCTTTTGTAAGGCTGTTCTCAAAGAAGGAGGTTTCGCTGTCGGTCAGGGCCTTGTAGTTGATGGTGTACGGCACCTGAGTGCGTTATCCACGCTGCAAGCGCTAATCCCGCAACAACCTGTCAAGCTTGTCTACCTTGAAAGCTCGGTGGCTGAACGGGTCAAACGCAGTTCGTTGAATCCTGATCAGCTGCAGAGGCTTGATTCCCATTCTGTGGAATCTGAGGCGGGCGCGATCAGAAATACCGCGGATTTCGTGCTCAATACGGCAGGGTCCATAAACGACTGCTTTTCGCGCCTTCGAAGTTGGGCGTTACAACAGGGCGCCGGGTAGTGGTGCTATTTTGGCCATGCCAGAAGGGCTTCTCGTGAAGGAGTTCGGCGAGCCCATGACGAGCTAGTATGGCGCTAGCCGGTAGATCCCACAGGTTCAGCGAACCTCGCGACCTCTCTAGCAAACCGCCTGTACACGTCGAGCATTCTGCTCGATTCATCCCCCGGAACGATTTTGCCTGTGAGTTTCAATCATAAGGAATTCCGGATGTGCGTACGCTAGCCACGAGCCGATCTAGCGGTGCGACAGAACAGCAGTGGGCTGATCGGCCGTCAGTCCGCGATTCTGGTTGATCCTTTTCCGAATTGCACCACCAGTGCACTGCCCTGATTTTGTCTGGGTGGTCATCTCTCCAAAGCCCCTCCCATCCACTGGTATATTCGTGGCCTGGCGCAATGTCGTTGTAGTCCGTGAACTCGTGGTGGCAGACTGCGCATACTTAGTTCCGTTCGGGTGCCGCTGGAGACGCTGAAAAGAAAGAACTTACTGCACAATATCTGAGGATCGTGCTACCCTTTCGAAATAACCGACAATGCGATCAATTCAGACGCTAAAACGTCACGCGCTTCAACCCCGCGAGCGTGATGCTACGGAGTCCGCTTGGATAGCCGCGCTCGCTCCTGAGCAAGCGCGCTGGGCCGAACCTGGCGAGCTCACCTTGCTCGAAACTGCGTTGCCGGTATGGGAATTGTCTCTCCTAGCAAAAGCTGATCGCAGGTCGATAGATCCCGTATATGCAACCCACCGTTGGTGGGCCCGCCGTCCCCCCGGCGTCATTCGTGGTCTCCTCTTAGCATCCGCTTTACCGGCTTCGGAGAACCACGATCTGTTCTGGAAATTATTTTCTTCGGCCGAGCCTCATCTCACCGGATTGCGTATTCATGACATGTTTGCTGGCGGCGGGGCCATGCTTGTGGAGGCGGCTCGGCTGGGAGGTACCCCGTCCGGTACGGACGTAGATCCTCTTGCTGTGAAGATCATTAGCCATGAATTGGAACCGCCACCCGCTGCCGAGTTGGCAAAGGCCGCCACTGAGATGCTCAAAGCTGTCACTGAAAAAGTGGGCTTACTATTCGGCAGCAAGCGGGCAGGTTGGACTCCTCTCCATTTCTTCTACGTGCGTAACGTGACGTGTCCAGAGTGTAGGCAGAGCAGCCATTTGTATCGGAATCTGATCATCGCCCGGCACGCGAGTAGGTCGGGAGGGGTTTTACGCGATAGCAAGGTGGTAGCATTTTGCCCCTCGTGTTTCAAAGTTCACGGGTTGACCAGGCTGGGTCAAAAAGAACTGCGCTGCTGCGGCAAACGGCACTCTCTGCTCGCGGGAACTTTCGTGAACGGAAAGTTCCAATGCTCTAAGTGTAGTCGTCGCTCGTCGCATAAGGAATTGCAGACAGCAACTGCTCCTAGTCGCCTTCTCGCGGTTGAAGAAACGCATCACGAGCAACGCCGGAGGATTCGCGTTCCTCGCCCCTCTGACTCAAAGAATATCGAGAACGCCGACGCTTACTTGAAAACACATCGTGCGGAGTTGTCGATCCCGTCTTCGAAACTCGAAACATCACGGGTTGACAGTCGGCCGCTCAGCTATGGCATCGAGCGCCCGAGGGACTTTTTTACGAGTCGCCAACTGGCTGTATTTGGCACTGCTTTCAAATGGGTTGATGATTGTCATTACGAGGTAGCCATCAAGCGGGCGCTCACGTTGGCTCTTTCAAACGCGTTGACAACCAACAACCGCCTCTGCTGCTACGCGACAGACTACGGTCGGTTAGCGCCGCTGTTTAGTGTTCGTAGCTACTCTTTGCCCTGGCTTTCGGTCGAGTTGAATCCGTTTCATCCGGGAGCGGGACGGGGCACCTTGCCTAGAAACATGCAGCGGATTCTGAAATCGACTTCCAATAAGGCACGCCGTAGCGTTTGGGATGTGAAAACCGGAAAGCCGATCGCCCGCGATTTGACATTTCCAAACTGTGGCGACGCTTCAGGGGTCAGGTGCGCGTCAGCCGCGGAGGCACTTCCCCTGGCTCCTGGTTCAATTGACATCTGCCTTTTTGATCCGCCGTACTTCGACTACATAGCCTACAGCGAGCTTTCAGAGTTCTACCGCGTGTGGCACGCGCAAGGTGAGCTGAGCGGTGAGCCGTTACTTGCGAAAAGAGGCGAAGAAGCCGCCTCCTTCGGCCGCCAGCTAGGCACCTGCCTGGGATCAATTCTAAAGACACTGAAGAACGGAAGGCCAATTGCCTTCACTTTCCACTCATCGTCGCAGGCAGCTTGGGAAGCAATCGGAGTGGCTCTTGACCAAAGCGATTTGAGCATTACATCCATGTGGCCAATGCTGAATGATCTACATATGGGACATCACGGTAAAGACGGCAACTGTGAGTGGGACGTCGTTGTTGTTTGCCGACGGCAAACTGAGTGCCTGCCAGCGCCAGTGCCATACTCGATCGCGTCATGGACAAAGCTCGCTCGGCCACTGGAGATTGCCGAACCAGATAGACGATGTATGCGAATTGCGCTCCAGATGGCGAAAGCTCGCTTCGCAAAGCCACTTGCAGGAAGAAAGAAGATTCAATGAACCGAGATGAACGCGCAAAGCTCCTGAAAGATCGAAAAGAGCTGGTACGGAAGGAATCGTTTTGGTGCAAGGATACTTGGCGTGATTTTGAGGTGTATCGGGTGCCCGTAGATGCACTATTGCTGAACGCGGACAATCGCCGGTTCGCCGCAGAAAAGAAACTCATGGAAGAGAAGGTGGGCCACGCTCTCGATCCTGAGAATAACCCCGCGGACGAGCAGTCGATCATTTCCATTTTGCTCGACGCGGGCCTCGATGTTGACGGCGATGTAGTCAAAGGAAAGCCTTCCAAGGACTCCGAGGCCCTAAAGAAAGACTGGGCGAAGCGCGGACAAGCCTCTCCTTTCTGGGTTCGGCCGGACGGCATGGTCCGAAACGGTAATCGCCGATTGGCGATGCTGAAGCGAATGAGGCCCGAGCAAGGTGTTGAGGGCACCCGTTTTGTGAATGCAGTCATCCTAGAACCAAATGATGTGAACGAAGAAGATCTCTTCGAGATGGAGCAACGTGAGCAGCTCACAGAAAACTTTAAGGTTCGGTACACCGACATCAACCTACTTATTGCCTTGAGGGAAGCGGCGGAAGCGCGAAAGATAATTTGGACCGATCCCAATGACATCGAGCGAGTTGCAGGCGAATTGCAGGATTTGGCCGGAGAGGACAAGACCTACGCCGCAATTCAGCTGAGAGCGATCAAGTACATGGATGATTACCTCGCTTTCAACAACGCACCGGGACAGTATCAGAAGCTTATCGGCCAGATAGAGCGGTTTAGGGACGTCGGAAAAAACATGACCAAGGTGTTGGAAGATTACCCAGATGAAGCAGCAAATATGTTGCAGATTGCCTTTGCGGCAATTTCCGCCGGCAATCCTCACGGCGACATTAGGGCCATTGGGAAGATGTTCCGGGAAGATCGCGACGAATACGATCGGCTGTTGAAAACGGTATTTCAGATTGAGACTTCGGGACCGGGGGATGCGAAATTAGAATCTCCCGATATTGGAGTTGTTCGTAGCGAAGAAGACAACGAAGACGAAGATGAAGAAGACCGGGAGCCGGCGCCAGTTGTTTCGGACTACCCTGCTGTGAAGGTCAAGACCGCAATCAAAGATTCAATAGACGCTTTTTCAACCAGAAACCTGGAAGTCGCTTCGAAGCTCCTCCAAGCATGGAGCAGACTAAAGCCGTTGACCGCCGAACGCGTAAAGGAATCGCTTGAAGGCGATGCCCGCGACGAGGTGCGCAAGAAGATCGAAGAGATAGCTGCCTGGGTGGATGAAATCAGGCCATTGCTGAAATGACCGACATACTATCCGCGCGCATTGATGCGCAGGGCGATGCTGTCAATGTTACTGGTAGTACGGCTTTGCAGGATCGGGTAGCGCGGCTATTTTTCCTCTCCATCTTGGGCGCCGCCCCTATTGAGAATGGCTGGCATTGCCCTCGGCGCTCTATTCCGCTCGCAAACCTCGTGGTGCGGATTAATACATATCTGGAAACTCGAGGTTGGAATGTTCAGCGAATCGGAATCGCTGACGAAGCCGTTCAGCGCGAAATCGAACGCAAGCGCAGCTTCCAACGGGCTCGAGTGGCTGGTCTCGCGCTGCGGAACGGGGAACCCGCATTTGATTCAAAGGTCCTCAGCGATGCTTTGAAAAAGGCCGGATGGAACACGCGTGATCGCGATCTGCTTCCGCATCAACAGATTGGTGCGATCCATGCGCTCACCGCCGTGAACGCCGCTAATTTCTCCGTTCCTGGCGCAGGAAAGACACTGACCACCCTTGCTAGCGCCATCACGCACATTGTTAGTGGGACCATCGATCTCGTCTTGGTAGTTGGTCCTCTTTCAAGTTTTCGCCCTTGGGAAAAGGAAGTACGTATCGCGATTGGCGAATACTTGAAAACGAAGCGCGTGCGGGGGTCGAGTGCACACCGACGTACGACCTACAGCACCGCCGGTCCAAAACAACTATTGCTCGCCAGCTATGCGAGCGCCGCTGCAGATCGAGCAGCCATCATTGGTCTGTGCCGACGATTGAATGTACTCCTGGTCGTTGATGAATCACATCGCATAAAACGTTTCCGGGGTGGTCTCTGGGCTCCCGCGCTCATGGAAATAGCGAGACATGCCAGGGTGAAGATGACGCTTTCGGGTACGCCGATGCCGCAGAGCGGAAGAGATTTGTATAGTCAACTGCGTGTCCTATGGCCTGACGGCGATTTGACCGGGGCTCCTGACGACTTCGCTCAACGGGTGGACAAGGACTTCGACGCGATACTAAACGATGTGCGTCCATTCATTTCCCGCACACCCAAAGAAGCGCTCAATCTGGATCCGTACGAGATTGTTTTTCATGATGTCGCATTGAACGGGACACAACAGGAGGTTTATCAGCTCATTGCCGAGCAGTTTCGGCGCCTCCTCGAAGATGCTGCTACTTGGCGAGACAAGCTGGAAGCTCTGAAGCGAGGCCGACCAATTCGTCTTCTGCAAGCAGCGTGCAATCCCGACTTGTTAAATCGGACAGATTCGCAATACCGGCTCCCCCAACTCTCTGTGCCCAATCCCACCCTGATGCAGCGCCTTGCCACATTTCGCGGAGCAAACATTCCCGCAAAATCTCAGAAGGCGCTCGACTTGATCCGCCACATCGCCGACGCCGAAGGTAAGGTGGTCTGTTGGAGCAACTTCGTTGGCAATTTGGACCAGTTTGCGGAATTCGTTCGCAAGCTGACAGGCTATCCCACGTTCCAAATTGATGGTCGGGTTCCCACAGGCGATGATCCACGTGATGACATGTCCGGATCAGAAGCATCGCTAGGAAACCAGAGAATTGGCGAAACGCGTGAGCTCATCATAGATCGTTTCTTGAATTGCCCCGGCCCGTCGATCTTGGTTACCAACCCCGCCTCGACGTCAGAATCAATTTCTCTGCATTCGACTTGCCACAATGCTATCTATTTGGATCGCACCTACGATTGTGCGCTATTCCTTCAGTCCATCGACCGGATTCACAGGCTCGGGCTTCCGCATGGCGTGCAGGTAACGGTTCACATTCTCCGGGCAACAAGTGACGGAAAAGAGACAATCGATCATTTGGTCGATAGATCTTTGCGGTCCAAGGAGGCTGTTATGCGACAGCTCCTTGAAGGGGCGGATCTGCGAGCATTGCACACCCCAGAGGATCCGTCTGAAGCAGCGGACGGCGATGAGCAAGATCTGCATAACCTGCTGCGTTACCTGTTGGGAGAGCAGTTGACGTAATGAGCGCCGTCTCTGGCTGGCTAACAGGTGTACGAATTCAGCGATCGCAAGAGATTCTCATTCTCGTCTCAACTCTTCCGTCCACAATGCCACTGGCTGACGTAGCACGGACTCTTTGGCAGCGATGCGGAGGACCTCTGGGAGAGATTCCGCAATTGATCGAACTGCTTGCCGATCTCAAGTTCGTAAGACTTGATAAAGATTCTGTTGTCAGGACCCCAGTAGGGGACAAGGTGTCTAAAGCCCTCAAGGCAGGCAGGCGGGAGCTATTCGCTTTGACGCTAATTAGGACGGGATATTTTCATGACCAGGCGCGCGTTCTCATCGAGTGTGGCTCTGTCCATCCCAATGGCAACCTACATTGCTCACTGCGCATGTCCCGCGCCGGTGCTCCTCAACTCACCGGCTTATTGTCGATCTGGGAAGAAGTTCAAACCTTTCCCGAAGTAGTCGTTCCAGCGAGTCTCCTGCAAGAGCTAAACACGGTTTGGGCACTATTACCGCCACCCGTCGTCTTACCGAAATGGGCCGCGGAGCGGAAGGAAGTGGGAAATCGCGCAGAGATGTACAGTGTGCAATTCGAGCGGACGAGGTTGGGGACGTCAGCAATATTCTGGGTAGCAAAGGATTCTGATGAATTGGGCTGGGATGTTGAAGATCGCTCAGTGACTCCACACCGTTGCATCGAGGTAAAGGGTCGTCGAGACGACGAGGTAGTGTTTTTTCTCTCGGACAATGAATGGCAGAAAGCAGTAGAACTTGGATCCCTCTATGAGATCCAATTTTGGGGAGGAATAGATCTCGCTTGTGACCCCGCAAGCGAATATGCCCGATTAAGGGCAAACGGATATCCGTTGGTGATAAACAACATTTCTACACAGGTTGGCGTGGCATGGGAAGCCATCGCAGTCCGGTGGAAGATAAGTCCGAAGTCCTAGTTGTTTCAGCCGTTAATCGCTGATTCCTCGTTTTGAGGGCCCAGGGTCAGTCTGTTCGGTCATTCGTGAAACTCTGGTTGCATTGTGCGTCGCGTTTTCAGGGAACAAAACAATGGACGACTGATCGGTTGTCAGTCATCAATTCTGGTTGATCCCTTTTCTCCGTTACACCACCAATGTGTTGCTTGGATGTTGTCCGGATGATCATCTCTCCACGCTCCACCCATTCCTTTGGGATCCTTGTGGTCCGGGACGATATCTGTGTAGTCTGTGAACTCTTCGTGGCAGATGGAGCATTTCCTGTTCTGCGCGACAATTTTTCGATTGAGCAGTTTCCGCATTTCCGCCGTTGATCGCAGTTCCCGATATCCCCTCGGGTGATGTGGATCTTCGATACGCTGCACCCCGAGCCTGATCAGTCTGGGCCTGGGTATGGCTTCCCTGCCACAGCAGGAAAGCGATTTGTGGATTGGGCAGAATTCATTGCGACGGAGCCTCATGGCATTCCTCCTGTGATGGCTGGTGAAATCGGCGGTGGGTTGGCGGAGCTGGGGCGGAAATCTCTCAACGCCAGGCGGGCTGCTACAATTCCTGCCCGAGGGAAACCATGTCGAACCTGGCTAATGTGATCCAGCAGTTGCAGAAGGAAAGGCATCAAGCACGGAGGAGAATCGAACAACTGGACGAGGCTTTGAAGGCTCTGGGCAGTCTCGGCGGATTGCGAGGAAGGGTTGGGAGTTCTCAGTCGGCGGGCAAGAAGCGGAGAACCATGTCAGCCGCCGCCCGCAAGCGAATTGCAGCGGCCCAGCGTGCGCGTTGGGCGAAATGGAAAGCAGCCAGGCGAAACAAATGATAGGACCGCGGAACGCTCGCCGGAGCTGACGCCTCGAACTCTTCCTCATGGCCCGACTCGGCGATCGCGGCGTCACGTGGTGCGCACCAAGGGCGAGCACCATGCGCGGTTTGGACTAAGCGGAGACTTTTCTCCGGACCCGATGCGCCCTTGAAAAACTCAGCACAAGTTCCGGCTGCCCCGGCTCCAATATCGCAGGCCCGTTCAAGGTTGTACGATCGCTGGGCAGAGTGCGGCCAAACATACGGGATATGTTGAAAAGCGAACTGCTCCCGTCTAGCTTCTGCCTGTGGTTAGGATATTTCGCCCTGTTAACGGGGATATACTTGTGAACGGTTCGACTAAAAGCTGCGCGGAGGTTGCGGAACAATGGGGAATCTACCGAAATACACATTGAAGAAAAACGATGAGAAAGATCGATGGGAACTGGAGCACGACAAAACTCATGAAGTAGTGAAAACCTTTGGCACGAAGGCCATGGCTACCGCGGGTGGAGTCTTGGAAAAGGCAATCGGAGGCGAAGGATCGGTAAAAATCCAGAAAGAAAACGGTAGGTTTCAAGAGGAACGAACGTTTCCGCGCAGCGAAGACCCGAGGAAATCGAAAGGGTAGAAAGCATTGCTACTGTTCGCATCGGGAGATGGTATTTCACCGTTCGGAGCAACAAGGGACCTCGCTACGACGACAACCGCTGAGGTACCATTGTCATGCCATCCGGAAGCGGGAGTAACTCAGTGGTAGAGTCACGGCTTCCCAAGCCGTTGGTCGCGGGTTCGATCCCCGTCTCCCGCTCCAAACCGCATAGCTCAATCTCTGCGGAGCCCCCGCAGAGTGAGGCCAACCACCAGAACAGTCGCTCACAATTTCGTGCAGCTACGGTCTTTTCTGCGCATTGCGACCCGCACGAACAGAGCCGACCGGCACGGGCACCATTCTGCCTCGGAGCCATGCCGCAAACGCGGACGGATCGAAACGGACAGAACCGCCGATCTTGAAGCTAGGAATCCGGTTGCTGGCGGCCAATTTGTATACCTGGCGCTCGCTGATATTCAACAATTTCGCGAGTTCCGGTACCGTCAGCGCAGTGGTTCTCTCTTCCAGCGAATCCGCAAGGTTCATGCACACTCCCGAATTGTCATTGTCAACTTCCCCTCCATCACTGTTATGCATAAACCTGTCTGGCGGTATCACCTGCTTTCCGTCCTATGAGCACCTGGGCCGTTCTTGAACGGCTCACCGACGCGTACAAATCCATTTGGAGCACTTCGGGGCCGAACCCGTCTCATGCGAATTGTCACATTCCAGTAATCGGTAACGCGTAGAATTCATAATGATGGGACTCTGGGGCAAAGCAGGTGTGCGTGGTGAATAAAGCCATGAGCATGACGGTGGTTCGGTGCCCGTACTGCATATCGGGTGACGAGTTTAGGCCGATGGAAGCCCTCTCGGGCGGGCGTTTCGCCTGCGGCAAGTGCGGTCATTTGGCGATCCCCAGAGACAAGACCTTCGAGTGTGCTTGCCGGAAGTGCTTCGACCTACGGGCTGTCGGTGTCCGCCGTTGCGGGTAGAACCCAATGGCATGTCCCGCTACTGGCCAAAGAAATAGGCCGCGAGTTTCTGCTTGCACCAACTCGTAGATGTTCGGTCGTAGTCAGTTGAGCCGTGATCCACCCAGCATAGACAAAGGGGGCCTTCGCGGAGGCGAGGAGTAGCAGACATCGCGCGGGTAGTAGCGATTGAGAAGAGGACAGGTCGACCAAAGACCGGACTCTATTCCACCCTGCAGTAGCAGTAGAGAAACTGCTGGATTGTCCCAAAGGGAGTACGATGCAGTTCCTTGGAACTCCCCAACAAACGGAAATGCACACCAAACTCTCTGTGCAAAGACTCTACATCGTAGCGGACAACCTCAAGCCCACTGCATTTCACGGGGCCTTCCGGTCCGAAGGTGCTCACGATTACGCTGCCTCCCGGCCTCACCGCGCGTGCGACTTGGCGGACATAGGCGACCCGGTCGCTTGCCGAGGTAAGAAAATGAAACACAGCACGATCGTGCCACACATCGTAGGCAAAGGGCGCCATATCGGCTTTGGTGATGTCGCCGACGAGCCAGTGGACCGGCTCCGAGGCTTTCCCGAGTCGTTTCCTGTTGGCGTCGATGGCGGTTTGTGAAATATCGAGGACGGTGATGTTCTGGTATCCACGGGCGATAAGGTCATCGACCAGTGTAGATTCACCGCCGCCAACGTCGATGATGAACGCAGAGCGTCCGGAAGCTACCTCATCAATGAGCGCAAGCGAGGTCTCAAGATGCGGACGGTACCAACTGACGGCGTCAGCAGCCTTCTCCGTGTAGATCTTTTCCCAATGGGTTTGTGCATCCATACCGATCAACGCCTCTGTATTGATAGACTCTTCCTTAATGATAGGCCGTCATCCGACACGTCGGCAGTGAAATCTTCTTGGCTGATGTCAGGGCTCATGGTAACGGGGACACGCCTAGTGGGCGAAACGCAACGGATGGAACTGCTATGTCTTTCTACAGAGATCATGTCTATCCGCACCTAGTAAGTATGCTGGGAAATCCGAAACCCATCGAGGAAATCCGGCAGCGCATAGTCCCCTTGGCGCGAGGAGATGTCCTTGAGATCGGCGTGGGTCCCGGCGTGAACTTCGTTCATTACGATCCGGCAAGAGTAGCCAGGGTCTATGCACTCGAACCCAATCCGGGGATGCTTCGGCGCGCAGAAGAACAACGGCGTCGAACGCAGGTGGATATCGAGTTTCTCGATTTGCCCGGAGAACGCATTCCCTTGGCAGACGCAAGCATCGATACAGTTGTGAGCACCTTTACGTTGTGCACGATTCCCGGCGTGGTGGAGGCAATTCAAGGTGTACGACGGGTCCTCAAGCCGGGCGGCAAGCTCATCTTCTTTGAGCATGGCTTGTCACCTGATCCTCAGGTGCGACGCTGGCAGCACCGGTCGGAGCCGCTTTTTCGTTGGGCGTTCGAAGGCTGCCACGTGACTCGTGACATTCCGTCTCTCCTCGGCAAAGGCGGCTTCAACATCGAACAGATGGACGCGGGGTACCTCGCTCCATTTCCAAAGTCTGGCTCGTATTGCTGGTGGGGTGCCGCGGTTCCCGGACTGCGAGAGTAAGGTCTCAACGGACTTGCACCGAATTTACTCGAGATCACTGGTTTCAGCTGGTTGACGCACGTCCAGACGCCGCGTAATATCTGCCGAAAATGGAAACCGGATAGACTTACAGTTGTCTCCTGGCCATCCCGAAAGCGGCGACCCGGCGTAGAGTGGCCACAGCTCTTCCGGCATTGTTATGGAGCAGGTTGACCAACCCCGTCCAGATCATCCACCCAGTCGGATGCCTCATCCTCGCTGGCAAGCCATTTCGACCATTCTCGCCATTCTGGCGGCCGTTCTCCTTCTTTTAGTGCTTCGCGCCAAACTTCAAGGGACTGAGATCCCGCGCACGCTGATGGTCGCTGTGGCGGCAGGTTTCGGCGTCGTTATTTTGCTTGGGACGCGGTTCCTGGTTCGGGCACTTCGACAGCACCGTGCAAGCGAAGAGCGATTCCAGCAGATGGCGAACAACATTCGGGAAATCTTCTGGATGATTGACACGGAAACCAAGCGGGCCCTCTACGTTAACGAAGCCTACGAGACGATCACCGGCCGCTCGTGCCAGTCGCTATTTGACAATCCAACTTCCTACGAAGAGCTCATTCACCCTGAAGACCGCGTCCACGTGCTGGCAAAGCTCGAAGAAGCCACTCAGACCGGGCTGTTCGACGAAAGGTTCCGCATAGTCTGTACTCATGGCGAAGTGCGATGGGTCAAGGTGCATGGGTTCCCGGTTCGAGACCATGGGGGCAGGATTCGCCGGCTCGTGGGGACCGCGCAGGAAATCACCGCCCAGAAACAGGCAGAAGATCAAGCCGATGCATTGCGCAAGGCAACCTTGGCGCTAACCCAGGACCTGCGCATGGACTTCGTTCTTGGTACCCTGCTCCGCTCTCTGGCCGAGTTAGTTCCCTACACTTGTGCCCGGGTGCTGGTTCCCGAAGGCGGACCGCATGTTCTGGCGCTGGGGGAAAGATGGTGCCCCGAACCCGCAGAAACATCACCCGCGTGTCCGCTCACCCTCAATGCCGACAAGTCTCCATTCTTAAGACGCGTGCTGGCAGACCAGAAGAGCGTCTTGATCTCCGACACAGGTCAGGAAAAGGAATGGAAGACGTTCAAGGGCCATGGTCAGCTACGCTCCTGGCTCTCTGTCCCGCTGGTCGCTTCCGACCGGTACCTGGGGTTGCTTTCGGTCGGCCACACCGATCCGAACCTCTATACCCAGGAACATCTCCGCCGCGCCGAATTGCTGGCCATTCCTGCCGCCGCCGCAATCCAAAATGCTCGCCTCTACCAAACCGCTCAGATCTACGGCTCAGAACTCGAAAAGCGAATAGCCGATCTCAAGCAGGCCGAAGCCGCTCTGGCGGAATCGGAGGATAGCCGAAGGCTTTCGGAGGAGAAGTTTCAAAAGGTCTTTCGTTCGAGCCCAATTCCCTTCTCCATCACGACAGTCAGCGAAGGGCGGTTCGTTGATGTGAACGCCGCCTTCGAGCGTCGGTACGGTTATTCAAGATCTGAGGTGCTCGGCCACACTGTTCATGAACTTGCGATCTGGGAAGATCCCTCAGACCGCGTGCGCATGATTACACAACTGCAGCAAGGCCCGATCCGGAACGTGATCACCCGCCTTCGCACCAAGTCGGGCGAGATCAAGCTCACGGCATACTCCGCGGACAAGATCCAGTTCGACGGCCAATCCTGCATTCTTGCCGTCTCGGAAGACTTGCCGGAATACAACCAACAGAAAGTGAACTAAAGTTCTGTCGCTGTTCGACTATCGTCACTCCCAATCCAGCGTCCTGTGGTTTTCGGTTGAGATGAGGCACTGAGAGCATGCTATACTCGTCTACGAAGATGACGATACAGACCAAATCCATGATGAGACGGCGCGTCAATCGCGCTCGGCCCTCGGGATTGGTCTGACTAATGCGTTAATTTCCCAAGTTCAGATTCGATTCTCGAGGCTCCGACAAAAGTCGGGGCCTTTTGCTTTTTACGGATGTTTTTTTGGCCGGTAGCCAAGCTGGAAAGGCACGTGACTGTTACTCACGCCATGCGCAGGTTCGAATCCTGCCCGGCCAGCCAATTTTCGAGGGAAGACAAGGCTCGCTAGTTCAGTAGGAAGAACGCGGCTCTCATAAAGCCGTCGCGGATGGTTCGAATCCATCGCGAGCCACCATGGAGGGGCCTCCGGCGAGGGGCAGTGGCTTATACCCACTTCGGCGCCAGATTAGCGCGGCCAGACAGGTTCGACACCTGTACCCTCTACCAATTTTTCGCGCCGGTAGTTCAACGGACCAGAACAGTTGGCCTACACCCAACAGATGCGGGTTCAACTCCCGAACGGCGCACCATGCAGGATTAGCTCGAAGGTCGAGCCCGCGGTCGATAACCGCGAGGTGTTGGTTCGATTCCAACATCCTGCACCATTTTGATGTTGAACATGGGTGACTGGCAGAGATGGCAGATGCACTCGACTCTTAATCGAGACCAGGCTGGTTCGATTCCAGCGTCACCCACCAGAATTTACGGGGATTAGTTCGCGGGATTGGCAGATATGGATATGCACTCGCCTTTTAAGCGAGACGAAGTGGGTTCGATTCCCACATCCCGCACCAGTGCAACATGGCAAAGAGGCGGCATAGCATAACGGATCAATGCTCCGAGCTTCTACCTCGGACGATGAGAGTTCAAATCTCTCTGCCGCCTCCAATGTGGGGATGTGGTCCAACGGATGAGGGCGCAAGGCTACGAACCTTGAGATCAGAGTTCAATTCTCTGCATC
>Ga0070741_10007257_pt1 | contig 23083 bp, 27 predicted proteins | sample Coa_R1_4_FD_66440 | JGI IMG/M metagenome (GOLD analysis project Ga0070741, IMG submission 66440) | Surface soil microbial communities from Centralia Pennsylvania, which are recovering from an underground coalmine fire - Coalmine... | ecosystem: Environmental > Terrestrial > Soil > Unclassified ... | reverse complement strand
TCAGCACCGACGATCACGTTCTGGAACTGATCGTTGACGCCGAGCGGCGAGCCCATCTTCGGGCTCAGGTTCCGCTCCCACGCGCGCTGCCACGCCGCGGCGGTGACGGGCGTCCCGTCGCTGAACTTGAGTCCCGGGCGAATGTGGAACGTGTACGTCTTCCCGTCCTTCGAGATGGTCGGGAACGCCGTCGCGCCTTCCGGATACAGCTGGCTGCCTGCCGCCCCAGCCTTCTCCGGGAAGTTCACGAGCAGCATCGACGTCGCGTAGAGGAACGCCCAGTCGTCGGCGCGGTACGCGAGGCCCGGGTCGACGAAGTCGAAGTCGGCACTGTTCTCGACGAGCCGCAGCGTGCCTCCCTTGAGCGCTTCCGCCGAGCCCGGCTTCTTGGTCGCCGACGCTGCGCCGCCGACGGTGAGCGCCGCAACGAGCAGCGTCACTCCGACGACGAGCATGAAGAGCGATAGGACCTGCTTCCTGCGCATGTGTCTCCTTCCGAATGGTCGGTCAGGCGAGAAGACGCAGGCGTTCACGAAAAGTCGGGGCCCATCACGAGACGCGATGGCGTCTGACGCGGCAACGCATAACTCGAATCGGGTCCGCGCGGCGGCGACCATCGCCGCGCTCGTGCACAGGGACTTGCCGTGGCTGGCTGGAGACCGCCGGCGAGGGAAGAGGGTCGCCGGCGGGCTCCCGAGAGCCAGCACTGTCACCGCGGTCCACACTCGCGGACGCGATACACGTCGCGCAACGCGAGTTGGAGATAGCGGTTAGTTCGAACCGTTATCGCCGCGACGGTGTGCTTCGGCTCGCGCGGCTTCGACGAAGCGCGCGATCGAGCCGGTCAACTGCCGGTGGCGATGCCACGCGATCCCCACGATGCGCGGCGGCAGCCGCGACTCGATCGGAACGGCGACGAGCTCACCTTCGTAGTCCTCGAGCGCGAGCGACGGGATGAGCCCGCAGCCCATTCCGGCTTCGACGAGCACGCGCACGGAGCGATAGTCGTTCATGCGCAAAGTGATCCGCGGGATCACACCGGCAGCGAGGATCGCATCCTCCGCCAGCCGGATGCTTCGAGGCGTGATCAGCGAGGTCGAGAGCGCGACGCGATCGAGGGAGATCAGCGGAACGCCGCCGAGCCGCTCGAGGTTGAGCTCACGCTCGCGCGCGAGCGGATGGTCCTTGCGCATGAGCAGGTACCAGGGGTCTTCGAGGATCTGGACGGTCGCGAGCTCCTCCGAGTCGATCGGCAACAGAACGAACGCGACGTCGAGCTCGCCGCCTTCGACCAGCTGCGCGAGCGTCTCGATCGCCGCATCCTCGTACAGCATCAGCCGCAGCGGATCGGGCGGGCGCGAGAGCGTCCGCATGATGCCGGGGAGCAACGTGTGCGACGCGGTCTGGAACGTGCCGGCCCGAAGCACACCGGTCTGGCCGTTCCGAACGGCCTGCAGGTCGGCGCGCGCCGCCTGGACGCGCGCGGTGATCGCCATCGCGTGCTCCAGCAGCAGACGCCCTTCCTCGGTCAGCTCGACGCCCCGCGATCCGCGCAGCCGCGAGAAGAGCCGCACGCCGACGATGCGCTCGAGCGCCGTTACCTGGCCGCTGATCGCGGACTGCGTGTAGCCGAGGCTCTCCGCCGCCGCGCTGAAGGATTTCTCGCGCGCGACCGCCTCCAGCGCCGCGAGATGCCGTAACTCGACCCCGTGCCACGAGCCAGCCGACCTCTCCATGTGCGCTTAGACGCTAGATCTGCGAGTTCGGCTGTTCCGGCGACGAAATTCGTCCGGAAGAGTTTGCGGGGATCTCGTTAAGCGTCGGGCTCGTAGAACGCGCACGCCGGGTCGTGCTCTGCCGCGAGCAACAGGAGCAGCTGGTGGAACGTCCGCAGCTGGTCTGCGTCGAGCGGTGCGAAGAACTCTGCTTCGAGCTTCTTGACGATCCCGCGCAGCCGCTGGAGCTCCTTCGTGCCGGCCGGGGTGATCGTGACCACGTGGCGGCGGCGGTCCTGCGGGTCGCGCCGGCGCGTCACGAACCCGCGCTCCTCGAGCGAGTCGAGCAGGGCGACGACGCGGCTCGGGTCGACCGAGAGCATCTCGGCGATCCGCGCCTGCGCCTCCCCGCGCCCTTCGGCGACCAGGGCGAGGAGGCTGAAGTCGTACATCGCGAAGCCGGCGGTCTCGGCCTCGTCGAGCAGCCGTGACTTGATGCCGAAGCCGAGCCGGGCGAGCAGGAACATCGGCCTCGCGGCCACTTCCTTCGCGACGCGGTGGACGAGCGGCGCCGAGGTGGAGACAGGCGTGGTCATCGTCGATTCAGTGTAGCGCGCAACGCTTAATGTCTGATATGGTTGCTTTGTTCAACGATTTAGGGGAGCAAGATATGAGTGCACTAACCATTTCACATGCGGCGGCCGGAGACCAGGACAGGCGGCGCTGGTTCGCCCTCGGCCTGATCGTGGCCGCTCAGTTCATGGTTGTCCTGGACGTGGCGATCGTGAACGTCGCCCTACCGTCGATCCGGACCGACCTCCACTTCTCGCAGGAGAGCCTGCAGTGGGTGATCACCGCCTACTCGATCCTCTTCGGCGGCGTCCTGATGCTGGGCGGCCGCCTCAGTGACCTGCTCGGCCGGCGGCGCCTCTTCGTCGCAGGGCTGCTGCTCTTCACGGTCAGCTCGCTGCTCGACGGCCTCGCCTGGTCGGAAGGCTCGCTGATCGCCTTCCGGTCCGCGCAGGGCCTCGGCGCAGCGCTGCTCTCGCCTGCTGCCCTGTCGATCCTGACGACGACGTTCACCGAGGGCCGCGAGCGGAACCTTGCGCTCGGCATCTGGGGCGCCGCGTCCGGCAGCGGCGGCGCGGCCGGCGTGCTGCTCGGCGGCGCGCTGACGACGGCACTCAGCTGGTCGTGGATCTTCTTCATCAACGTCCCCGTGGGAATCCTCGTGATGACGCTGACGCCGTTCCTGCTGCGCGAGAGCCGCGCCGACCTGCAGCACCGGCACTTCGACTTCGCCGGTGCGGCGACGGTGACGAGCGGCTTGATGGTGCTCGTCTACGCGCTGACCCGCGCGGCGCAGCACGGCTGGGGCACCTGGGAGACCGCGGGGCTGCTCGCCGCCGCCACCGCGCTCGTCGGCTCGTTCTTCGCGATCGAGGCGCGCTCGAAGGCGCCGCTCCTGCCGCTGCGGATCTTCCGCCTGCGGACGCTGTCCGCGTCGAACGTGAGCGGTCTGCTGATGGGCGGCGCGATCTTCGCGCAGTTCTTCCTGCTGACGCTGTACATGCAGGAGGTTCTGCACTACTCCGCGCTGAAGACCGGCGTCGCGTACATCGGCCTGACCCTAACGATCGTCGCGTTCTCGGCGGTCGCGCAGGCGGCCGCGACGCGCTTCGGCGTGCGACCCGTCCTGCCGCTCGGGCTCGCGCTGTCGACGGCCGCGCTCGTGCTCTACGCGCAGCTGCCGGTGCACGGGCACTACTTCGCGAACCTCTTCCCCGCGTTCATCCTGAGCGGTCTCGGGCTCGCGCTCGCGTTCGTGCCGATGTCGATCGGCGCGCTCACGGGTGTCACCCAGACCGACGCCGGAGTCGCGTCGGGGTTGATCAACACGTCGCAGCAGATCGGCGGCGCGATCGGCGTCGCGATCGTCACGACGATCGCGACCACGGTGACCTCGCACTACGTCTCCGCGCATCCCGGAACGAACACGTTCAGCGGCGCCGCGCTCACGCACGGCTTCGAGATTGCGTTCTACGTGCTCGCGGCGATCGCCGGCGCAGGTGCCGTGCTCGCAGCGGTCATGCTCGAGTCGAGGCAGACCGAAGTGGAAGCAGAGGTCGTGCCCGAGACGTACGAGCTGGAGGCGGCATGAGCCGCGTCGACGACCTCCGCCTCGAGCTGACCGGGCTCGTCTACGTCCGCGCCCTGCTCGAGAGCACGGGCGCGACGCCCGAGGAGCTCTCGTCGCATGCCGACGCGATCGAGCGCGTTCGCAACGAGCTCACAGCGAGTGAGGGCCGCAGTCCGCGGCCCTCACTCGCGTACTAGAGAAACACCGCGTAGTCCTCGAGCTGCTTCTTGGTCAGATCGGGGACGGTCGCATCCTCGGCCGGGTAGCCGACCGGGATCAGGAGGGACGGCCGCTCGTTCTCCGGGCGGCCGAGGATCTCTTTGAGGAAACCCATCGGCGACGGCGCGTGCGTCAGCGTCGCGAGCCCCGCGAGGTGGAGCGCGGTGATCAGGAAGCCGACGGCGATGCCGACCGACTCGCGCACGTAGTAGTGCTTGTGCTTCTCGCCGTTCTCCCAGCGCCACGCCTGCTCGAAGACGGCGATCACGTATGGCGCGTCGGTGAGATGGGGCTTCGACGCGTTCGTCCCGATCGGCTCGATCGCCCGCAGGTACTGGTCGCTCGCGCGCTCCGCGTAGAGCAGGCGTTCCTCGTGCTCGGCGCCCTCCCGGATCTGCCGCTTGAGCTCCGGGTCCGAGACGACGACGAACGTCCACGGCTGCTGATTCGCGCCGGAAGGCGCCGAGCCGGCGACACGCAGGGCGTCCTCGATCAGCTCGCACGGCACGGGATCCGGGGCGAAGTGCCGGATCGAACGCCTGCTCCGCATCTCTTCGAGATGCGCCCGCGACCGGGCACGCGCGAGCGCCTCGATCATCAGCCGACGCCCAGCGCCGCCAGAAAGACCAGCACGAGCGTTGTCGCGGCGAGCGCCCCGTGCAGCCCGACGACGGCGACGGGGAACCGCTGTTCCGCCGGGGCGACGTCACGCTGCTGCCGCTGCCTGATCCAGATGCCGAGCATCGAGAAGCCGATCATCGCAACGACGAGCAGGAGGACGAACGCGATCCACGCGAGCGCGTTCGAGCCGGTCGCGACGAAGACGATCCAGAGCACGAGCCCTGTCGCCGCAAGCGCGAAGTGGCTGAGGATGAACGCGGGCCGAATCCGTCCGCCCTCGCGCTGCCGCATGCCACCGTTCTTGAGCCAGATCGCGAGCAGCACGAAGCCGCCGCCTGCCGTAAGCACCCACGTGATCAATGCAGCCCAGTTCATGTCACTCCTCCTCGACCCGCATTCGATGGATGAAAACGACCGCACCGCCGTACCAGCCGCCCGTCGTGAGCGCCGCGAAGCCGGCGAGCGCCAGCACGAGGCCGCCCGTCGTCACGTCACCGTCGCGGTAGCCCGGCCACTGCAGCACCGCGGCGACGCCGTAGAGGCACACGGCCGTGACCATGGCGCTGAGGTGGATCGTCGCGGTCCGCCAGCGCGGCGTTCCCCACTCGATCCGCACCCAGTCCGCGAAGCCCGTCGTCGCCGCCGGCACCGCCGCGGCGAGCCCTCCGATCAGCGCGAGCCAGGCGGCCGGCCCGAGCTTGCCCTCCGCGACGCCGAGCTTCCCGAGCAGCGACAGGCCGCTCGCGAGCGAGAGCATGCCGATGACCGCATCGGTGAGCGGCGGATGTGCCGGATGGCCCGGCGGCCCGTGCAGCAGGCGTTCGAAGAGCCTCACATGCTCTATATACCATTAATCGATATTTACAACGAGATGCGCACGCGACAGGCGGAGTGGTCGCCGAGGCAGTCGCGCGTCTCGCATTCAACCCGCCGGACCTCGCCGCCGGCCAGCGCGCGCCGGACGAGACCGGCCCACATCCCCCGGTCGATGTCGACCGCTTCGGGATGCTCGCGCACGAGCGGCCGCAGCGGACAGGTCGGCGTCGCGATGACGGCGCCGTGCTCGTCGGCCTGCTCGATCGTCGCCTGATACCCGAGCTCGCCGACGGCTCTGCACACAGCGTCGAATGCCTTGCGCGGTGATGCGGCGGGGCGGAGCTTCGCCGCGGCGGCGAGCTCGCCGGCGAACCGCTCCCCCACCTCGTGCAGCCGCTGCGCGCGGCCGCGCGCCGGGAGCTGCTCGAGCAGCAGGCCGAGCAGGGTCTCGTAACGGCGGCGGGGGAACTCGATCGACTCGAGCGACGGCACGACGGAGTACGTCTTCGCCGGCCGTCCGGCCCCTGGGCCGCTCCGCCCGGTGCGCCGTTCGTACGCCGCGGTCAGCAGGCCCGACTCGACGAGGCGCTCGAGGCGTGCGCGAGCGACGTTTCGGTGAACACCCGCTGCGGACGCGAGCTCGTCTGCCGTCAGGGGACGTCTGCTGCGCCGCGCCACCAGAAGTGCTTCGCGGAGCTCCGGGTCGCCGACCGCTTCGAGCTCATCCATCTCTAAGTCCACGCTAGCAGGGTTTAGAATCGTTCCCGTGAGCTCGACCGAGGACGAGCGCGAGGACGACGAGGTGGAGCAAGGCGGCGAGACCTCCTGCTACGCCCATCTCGTCTGCGAGGAGTGCGGCGCGCTGCTCGACGGCGGCGGCCATCGCGAAGGCTGCTCGCAGGCCGCCTGAGGCGCTGCTTCGCTGCACGATGCGTCGTCGAACCTCGCGGCGGCAATACTCCTTGCAGGATGTCCGAGAACACGATGGCGACCCAGACCGCGATCCGGGCGGCGGCCTTTCGCAGCGCACTCCGCTCGTTTCTCCGCACGAGCGAGCAGATCGCACGCAACAACGGGCTGACGCCGCAGCGCTATCTGCTGCTGCTGATGATCAAGGGGGCGCCCGACGGAAGCGAGCGCGCAACGATCGGCGAGCTCGTCGACCGGCTCGAGCTGGCACAGAGCACCGTGACGGAGCTCGTTCAGCGGGCGGAGGACGTCGGGCTCGTCAAGCGCGAGCGCTCGAAGGACGATGCGCGCATCGACTACCTGCGGCTCACCGCCGAAGGCGAGCGCCGGCTGACGGCGAGCGCCGGGGAGTTCGCGAACGAGCGCCACCGGCTCTACGGCATCCTCGACGAGCTCGAGCGGGACTGACGCGAAGGCTTCTCAACGCTCGTGCCCGAGGCCGCACCCGGACACGAGCGTTGGCACTCGACGGTCACCCCTCAGTCGCACGTAGCAACGCCGGCGACTGCCCGCCGAGCCTGCCGGCCTGACGGCCGCAGCCACGGTTGCAGGAAATCCGCGATCTGCTTGGCGGTGGCTCCACCGGGGAGCCGGCCGCGAACGACGTGCTCGTCGACGACGATCAGAGTGGGGATCGCGTGGATACGGAACCGCTCGGCGAGATCCGGGCGCGCATCGACGTCGACGGGCACGATCTGGAAGGTGTCGTGATTCGAACGGCGCTGCAGCACCTGGGCGAGCCGTGCCCGGAGCTGCCGGCATTCGCCCGAGCGCTTCGATTCGAAGACGAGGAGCTTCGGCATCGCTACGGCCTGCACTCCTGGAACGACTCGCGCAGGTTGCGCTCGAGGAGCACGATCGTCTCCGCGTCGTTCGCGACGGCGTGGCAGAAGCGGTCGTTCCCGCAGCGCCTCACGTACGGGTCTTCGAGGATCTCCTGCAGCCGCCGTCCGTGCCTGTGCTCGCGTGCGATGTAGCTCCGCACGCGCGCCTCGCGGAATGGGCGCCGGCCGAGAAACGAATACGCGCCGAACATCGTGCATTTCTCCTTCGGTGTACGATTAGTTCGTTATACGATATATCCTCCTCGCACGGTGGTGAAACCTCAAGCGGCCGCACGAGCCTGCCGATGGGACAGCCCATGGCGATGAGTGCGGCAGGCGGCGCGCGGCTGATGCGCACGAGCTTCGACGTCGTGCGCAGCGACTACGGACTGCTTGCGTTCCCGTTCGTCTCGATGGTGTGTCTCGCGCTCGTCGGCGGCTTCTGGCTTCTGCAGTGCGCGTACCTCGCCTCGGTCGGCGCGGCGGGCGTGCTGTACGTGCCGCTCGTCGTCGTCGCGCTCTACTCGCTCACGGCGATCGGGATCTTCTTCAACGTCGCCCTCGCCGGCGCCGCTGCACAGGCCGTCGACGGGAGCGAGGCGTCCTTCGGCGGCGGAATCGACATCGCGCTCGGCCGCCTCGGCGCGATCGCAGGCTGGGCCGCGTATTCGCTCACGGTCTCCGTCGGGCTCGGCCTGCTCGAGAGCTTCAGGCTGACGCGCTGGCTCGGTAAGGCGGCCGAGGTCGCGTGGAGCTTCGCGACGATCTTCGTCGTGCCGCTGATCGCAGTCGAGAACCTGGACGCATCGACCGCTCGCCAGCGCTCGTTCGCGCTCGCCAGGCAGAACTGGCAGGCGGAGTCGGGCGGCCTGGTCGCGCTCCGGCTCGTCTGGCTCGTCCCGGGCGTGCTGATCTACCTCGACGCGAAGCTCCTCGTAGGCGGCCACGCGCACTCGAGCCCGGCGCGCGCGTTCCTCGGCCTGATGCTGCTCGTCGGCTTCGGCTGCGCGGTCGCGGTCGGGGTCGTCCGCCAGGTGTTCGCCGTCTCGCTCTTCCGGCAGAACGACCACACACCCGTCGCGCCCTGAGCGGCCGGCGGCACCTACCCTCGCAACGGCACAATCAGTTCCTTCGACGGCGTTCGGCCGTTCGAAAGGAGAGAGATGTCGACACCCGCGAGCCCGCTGCTCTCGCCGACGCAGCTGGCGACACTCGCCGAGATCGGTGACGCTCGGTCAGCTCCGGTCGGCGAGACGCTCTACCGCGTCGGCGATCGCACCTATCCGTTCATCGCGATCGTCGAGGGGGAGGTCGCGATCATCGACGCCGCCGGCAACGAGCTCGTCCGGCACGGCGCGGCCGGGTTCCTCGGCGAGCTGAACCTTCTCTCGGGCCAAACCGTCTTCGTCACCGCGCTCGTGACGAAGCGGCTGCGCTACATCGCCGTCGAACGCGACGTGCTGCGCTCGCTGCTGTTCGAAGACGGGCCGCTGAGCGACCTTCTGCTGTCGACGTTCATCGAGCGCCGCGAGGCCCTGCAGCGAGTGCACGGCATCGGGCTCGAGATCATCGGCCCGCGCGGGTCCGAGCAGACGATGCGGATGGTCGAGTTCGCACGGGCGAACCGGCTGCCGTACTCCTGGCAGGAGGCGCTGCCGCCCGGCGGCGCCTCGCCGCTCGTGCGCCTCCCGGGCGGTCTCGAGCTGAGCGCGCCCACCACCGGCCAGGTTCTTCGCTCGCTCGGGATCGGCCTCGAGCTCGCACCCCGTGAGGAGGTCGACCTCCTGGTCGTCGGCGCCGGGCCGGCCGGGCTCGCTGCTGCGGTCTACGGCGCATCGGAAGGGCTCGACACGCTCGTCGTCGAGAGCACGGCGCTGGGTGGACAGGCCGGCTCGTCGCGCCGCATCGAGAACTATCTCGGCTTCCCCGCCGGCATCAGCGGGTCCGAGCTCACGAGCCGCGCGGTCACGCAGGCGCGGAAGTTCGGCGCCCGCACCGCCACGCCGTATCGCGCCCTCTCGCTCGAGGCGGGCAACGGCCGGCATCTCGTGCGGCTCGAGGACGAGCGCGAGATCGCCGCCCGCGCCGTGATCCTCGCGACGGGCGCGCAGTACCGCCGCCTCCCGGTCGACCGCCTCGAGGAGTTCGAGGGATACACCGTCTTCTACTCGGCCGGCCCGCCGGAAGCGCAACTGTGCGGCGGCGCGCGCGTTGCGGTCGTCGGCGGCGGCAACTCCGCGGGCCAGGCGGCGGTGTGGCTCACCCGCGGCGGCGCGCTCGTCACGCTCCTCCATCGTCGCGCCGATCTCGGCGAGACGATGTCCGCCTACCTGATCCAGGAGCTCGAGCACGCCGGCGTCGCCGTTCGCGACCGCAGCGAGATCGCGGAGCTCCACGGCGAGGACGGCCGGCTCGACGCGGTCACGCTGACCGACGGCGAGCAGCTCCCGTTCTCGTTCCTGTTCCTCTTCCTCGGCGCGAAGCCTTGCACCGACTGGCTCGACGACAGCGTCGCGCGCGACGCCGACGGCTTCATCCTCACCGGGCAACCTGCCGGCGGCGACTACCTGCTGCAGACGGACGTCCCAGGTGTGTTCGCTGCGGGCGACGTCCGCTCGGCCTCGGTCAAGCGCTGCGCGACCGCGGTCGGCGAGGGATCGATGGCCGTCCAGCTCGTCCACGCACATCTCAACTCCGCCACCGTGAAGGGAGCGCAATGAGCGCCGCCGTCTGCACCCACCTCGACCAGATCGCGATCCAGGAGCTGCCCGATGCCGTCGACGGCTGCGAAGACTGCCTTCGCTCGGGCGGGAAGTGGCTCCATCTCCGGATCTGCCTGACCTGCGGTCACGTCGGCTGCTGCGACGACTCGCCGAACCGGCACGCGACGGCGCACGCGCACGCCGAGTCGCATCCGATCATCCGCTCGCTCGAACCGGGCGAGGACTGGAGCTGGTGCTACGTCGACGAGGTCGCGTTCGTCGTGACGGGCGTGCGCGGCGAGACGCGCATCCCGCCCTCCCCGCTTTTGCAGTGAACCTCGGTCAGCCGGGGGCGCGCCTAGGCTTGCCGCTGTGAAGCCGGCACTGCTGGGCTGGTACGAGGCGAATCGACGCGACCTTCCGTGGCGGCAGACGCGTGACCCCTACGCGATCCTCGTCAGTGAGGTGATGCTGCAGCAGACGCAAGTCGAGCGCATCATTCCTCGCTGGCGGGAGTGGCTCGAGCGGTGGCCGACCGTCGAGGCGCTCGCGGCGGCGAGCGCCGCCGACGTGATCGTCGCGTGGCAGGGGCTCGGGTACAACCGGCGCGCGCTCAACCTGCACCGCGCGGCGCAGCAGGTCGCGGAGCACGGCTGGCCCGACGACCTGACAGAGCTACCGGGCGTCGGGCCGTACACCGCTGCCGCGGTCGGCAACTTCGCGTTCGGGCGCGACGTGCTCCCCGTCGACGTGAACATCGCTCGCATTCAGGAGCGCACCGGCGAGCAGTTCGACGGCGAGTGCGCACAGGCGCTCTTCGATCTCGGCGCCACGATCTGCCTCGCACGGATACCGCGCTGCGGCGAGTGCCCGCTCGCGGACGCGTGCCCGTCCCGCGGGAAACGGTACGAGCCGCTGCGCAAGCAGTCGCGCTTCGAAGGCTCGTTCCGGCAGCGTCGCGCGATCGCGCTCCGCGCGGTCGCAGCCGGCGAGCAGCCGAACGACGGAGACGCGCTCGTGTCGCTCGCGCGCGACGGGCTCGTCGTGCTCGCCGACGGCGTCGCGTCGCTTCCGGCCTGAGCTTCTAGAGCACTTCGTCCAGGAAGTCGACCGCGCGCGTGAAGAAGTCGATGCGGTTCGGCACCTTCTGGATCATGTGCCCTTCGTCCTCGTAGATCACGAGCTCGCAGCGGATTCCTCGCTCGTTCAGCTGCCGGTGAATCGTCTCCGACTCGAAGACGGGCACGCGTGGATCGTTGCGGCCGTGCTGCACGAAGAGCGGCACGCGGATGCGGTCGACGTGATTGCCCGGCGAGATCTCGAGCATGAACTCGCGATCGTCCGCGAGCGACCCGTACTCGCGCTCGCGCGCGGCCCGGCGGTACTCGGACGTCCGCTCGAGGAACGTGACGAGATTGCCGAGCCCGACCGCCTCGATCCCCGCCGCCCACAGCTCGGGCTGGAACGCGAGACCCGCGAGCACCATGTAGCCGCCGTACGAGCGTCCGTACAGGACGGCGCGCGAGGCGTCGATCTCGGGCCGCTCCGCGAGCCACGAGTGCAGCGACGCGAGGTCGGCGACCGAGTCCGGTCGCAGCCGCACGTCGTCGAGGTGCACGTACCGCTTGCCGTAGCCGCTCGAGCCGCGCACGTTCGGCGCTGCAACGGCGTAGCCGCGTGAGAGCAGGTACTGCGTGAGCGGCGCGAAGCTCGGCCCCCACAGCGGCCGCCACTGCGACTCCGGCCCGCCGTGCACGGTGACGACGACGGGAAACGGTCCTTCGCCTGCGGGCGTGAAGAGAAAGACCGGGATCTCCTCGCCGTCGAAGCTCGGATAGCGGTAGAGCTCGGCGTGGAGCAGCTCGCCCGCCGGAGGCGGCAGGTCGGTGACCTTCGTGCTCGAGCGGCGCTCGACGTCGTGGACGTAGACCGCGTGCGGCGAGACGAGCGACGAGAACGCGAACGCGACCCGCCGGCCGTCCGGGGAGCACACGACGGACTCGACGACGCCCGGCTCCGGCAGCGTGACCTCCTCGCCGCTCGCGAGCACGCGCAGGCGCGAGTAGCCGTCGACGTTCGCGATCTCGACGGCATGCCCGGCCGAGTCGCCGGCGACCTCCAGATTCCAGGTGTCCTCGGCAACGGTCGTCCATTCCCGCGTCGACAGGTCGTAGCGCTCGATCGCCGCGAACTCGCGCCCCGCGTCGGTGGCGGCCAGGAACGACCGGGAGTCGTCCGCCCACACGACGACCTCGCCGTACTCGGCGGGCGGCTCGTGTGGCGTCACGTGCTCGATCTCGCCGGTGGCCCGGTCGAGCAGGAACAGGTCGGAGTCGCCGCTTGCGGCACCGAGCTGCATTGCGACGACGTACCGCGCGTCGGGTGAGACACCTGCGACGAACGAGTAGCCGCCGATCTCGAACATCTGCTCGTCGCCGGTGGCGAGGCTCCGCACGGCCACGTCGAAGTCGACGCCGTTCCGCCGGTTGGTCGCGTACGCGAGCACCTCGCCGCCCGCATCGACGTGCGGCGTCTCGTGCATGAAGCGTGGATCGACGACGAGCGGCTCGAGCGCGCCGTCCTCGCCGAGCACGTACAGCTGCGTGCGCTCGTTGCCGCCCGCATCCGTCTCGACGAGCACGCGGCCGTCCGGCAGGAAGAGCCCCGTCGCCGGCTCGTCGAGCGACGTCAGCTGCTGCAGCTCCCCGCCCGCGACCGGAACGGTGTAGAGCTGCATCGAGCCGGTGCGGTCGCTGCGCACGAGAAGCGTCGCGCCGTCCGGCGAGAACGAGAGCGGCACCGCAAGGGGCGCCGAGATCAGCTCGCGCAGCTCGAGGCTCATGACTCGAGCGTCGCGAGCTCGGGCCACCCGTAGGCGGCGACCGCGCGGAAGCGCTCCGCGCTGCGGTTCTCGTAGCGGTGCGGAATGCCCGCCGGGATGCGAACGACCTGGCCGGCGCGCACGATGCGGGCCTGCTGCTCGCCGAGGAAGTACGTCGCCGAGCCGTCGACGACCACGACCACCTCCTCCATCGGGTGGGCGTGCGGCTCCTGCGCGTCACCGGCCTCGGCCTCGACGAGCTCGACCGTGACGCCGGCACCGTGCTCGGCGCCTTCGAACACCCGTCCGGGAAGCCGCGCCGCGTCGCGCACGCGGAGGTAGAAGCCCGGGCCCTGCAGCTCATCCTCGACGCCCTGGCCGTCGAACCACGCTTCGTCGGCGCTCGGAATGCCGTGCTCGCGCAGCGCCGCAAGCACGTCGAGATCGTCGTCGTAGCGCTCCGCCAGCTCGAGCACGAGCTCGGGCGAGACGCCGAGCCGCGCCATGCACGTGTGGTCGACGGGGCAGCCGAAGAGGTAGCGGCCGTTCGTGCCGGCGATCGTCGCGCGCGCCTTGTCCAGCATGCGAGGGATGTACGCGTAGCCGTCGAGCACCGAGTCGAACGACGCCGGCTCGACGACACCGAGATCCTTGGCGGCGGTCATCGAATGCGGTGCTCCAGCCATATGCACGGCTCACGGTAGACGCCGTGGCCGTCCTGGAAGCGAACAGGTGCGAGCGCGCCCGGCACGACGTACTCGCCGTCACCCGGAAACTCGAGCCCCGTCCACCCTTCCCACTCGTCGCGCGAGCCTTCGATCAGCATCGCCTCCTCGGCCGTGCCGAGGATCGCGCCGCCGGCACGCTCGTGCGTGCGAACCCACGGATCGAAATGCGTGCCGTCCGGGCGCCGCCAGCCTGCGTACTCCGCCGCCGGGATGAGTGGGTACTGCGCCTTCAGCGTCGGGCGAACGGGTGCGACGAGCAGGCCGAGCGGCGCCGCGACCTCGCGCATGTGCGCGAGCATCGTCGCACTGAGCCCTCCGCCGCGTTCGGCGGGCGCGATGACGATCGCGAGCGCACAGACGCGGTCAGGCTCGCCGTCCTGCTCCCACGCGTTGAGAATCGCGTCCCGCCATTGCGCGGGCATCCCGCGCACCGGCACGCAGTTGCCTTCCGCGATCGGACGGTCGCCGTCGTCGAGCAGGACGAACTGGAAGTCCGGGAAGTCGTCATAGAGACGGTTCCAGTAGCGGTTCGAGACCTTGTCGTTGAGCAGGAAGCGCGGCCAGACGTTCTCGATCTCCTCGGAGCGCTGCCGAGCTTCCGCGCCGTGCACGAACCTCATGGACGCTGCAGCAGCGCGACCGCGTGCGCGGCGAGGCCCTCGCCGCGGCCGGTGAAGCCGAGGTGATCGGTCGTCGTCGCGCGCACGTTCACCTCGCCGCCGCCGACCGCCTCGGAGAGACGGCGGCGCATCTCTTCCCGGTGCGGCGCGATGCGAGGCTCTTCACCGATGAGCACGCAGTCGGCGTTGACGAGCTCCCACCCCGCCTCACGCACCTGCCGGTACGCCTCGCGAAGCAGGTCGAGGCTGTCCGCGCCCTTGAAGCGCTCGTCGCCGGACGGGAACAGCGAGCCGATGTCGCCGAGCCCGGCGGCCCCCAGGACGGCGTCGACGAGCGCGTGCGCGAGCACGTCGCCGTCGGAGTGGCCGGCGAGGCCGCGCTTGTGCTCGAGACGTACGCCGCCGAGCACGAGCGGCACGTTCTCCTCGAGCGCGTGCGCGTCGACGCCGATCCCGACGCGAAAGCTCACGGGAGCACCCCGGGCAGCTCGTCCAAGGACGTGATCCTGACCGCGCCTTCGGGCGGCGTCTGCAGGTACCCCCACGGGCCGCGGCGGATGTGCACGCCGACCATCCCGTAGGCGATCGCCGGCGCGACGTCGTTGTCGACGCGGTCGCCCACGTACGCGATCTTCTCAGCCGGAACGCCCGCGAGCTCGACGACGCGCGCGAAGAACTCCGGCGCCGGCTTGCGCACACCCCAGCCCGCCGACGACGCGACTGCGTCGACGTACGGGCCGACGAGCGCCTCGGTGCGCTGCGGAGTGTTGCCGCACGCGCACACGCGATAGTCGCGGCGAAGTCGCTCGAGGCACGGCAGCGCATCCGGGTACCAGGTGTCCATCGGAAACTCCCCCTCCGGCCGCGGCACGCCGAGCACGTCCCAGACATCGGTGAAGTCGCGACCCTCTGTGATCAGGCCGCCCATCACGCCGAGCAGCGTGAACGACGGGACGCCGGCCGCCTCGGCGACATGCGTCCAGTGCTCGGACTCGTCGACGAGCGTCTCGCCGACGTCGAAGACGATTGCCTCTACAGCCATGATGCGACCCGCTCGAGGTCGGCGCGCGTCGTCACCTTCAGCAGCCGCTCGTCGCCGCGGACGACCTTGACGCGGCCGCCGTTCCGCTCGACGAGCGATGCGCAGTCCGACCCTTCCTCGCCGGCGGCGAGCGCCGCACGCAGCACCGCGGCGACGAAGCCCTGCGGCGTCTGCACGGCGACGAGATCGGCCCGAGGCGGCGTCTCGACGACGACGTCGCCGTCGACCCGCTTGACGGTGTCGGCGGCGGGCAGCGCCGGGACCGCGCCGTCGCAGCCGTCCCGGAGCGCCATCACGACGCGCTCGATCACGTCGTCCGGCAGGAGCGGGCGCGCCGCGTCGTGCACGAGGATGGCGTCGACGTCCTCCGGCACCTCGGCGACTCCGGCGCGCACCGACTCGGTGCGCGTCTCGCCGCCCGTGACGCACGCGGTCACCTTCGACGCGCCGAGCTCCTCGGCGAGCAGGATCGCCGGCTCTTCCCACTCGGGCGGAGCGACGACGACGACGTGGTCGATCCACGCGCTCTCGTCGAGCCGTCGCAGCGGCTCCGCGAGCAGCGGCAGCTCACCGAGGCGCACGAACGCCTTCGGCCGGTCTTCCCCGAGCCGCTCCCCTCGCCCGGCGGCGACGAGGACGGCCCAGATGCTCACCTAGCCGCTGCGGGCTTCTTCGCGGCCGGCTTCTTGGCCGCCGGCTTCGCGGCTGCGGTCGTCGTCTTGCGCGCGGTGGCCGGCTTCTTCGCGGCGGCGGCGGGCTTCTTCTCGGCGGCGGGCTTGGCGGCCTTCGGCTTCGCGCCCTCGGTCAGCGTCTCCTCGAGCCACTCGAGCGCCTCGTCCTCGCTCATGTTCTTCGCGTACATGAGCTCCGACGCGAGGATCTTCTTCGCCTTCACGTACATCTGCTTCTCGCCGGTCGAGAGACCCTTCTCGCCGTCGCGCAGCGCCAGGTTGCGGACGACCTCGGCGAGCTCGTAGATGTCGCCGGTCTTCATCTTGTCGCGGTTGTGCTTGAACCGGCGGTTCCAGTTCTTCGGCATCTCCGTGCCGCCGGAGGTGAGGTACTTGACGACCTTCTTGACCGCTTCCTCGTCGATGACCTTCCGCAGACCGACGAGCTCGGCGTTCTCCGCCGGGACGTTCACGGTCATGTCGTTGTGCAGGATCTTGATCGTGAGGTACTCGCGCTTCTCGCCGAGAACTTCCTTCTTCTCACGCTTCACGACCGTGCCTGCACCGTGGTGCGGGTACACCACCTTGTCCCCAACCTTGTACAAGAGCTCCTCCGGTTTCCCTGTAGTCGCGAAAGTGCCGGCGGCCCTGAGGGCTCCACCGGCGAGGAGTGACACGGTAGCAGAAACCCTGCAAATCCGCCATTTTTCGGAAAATCCCTGCTAGCTGCGGGATTCCGTGAGCGCCGAGGCGAGGGCCTTCCGGAGCGTCTCCACCTCGGGGCCGAGAACGATCCCACAGCCGAACTTCCGGCACTCCTCGACCCGGCGATCGGTCTGCGTGGCGGGCCGCAGGCGGCCGGTGAGGCCGATCTCGCCGAAGGCCGCGAGACCCTCGCGGACCGGCACGCCCTTCGCCGCCGAGGCGATCGCGAGCGCGATCCCGAGGTCGGCTCCCGGCTCGTCGATGCGCACGCCGCCGGCGACGTTGACGAAGACGTCGGCGGCGCCGAGCGGCAGGCCGGCGTGACGCGAGAGCACGGCGACGATCATCGCGAGACGCTTCGGGTCGACGCCCGTGCCGACACGCCGGGGCATCGCCAGGTCGGTCGGCGCGACGAGCGACTGGATCTCGAGCAGGAGCGGCCGCGTCCCCTCGAGCGTGCACGTGACCGCCGCGCCGACCTCGCCGCCGTGTGTCCGGCCGAAGATCTCGGATGGGTCGGGGACGCCGACGAGGCCCGCGCCGGTCATCTCGAACACGCCGAGCTCGTTGGTCGAGCCGAAGCGGTTCTTGACCGCACGGAGGATGCGGTGCGCGTGGTAGCGGTCCCCCTCGAACTGCAGGACGCAGTCGACGAGGTGCTCGAGCACGCGCGGACCTGCGACCGACCCGTCCTTCGTGACGTGCCCGACGAGGAACGTCGCGACGCCGCTCTCCTTGGAGACGCGCAGCAGGCGTGCGGCAGCCTCACGGACCTGCGAGACCGAGCCCGGCGCGGAGCCGATCTCCTGCGACCAGAGCGTCTGCACCGAGTCGATCACGCACACAGCGGGCCGTTCGGCCTCGAGCGTCGCGCAGACGGCATCGAGCTCGGTCTCGGCCAGGATGCCGACGTCGCCCGCACCGCCGAGCCGGTCTGCCCGCAGCTTGACCTGCGCGACCGATTCCTCACCCGTGATCAGCAGGCACCGGTGCGTCGTGCTCATCGCTGCGAGCGCCATCAGCAGGAGCGTCGACTTGCCGACTCCGGGCTCGCCGCCGACGAGCACGAGCGACGCCGGGACAAGCCCGCCGCCGAGCACGCGGTCGAGCTCCGGCACGCCGGTCGGCAGGCGCTCCGCCTCCTCGCTGACGACGTCGACGAGCCGGAGCGGCGGCCGCGCCGGGGCGGCGGCGGCGGCGTTGCCTCTGCGCGGTGCCGGTGCCTCGGCGGCCATCGTCCCGAACTCGCCGCAGCCGGGGCACTTGCCGAGCCAGCGGCCCGACGAGGTGCCGCACTCGGTGCAGACGTGCTGGATCGCGGCGGCCTTCGCCATGGGAGGAGCACGGTACTCCCGGCTCCCGACGGCACTGTGCCGACTTCGCGACGATCTATCCTCGGGACGGATGCGCCGCAAGCTCCGGCCGCAGGGGGAGGTGATCGAGCGCTGCCGCGCACTGCGCGACGAGCTTCGCGCCGCGCTCGCACGGCTCCCGTCCGACGACCCCGCGGTCGTCGACGCGGTCTGGCGCGGCGAGGCGCTCGGAACGCTGCTCTGGGCCCTCCAGCTCGTCGAGCTGCCGAGCTACGACCAGCCGTTCGACCCGGACGCCGTCGCGGCGGTCGAGCTCGAGGACGGCGAGCTGCGCGACGTCGAGGAGATCCTCCTCGAGCAGGAGTCCGCGCGGCTCTGGCACTGGCGCGCCCGGACGACCGAGCTGCAGGCGCGGAACGGCCTCGAGCTGCCGGCGCGCTACGCCAGCGTCGACCAGCTCGTGGCGGCGACGGCGATGCGCGGCTACGAGCAGGGACTTCTGCCGCAGCCGCTGCGCGGCGACTTCCAGGCGTACGGCAAGGTCTACCGCCACCTGTCGCCCGAACAGGTCGCCGAGGCGCATTCGGTCGCGCTCGAACGGCAGCACGCGCTGAACTGGCTGGCCGGCGAGGGAGCGTCCTGGGAGGACGTCCCCCTCGACACGTGATATCCGCCTCTCTATCATCCGCCGCGTGACCGCCCGCCTCGATCGCTACGCGGAGCTGATCGTCCGCATCGGCGCGAACGTCCAGCCGGGACAGACGGTGTTCGTCAGCGGGCTCGTCGAGCATGCGCCGTTCGTGCGCGCGCTGACCGAGGCGTCGTATGCGGCGGGAGCGCGCTACGTCGAGGCGACCTACGTCGACATGCACGTGCGCAAGTCGTTCGTGCAGCACGCAGCCGAGGAGGATCTCTCGCAGTCGACGCCCTGGCTGCTCGAGCGCGTCAAGACGATGGTCGACGGCTGCGCGCAGATCGCGATCGCCGGCGAGCCCGAGCCCGAGCTGATGGCCGACGTCGACCAGACGCGCCTCGGCCGCGCGCGTCCGCTCGAGGTGGCGGAGATCAACCTGCGCGGTGTCAACGACAAGACGTTCCAGTGGACGATCGCCGCCTACCCGACCGAGGGCCAGGCGCGCCAGATCTTCGGCGAGCCCGACCTCGAGCGGCTGTGGGAGGCGGTCGCGCACGCCGTCCGGCTCGACGAGCCGGATCCGGTCGCAGCCTGGCAGGAGCACATCGGGAAGCTGAAGGCGCGCTGCGCCGTCTTGAATGAGCGTGAGCTCGATGCGATTCACTTCCGCGGACCCGGGACCGACCTCACGGTGGGCTTGCTCCCGAACGTGTCCTGGCTCGGCGGCGGCCTCGAGACCCGCGACGGCGTGTTCCACGTCGCGAACATGCCGACCGAAGAGGTCTTCGCCTGCCCCGATTGGCGCCGCACCGAGGGAACGGTGCGCGCCACACGCCCACTCGCCCTCGGCGGCACGATCGTGCGCGACCTCGAGCTGCGGTTCGAAGGCGGCGAGGTCGTCGACGTCAAGGCGTCGGCCGGCGAGGACGCCGTACGCGGACAGCTCGAGATCGACGAGTTTGCAAAGCGGCTCGGAGAGGTTGCGCTCGTCGACGGCGAATCGCGCGTCGGCCAGACCGGCATCACGTTCTTCGACACGCTCTTCGACGAGAACGCAACGTGCCACATCGCCTACGGCGCCGGCGTCGCGTTCGGCCTGGAAGGGCTCGAGGACATGAGCGCCGAGGATCGGCGCGACCGCGGCGTCAATGTCTCCGCCGTGCACACCGACTTCATGATCGGCGGTCCCGAGGTCGACGTCGACGGCATCACGAAGGACGGCGCCGCCGTCCCGATACTGCGGGAGGACGCATGGCAGTTGACGTAACGAGCAAGCTCGACGCGTACGCCGAGCTCGCGGTGCGGGTCGGCGCGAACGTCCAGGAGGGGCAGACGCTGTTCATCCTCTCGCAGGTCGAGCACGCACCGCTGACGCGCGCTCTTGCGCGCGCCGGCTACCGGGCCGGCGCGAAGTACGTCGACGTGCGCTACGCCGACCAGCACGTGCGGCGCGCGCTGATCGAGCTCGGCCCGGACGAAGCGCTGACGCACACGCCGGAGTGGATGAAGGTGATCGCCGAGGCGCGCGAAGGCCAGGCGATGATCGCGACGACGGGCGACCCCGAGCCGGAGCTGCTTTCCGATCTCGACGGCGAGCGGGTCGGGCGCGCCCGCATGCGCGAGATCATCGAGATCCAGCGCGCCCAGATGGTCGCGCGCTCGGTCAACTGGTCGATCGTCGCCTTCCCGAACGAGGGTTGGGCGCGCCAGGTGTTCGGCGAGCCGGACGTCGACCGGCTCTGGGAGAAGGTCGCGTACTGCACGCGGCTCGACGAGGACGACCCGATTGCCGCCTGGCGCGATCACATGGCGCGGCTCGAGACGCGGGCGGCGAAGCTGACCGAGCTCAAGCTCGACGCGATCCACTACACCGGCCCGGGCACCGACCTCACCGTCGGTCTCCTCGACAGCGCCAGCTGGCGGTCGGCGCTCTTCCACACGGCGTCGGGAATCGAGTACGTCCCGAACATGCCGACCGAGGAGGTCTTCACGACTCCCGACTCGACGCGCGCCGAGGGAACGATCCGCTCCAGCCGCCCGCTCGCGCTCGCGGGCGAGGTGGTGAAGGGATTGCAGCTCACCGTCCGCGACGGGAAGATCGTCGACGTGCAGGCAGAGAAAGGCGCGGACGTGGTGCGCGGGCAGCTCGCGACCGACGAGCGTGCGCACTACTTCGGCGAGCTCGCGCTCGTCGACGGGACCTCACGCGTCGGCCACACGGGCCTGACGTTCTTCGACACGCTCTACGACGAGAACGCAACCTGCCACATCGCCTACGGCTTCGGCGTGCCCGAGGTCTTCGACGGCGAGCCCGACGAGAAGATGAACGTCTCCACCGTCCACACCGACTTCATGGTCGGCGGCCCGCAGCTCTCGGTCGACGGGATCACGAAGGACGGGCAGGCGATCCCGATCCTTCGCGAGGACGTATGGCAGCTGGAGGAGTAGTCCCCGAGAACCGCATTGAGCGCTATGCCGAGCTGGCGGTCCGGGTCGGTGCGAACGTGCAGCCGGGGCAGCTGGTCGACGTGATCGCGCGCGTCGAGCACGCGCCGGTCGCGCGCGAGGTCGCGCGCGCCGCCTATCGCGCCGGCGCCGCCTACGTCGACGTCTACTACAGCGACCAGCACATCCGCCGCGCGCTGATCGAGTACGCCTCGGAGGACACCCTCTCGTGGACGCCCCCGTGGCTGCTGCGCCGCGCGAAGGACATCGGCGAGGAACGCGCCGCGGTCATCGCTCTCACCGGCGACGCCGAGCCCGACCTGCTCGCCGACCTGCCGGGCGAGCGTGTCGGCAGGGCCCGCATGCTCGAGCTCGGCGAGGAGAACACGCGCCAGATCAACGAGCGCCTCAACAACTGGACGGTCGTCGGGGTGCCGAACGACGGCTGGGCGGCGCAGATGTTCGGCGAGCCCGACGTGGACCGCCTCTGGGAGCTCGTCGAGTTCTGCGTGCGGCTGAACGAGGACGACCCCGTCGCCGCCTGGCGCGCGCACGTGAAGCGGATCGGCGGTCGCGCGCGCCTGCTCAACGACATGCACGTCGACTCGCTCCACTTCCGCGGCCCGGGCACCGACCTGACCGTCGGGCTGCTCCCCGAGTCCCGCTGGCAGGGCTGCGAGTCGGAGACTGCGGCCGGCATCCCCTACGTGGCGAACATGCCGACCGAGGAGGTCTTCACGACGCCCGACTGCCGCCGCACCGAGGGCGTCGTGCGCTCGACCCGCCCGCTGGTCTCGTACGGGCGCGTGATCCGCGGGCTCGAGGTTCGCTTCGAAGCCGGCCGCATCGTCGACGTCCGCGCCGAGGAGGGCGAGGACGTGATCAAGGGCCAGCTCGAGACGGACGCGCGCGCGCCGTACCTCGGCGAGGTCGCGCTCGTCGACGGCACCTCACGCATCGGCCAGACCGGCGCGACGTTCTTCGAGACGCTCTTCGACGAGAACGCCACCTGCCACGTCGCCTACGGCGCTGCGTACGCCGAGGCGGTCGAGGGCGGCGTCATCGACGGCGTGAACGTCTCGACCGTCCACACCGACTTCATGATCGGCGGGCCGGAGCTCGAGGTCGACGCGGTGCTCGCAGACGGGACAACGGTTCCCGTGCTGCGTCAGGACATTTGGCAGCTGGCGGAGTAAACCCACGGAACTTAGTTCGCGCCTTCGGCGCGAACTAAGTTCCCGAGTTTCGAAGCTAAGCCTCGTCTTCGACCGGCGGCGCGTCCGGCGGTGCGCCGACGGCGAGCGCCTCGGGCGGCGCCGGCGGCACGACCGTGATGTCGACCTCTTCGTCGCTCTTGCGGGCGACGAGGATCGTCGAGCCGGGCTCGAGCTGGCGGCCGAGGACGTAGTCCGCGAGCGGGTCCTCGATGTAGCGCTGGATCGCGCGGCGCAGCGGCCGGGCGCCCATGGTCGGGTCCCAGCCCTTCTCGACGAGCAGGTCCTTCGCCTCGTCGGTCAGCTCGATCGTCACCTCGTGATCGGCCATCTGCATGCGCAGGCGGTTCATCAGCAGGTCGACGATCTGCAGGATCTCGTCCTTCGCGAGCTTCGGGAAGACGATGATCTCGTCGATGCGGTTGAGGAGCTCCGGCCGGAAGACCTTCTTCAGGTCGCCCATCACGCGCGTCTTCATGTCGTCGTAGGACAGACCGTCCTCGTTCGAGATGGTGAAGCCGAGCGAGACGTTCTTCGAGATCGACGCCGAGCCGATGTTCGACGTCATGATCACGATCACGTTCCGGAAGTCGACCTTGCGGCCCTGCGAGTCGGTGAGCTTCCCGTCCTCGAGGATCTGCAGGAGGATGTTGAAGACGTCGGGGTGCGCCTTCTCGATCTCGTCGAAGAGCACGACCGAGTACGGCTTGCGGCGCACGGCCTCGGTGAGCTGGCCGCCTTCGTCGTAGCCGATGTAGCCCGGGGGCGAGCCGACGAGCCGGGACACGGCGTGCTTCTCCATGTACTCCGACATGTCGATCTGGATCATCGCGTCCTCGTCGCCGAACAGGAACTCGGCGAGCGTGCGCGCGAGCTCGGTCTTC
>Ga0070741_10007256_pt1 | contig 23087 bp, 11 predicted proteins | sample Coa_R1_4_FD_66440 | JGI IMG/M metagenome (GOLD analysis project Ga0070741, IMG submission 66440) | Surface soil microbial communities from Centralia Pennsylvania, which are recovering from an underground coalmine fire - Coalmine... | ecosystem: Environmental > Terrestrial > Soil > Unclassified ... | reverse complement strand
CGGCAATTCAATTATGCGAACCCGCTGTATCGCCGGCTGTGCGCCAACATCGTACGTAGACTTGCGCAGCGTTATGGGCACAATCCTGATGTGATTGGCTGGCAGATCGGCAACGAGTACACCGACGAAAGCTTTGACGCGGCGACGCGCGCGGATTTCCAGCAGTTTCTCCGCCGGAAATATACGACCTTGGCGAACCTCAACGCTCGCTGGACCACCGCATACTGGTCGCAAACCTACACGGACTGGTCTCAGATTCCGCTGGAGTCAACGCGCGGCAACCCGGGTCTTCTGCTTGAACACAAGCATTTTGTCACGGCAACGTGGCGGAGCTTCCAACGCAATCAGATCGATGTTTTACGACCGCTCATCTCAGGCTCGCAGTTCATCACCACGAATATCGGTGGGCTCGCGTGGTCGGACAACTGGGATCACTACGCCATCACCGCCGATCTTGATCTCGCAAGCTGGGACGACTATGTCGGCCAGGGGCATCTCGATGCTGCAAAGAACGCGATGCTTAATGACTTTGTACGCGGATGGCGCCGACAGAACTTCTGGGTGATGGAGACGCAACCCGGCTCCGTCAATTGGGCGCCCATCAACAACGCGCTCTCTCGCGGAGAGACCCGCGCGCTTGCATGGCAGGCTATCGGCCATGGCGCCGATGCAATTCTCTACTGGCAGTGGCGTTCTGCTCTTAATGGTCAGGAACAGTATCACGGAGCGATCGTCGGCCCCGACGGTGAACCGAATCCTCTGTACACCGAAATTCAGCAGCTCGGCGAAGAGCTTGCCCGCACCAGCAGAGCGCTGGCCGACACATCACCGCATGCGCGTATCGCGCTGCTTCATACGTACGATTCACGCTGGGCAATCGACTTTCAGCCGCATAATCGTGCGTACGATCAGGAGCAGGTGTTACTGCGGTTCTACAAACCTCTTCAGCAACTCGCCGAATCAAGAGGTGGGGCTGTTGACATCGTCGATCCGACCAGTGCTCCGCTGTCGCACTACAAACTACTCGTCGCGCCTTCGCTCAACGTCATCTCCGAGCCGCTTGCAGCCCAATTGATTGACTATGTTCGACAAGGCGGACACCTGCTCCTTGGCACGCGCTCCGGCATGAAAAATGAGTTCAACGAACTGAATCCTCAGCGCCAGCCCGGGCCGCTTGCGAATGCTCTCGGGGCTCGCGTGGAACAGTACTACGCTCTGGACAAGCCGGTTGCTCTCTCAAGCCCTGACGACGAGAAGAGGGGAACGGCAGATATCTGGGCAGAGCAACTTCGCGCGATGTCACCTACCGCGAAGACCGATCTCATCTATAGCGATCCGCATGACTGGCTTGACGGGCAGCCCGCCATGGTTACGCGTCGCCTGGGGAAAGGCTCGATCGCTTACCTGGGCACCTTGCCCGATGAGGCGCTTCTGCGCTCAATCCTCATGCAGGCAGCGAGCGAGGCAGGAATCTCCGCGATGCAGAACATACCGCAAGGAATTGAGGTCTGCACACGCGAAAGCTCGGACGGTCAACATCACGTTGTTATCGTGATTAATCACGGCGCCACGCCGCAGCAGCTAACGCTGACGTCGGGGTATACCGATTTACTTCACCAGGCTTCGTTGACGAGTTCCCCTACACAAACCACGCTCAGCCTCGGACCGCAAGGCGTAGCTGTTCTCGTTCCCCAAACCCCCGGCAAACAACTTCCATGAGCATCACTCGAAGAGCCTTCACCCAATCCGCACTGGCCTTCGCTGCCAGCACCTCTGCGCTCGCGCGCGGCGCAAAAGACGCCATCGAGCCCTACCGTACACCGTACAAGTACCCGAAGCTGGTCCTTGGACCGAGTCGGCCCGTCCCGCTCAATACGCCCGCGTCGCCTGATGAGCCGTTCGATTCGCGCAGCGTCGACGACCCTATTGTCTTTCGCGCGAACAACAGATTTTACATGCTCTACATCGGATTCGACGGCACCGGCTACCAGACCGGCTTCGCCGAATCCAGCGATCTCGTCCACTGGAATCGTGTCGCGCTCGTCGGCCCACGCAACCCGCAATCGCAGTGGACTAAATTCAACCTCGCGATCAGCAGCATCCTGCGCGATAAATCGCTGCATGGATCAGGCGAGGCGCTGAAGCACAACGGCCGCTATCTCGCTGCATGGAATGCGTACCCGAACGCCGGCTATGAGGCCGGAGCCGCGGTCATTGGCCTCGCCACCTCCGACGATCTGCTCCATTGGCAGCTCACCGAACCGATCCTGCGCCCCGAAGACGGCGCTCCGTGGGAGCACGGCGGCCTCTATCGCCCTGATCTCCTGCGCGGACACGATGGAACTTTCTATCTCTACTACAACGCGAAGACGGACACCCTGCCAAAATTCGAAGGCGGCGGCTGGCGCGAACAGTCCGGTGTCGCTACGTCGCGCGACCTCGTCCACTGGACTCGATATCCTGGCAACCCGATCCTGCGCAACGGCCCGCACGATTCCAACGATGGCCGCTTCGCCTCCAACCCCTATGTCATGACGTACGGTCGCGAGTACGCGATGTTCTATTTCGGGTTTACATACACACGCCCCGGCCGCGCGCGCGAGCTGCTCGCCCTTGGCCGCGACCCGTTCCACTTCACCAAGGTTCCCGAGGTCCTCATCGATGTGGGCCCGCCGGGCTCCATTGATGAGACGTTCGCGCACAAGCCCTCACTCATCTACCACGACGGCGCGCTCTATCACTTCTACTGTGCCGTCTCCGGCAAATATCCGAATGAGATGCGAGGCATTGCTGTGGCGCGCTCCGAGCCGTGGTAGCGCGCTAGTTGGAGGCCACGCTGAAGTTCCACGTTCCAGGTCCCACTCGAAACACTGCCTCGTTTTCGCGCGACCGCAACGATACAGCGCGCTTGCTCTCCGCAAACGCACCTGCCGGCAACAAGACTGTCGCTTCTTTCGGCACCGTCACCGTGTACAGCACGTTGCCGTTCGCACGCTTCCAATCGCTCTCCACTTTGCCCAGCGCAGAATCGTATCCGCACCTCACCCAGTGGACTCCCTTCACCGCAATTGGCCGGACAGTCAACCGTTCGTCCTCATTCTCACGTGACAAATCAATGTCCATACCGCCCAGGCGGCGATAAAACCATTCCTCCGCACTGCCCAGCATGAAATGGTCCTGACTTGAATGCGGATTCGCATCCCAGGCTTCGGTCAGCGCAGTAGCGCCTGCCGCGAGTTGCGATCCATAGCTCGGCGGATCTCTGCGCAACATCATTGCCAGAATCACGTCATCGCGCCCGCCCTGAGCCAGTGCGCGCAGCAGGTACGGATAGCCAATCTCACCTGCGGTCACGTGGTCCTGATGGGCGTGGATATCGTCGACAACATGTTGCAGCACCGCTGCTCTTCGGTCGGATGGCACGACGCCGAGCGCCAGAGGCATTGCATTCGCAGTCTGGCTGCCGGTGTCATACCATCCGTGCTCCGCGTTCCAGAACTTCCTGTTGAACGCATCTGCAGTGTGTTTCGCCAACGACTCATATGACGCTGCATCCTCCGTGCGCCCGAGCAGCTTCGCGATGTGAGTCATCGCGACGGCATCCTCATACAACATCAAGGTCGCGGTGACGCCGAGGGAGGTATTCTTCTCAAATCCGGGCGCGCCGGGACCTATGTCATACCAATCGCCCAAGCCGTACGCCACAATGCCGTCGACAGCCTTGCCTTCAAGAGCCGCCACATAGCGGCTCATCATCGGATAATCTTTCTGCAATTGCGCCTTGTCGCCGTAGAACCGGTACGCCCACCACGGCTCCAGCACACTTGCGGATCCCCACTCGGGCGAATCATCAAAGACAGCGTTCTTCGGACCGAAATGCGTGTACTGCGGCGCAATGGTTGGCACGATGCCACTCGCCAACTGCTCATCGGCCATATTGCGATCCAGCGCGTCGAAGACTTGCTGCATGTTGTCGTTGAACATGAGGCCGGTCGCCTGCAAATGCGTCTGCTCCAGCCATCCAAGCTTCTCGCGGTGCGGACAATCCGTCAGGATGCTTACCTCATTGTTGTGCATCGCCTCCACAATCAGCTTATGAATCCAGTTCAGCATCTCGCTTGAACTCACAAAACTTCCGACTGCCGGCGCATCCGAGTGCTCTGCAATTCCTACGAGACTTAGCAACTGGCCTTTCGGTGGCATGGACTTCAGCTTGGCGGCCATCATTCCGGGCCCCGGCGTCCACTCCGCCTGTACGTAACGAAAGCCTCCGTAGCCAAACAGCGGCTCCCACGTCTCGCCGGCCGCATCGCCACGGAGCTTGTAGCTCCACCACATCGGACCGTGAAACGTCGCCTGGCTCACTGTGCCGTTCGGGTTCAGCAGTTCCCCCGGCGTCAACCGCAGAATGGCTCCCGCTGGCCCCTTCACTTTCACCTGAACGATTCCCGCGAAGTTCTGTCCAAGGTCATAGACCACGCGGCCATCGCCGATGTCTGTCTGCTTCACCGGCTGGTATCGCTCGTGCTGGCCCACCTTAGGGGCGATCGCTGGAATCAACTCGCCTCCCGGCCCATCCACCACTTCTGCCGACGTCCACGCCTTGTCATCGAAAGCCGGCAGTTCCCATCCGTTCTGCTCTTGTCTCGCGTCGTAGTCCTCTCCACCATACGTGGAGTCGAACATGACTGGCCCGCGGTCCACCTTCCATTGTCCGTCCGTCGCAATCGTTTCGTGCGAACCATCTGCATACTGCACGTCGAGTTCGGCGATCAGCTTCGGCGGTCCAAAGGTCGCCGCAAATTTTGTGTATCTCTGGCCACGTGGAGGCACTCCCGGCAGAGATGTTCGCTGCACGTTGTACATGCCGTTCCCGAGCAGCACGGCGAGCACGTTGCTGCCCGCGCCCATCATCGAGGTCACGTTCACGCTGTCGAATGTGATTGTCTTCCTATAATCCGTCCAATCGCCGTGAAGTCCTGCGGGTTCCACCGACTCCACATGTCCTGCGTATCCAATGGTTGCCTGCCACTGTCCGAGGCCAACAATCCGCAGCACAGCGTTCTTCGGCTGTGCGCGCAGCACAAACTCGCGGCGGAATACGGGCATTGGTCGGCTGCCGTCAGCCTCAGCTCCGTCTCTCACCGTGCTCCACGGAGTCTGAATCCACTTTGCGTTCCGTATTGCAGTCTCCGCAGCGGATCGCAGAGGACCGCATCCCACTCCCACCAAAGCCACACCGCACCACAACCAACGTTTTCCCGAAACTCTCATCCTGCTAACAAAGTACCTCGCGTTCTGCTATGGTGTCGCGGTGAACGCTGTCGCGATTCTCTCTGCCTTTTTTGTTGCACCCCTGCTCATCGGTCAAACTCCCTCGCAGGACTATGCCGGCAACATCCACCGGCAGGTCGCAAAAGTGCATGCGGAAACGGCTGCAAACAACACGCGTGTTCCGTTTCACGCTTCCTGGGACTCGCTCGCGGCCTACCGGACTCCGGATTGGTTTCGCGATGCCAAGTTCGGCATCTTTCTTCACTGGGGCGTGTACTCCGTTCCGGCATTCGGAAACGAGTGGTACTCACGCAACATGTACATCCCCGGTAACAAGGCGTACGAGCATCAGGTTGTAACCTACGGACCGCCGGATAAGTTCGGATACAAGGACTTCATTCCGATGTTTAAGGCTGAGCATTTCGATGCCAACACCTGGGTGTCGCTTTTCGTACAAGCCGGTGCACGTTACATCGTGCCCGTAGCCGAGCACTGCGATGGCTTCGCCATGTATGCCTCTGCGATGACACCGTACAACGCCGCGGCCATGGGCCCACACCGCGACGTCGTCGGCGAACTTGCCCGCGCCACGCGCGCGCAGGGTCTTCATTTCGGTGTGTCTTCGCACACGGCGGAGCACTGGTGGTGGTACGGCGTCGGCAATGCCATTCCGTCGGACGTTCGCGACCGCAACGCACAAACCAACTGGCTCTACGGCCCTGCGATGCCAATGTCGCTGCCTGAATCATCCAGCCGTGCAGCCGGCGAGACGAAAGAGCCCGACCCGAGCCATCTCGAACTCTGGCTGCCGCCTGACAAGCCATTCCTGGATGCATGGCTTGCTCGCTCCACCGAACTGGTTGATCTCTATCACCCCGACTTCTTCTACTTCGATTGGTGGATCGGCCAGCCTGCCTTCAGGCCTTACCTGCAACAGTTCGCGGCTTACTATTACGACCGTTCCGCGCAGCAGAAGCAGCAGCCTGTCCTTACCTACAAGGAAGAGGCGATGCCACCGAATGTCGCCACGCTCGACATCGAGCGCGGGAAACTCGATACCCAACGCCTTCTTCCGTGGCAGACCGACACATCCATCTCCATCCATTCGTGGGGCTACGTCGAAAATGACGAGTATCGAACCGCGACCTCGCTCATTCAGCAACTGGTCGATACCGTCGCGAAAAACGGTAATCTGCTGCTCAATGTCGGCCCAAAATCGGACGGCACCATCCCCGAGCAGGCCCGTACAGTGCTGCTCGAAATAGGATCCTGGCTACGTATCAATGGAGAGGCGATCTACGGCACGCGTCCCTTTGCTGTGTTTGGAGAAGGCCCCACAAAAGCTCCGAAAAACTCGACGGAAAAGAACAAGGACATCCAGAGTTACACGGCAGAAGACGTTCGATACACCACCTCATCGGATCATCGCTTCGTTTACGCGATCATGCTTGGCTGGCCCCAAAATGGATCGCTCACGATGCACACTCTCTTCGGCGAGAATCCCTATCTTCCTGGTCCGGTCTGCTCCGTAGATCTGCTCGGCTCTTCGGCGCACATATCCTTCGCACAAGCCACCGACGGCCTTCATCTCACGCTTACCTCTGTCCCACCTGCAGGACTTCCCTCTCCGTCGGCCTATGTCTTCCGCCTGCGTACAACGTGTAGCTCATCAGCGCATTAATTCTCCGCAGGAGGAGCCCATCGAAGGGCTCAATTCGAGGCGTTTGGACAGGGAGCTCCGGCTGATGTCCACGTGTGTACATTCTTCAGAAACTCACCCTGCGGCATGGCGACCGGTCTGCGTCCCTCGCCGGGATGCCACGCCCAGAGCACCAGCGGTGTGTGTATGTGCTCTTCAATCGCTTTCGCGTCTCGGCCGCCATTACGCTTCGGATCAGTGATGAGCTGACATAATTGACGATCCGTCAGTCCCTGCCAGATCAGTGGGTCATCCGGAGGCGGCAGGCGCCAGTCGGGCGCTCCCGGAGGTGTGTGCATGCCCTCGAGATTGTGTGTCTGATGACACGTACTGCAGTGCACCGGATCCGCACCATCGCCGTGCGGTCCGCGCCGCACATCCATGATGTGCGGATGCAGATCATCGCCTTGCCGGGGATAGTCGCCAGGCGAGTGGCAAACGAGACAACGCGGATCGTGCAACACAGGTGTAATCGCCTCGAACGCGGCAACTGCAGCATTACGCCTGGCTGCGTCCGCAGGCCGGGACGAGTCAGATCTCGCCCTGATCGCCAATAGGGACGCCACAATCAACCCGAAGAATAGAACTCGCATCAGGCTCTCGCCTCTGTCTCGCGCGATTGATGCAACGCAGCAAGAATACGGGCCGGCGTAAACGGCACATCGCGCAGCCTCACTCCTGTGGCGTCGAAGATCGCATTCCCGATTGCGGCAGGCGTGACGGTGATCGACGTCTCTCCAGCTCCGGTCGCCCTCACATTCCTGGGGACGACGAAGACCGTCTGAATCTCCGGCATCTGGTGATCAAGCCGCAGCGTCGTGTAACCCTCCCAATCCACGGACGTCACGGCGTTAGAATCCCAGGTGACCTCCTCGACCAGCGATCGACTCATGCCTTGCAGCAGGCCGCCCTCGACCTGGTTGCGCAATCCATCAGGGTTTGAGATGGGACCGCAGTCGATCGCAATGGTGAACTTCCGCACATGAATGGCGCCAGTGCGTGTTTTCACTGAGACGTCGGCGATCAGCGCAACGTATCCGTTATCGCCTTCGTAAGCCACGCACGCCACACCGCGACCGTTCACAATATCTTCGGCGGCCGGCCTTCGCGTTCCATATCGTGACTGCCAGTTCGCAGCTTTCACGACACTCTGAAGCACGTCTTTCACGCGCGGGTTACTCAGATGCCGAAGCCGAAACTCCACAGGGTCCGACTGCGCCTCGTGAGCAAGCTCATCAACAAAGCATTCGTTTGCGAACGTATTCTGAATCCGCAAAGGCGATCGCAGCGGGCCGGTATAAAACGGCGATTCGACCGTATGCGTCAGCACACGTTCACTCCTGACCGTCCCGCTTCCGTTGCACGCACCTCCTGCGCAGCCAGCCATGTATTCAGGAACCGTGTTGCTTCCGTTGTGCAGCTTTCGCGTTGGCGGCCGGGCCGGTGCGGCCTTCACGGGCACCGGCTCATAGCCCAGCAACATTCCACTGATGACGTTTCCCGGCCTGTCGTACCCGGGACGGCTGCCGCGATTCGCAACCCAGTTCTCGCGGTCCCACACCAGAATCGTGCCGTCGTCGGCCAAGCTGGCGCGATGCTCGATCACGCACGCATTGCCGAAGTTCTCCCACATCATCTCGTCCTGTCGCGTGTACTGCAGCCGCACGGGCCGCGCAACGGCATGCGACAAAACCGCGGCATCGAACGACACAGCGTCCGCTCCATTCAGACCGTAGCAGCCCGATCCGCGCACGAAGATGACCCGTATGTTGTCAGGCGGCATATCGAGAATCTTCGCAATGCAACTGCGCGTGGGATAAACCGATTGTGTCGGAGACCACACCGTTGCTGCCTGCCCGTTCACATCAGCCACAGCGCAAGACGATCCGAGCGATCCGTGCATCTGATACGGAAACGTATAGCGTGCACGCACAACTTTCTGCGCAGTACCCAGCTTCTGCGTGACATCCCCGGAGTCCACGGTTAACTCATCTCGCGAAGGCTGTTTCTGCATCCACTCGAAGAACGTCGCCTGCGCAGGCAGACCTGGGCCGGGTTCCCATTTGCATGCAAGCCGCCGCGCTGCTTGCACGGCGGCAAATTGCGTCTCGGCAACCACGCCGACGAAATCATTGCGCACGACCACCTTTACCAGGCCCGGGAGGGTCCGCACCGAAGTCTCATCCACGGAGATCAGCTTTGCGCCCATTTGCGGCGGCCGCACCACACGTCCATGCAGCATGCCAGGCACACGCACGTTCTGTACGAACTCAAACGTTCCCGCCATCAACGCTGGGTGATCCAATGCAGGCACTGGCTTGCCGAGCACCGTCCATTCATCAGGCGTGTGGCGTTTCGCCTGCTTGTCAACCGGCAGCAAAAACTTCTTCGCTCCAATCAAATCGGCGTAGCTGACGCGCCGTCCATCCGGTGAAACAACATAGCCAGCCTTCGGCGTGAGCACCGCGTCCTGCACACCGAAATGCACAGCAGCCATCGTTGCCAGCGCTTGGCGCGCAGTGGCTGCAGCCAGTGCGAGGTCCTGCACGTTGAAGTTGGTCGGCGTCGATTGACTCCCCGACGTGCTGCCCTGGTCAGGAGTAACCGCGGTGTCGCACTGTACCAGCCGCACACTTTGAATCGGAACGCATAGCTCTTCCGCTATCAACTGCGTCTGCGCCGTAAAGATTCCCTGCCCGAGATCGCACTTTCCCGTGTACGCGGTTACGCTCCCATCAGCGTTCACTGCAATCCACGAATCCAGTTTGTCTGGATCAATGTGCGAAACATGCGTGCCGAACTGTCCTGGCCCTTGTTGCTGGCCCATAACGCGCATCGGGCCAAGGCCGACAATCAGCGCGCCTCCACGAATGAATTCACGCCGGGAGATCATCGCGCACTCTTCTCATCTCTATAGCGCCGAATAGCGCGCAGCATGCGAGTGTGCGCAAAGCAGCGGCAGATCACGCTGCCCAGAGCGTCGCGAATCTCGTCATCTGTAGCTTCAGGCTTCGAATCCAGCAACGCCTTCGCCGTGAGAATCACGCCACTCAAGCAATACCCGCATTGAGCCGCACCCTCTTGCAAAAATGCCTGCTGAATCGGATGTGGCGCCTGCGGTGTTCCGAGACCCTCCAACGTCGTGATCGCTTCAGCGCCGACGCTGCCCACCGGCTTCACGCAGGAACGAATCACCTGGGATCCCATGATCACCGTGCACGCGCCGCACTGGGCCATGCCACATCCGAAGTTCGGCGAGTTCAATTTAAGGAGATCGTTGAGAACAAACAGCAGAGGAGTATTCGGGTCGACGTCGACCTTATGGTGTTGGCCGTTCACCAGTAGAAGCTGTTCCACTTCGCACCCATTGCCTGGAACGCTCTCGAGATGTTCGATTGATGGTGCCGGGAGGGGGGTCGAACCCCCACGATGGCAAGGATCGGCGGATTTTAAGCCGCGCGCGTCCAAGGCGTTCCGAGTTGTATAGCGTCATGCAACGTTATACCGCCAAAAACTGTTCACCATACGAAGCATATCGCCGCGTAAGGCTGTATACCCGGGGTACAACGGATTTGTCGGCCGTAAACGAGCCCTCAACAAGAAAGAAAGGGCCGACCGCGCAGCTTTGCAACCATGCGGTCGGCGCTTCTGTTTCGCGTGCAGAACGCACACGCTTCACTGCGCGTTCGGCGACTTCGGCTCCGGGAAGTACTGCCCTTGGTATGTAAGTGTCCCGGTGTTGTACACCGCCGAACTCCACGGCATCGTCACCGTGAAGTCCGATCGTCCGCGGCACCCGGCAAAGTCCACCGTGATCTGCGCAGTCGCCGTCCCGTTCGCCGGCACATCTCCGAGCGCCACGGGGAACGACCCCGACGTCACGGTCGGCGTACACGGTTTTCCGGAGAGCTGTACAAATTGCAACCCGTTCACCTGCGTCGTGTACGCCGGCCCACTGCTCGGATTCGTCGCTGTCACGGTCCACGTCTCGGTGGTGCCCACAATCGGGCCCGCGGAGATCGCAAACGACAGCCCATAGCCGGGCAGCTTGGTCGCATCCACGATGCCCCAGTACGCGGGCTTCGCCTGCAATTGCATGTCGAACGGCAGCGGATAATCCGTGCGCGCGACCGGGAAGCCGTCCAGCCACGTATCGTCGTCGGCCATGCCCCACAGCGTCACCGCGCTCAGCTTGCCCGCCTCCTGGCGGAACACGTCGAAGTAGGCCTTGTACAACCACCCCTGTTCCGCTAGTATTGCCGGCGGCACATTGTTCCCGTAGTTCGACTTCGTATCGCCGGCGTTGTACACGCTCTCATCCAGTTCCGTAACCTGCTGGTCGATGCCTGGCAGCTGCGCCGCCACGGTGTCGATGGAGTTTTGAATCGCAGCCGGCGACGGATAGTTGATCGCGTTGTGCTCCTCATGACCAATGCCGTCAATCGGAATGCCCCGCGAGCGCAGATCCTGCACAACCTTGATGAGACACGCAAGCCGCGGCGCATCCGCCGTGCTGTACTCGTTCAAGAACAGCTTCGTCCCGGACGGTGCATACTGCCGCGCCGCCTGGAACGCCACGTCGATATAGCTCTTCCCCAGCACGTTATAGAACGGTCCATGCACCAGGCAGTCCGGCTGGTTCGGATCGATCGGCTCATTCACCACATCCCACGCATACACCTTCGTCCCGAAGTGCTGCACCTCGTTCTGAATGTGTTCCTGGATGTTCGCAATCACCGTCGCCTGGTTCGTCGGCGAGTTGGTCCCGTCGCCAAACGCATACGACGGCGTCTGCGCTCCCGTCGCCCACACCAGGTTCTGCCCGCGCACCTTCGCGGCGTGGCAGACGGCCATGCCTACAAGCGCATCGCCGCTGGCGTAGCTGAACTGACCCTTGTTCGGCTCCACCGAGCTCCACTTCAGTTCATTGCCCGGCGTCATGCTGTTGAAGTGCTTCGCCCACAGCTGCGCATGCGCTCCCGTCAGGTCCGTCGGATCCACGGCCGCGCCCACCGGGAAGTACTGCGCGAGCGTCTGGTAGATCGACGGAATATTCGTCTGGATCTGCGGCGGCTGCACATACGTCAACTGGAAGTCGTCCACATAGAACGACACCGTGTCCGTGCCCGACCCAGCCGTCTGCAGGTAGAGATACGCCTGGCCGGGGTCATAGCCCGAGGACATCGTGTATCCCAGCACGCTGACCTGGTGCCACTGCCCATCGGCCGGCACCGTGATGCCCGGATACGATGAAACGCTCGGATAACTGGTCGTTCCATTCTGCGTTGTCTGCAGACTCATGTTGATCACATGATTCGACCCGTCGGTCGGCTGCAGCATCACCCAGACGCTCAGGTTGTACGTCGAGCCCACGTATATCTTGTTGCTCACGTTAATCTGCGGTCCCTGCCAGTTCGCCGTCCGTCCGGTCACATACAAGCTGTGCGATCCGGTGTGCGCCACGGTTGTGCTGTTGCTTACCGTCGCGCTTCCGCGGCCTGACCATCCATCCGTGCTGACATCCTCAAACGTGCTGGTAATCCCGGAGTTGTCCTGCTGGTCCGGGAACAGCGGCGCCGGCGCCAGTTGCGCAACAGTGACGCCGCTTACATAGAACGAGTCCGTCGCACTGCTCGATTGCAGATACAACATCAGGCTCGACGGCGCTCCCGGGGTGTCGCTGAAGCTGAACGTCCCCTGCACCTTCGTCCACGCCGTATTCGACACCGCTCCGGTCGCGATCGTCCCATAGCTTCCGTTCGGGTTCGCGCAGTTGTCCGTCTGCGTCGACAGCGAGATCGTTGGGTTCGTAGCGTCCGGCTGCTGCAGCATCACGTACGCCGTCACCTGGTAGGTCGCGCCCGCCGTAATCCCGCTCACGCCCAGCAGGTTGATGGCCGGTCCCATGTACGCCGCAGTCCGGTTCGTTACCGACAAGCTTCGCGCATTGCCCGCCGGGTCTGCGGTCGGCGAAGCCACATTGGTCAGCGTCGCCGATCCGAACGACCTCCACCCATCCAGCCCGCCGTCGCTGAAGTTCCAGCTTGCCACCGGCGTTCCGCCCGGCGGCGGAGCCGTCTGCGTAATCACCACCTGGTCCAGGTAAAACGACTGCGCAGTCGACGCGCCTACCAGCTGCGCATACAGCGTCAGTCCGGTCTCCGTCTGGCTGACCGTGTAGCTTCCGCCAATCTGCGCCCACCCGTTCGCGTTCACCGCGACGGTGTAGGAACCGATTGTGTCATAGTGCGTGCCGTCGGTGTCCGTCCGTCGAATCGTGAAGTTCGCATTCGTCGGACTCTCACCCGGCGTCAGCTTCACATATCCCGTGATCGTGTACTTCGCGCCTGCCTGCAACACACTCCCCACGTTGATCGCCGGCCCGCCCGCTCCACTCCCACTCGTCGTGGTCAGCAGGCTGTGCGTCCCCGCATACGCATCGCTGGTCGTCGCAAACGGCGTGCTCGCCCCGTTGAACGAGCTCCATCCCTGAGCTGTCCCATCCTCGAAGCCGTAGGTCGCCACCGTCTGCGCCCTCATCTCACCGGCCCCGAAAACCGCGAGCGCCACCAGCGCCAGGCACCCTGCCAGCACTCGCCTGGAGCCCTGACCCGCTTTTACCCTGCGACCACAAGAAAACATTGGGTTTACTCCTGAAGTCCTCAGTTAACCCTGCTCAGCGGTGCAGAATTATTTTTTCCTGCACCCGAATTAGAGTTATTGACTCGTGAAGCGACCGTGAGAATAGCCACCTGGGGAACCCAGTGTCAAGCTGGTATTAGATCCCGACAAAAGAAATGCGTCAGTGAGGCGTTACGCCAGGATTGGGCCGCCCAGCTCCGGTGTCCCAGCGCCCAACTGCCCGGGGCATCCCGCAGCTCTGAATTCTGTAGACAGAGCCTGCTCCCATCCGCCGCGCGGTTTTGCGGCTCAACACCCGACCTCATAATTAGATGAAGTCAAGCCTGTCATCTCATTGACCTTCTCATGACTATCCGGGGATCTTCGGCGGGGCTGCCTCCCTCGCGGATGCGATAAAAGGTGTTTGCAGCCAGGTCGTGGAATGTTTGAGTGGTCCCATCCGGCCAGCGGACACGGACCTGATCCAGCTTTCCTGCCGAACCCAAACCGAAGTGCAACCGAACATCGCTCTGGGAAAGATAGCTGCTGCCGCTCAGCACTTCGGCCATCTGCGTTTTGCCACCAGAGGTGACCCACACACGTGCGTTCAACGCAAGGCGATTGGAGGGGGAGCCCTCAAGTTGGAAGCTGACCCAATGATTAGCGGGATTTGGTTTCGTCTCCAGGATCATCGGGCCTCCGGTGAGGTTCTCGATGACGATGTCGAGACGGCCCGTGTTGAAGAGGTCTCCAACAGCAAGCCCGCGACTTACCTGAGGCGTGCTGAGCGCCTTGCCCGCTTCTGCGCTGATGTCTCGGAACGTCCCATCGCCATTGTTCCAGAACAACAGCTTGGGTTCTTTATAGGTTATGCCCACGTGCGCCGAATCCACCTGCGGGTAAACGTGCCCATTGACCATGATGAAGTCGAGCAATCCACGATTGTCCGTATCAAGGAACGCGTCGCCCCAACCGACGTAGAGTCCGGTCGGTTGCGCGATGTGTGCGATGTGCGCGACGTCGGTAAAGTTCAGCGCGCCATCGTTGCGATAAAGGATCGCGTACTCCTCACTGAAGTGGGTGATCGCGATGCTCTCGCGGCCGGTGAGTGTGTAGTCACCGAGCGCGACGCCCATGTTGGCTTGTTCGGTGCCGTCTTCACTGAGCGCGACACCAGCGTCCTCAGCGATGTCTTTGAAGTGATCATTCCCCTCGTTGTCATAGAGGTAATTCGGTTCACCATCGTTGGCGACAAACAGATCAAGGCGACCGTCTCCGTTGATATCGGTCCAAACGGCTTGTAGCCCAAAATTCTTCTGAGGGTCATCGACTCCGGCCTTCTGGCTGACGTCACTGAAAGTGCCGTCTCTGTTGTTGTGATAAAGCGCATCGGGTGAGCCCTTGAGGCCACGCGGGCCGCACTGCACCGCTATCTCGTGATAAATGCAAGTGCGATCTTTGCCGAAGACTGGAAGATTGTTGAGATCGAGATCGACGTAGTGCGGCACGAAGAGATCGACGAAGCCATCGTTGTCGTAGTCACCGAAGGTGAGCCCGGTAGCCCAGCCTTGGTCGCGGTCGAGTCCGGATTTCTTTGTCACATCAGTGAAGGTGCCGTCGTGATTGTTGTGATAAAGTACGACGCCACCGAAGCAACTCACAGCGAGGTCGGGCCATCCGTCATTGTCGAAATCGCCGACGGCGACGCCCATGGCCCAGCAGGGATACCCGACACCTGCTTTGTCGGTGACGTCAGTGAAGGTGCCGTCGTGGTTATTGTGGTACAGGGCGCCGCGTGCGGGTGTGCCCGCCTTGTGCATGGCGACGCTGGGCGCGTTTGTGAAGTAAAGGTCGGGATAGCCGTCGTCGTCGTAGTCAATGATGGCAACACCACCGCTCATCGATTCCACGATGTAGCGCGCCTCGGGACTGGAGAGGTGATTGAAGTGAATGCCGGTCGAGGCGGTGATATCGACAAGGTGCGAGATCTGCGGCTGCGCGGCGGCCGGCTCTTTTCCGCTCTGCGCGAAAAAGCCGGGAACGCAGAGCAGGAGCGTAGCGATCAACAGCGAGAGCGGCCTACCTGCTGACATCCTTGCCCTGTGGAGAGTCGAGCCGCATGGTGTCGTACACATTGCGGAGATTGTCCTTCATCGTCTTCAGCTTTTCATACTCTGTGAGCTCGCGTTTGGCGTCATCGGGCCGATGCAGCCGGCGATACACAGCGCTGAGCCGGAAGTGGGCAAGCATGCTCATCGGGTCATTATGGATGGCCTGCTGGAGCAGTGGAACGGCTTCGTCCGGATGGCCGGTTTCGTTGAGCTCGTAGGCGAGGCCGATTTCTGCATTGATGTAGTTAGGCTGGGCAGCCAGAGCCTGCTTGTAGCGTGCGATGGCCGAGGCGTGATCCTCAGATTCGGCGGCGATGTCGCCGAGCCTCGTGAGGGATGCAGCGTCATTAGGTTCGTACTGGATAGCGAGCTTATATTGGTCGGCCGCCTCTGCCTTGTCGGCAGGCAGCGTGGAGAGGCGCAGCAACTCCGCGAGTTCGTAATGCGCGCCGGGAAGTGCCGGGTTGATCCTGAGCGCTTCGCGCAGGTTTTCAATGGCCGCCTTGTTGTCACGTTCGCGAATGAGAACGTGGGCCATAGCCTGATGCATCTGCGCGGATTGCGGAGCTGCAAGCGAGAGGTCGAGCACGGCTTCATCAGCGAGGTCTGAATAGACGCTCCATGCCGCGAAGAGAACTTCGGGATCTTTGGGAAAGTCCTTCTTCAGCTGCGTGGCCAGATCAGCAGCGGCCGGCATGTCATTGAGTGCGGTATCGATTTCGATGATCTCAAGGCCGGCCTGCTGGCGAACTTTGGGATCGGTGATCTGAGGAAGCGCGGCGGTGATGTCGCGGCGCGCATCCCCGAGGTGGCCCTGGCGGTGCTCGCATGTGCCGAGTAGCATGCGGAGCTTGGCGAGAGAAGGATTGATGGCGAGTGCGGCGCGCAGGTGCGGCTCGGCCTCGTTGGGCTTGCCGGCGAAGAAAAGCAGGACACCCAGGTTGGCCTGAGCATCGAGGTTTTGCGGATCGGCGGTCAGAACTGCGGTGAACTCGGGGATGGCGAGGTCAGGCCGCTTATCGCGGAGGTATTCGTCGGCCTTTTGCTGATGTAGATGGGCCTGCTGGGAGGCCGTGGAGCTGGCGGGTGCCTGCAGGGCGCTGGAGGGCGGCGCGGTAACTGCCAAAAGAAACGGGACCAAAAGAACTTTGGTTTGCGAACGCATTTCCGACCGCTCCATCCGGTCGTAAACAGAGTGCGCCGGAAAAAGAAATGGGGACAGCGCCAGGTCAGGCGCCATCCCCGGTTGTTTATCAGAAGGTGATCTTGCCGTACAACTGGACCAAACGACCGCCGATTGTTACGCCTGTGATCTGCGCAGATTGGCCGGGCCCAATTGCGTTGTTGCCGGGGTTGCCGAAGCTTGGGTGGTTCAGCACATTGAATGCCTCACCCCGGACCTCACATTTCACCCCGCGATCCGGCCACAGGTCGAACGTCTTGCCGAAGGATGCATTCATCACCGCGATCCCAGGGCCGGTGATAATGTTGCGGCGGAAGTTCCCGTAGGTGTACTGTGCCGGCACGGCAAATGCCGATAGATTGTAGTACTCCTTGAGGCGAGATTTGACGCTCCCCGTGATGTAAGGATCGCCAACCAGGTTCGCAAACTGGGTATAGGAACCCGACTGGTTGTTCGAGCTGTTGTTATTCCCTGTCGTGATGCCGAACGGGCTTCCGCTCTGGACGACCCATGTGCTCGAGAAGCGCCAGCCGCCGACTACTTCATCGAGCATCCAGTTGTTGTTCAGGAACTTCTGGCGACGTCCGAAGGGTAGCGTATACGTCGCCTCTCCTTTGAACATGTTGCGAACGTCGAAGTTGGCATTGCTGTAGTTCTGGCTCGGGTCGTAGGCGTTCTGATAGTTCTGATAGCCCTCACGGCTGCCCCAGCCCGATGAATCGAGATCATCAAGGAAGTGCGACCACGTGTAGTTCACGTCGAACTCCAGGTTGTAGCTCAACCGCTTGCGCAGGTCACCTTCGAGCGCGTCGTAGTTGGATATGGAGTTATTTGTGCTGCCGGTGATGGTTCCGAACAATGGGTAGGGCTTCGAGCTCAGATCGTTCGCCGCCAGTTTGCTCTGTGGCACCTGATTGATGTCCACCGGGAAGGGCAAATTCGAACCATGGTTGCCCACATAAGCGAGAGTGGCCGCATAGTTATTGCCGAACTGCCGGTCCAGAGACAATGTCCACTGATAGTTCATGGGGATCGGCGTGTGGTACTGGTTGTAGCTCACACTACCGTTGGGACTGTTCTTGGCGTCCGGTGTATTGGGCGCGGTCAGATATAACGACAGGATGCTTTTAGGATTGAATTGTCCTGTGCCACAGCCTGGATCAGTGGTGTCCGGCGCTTTGCCCGTGCCGGAGAACTGGACGACCGGGCAGATGCCGGTGGTGGAATCATTGACTGTACCGCTGCTGCCGAAGGCATTGCCCATACCAGCGCCGTAGGTGTCTTCGCTGAGCATTGAGGCGTACATGCCGAAGGCTCCGCGGAGGACGGTGTTGTGCATCGCCTGCCAGGCGAAGCCCACGCGGGGCAGCCAGATGTTCCACTGTGGAGCAACGAGTTGCGTCCGGCCATTGGCCTTTGTGGTGCCGTACCACATGGCGCCCAGCGAACCGTTGGCGGGATTGGTCACGGTCGGATCGAAAACGGTTTCGTTGCCTTTTACCTCAGACCAGCCGGTGTTAGCTTCCCAACGCAAGCCGGCGTTGATTGTAAGGTGCGGGGTAAGTTTGATGTCGTCCTGGACGAAGATCTGAGGTCCCTTCTGACGTGCACCGAACTCTGGAGTGACGCTCGCGCTCCAATTCTGTGTCTGTCCCAGCAGGAAGTCTGCGTAACCGAGGCCGGAGGCATAGGTAGCGCAACCCGTACATGGGGTAACAGCGGTCTGTCCGTTGATGGACGTGTATTTGCCATTGAACGTGAGGGTGCCGGGGTTGAGGTTGCCCCAGGCTGTAGAATCCGCACGCATGATGAGGAACTCACCGCCGAAGTGCAGGATGTGACGCCCGCGCACAAGGCTCACGACGTCTGACGGATCGAACACCATCTCCTTGTAGACCGCGTTCGAACTCGAACCGAGGCCGTAGAAGTTGTTGATGGTCACGTTCGGGAACTCGTCGGCCTGTGCAAATTGCCAGTCCAACTTGCTGGGAAATCCCTGACCGATGGTAAACGGCGTGAAATAGTTCATCTGGTCGGTGAAGCCCATGCGTGCTTCATTCACGAGATTCGAGGTGATCTGCCACACGTCGGAAACTTGCGCGTTGTCTCGGCTGACGTCCCCGTTCTGGCAGTTGATCGGACAGATCTGCTGATTTAGATAGACGGCAGGGTTGTCGCTGCTGGTCTCCGACGCCGTCAGACGGTTGCTATGGGTGAGATCCCAGTCCAAACGTCCGAAGTATTTGGTGAAGGGGTTCTTGCTGGGAGTGTTGTATGTGTAGTTGTTCTGCGCGATGCCGCTGCTGACGTTGGGATTGCTGACGTTCGGGGCAGGAAAGTATTTTTGGACCGTTGCGGAAACCTTGTCGATGAGCGCAGCCGGTATCGCATTTGTGCCATATTCGGAAGCAAATGTCTGACGAATGACGCAGGGGCAGGTCTGGCTGAATGTCTTGCCGGACGGAAGAGTATAGGTGTGTGATCCGGACTGCTGAACCGTTTGCGTCGTGGGATCGTAAAGGTCGGGAATTCCGGCGTTGAAGGTGCCGTTCTGGAACGACGTAGTGGGCACAGTTGAGAAGCCGATGCTCGAACCGCCGTTATTGATCGTCTTGTCGTAATCGAAGAAGAAGAACATGTGGTGCGGGATGACCGGACCACCAATGTTGAAACCGAAGTTGTTGTACCGCAGCGGGCCCTTCTTCGGGTGTGTACCGAAGGCATAGGGCAATGCGTTCAGCGCATCGTTCTGGAAGTACTCATAGGCGGCACCGTGAAAACGGTCCGTCCCGCCCTTCGAGATCTGGTTGTAGACGACGTTGCCGATGCCGTACTGCGCGCTGAATCCGGAGGAACTGATCTTCACCTCGCTGGTGGCTTCGAAGATCGTTACATCGGCGTTCTGGCTCATGGGGAGGGTGCTCGTCGCGCCGTCGGCGAGAACGGATTCAAAGGGAAGGTTGCCATTGATTGCGGTCTGGCCCGCATTCGGTTGAACGGCTGAGCTCGAGTTCTGCGGGGTTCCAGCGGCACCAGGCTGAAGCCAGATAAAGTTCTGCCAGTCAGCACCGACCTGGGGCAGTTGCGCCATAGTTTGCGCCGTGAGAGTCCTCTCCTGCGAGCCCTGCTCGGTGTCCAGCAGAGGGACATCTGTGTTTACCGTGACCTCCACATCTTGCGCGCCGACCTGCAACTGAGCGTTGAGCCCTTGAACGCCTACTTCAATCGTGATCGGGCCACGCACCAATGTCTCGAAGCCAGTCTTCGCGAACGTCAGTCTGTAGTGATCCGGAACAATCGATCCGGTGTCATAGAGGCCGGCGCCGTCCGTTGCCAGCGTCTTCGAAACGTTTTTATCGATGTCAGTAACGGTGACCGCCACTCCGGGAATGACTGCCCCGCTCGTGTCCGTTACGGTTCCGCGTATGTCGCCGGAGTTTGTGTTCTGTGCGTGTGCTGGGGATATGACTCCCGTGCATAGCAGCGCGAGCAGAGCGCCCGCGTTAGCAGGTAGTGTCCACCTCATGTAACCTCCTCAGTACTGCAGCGGTTCCTACGCATCGAGCCCTAATAGACTTCTGGCAATGTCGTAGCCTTTGATGAAGACAAACGTTCGTCTTCATCGGCGTGCCGCATTTGAATTGAAGGATGAATCAAATGTCAAGTTCCATTTTTGAGCGACTGATCTCCGTCCAAAGGACGGTCTACTCCGAAGACAAAGGTTTGTCTTAGACCTAGCGGCTGTCTGACAGGCCTTGCATATTATTAAGGTTCTTCTTGCACAGAACCAGAAAGCCATTAGACAAGCGATTGACTAGCTACCGAACAGGGTTGACAATCAGGCGACCACTGTTGCGATGGGAGGACTAAAGCGTGACTCTCCGCACGATCTCCGGCCGACACCTGGGCTCGCTCCTGCGGATCTCCATCGCTCTTTCGGCCATGCTGCGGCCAAGTGTTCTGCATGCTCAAAATCTGGAGACCTGGTTGTCGAGTGCCGATCGAACCAACCTGGTCGCACCGCAGCCTGTGAGTCACTTTCATCGCTTTCGCACAGCGAAGAATGCAATCCGAGTGGATGACACAACCAGCTACCAGACCATCGACGGATTCGGGCATGCAGTTACTGGCGGCACAGCGCAACTCATGATGAAGATGTCGCCCGGAGCGCGCCATGCGCTCCTAGAGGACCTCTTCGGTCACACTCCAGGCGAGCGCAACATTAGCTATATCCGTGTCAGCATCGGTGCTTCCGACATGAACGAGTCAGTTTACACCTACGACGATCTTCCCAACGGATCGACCGACCCGGCACTCGCTCGCTTCTCTCTCGCTCCTGACGAGGCGTACGTCATTCCCACCCTCAAAGAGATTCTTGCGATTCACCCAGGCATTCACATTCTCGCCTCGCCCTGGACACCTCCAAGCTGGATGAAGGACAACGGTAAGTCAAAGGGGGGCACGCTGCTGCCTGAGTACTACGGCGTGTACGCCAGGTATCTCGTGAAGTATCTCCAGGGCATGAAGGACCACGGCATTCCGATCACGACAATTACCGTTCAGAACGAGCCAGAGAACGCGAAAAATACCCCCAGCATGGTCCTTACCGCTGAGCAGGAGGCGCAGTTTATCGGAAAGTATTTCGGCCCGGCGCTCGAGAACGCGAATTTGCATACCGAAATTGTTGCATTCGATCACAATTGCGACCACCCGCAATATCCCATCACGGTGCTCGGCGATCCATACGCAGGCAAGTACACCGGTGGTTCGGGCTTCCATTTGTACATGGGTGAGATCACCGCCCTCTCGACCGTCCACAAGGCGTTCCCTGACAAAGACATCTTTTTCACGGAGCAGATGGTCATACGACGCCGTAATGCAACAGATTTCGGTATTGCGGAGCCAATTGCGCGTATCGTGATTGGCGCCACAACAAACTGGGCGCGAAACGTGTTGCTCTGGAACCTGGCCGCCGACCCGCAGAATGGCCCGCATACAAATGACGGCGGGTGCGCCATGTGTTCCGGCGCCGTCACTCTCGACGCCGACAAGGTCACGCGGAACCTCGCGTACTACGTCATGGCGCACTTCACGCAGTTTGTGCCCGCTGGCAGTGTGCGCGTGGCATCGCCGTCTGAGACGGTTACTTTACCCCATGTCGCATTCCGCACACCTGGCGGCGGTCATGTCCTTGTTGTCAGCAATACGACAACCAAGGACGACCAGTTCTGGATTGAATACAAGCACAAGTTCGCCGAAGCAAAACTGCCCGCGGCCGCGGTCGCCACATACACATGGTGACCTGTCACAAGTCGAATCGCTTTCGCACACGGTTGCGCCAAATGCTTGCCTGGCCTGAAAAAGAGATGACGACCGCAAGAACTCGCTGTAGCTATTTACTCGTTGCTGGACTGCTGAACCTGGTCACTTGCCGGGCCTTCGCCCAGACTGGCTCCGATCCAGATGCTCAGATGCATCGTTTCGTCAGCAGTTTGATGGCAAGGATGACGCTGGACGAAAAGATCGGGCAGATGTCGCAGATCGCGCAGCACGCGCCGCCTCTCATCCCTCATGACGAGAGCATTCGGCGCGAGCAGGTCGCCACTTTTTTCTTTGTCCGCGATCGGCATGAGATAAATCGCCTGCAGCATATTGCCGTGGATGAAACGCGTCTGCACATTCCGCTGCTATTCGGATTCGACGTGGTTCACGGCTATCGCACAATCTACCCTATCCTTCTCGCCATGGCTGCCTCATGGAGTCCCTCTCTGGCCGAAACAGCACAACACATGGCCGCACGCGAAGCCGCTGCAGCCGGTGTGCGCTGGACCTTTGCGCCTATAGTGGACATCGCGTGGGATGCGCGCTGGGATCGCGTCATGGAAGGAGCCGGCGAAGACCCTTTCCTCGGCCAGCGAATGGCCCAAGCACAGGTCCACGGCTTTCAAGGCTCTCGGCTTGACGCACCGGACAGCATTCTCTCGTGTGTTAAGCATTTCGCTGCGTATGGAGCTGCAGCCGGTGGCCGCGACTATGATGAGGTCGATGTAAGCGACAACCTCCTCTGGAGTCTTTATCTACCCCACTTCCATGCCGCAGAAAAAGCCGGAGCGGCCACATTCATGGCTGCATACATGAACCTGAACGGTGTGCCCGCCACAGCGGACCGATTTCTATTGCACGATGTCCTGCGCCGGGA
>Ga0070741_10007255_pt1 | contig 23089 bp, 24 predicted proteins | sample Coa_R1_4_FD_66440 | JGI IMG/M metagenome (GOLD analysis project Ga0070741, IMG submission 66440) | Surface soil microbial communities from Centralia Pennsylvania, which are recovering from an underground coalmine fire - Coalmine... | ecosystem: Environmental > Terrestrial > Soil > Unclassified ... | reverse complement strand
GCCTGAAGTACCCGGTCGGCCTCGACACCACGGGCCGCGTCGCCGACGGCTACGCGGTGCAGGACCAGCCGTGGTTCAGCCTCGTGTCCGCGACCGGCAAGGTCTTGTGGACCCACGACGGCTGGCTCTCCCTCGCCGCCCTGGAAGCCGCCGTCCAGCACGCCGCCGGCTAGCTCCCGGCCCGGCCCCGAGGCGCTGACCAGGGCGGTTATAGCGTTGGCGGCGTGACCTTCCTGAACCTCGCTATCGGGCTCGGCGTCTTGGGGTTCATCCTCACGCGCCAGCTTCAGGCGCGGCCGGTTAAGACGGACCTGCGCCTGCCGCTGATCTTCGCGGTCATCGGCGGGATCCAGCTGTCGGAGTTCATGAGCCAGGGCCAGCACGGCACCGAGATCTGGGCGGTGCTGCTGGGCAGCGTGGTGATCGCGGCCGCGCTCGCGGGGGTGCGGGCCGCCACCGTGCACGTCTGGGTGGACGGCGAGCATGCCTGGCGGCAGGGCAACTGGCTGACCGCGGTGCTGTGGGTGGCGTCGCTGGGCATCCACCTCGGCTACGACTACCTGGTCGACGGCAGGGGAGCGAACGAGGGGCTCGGCGCGGCGACGTTGTGCCTGTACTTCGCCGTGACCTATGCCGTGCAGCGCGTCATCGTGCAGGCGCGCGCCAGGAGCGTCGCGGACGCGCAGCAGCTCGACGGCGACACCCACATCACGATCCGCTGGCCGTAACCCGGCCTCTGGGACAATTGCCCCATGGCGTTCCCGGACTGGCAGGACTGGCACGACGACTACGACAAGCCCGGCTCGTCTCTGGCCCGGCGGCTCGCCGCGGTCCAGCAGCGGATCCGCGTCGCGCTCGACACCGCACCGCCCGGCCCGCTGCGCGCGGTGAGCATGTGCGCCGGGCAGGGGCGTGACCTGATCGGCGTGCTGGCCGGTCACCCACGCCGAGACGATGTGTCCGCTCGGCTCGTCGAACTGGACGAGCGGAACGCGGCGTTCGCCCGGCAGTCCGCGGCGGCGGCCGGCCTGAGCGGGGTCGAGGTGGTGACGGGGGACGCCTCGCTGACCGACCAGTACGCGGGGGTGACGCCGGCGTACCTGGTACTGGCCTGCGGGGTGTTCGGCAACATGACCGACGAGGACGTCGAGCGGACGATCGGCTACTGCACGCAGCTCTGCGCGCGGGGCGGCACCGTGGTGTGGACCCGCGGCCGGTGGGAGCCGGACCTGGTGCCGCGGATCTGCGACTGGTTCGCTTCGCGTGGCTTCGCCCGGCTCTGGGTGTCGGCGCCGGATGCCGGGTACGGTGCCGGCGCGCACCGGTACCTGGCGGAGCCCGCTCCGCTGGAGCCAGGCGCGCGCATGTTCACGTTCACCCGCTGGGGCGGCAGGCCGCCGGTTCGCCGCTAGCTCAGCAGTTCGCCCGCCGCGGCGGCGAACACCGCGGTGTGCGCGTCGACGTCCGCGTCGGTGGTGGCCGGGCACATCAGCGCCATGTTGTGGAACGGCGTCATCAGGATGCCGCGGTTGATCGTATAGAGGTGCAGGTACTCGTCGAGTCCGGGGTCGGCGGCAGCCGCCGACGCGCCGCCGGTGCGAGGCGGCTCGGCCGCAAACCGGTACTCGGCGCGCGCGCCGAGCTGGACGATGCTCCACGGCAGGTCCTGTGCGGTGAGCACGTCTTGGACACCCTTGGTGTACCGGGCGGCCGTCGCGATCATCCGCTCGAACGCCGCGTCGGTGAGCACCTCGCCGAGCGTGGCGCGCATCGCGGCGGCCGAGAGCGCGTTTCCGGCCAGCGTGCCGCCGACGCCACCGGTGTCCTCGATGTCGGCCTCTTTGTCGTCGAGGACACGGTCGGCCAGGTCCGCGCTGAGCCCGTACGCGCCCGCCGGGATCCCGCCGGCGATCGACTTGCCGATCGTGACGATGTCGGGCTGGAGTCCCCACGCTTTCGTGCACCCGCCGGGGCCGGCGCTGAACGTATGGGTCTCGTCATTGATCAGTAGCGTGCCGTGCCGGCGGGTAAGCTCGCGCACCGCGGCCAGGTACCCGGGCTCGGGCAGCACGATGCCGATATTGGTCAGCGCCGGCTCCATCAGCACCGCGGCGACATCGCCGTGTTCCAGTGCCTCTTCCAGGGCGTCTGTGTCGTTGAACTCCACCACCCGGGTGGTCTCGCGCGGGTCGACCGGCGCGCCGACGTTGCCCTCCCGTTCCCGCGCGCCGCCGGGCGCGGCGACGATGAACGTCTCGTCCACGCTGCCGTGGTAGCAGTAGCTGAACACGAGGATCTTCGGCCGCTGCGTGAGATGCCTGGCGAGCCTGATCGCCCAGCGGTTGGCGTCGGTCGCGGTGAGCGTGAAGCTCCAGTAGGCCGCGCCGAACCGCCGGGTGAGTTCGCCGGCCACCCACGCGGCGTCCTCGGTCGGCAGCATCGTGGTAGCGCCGCCGAGTTCGGCGTACCGGCGGGCGATCGCGGCCTGGACTGGCGCGGGCGAGTGGCCGGCCATGGCGCCGGTGTCGCCGAGGCAGAAGTCGATGAACTCGTGTCCGTCGACATCGGTCAGCCGGGCACCGCTGGCGGTGGCCTGGTACAGCGGGAAGCCACCGGACCACATCCGCATCCAGGTCATCGGCACGCCGCCGAGCAGGTGATCGCCGGAGGCCGCGAACGCCTTTGCCGACCCGGGAAAGCGGCCGCGGTAGGTGGCGCGCTCCCGTTCGATTAGCTGGCCCAGCCTGTGCCTGTCGATGTCGCTCATGGTGAACAACAGTAGAGTGCCGGATGGATGATCCCCGTTTGGGGGTAGTGGCGTGATATGGAGCGGGACAAGCGCGCCGACCTCGCCGTGTCGGACTACGCGCAGCTAGGAGCGCTGCGTGAGTTCCTCGGCTGGGCGGTTCCGGGGGTGCGCGTGCTGCTGATTCCCGGTCGGCCGGGCCGTGGCGAGCAGTCGGTCCTGGCGCTGCTGGCAAGCACTGGCGGGATGCTGTCCGCGGTGCGGCTGCTGCCGCAGTTCCTGACGTCCCGGCGGCCCGCGTTGTCCATGACGATCACGGTCGGCGGGACGTCCGTCGAGCTGACCGCGACGAACCTCGACGACGTCATCCCCGTCCTGGAACGCGCCCTCGGCGAGTTACCCTGCTCCGGCAGAACAAGCCCCGCCCCCGGCGGGGGCGGCGGCGCCCGATTGGGCCGCGGTCCGCCCGATCCGGCCGCGGCGGGACGCCCGCACCGGCCGCGATAGCGCCGGCCTCGCCCGCGGCAGCACGCCCGCCCCGGCCGCGATGGCGCCGGCCTCGCTGAACAAATCGGACTTAGTACTACATTTCGGGCACGTCAGCGGGTGTGCCCGGTTATTGCGGACACTTACCCCCCCGGTTTGGGGGGGTAAGTGTCCGCAATGATTTTCGGATCGCCCTCCAGGGCTCAAGGTAGCCGCGGAGATGTCCCGCCGGGCCGGACAGACCCGGGCATTGCGGGCGGCCAGCGTAGCAGGCAGGGTCCACGCAGTATGGACCCTGCCGGGCTGCTGCCTACGCAATGAGCTGAGGTGACGCCGAAAGTTCGCACATGGTGCGGCAGCTTGACTACGCCGAATTATTGTTCGATCATGGATCTTATGGAACTGGCATTCGCTCAACGCGAGCGGATGCCGGATGGATCGGTAACGCGGGCGGTCACGCTGGCTGAGGCGGGCGGCGAGGCTGAGGGTGAGGCTGAGGCCCGGGCGGCCGGGACCTCCGGGATGGGCGGGGCGACTGCGGCTGGGGTGGAAGGCGGCGCTGGAGCTGGCGCGGGCGCAGGGCGGGGGATGCTGCCGGTGGTGACGGCGTTGCGGGACCTGCTGCCGCGGGGCGGGTTGGCGCGGGGATCCGTGGTGTCGGTGCCAGAGTTCGGGCTGCTTTCGCTGGCACTCGCCGCGGGTGCGTCAGCGGACGGGGCGTGGTGCGGGCTGGCGGGGATACCCGAGGCCGGGGTCTTGGCCGGCGTGGGGCTTGGGATGGATCCGGAGCGGATCCTGCTGGTGCCGGAGTTGGGGCCCGCGTGGCCGCAGGTGGTCGCGTCGCTGATCGACGGTTGCGAGCTGGTGCTGGCGCGCCCGCCGTCGCGGGCCTCGGCTCAGATCCGGCAGCGACTCGAGGCAACGCTGCGGCGCGAGCGGGGTGTGCTGCTGGTTGCCGGGGACTGGCCGGGCGCGACGGTCCGGCTCCGGGTGGCGGCGCAGGGCTGGACCGGGCTCGGCGACGGGCACGGGCGGCTTCGGGCGTGCTGCGCCGAAGTGGTTGCGGACGGGCGCGGGGAGGCGGCCCGGACACGGACAGGCTGGCTGTGGCTGCCGGCGGAGGACGGCCGCGTGTCGGTAGCCGAACCGGCGGACATCCCCGCCGACCTGGGCGGAGCCGACGCGGCACCGGCGCTGCGGGTGGTCGCCGGATGACGGGCGGGTGCCGCGTGGCGGATGGGTGCCGGCTGGCGGGCGCGTGCCGCGTGGCGGATGGGTGCCGGCTCGCGGGCGCGTGGCGGATGACGGGCGGTGGCGGATGACGGGGCGGGGGCGCGTCGCGGGCGCGCCGGAGCGGGTGATGGTTGTCCGCTGCGCGGAGTTGTGCGCGGCGGGCGCCGAGCCCAGCCAGGCGACGGCGCGGTTGTTCGAACGCGTGGTGGGCGCGGTGACGGAATTCTGCCCGCGGGTGGAGGTGCTGGTACCGGGGGTCTGCGCGTTCGCGGCCCGGGGGCCAGCCCGGTATTTCGGTGGCGAGACGATCGTGGCCAGGAAGATCGTCGCCGCGGTCGCTGGGCTCGGCGTGGACTGCCGCGTCGGGATCGCGGACGGCCGGTTCGCCGCCGGGCTCGCGGCGGGCGCCGGGCTCGCGGCGGGCGCGCGCGAAGCAGGCGCGCCCGCCGCGGGCGCGGGCGAGGCAGGCGCGGGCGCGGCGGCCCAGGGCGCGGCAGGCGCGGGCGGCGAAGATGGGGTGACGCTGGTGTTGCCGGGCGGGTCACCGGAGTTCCTTGGCTCGCAGCCGGTGACCGTGCTCGACGACCCGGACCTAGCGAGCTTGCTGCGTCGGCTGGGCATTCGCACCCTCGGCGATCTGGCCGCGCTACGGGAACGGGACGTGGCGAGCCGCTTCGGGGCTGCGGGGGAGCGGGCGCACCGGTTGGCCAGCGGCCATGACCCGCGTCCGCTCGCGGCCAGTTCGCCGCCCGAGGACCTGTCCGTGTCCCAGGAGTTCGACCCGCCGGAAACCAGCGCGGAGCCGCTGGTGTTCGCCGCCAAGGCGCTGGCTGAGCAGATGCACACGAGGCTCCGCGCCCGCGGGCTGACCTGCGTTCGCGTCGAGGTGCACGCGAGCTGGGCGGACGGGCGAGAGAACACCAGGCTGTGGCGGCACGACGGGCTGCTCACCGCGGTCCAGGTGGCGGACCGGGTCCGCTGGCAGCTCGACGGCTGGCGCGCTGCGCCCCCGGAGACACGCTCTAGTGGGCTCGATTGCGCAATTGACCCGCTGGGGGCCGGCGGCGGCCGCGGTGGCGCGGCCGACGGCGCGGGCGGCGGCGGCCGCGGCAGCGCGGACAGCGGCGCGGGCGTCGGCGCGGGCGCCGAGGTGAGCGGCTGGGGCGCCGAGGTGAGCGGCTGGGGCGCCGAGGTGAGCGGCTGGGGCGCCGAGGTGAGCGGCGCGGGCGCCGAGGTGGGCGGGATCGTGCTGCTGAGGCTGACGCCCGACCAGGTGGTGCGCGCTACCGGTCAGCAGCTCGCGCTCTGGGGTGAGTCCGTGGTGTCCGACCGCGTGGCACGCGCCGCGCTGCGGGTGCAGGCACTGCTGGGGCACGAAGCCGTGCTCCGGCCGGTCCTCGAAGGGGGGAGGAACGTGGATGAGCAGGTAACACACCTGGCGTTCGGGGAAGAAAGGGACATCAGCCGGAGCAGAGAGCAGCCTTGGCCGGGACAGATACCCGGGACCGCGCCCGCCCTTGTGTTCCCCGTGCCGCGTGAGGCTACGGTGACCGACGAGGACGGCTCCAGCGTGACGGTCAGCGGCCGCTGCGTGCTGTCGGCGCCACCGCGGCGGCTCGCGATGCCCGGTGAGCCGAAGCGCACGATCACCGCCTGGGCCGGGCCCTGGCCGCTGGCCGAACGCTGGTGGGATCCCGAGCACGCGAGCCGCCGAGCGCGGTTTCAGCTGGTCACCGACGACGGGCGGGCCTGGCTGGCGGCGGTCAGCCAGGGCCGGTGGCAGATCGAGGCGGGGTACTGGTGAGCGATGGGCTGGAGTAACCCGGCGATCCCCTGGCGGGAGCTGCACAAGCAGATGACCTGGGGGACCTCGGGCACGCACAACACCCCAGAGCCGGAGCAAACGCCCCCGCGGCCCCGGCGGCAGTCGACGGCACGGTGGGCGGAGCTGCACTGCCACACGTCCTACAGCTTCCTTGACGGAGCGGCGAGTCCGGCTGAGCTGGCCGAACAGGCGGCGCGGCTCGGGCTGACCGCGCTGGCGGTCACCGACCACGACGGGATGTACGGCGTGCCCCAGTTCGCGCAGGCAGCGGCGCGAACCCCTGGGCTCAAGACCGTGTTCGGCGCCGAGCTGAGCCTCGGCCTGCCGCAGCACCAGGGCGGCGTGCCCGACCCGGCGGGCCGCCACCTGCTCGTGCTCGCCCGGGACAAGGAAGGCTACGGCCGTCTGTGCACCACGATCAGCGCCGCGCAGCTGGCCGGCGGCGAGAAGGGCAAGCCGGTCTACGATTTCGACGGCCTGGCCAGCCAGCACGACGGGCACTGGGTGGTGCTGACCGGCTGCCGGAAGGGACACGTGCCGGCCGCGCTCGCCGCGAACGGCCCGGATGCCGCGCAGAAAGAGCTCCGCCGGCTGGTCGACATGTTCGGCCGGGAGAACGTGATCGTGGAGCTGAACTGCCACAACCTGCCGGGCGATGACGAGCGGAACGACGCGCTGTTCAAGCTGGCCGCGAACGCCGGACTGCAAACTATTGCCACTGGCAACACGCACTACGCGGTCCCCGCTCAGGCCAGACTTGGGCAAGGGCTTGCCGCGATCAGGGCGCGGCGCAGCCTTAAGGAGATGGACGGCTGGCTGGCCGCCGCCGGCACCCAGTACCTGCGGTCCGGCGACGAGATGAGCATGCTGCTGCGCCGCTACCCGGGCGTCCTCGAGCGCACCGTGGCGCTGGGCGAAGAGTGCGCGTTCGACTTCAAGGTCATCGCGCCGGAGCTGCCGGACTGCCCGGTACCGGGCGACCACACCGAGGCAACCTGGCTGCGGCAGCTGGCCGCGGACGGCGCCCGGCAACGGTACGGCCCGCCGGAACAGGCGCGGGAAGCGTACGGCCAGATCGAGCGCGAGCTTGAGATCATCGAGCGGCTCGGGTTCCCCGGTTACTTCCTGATCGTCCACGAGATCGTGCAGTTCTGCAAGGACAACAACATCCTGTGCCAGGGCCGCGGGTCCGCGGCCAACTCCGCGGTCTGCTACGCGATCGGCATCACCAGCGTGGACCCGGTGAAGCACCATCTGCTATTCGAGCGGTTTCTGTCCGAAGGCCGGGACGGTCCCCCGGACATCGACCTCGACATCGAGCACCGGCGGCGCGAGGAAGCCATCCAGCACGTGTACGACAAGTACGGCCGGCAGTGCGCGGCGCAGGTCGCGAACGTCATCTCGTACCGGCCGCGGATGGCGCTGCGGGACGCGGGCCGGGCGTTCGGCTACACGCCCGAGATGGCCGAAGGCTGGGTGCGGCAGATCTCACCTGGCGGCGCGGTGGCCGGGGAGTCGCTGCCCGCCGAGGACACCCCGCAGCAGGTCGTTGACCTCGCCGAGCAGATGCTGCGCCTGCCCCGCCACCTGGGCATTCACTCCGGCGGCATGGTGATCTGCGATCGTCCCGTGGGCGAGGTGTGCCCGGTCGAGTGGGCCAGGATGCCGGGCCGCACGGTGCTCCAGTGGGACAAGGACGACTGCGCGTACGCCGGCCTGGTCAAGTTCGACCTGCTTGGACTCGGCATGCTCGCCGCGCTGCACGACTGCTTCGATCTGGTCGACCAGCACTACGGGAATCGATTCGACCTGCACACTCTCCCGGACGACGACCCCGGCGTGTACGACATGCTGTGCGAGGCGGACACCGTCGGCGTGTTCCAGGTCGAGTCCCGCGCGCAGATGGCCACGCTGCCCCGGCTAAAGCCGCGGAAGTTCTACGACCTGGTCATCGAAGTCGCGCTGATCCGCCCCGGACCGATCCAGGGCGGCTCGGTGCACCCGTTCCTGCGCCGCAACGACGGCGTCGAACCGATTCTCATGCCGCATCCGTCGATGGAGAAGGCGCTCGGCAAGACGATGGGGGTGCCGCTGTTCCAGGAGCAGATGATGCAGCTCGCAATCGATTGTGCCGGGTTCTCGCCGACCGAGTCCGACCGCCTCCGTCAGGCGATGTCGTCAAAGCGATCCTCAGAACGAATTCATGAGCTTCGCCAGCGCCTGCTCGACGGGATGAGGGCTAACGGCATTCCCGATGACGTCGCCGAGGACATCTACCAGAAGATCCTGGCGTTCTCGAGCTACGGGTTCCCGGAGTCGCACGCGATCAGCTTCGCGTACCTGGTGTACGCCAGCGCGTACCTGAAGAAGTACTACCCGGCGGCGTTCACCTGCGCGCTGCTGCGCAACCAGCCGATGGGGTTCTACGCGCCGCACAGCCTGATCGGCGACGCCCGGCGGCACGGGGTGACCGTGCTTGGCGTCGACGTCAACGCCAGCGACGCGCTCGCCACGCTGGAAGGCTTCGGCTCCGAGGCGGCCATCCGGGTGGGCATCTCGTCGGTGCGGAACCTCGGCTCGGCCGCCGCGGAGCGGATCGCGGCCGGGCGTCCGTACCGTGACCTGCCGGACTTCGCCGCGCGGACCGGGCTGTCCGCGGCCGCGCTTGAGGCGCTGGCGACGGCGGGCGCGTTCGGCTGTTTCGGGCTGTCGCGGCGTGCCGCGCTGTGGGCCGCGGGCGCCGCGGCGTCGCTGCGGCCTGGGCAGCTGTCGGGGACGGAGACCGGGCTTTCCGCGCCGGCGCTGCCGGCGATGACGCCGGCCGAGGAGACGCTGGCCGACCTGTGGGCCACCGGGACGTACGGCGTCCACCCGGTGGCGCACGTTCGGTCTTTGCTGGCCGCCCGGGGCGTGCTGTCCGCGGCGGAGGTGCGCGCGGCGCCGGCGGACACGGTCGGCGCGGCGGCCGGGCTGGTCACCCACCGGCAGCGGCCGCCGACCGCGGGCGGGGTGGTTTTCATGACGCTGGAGGACGAGACCGGCATGGTCAACGTGATCTGCCCGCCCGCGGTATGGGAGGCGCACAAGCGCATGGCTTCGGTCGCCCCGGCGCTGCTCATCCACGGCCGGATCGAGCGCACCGGGCGCGGCGGCGGCATCGCGGCGGCCGGGGCGGCCAAGGGCGGGGCGGTCAACCTGGTCGCGGACGCGCTGCGCCCGCTCAAGGTGTCCGCCACCGTCCCCAGCCGCGACTTCCGCTAGCTAATAGGTGAACTCGCCCGAGGCCACCTTCTGTCCCGTGGCGTCGTACGCGCCCCAGTGCAGTGTGTTCGACTTCGTGCTGAAGCTGGTGCCCACGGCGAAGAACTTGCGTCCGCCGACGGTCACCGGGCGCACCGTGATGTCCTTGCCGTGCACGTTGAAGATGACGACCATGGTCACCGTCGGGTCGGCCTCGCCCACGGACACCTCGACCCGGCCGCTCCCGGCGGACATGACGAATCCCGTGCTGGTGAGCGGCTCGCACATTGTGTTACCGAACACCAGGAAGCAGACCCCCCAGGGACCGGTGGCGGCGGACACCGACCAGGTCTGTCCGCCCAGGATGCCGGAGCCGGCCGTGCCGGAGCCGCGGGGCGGGCTGTGCTGGCCAGGCTTGAACCACACATCCCAGTTCGCATCCTGCGCGTCGTCGTAGTACGGGGTCGCGGTCGAGATCACGCCCGTGCGCGAGTACGCGGTGACGCGGACGATCACGGCCCCCGTGGGCACGGCGAACGCGACGAGCCGCAGGCCGAACGCGGCGACCGGGTGCAGCGTCAGCGCCGTGCCGTTGGTGAGCCGCACCGTCAGGTGGTCGACGCCAGATCGGACCGTCCCGTACATGCCGGCGGTTTGTTCCCCCCACTGAGGGGAGAAAAGGGCCGCCGTGGGGATGCCCGCTCCCGGGAACGGGATGGTCGTCGTCATCCGCTGCACCGGAACGAAGGCGGGGCCGGCGGCCGTGACGACCTGTTCGCCGCGATCCGGGCCCTGCTTGATCGGCGCGCCGACGGTGTACTGCCAGCTCTTGCCGTTGACCGTGCCGGTCGCGATCAGGCCCTCCCGGGCGTGCGGACCGGGTGGCTCGACGGTGACCGTATACCCGCCGCGGCCCGTGGCGGGTGCGGAGGCGGACTGCGAGTGGAACGTGAGCGGGACGACCACGCCGGTGGCGGCCACCGCCGCGACCGCGGTTCCGGCAGCTCACGCCAGTCGGATCAGTCGGATATCTGATGACATTTCGGGCGTAGCGGCGGGCGGGTCAGATGATTGCGGACACTTGCCCCCCGAATCGGGTGGGTAACTGTCCGCAATCATTCCGGGCTGCCTTCCAGGGCCCAAGGCGACCGCGGCGGCGCCTAGCCAGATCGGACAAACTCGGGCATTACGGGCGGCTACTAGTCATGCCGCCGCTGTCGCGATGACCCGGCGCGAGATCGAGTCCGCGAACCAGGCGGATGCTCAACTCAGCGGACGCCGAGCGGGCGGAACTGGACGCTGATCCGGGGGCCGGTGACCTTCGGCGACTTGGGGATGGCGTGATCCCAGGTCCGCTGGCAGCTGCCGCCCATCACGATCAGGTCGCCATGCCCGAGTTCGTACCGCATGGAGGGTCCGCCGCCGCGCGGCCGCAGCGCCAGGGCCCGCGCCGTGCCGAGCGACAGGATCGCCACCATCGTGTCCTCGTCCCGGCCGCGGCCGATCCGGTCGCCGTGCCAGGCCACGCTGTCCCGGCCGTCCCGGTACAGGCACAGGCCCGCGGTGCGGAACTCCTCGCCGAGTTCGGCGCGGTAGTACCCGTTGAGGGCGTCCCGCGCCTTGACGAGCATCGGGTCGGGCAGCTCCGCGTCCTCGCCGTAGAAGCACAGCAGCCTGGGGACGTCTACCACCTTGTCGTACATGTGCCGCTTCTCGGCCCGCCACGGCACGGACTCCACCAGCCGGCTGAACACCTCGGCCGACCCCGACATCCAGCCCCGGTACACGTCCACCCACGCGCCGTGCGTCAGCGGCGTCCGCCGCACGTGCCCGTCGAGCACTCCCAGCGCAGGCTCGTCGCACAAATCGAGCATCGAATCCTGAACCGAAAGACTCACTCGAACACTATAACACACTCGAGTAGCGCCCGACCGTGGCCGCCGCGGTACCCGCCAGGTCGGCGCGTACCTCGGCGGGCGCCAGCACCTCCACGTCGCCGCCGAAGGCAAGCAGGACCCGCACCGCGGCCACCCCGGGGAACCGCAGCGGGAGCACCACCCAGTCCGGACCGTCGTCGGCCGGCGCCCCGTCGACGTTCGCCGCGTACATCCGGCTGAGCATGTCCAGCACGTCGCGCCGCACCCGCGCCGTCACCGCGACCCGCCCCGGACGGTCCTCGATCTCGCGACGCAGGCTGTCCCACAGCGCCACCAGCTCAACGCCGTCCCGCCTGCGCACGGGCTGCTCGTCCACCTCGGCCGCCGCGACCCGTGACACCCGGAACAGCCGCGGCTCGCCGCCGGAGTCGGCCACCAGGTACCAGATTCCCGCCTTGCAGACCAGCCCGTACGGGTCGACCACCCGCTAGGTCGCGACGCGCTGCCCGCTGCTGCGGTAGCGCAGCCGCAGCCGCCGGCCGGTGAACACCGCCGCCTGAAGCACGCCGAGCTGCGCGACCGGATCTGGCCGTCGCATCCAGCCGGCCGGGTCCACCAGAATCCGCTGGCTGGCCTCGGCGGCGGCGGGCTGGAAAGGTGCCGGCACCGCTCTCATCACCTTCAATATGGCCGAACGAAGCTGGGTTCCGAGCCCAAGGTCAGCCTGCGCGCCGCCGGTGGTGAGGACGAACAGGGCGCGTGCCTCGTCCCGGGTCAGCCCGGTCACGTCCGTGCGGTAGCCGGCCAGCAGCCGGATGCCCCCGGTCCTGCCGCGTTCGGTGTACACCGGGACGCCTGCCGAGGACAGCGCCTCGGCGTCGCGGTACACGGTGCGTGTGGACACCTCGAGTCGTTCGGCGAGCTCCGACGCGGTCACCTGGCCGCGGGCCTGAAGTAGCAGGAGCATCTCGAGCAGCCGTCCGGATCTCACCGTTCTAAAATATGACGTTTGTTGTCTAGTTTCACGGGTTGGCTGAGCCCATGACGAACACAGCAGATCCTCGTGGGTACTACGCGCGGATGCTCGCGCAGACCGAATCCATCGTCGCCGCCGTCCGGCCAGAACAGCTTGGCGACGCCACGCCTTGCACCGACTACGACGTCCGCACGCTGCTCAGCCACATCGTCGGCGGCATCAAGCGATGCGCCGTCGTCGGCGAGGGCGGGAATGTTTACGCGTCGCCGTCGATGGTGGACGGGGTCGCCGACGACGGCTGGCAAGAGGCATACCAGGAGGCCACTGCCCGCGCCGTCGCGGTGTGGGCCGACGACGCGCGGCTGGACACGATCGTGACCGTGCCCTGGGGCACGGTGCCCGGCCGCGTCGCGCTGTCCGGCTACGTTCAGGAGACGCTGATGCACGGCTGGGACCTGGCCATGGCCACCGGCCAGCAGACCGAACTGGACCCCGAGCTGGCAACCTGGACGCTCGCCTTGGCGCAGCGCATCCTGCCGCCGGAGCCGCGCGGCGGCGAGATCCCGTTCGGCCCCGTTGTCCCGGTCGGCGCGGAGGCCGGCGTCCACGCGCAGCTGGCCGGCTGGCTCGGCCGCAAGCAGTAGGGCGCCGGCGGGGCGGTGTGCCTGGCACGCCGCCCCGGCCCCCGGGCTCCCCGCTGATGGGCGGGGCTTCCGCGACTTAGCGGGTTGGGCGGATGTTGTGGTTCAAGTGGAAGGTGTTGTCCGGGTCGTAGGCGTCCTTGAGGGCGGTGAGGCGGGCGAGCTTGCCGGCTGAGTAGCTGCGGCGCACCCCGGCTTGGCCCTCGTCGTTGGCCACGTTCACGTACAGGCCGGCGCCGAACGGCTCGATCGCCGCCGCGGAGCGGCGGACCGCGGCGATCCGCGCCCCGTCTTCGGCAGGGTCAGTCCAGCCGGTGGCGGTCACGTATTCGAACATGGCGTTCCGGTGGCTGAACGCGGTGTCGTCGTCGGGCACGTCGGCGATCGCGCCGCCGTATGCCTGGAGGCTCACGTTGGCCAGCGGCCGCTCCGGGCTCTGCCGGGAGGCGACCAGCGCGTCGATCGCGGCGTCCGGCAGCTCGTGCAGGAAGTGGCCCTTCCAGTACCGGCGGCCGTTGTGGCCCTGCGGCGTGTCGTCCCTGGTCTGCAGGTCGACGTAGGACAGCTCGGTGATCTCGGTGTCCGCGGGCTGACCGAGCGCGCCGAACCCGGTGAGCAGCCGGCGCCCCTGCGCCGGGTCGCCGATCCAGACGAAGCCCACCCGGACCGTCTGGTCGCCGCTGAACCCGGCGGTGAACGTGGCCTGCCGGGGCGCCTGCGCGTTCATGTCGCGCCAGCCGCGCAGCACCTCACCGGCCCGCTCGAGCGGGAACGACAGTTCCGCACTCAGCGCCCGGGTGCCGGTCTCGTGCAGCCGGAAGTCAAACCGGGTCACCACGCCGAAGTTCCCGCCGCCGCCGCGCAGGCCCCAGAACAGCTCCGGGTGCTCCTCGGCGCTGACCCGAAGGATCTCGCCGGTCGCCGTCACCAGCTCGTAGCCGGTTACGTTGTCGCAGGCCAGTCCGTACTGCCTGGCCAGCCAGCCCATGCCGCCGCCAAGGGTCAATCCGCCAACACCGGTGTGCGAGACGTTCCCCGCCGTGGTGGCCAGCCCGTACCGTTGCGCCGCGACGTCCAGCGCGCCGAGCAGCGCGCCACCCTGAACCGTGGCCCGCCGCGTGGCCGGGTCGACCCGCACCCGGCTCATGCTGGTCAGGTCGATCATCAGCCCGTCCTCGGGGACAGCCAGCCCGGCAATGCCGTGCCCGCCACAGCGAACGCCGATCTCAAGACCACGGTCGCGTCCGGCGCGGACCGCGGCCGCCACGTCCTGGGTAGTCGCGGGACGCACGATCAGTCGCGGCCGCCGGTCCACCATCGCGTTCCACACGCTGCGGGCCCGCTCGTAACCGTCGTCACCGGGACGCAGCACCTCGCCGTCAAGCAGGCCGTCCAGGTCGTTCACCATCGCTGTAGTCGTCATATCGCTAGCATGGGGTCAAATCGGTACTCAAAGTAAGGTCCGATCCGATGGCTGAAACCAGGTCCAATTCGAGTCCGGTCGCCGATTTGCTGGTGGCCCTCGACCGGGACGGCACGGAGCCGCTGCACCGGCAGATCGCGACGTCGATCAGGGACGGGATCAGGGGAGGCCGGCTCCGGCGCGGCACCGCACTGCCGCCGACTCGCAGCCTGGCGGCCGACCTGAACGTCTCCCGCGGCGTGGTAGTCGAGGCGTATCAGCAGCTCAGGGCCGAGGGCTACCTGGTCAGCCGGGTCGGCGGCTACACCGAGGTAGCGGCCGGCCAGGCGACCGCAGACGTCCCGCCGCCGCCCGAGCCGGTCCGCAAGACCGAGCCGCGCATCACCTTCCGCTACGGCCGTGCGGACCCGGCCCAGTTCCCGCGCGCCGCCTGGCTGCGCTCCGTCAACCATGTGCTCACGCAGGCGCCGAACGACCGGTTCGGCTACCTTTCCGGGCACGGCACTCCGGAGCTGCGGCAGGCGCTCGCCGACTACCTGAACCGGGTACGCGGCACGTCCGCAAGCCCGCGCAACATCGTCATCTGCAACGGCTTCGCCCAGGGGATGGGCCTGCTCATCGAGGTGCTGGCGAGCATGAACATGCGCCGGCTGGCGGTGGAGGACCCGTCGCCATGGGACGACCTCGTCCCGGCGAGCGCCACCCACCGCGTGGAGCTGGTACCGATTCCGGTCGGACCGGATGGCATCCGGACCGAGCTGCTGGACCAGTCCGGCGCGGAGGCGGTGCTGGTGACTCCGTCGCACCAGTGGCCGACCGGGGCCGTGCTCGGTCCGGGCCAGCGCTCTGACCTGCTGGGCTGGGCGAAGGAGCGGAACGGCCTGATCATCGAGGACGACTACGACGCCGAGTACCGGTACGACCGAGCACCGGTCGGTGCGCTGCACGGGCTCGCCCCCGAGCATGTGGTGTACACGGGTACCGCGAGCAAGACGCTCGCGCCCGGACTGCGGCTCGGCTGGCTGATCCTGCCCGGCCGGCTGGTCGAGCCGGTCGCCGAGGCGAAGATCGCGGCGGACCGCGGTTCGGCGACGATTGACCAGCTCACGTTCGCCGACCTGCTCGCTCGCGGCGAGTTCGACCGGCACCTGCGGCGGATGCGTCCGGTCTACCGGCGGCGCCGCGACGCCCTGCTCACCGCGCTCGCTCGCGAGCTGCCCGAGCTCAAGCCGGACGGCATATCCGCCGGTTTCCACCTAGTCGCCTGGCTGCCGCCCGACCTGGACGAGGAGGCCGTCGTGGCCGCCGCGGCGCGGCAGGGCGTCGGCGTGTCCGGCCTCGCGGCCTGCCGGATGACGCCGGGACCGCCCGGCCTGCTGTTCGGCTACGCCGGACTCTCCGAGCACGCCATCGCCGAAGGCGTCACCCTCCTGGCAAAGGCCATCCACACCCTGCGACAGAAGTGACACAAGTTGCTAGAGCGACATGACTTAGGACGCGCACGCACCATTGCATGTGACTGGAGTTGCTCAATAGGTTTCAGAGGCAGGAGAGCAATGTCTCCCATGTCGAAAAAGGGCCCCGTGGCAGAAAAGGCGCCAAATTTGGCACCTTTTCTGCCACGAAGCACTTTTCTAACACCTTAAGCGTCCCACGGCGCGCGACAAAAGGTGCATGTCATGAAATGTCGGGGTTGGTGGGGTCTTCCTAGGGTGGAAATCGGGGGTTTCCCCCAGTGGCAAGGGGCTGTCTCGTCCCTAACGTGGAAGTACCGGACGGCGGGTCCGGCACACGGACGGGGAGAACGGACGGGGAGACGGCATGAAGAGGGCTTGGCTGACCGGCACGAGCGGGCTGCTCACGCTGGTGGCAGCCGTGGTGCTGATGTGGCATTCGGCACCAACTGCTACACCGCACACGCCGCACACGACTAGCGTGGTGGTGCAGACCACCAAGCATTAGGAGGCGACGTGTTCCTGGTCACGGGGGCCACGGGAAACATCGGCGGCGAACTGGTACGGGCACTGGCGGGCAGCGGCGCGCAGGTACGGGCGCTCACCAGGGACGGTGCGAGCAAGGGCCTTCCCGACGACAGCACGCAGGTCGCGGGCGACCTGAACGACCCGGACAGCCTCCGGCCGGCGCTGGCCGGCGTGCACGCGATGTTCCTCATGCCGGGCTACCAGGACGCGGCGCGCACCCTCGCGTACGCCAGGGAACTTGGCGTCAATCACGTCGTCATGCTGTCCGGCAACTCCGCCGGGAGCGGCGACACCAGCAACGCGGTGTCCGCGTACATGATCGAGGCCGAGACGACCCTCAAGGACAGCGGCATCAGCTGGACGATCATCCGGCCGTACGGCTTCATGTCCAACACGCTCCAGTGGATCCCGCAGCTCGCCAACGGCGACCAGGTCACCGCCCCGTTCGCGAACGTCGCGATCGCGATGATAGACCCGTACGACATCGCGGCCGTGGCCGCGAAAGCGCTGACCGAGCCCGGGCACGAGGGCCAGATTTACCACGTGACCGGCCCGGCGCCGCTCCGGCCCGCCGACCGGGTCCGCATCCTCGGCGCCGTGCTGAACCGCGACCTCAGGTTCCGGCCGCAGCCGGACGACGAGGCGCGCGCCGAGATGAGCGCGAGCATGCCGCAGAAGTACGTCGACGCGTTCTTCAGCTTCTACGTGGACGGCACGCTGGACGAATCGACGCCGCTACCCACGGTCGCCGAGCTGACCGGCCGTCCGCCGCGCACATTCGAGCAGTGGGCCCAGGCGCACGCATCCGCCTTCACGTAACTCATTCGTGACCAGGCCGCCAGAGAATGGCGGTATGGGGCCGAATGACGTGCGGCGGGGCGCGGCCGTCGCCGTCCTGCTGGGGGTCGTCGCGATCGGACTGAAGTCCCGCGGCTCTTTCTCGCGCGCGGGCAATGCCACCGCCACGGCGTTCAGCGGCAGCGCGCTCGCCATCACGCTTGCGGTCACCGAAGGCTTCGCTCTCGTCGCCTACATCGTCGTGCTCGTCTCGGCACGTCGCAAGCGCAAAGACCAGGACGACGAGACGGAGTACCTGATCATCCTCCGGTGGTGGCTCAAGCCCCCGCTCTTCCTGCTGGCCCTGGCGGTGCTGGCCGTGCCGCCGTACCTGCTGTACACGCACCGCCGCAAGGGCCCCATCCAGGTCCAACCCGCACCGCACGCCGGCCTTCAGCCCGGAACCCAGCATCACGCGGCGGCGTCCGCCGCCGGCCTCGTGTCGATCCTGGTCGGCGTCGGCGTGGCGGTCGGCGCACTGCTCGCCATCGCCGTCTACGCGCGGGTGCGCTCGCGCGCGAACCGCGACGAGGCGGATCCGGCCCGCCGTGGCCTCGCGCAACGGCTGGCCGCCGCAACCGATGCGCTGCACGGAACCGGCGATCCCCGCCAGGCGATCATCGCGTGCTATGCGGAGCTTGAGCGCGGCTTCGCCGCCGCGGGTTCGGCGCCGCGCGGCGCGGATACGCCCGCGGAGGTACTCGCCCGTGCCGCGTCAGCCGGCCTCATACGATCACGGTCCGCGGCCGATCTGACCGGGCTGTTCCGCCGGGCCAGGTACGGCACCGAACCGATGACGGCCGGTGATGCCGCGACGGCCGAACTCTCGCTCGACCACATGCGCGCCGAACTGGACGGCCGGCCATGATGCGGGTGGCCGGGACGATCGCCACCGCCGCCGCGCTCCTCGCGGCCGGGTTCGCCGCGGCCGGCCCGGCCGGGCTGCTGGACATGGGCGCGGTCATCGCGATCGCGGCGCTGCTTCTCGTCCGGGTGCGGGTACGGGGACGAGAAACCCATGTCGTTATGACAAAAAAGGAAGTAACGGACAATGGCTTCCCGGGCTTCGCCAGGATCACTTCGGAGATGGAGTGGGCGATGCTGTCGCGGCGGCACTACGAGCGGTCGACCCGCCCTCAACTGGAGTTGCTGGCGGTGACACTGGGGCGGCAGCTCCCGGCTGAGGCGCGCACCGACGCGGAAGGCGCGGGGCCAAGTTCAGCCGAGCTCGACCGGATCATCGCCCGGCTGGAGGAGCCATGACCAGGGTCATCGAGGGCACGGACACGGCGCGGCGGATCCTGGCCGAGGTCGAGCGCGTGATCGTCGGCAAGCGCGCGGCGGTGGAGACCGTGCTGCTCGGCGTGCTCGCGTCCGGACACGTGCTGATCGAGGACCTGCCCGGACTTGGCAAGACGTTGCTCGCCCGCACGTTCGCGTCGCTGCTCGGGCTCGAGTTCACCCGGGTGCAGTTCACGCCGGACATGCTGCCGGCCGACCTGACCGGGGCGATGGTGCTCGACCTGCGCACCGGGGAGCCGGAGTTCAGGCCGGGGCCGTTGTTCACCGGGCTGCTGCTCGCCGACGAGATCAACAGGACGCCGCCGAAGACGCAGGCCGCGCTGCTGGAGGCGATGGCCGAGAGCCAGGTGACCGTCGACGGGGTCACGCGCGAGCTGCCCCGGCCGTTCGTCGTGCTCGCGACCGACAATCCGATCGAGTACGAGGGGACGTATCCGCTGCCCGAGGCGCAGCTGGACCGGTTCATCGCGCGGGTCCGGCTCGGGTACCTGGATGAGGATGGCGAGGCGGAGATGGTGCGGCGGCGGCTGGAGCGCGGGTCGGCGCCGCCGGCCGTGCCCCGGGTCACCGACGCGGCCGGCGTGCTGGCGATGCGGGAGTCGCTGGAGAGCGTGCACCTGGATCCGGACCTGCTGAAGTACGTGGTCGCGCTGACCGCGGCGACGCGCACGCATCCGCAGGTGACGGTCGGCGCGTCGCCGCGCGGCACGCTCGCGGTGGTCCAGCTCGCGCGGGGCGCCGCGATGCTGGCCGGGCGGGACTTCGTCACCCCCGAAGACGTGAAGGCCGTCGCGGTGCCGGCGCTGGCACACCGGCTCGTGCTGCGCCCCGAGATGTGGGTGCGGCAGGTGACCGGGGAGGACGTGACCAGGGAGATCCTCGACCAGGTGCCGGTGCCGAGAAGCGCGCAGAGCCCGGCGTGACCGGCTGGCGCGCCTCGGCGCGGACCCGGCAGCTGGCGACGGCGGCGCTGGTCGCGCTCATCGCGGCGATCGTGAGCGGGCACGGCGGCCTGGTGCTGCTTGCCGCCGCGCCGCTCGCCGCGCTCGCCGTGCTGCCCCGGCCGCGGCCGCTGGAGCTGCCGCTGGTGACGGTTGCCGTCTCCGGCGCGCGGTGCTTCGAGGGCGAAGACGTCACGGTCATCGCGACCGTGTCGTGCCCGGCGGCGGACACGACAGACATCCGGTTCGTGCCCGCCGCGACGGTCGCCGCGGCCGAGATCCTTCCCGGGCAGTGGCGGATCAACGCCACGCACTGGGGCCGGTACTCGCCCGGCACCGTGCTGGTGAGCTGCGTTGCCGGGGCCTGGCAGGCCGCGGTGGTGGTCGAGGCCGAGCCGCTCGAGGTGTTCCCGCGGGCGGCGCGGACGCGCCCGCGGCTGGTGCCGGCCGAACTGCTGCGCCGGATCGGCGAGCACACCGGGCGGGCGGTCGGCGACGGGGTCGAGTTCGCCGGCATCCGGCCGTACGTGCCGGGTGACCAGCTGCGCGACCTGAACCGGGCGGTCAGCATCCGGCGCCAGGGACGCTATGTCAACCAGCGGGCGGCTTCGCGCGCCGCGGATCTGGTCGTGGTCCTGGACTCGCTCACCGAAACCGGGCCGCCGGGGGAGAGCACGCTGGACATCGCGGCGCACGGCGCGGCCGCGCTCGCGGCGGCGTACCTGCGGGTCGGGGACCGGGTCGGCGTCGTCGTGCTCGGCGGCGTGCTGCGCTGGCTCGGTCCGGCACCCGGCGACCGGCAGTTCTACCGGATCGCCGAGATGATGCTGCGGGCCAGGTACGACGCGTACGTCGACCCGGACCTCGCGCGCATCCCGCGGATCGTGCTGCCGCCCGGGGCGCTCGTCGTGCTGTTCTCGCCGCTGGCCGACGCGGGCGTGCTCGCCGCGATCACCGACCTGCGCCAGCGCCGCCTGCCGGTGATCGTCGTCGACACGCTGCGGTACGAGCCGGGGCTGGCCCCGATTCGACGGGGCCGCCGGTCGTCCGCGTTGTCGCCTTCGCCCGCGGATCTCGCGTTGCGGGTGTGGCGGCTGGACCGGGCCGCGACCCGGGCGCGCCTGGCGGCGATGGGCGTCCCGGTGCTGCACTGGGGCCGCGACGCCGAACTCGACGGGGTGCTCGCCTCGGCCGCGTCGGCCGGCCGGATTGCGATGCGGTCATGAACCGGGCCCGTCTCGTCGCTGCCCGCTTGCTCCTCGGCCTGCTCGTCGTCGGCCTGCCGCCCGCGGTCGCACCGGCCTGGACGATCGCGGTCGCCGGCTTCGGCGCGCTGGCCGTCGTCGCGGCGGCTCCGGCCGAGCGGCGCCGCTACGCGGTCTCCATCGCCGTCGGCGCCGCGATCGTGACGTGCGCGTTCTCGCACGCGGGGATTCCCGTCCTGGCGGCCGAAGGCATGCTGATTCTCGCTTACGTCCTGGTCAGCAGCGCCGTACTCGCCGTGCGTCCGCTCATCGCCGGCGTCGTCGCGACGCTCATCGTCGCGGGGGCGCTCACCGTGCACCCGGGTGCGTCCGCCTGGCTGTCCGGCGCCGGCCTCGCCGCCGCGGTCGCGGCGTTCGCCGTCGCGGTTCCGATGGGCCGCCGATGATCTCTCCGAGCTGAGAAGACGGAGGGGTCCTGGCCTCCATGCTGGCCAGGACCCCGGCGCCGCCCGGTGTCCGCTCGGAGGAAGAGGACACCTCGGGTCCGCCCAACCCGCTCCGTTCGGATCCGCCGCGGGGGAGCCGAGGCCACGCCCCGGCTCCGCGCTGACGGTTCCGCCCGCTCCGCATGTAGGAGTCAGCACCCCCGGCGGCGCCAGCAACTTTTCCCGGCATGTTTTTCGCGGCGCGATCGGTGATAGTGGGAGCGTGCCCCGTGATCTGGAGGCGGCGCGGAACAAGACGATCGCCGACGTGCTGCCCGAGCCCGGCCGGCCGTTCCGCGTGCTGTTCTGCGGGATCAATCCCGGCCTGTACTCCGCCGCGACCGGCTGGCACTTCGCGCGTCCCGGCAACCGCTTCTGGCCGGCTCTGCACCTGTCCGGCTTCACGTCGCGCCGCCTCGAGCCCAGCGAGCAGCACCTGCTGGCCGGTCTCGGCCTCGGCATCACCAACCTGGCCGCCCGCGCGACCGCCCAGGCAGCCGAACTGACCGCCGCCGAACTCGCGGCCGGCGGCCAGATCCTGTCCGGCCTCGTCGCGCAGCGCCGCCCCGAGGTGGTCGCGGTGCTGGGCGTGACCGCGTACCGGACGGCTTTCCGGAGCCCGCGCGCGGTCGTCGGGCCGCAGGCACAGACACTCGCCGGCGCACGGCTGTGGATCTTGCCGAACCCCAGTGGCCTCAACGCGTCGTGGACCTTGTCGCGGATTGCGGAAGCGTTCGGCGAACTGCGTGCGGCTCTTGCCGGAAATGCGGGCGGATGACACCATTTTTACGTGGCTTGGCTGGGGACCGTATCGCGGGCGGATGCGACTGGTGCGCTCGCTGAGGCATACACCGCGATGGACAACCGGCCCATGCCGCCGGTTTACCGTCCGCCGCACGGCGACGCCGCGGGGATCATCCGCGCGCACAGCCTCGACCCGGAGCTGCTCAAGCGGACCTTCCCCGTGTCCGGCGCGTTGCGGGCCACCGGGTTGCCCTGGCCCGACTACGAGCTGCTGGCGGGCACCACCTCCCGCGCGAACCAGTGCTTTTATTGAACGTCCGCTCACGTGGAGTTTCTGCGTGTAGCCAGCGGCGGCGCCGCGACATCCCTGGCCGTGCTCTCCGGAGATGAGGACGCGTTGTCCCCACGTGCCCGCGCGCTGGCCCGGCTCGCGACCACGCTGACCGCGCAGCCGTGGGCGGTCACCAGCGAGACCGTGAAGGACGCGCTCCGGCAGGGGCTCGACGCGGACCATGTCGAGAGCGCGATCGGCGTGGTGGCGATGTTCAACTACTTCACCCGGGTGGCCGACGCGTCCGGGATCGAGTTCGACTACCAGTCGCCGCTGCCCGCCTTCGCGCCGGATCGCGGCCAGACTGCGGTGCCCAGGCCGGACCGGGCCGTACCGTCCGTATCGGATGGGTCCGTATCGGATGCCGGGCCAGTCGGTGACGGCCAGCGGCTGCCGAGCCCCGGCCCGCTGCGGACGGCGTGGGAAACATGGCGCGCCTACCTGCTGGACACCGACGAGCCGATCGGCCGCGACGAGCGGAGGCTGCTGGCCCGCGTAGCCGCCGAAGAGAGCGCGGACTGGACCGGTGCCGAGGAACTCGGGCCCCCGGCCAGCGGTCCCGACACCCCGGCGATCGCGTTCGCCCGCAAGCTCAGCCGCGAGCCGTGGTGCATGCAGCCCGGTGACCTCGAGAACCTGCGGGTCGCCGGCTACGCCGAGCCCGCGATCCTGCACGTGATCTCCGTGGTGGCCCACCAGAACGCGACCTCGCGGCTAGCTCTAGGCCTCGCTGCCCGCTAGTTCACGCTTTTCTCAGAACGACAACCGCTCGACCTCCGGCACCCTCCCACGCCCGCCCAGCCCACGCCCCCGCC